>Ga0207649_10000009_pt1 | contig 295544 bp, 272 predicted proteins | sample KBSC43metaG_FD_184317 | JGI IMG/M metagenome (GOLD analysis project Ga0207649, IMG submission 184317) | Corn rhizosphere microbial communities from Kellogg Biological Station, Michigan, USA - KBS C4-3 metaG (SPAdes) (version 2) | ecosystem: Host-associated > Plants > Roots > Rhizosphere >... | reverse complement strand
GCCTCGTCGTATTTGCGCGAGATCGGGCGGAACACCTCCGTGGCGACCTGGTTTGCCTGGTTCGCCAGCGGCTTGAACTTCTTCGGTATCTCGAGGTTGATCGTCATCTTCAGTCCTTTCGCTCTCCAGGCGGGGCCTAGACGAGCAGGGCGCCCTCCATCACGCCCGCAGCTCGGAGGTCGCGGTACCAGCGCTCGACCGGGTGCTCCTTGACGAAGCCGTGGCCGCCGAGCAGCTGGACGCCGTCGGAGCCGATCTTCATCCCCTTGTCGGTGCAGAGCTTGCGGGCGATCGCCGCCTCGCGGCCGAAGCTCTCGCCGCGGTCGGCGCGGCTCGCCGCCCGGTAGGTCGCCAGCCGCATCGCGTTCGACTCGATGCCGATGTCGGAGACGGCGAAGGCGACGCCCTGGCGGTTGGAGACCGGTTCGCCGAAGGCCTGGCGGTCGTTGACGTAGGGGATCACGTAGTCGAGGACGGCCTGGGCGGTGCCGGTGGCGAGCGCCGACCAGGCGATCCGCGAGCGGTTGACGCAGGCGGCGTAGTCCTTGGCTTTGGCGTTCCCCTCGCCGAGCAGCGCGCTGCCCGGGAGTTTGACTTTCTCGATCAGGAGGCGGCCGGTGGCGGCGGGCCGCAGGCCCATCGCCGGCTCGTCCTCGATCGTGAGCCCTTTGGCGCCCGACTCGACGACGAAGAGCGCTGGGCCGATGCCCTCGGCGTCGGCGGCGACGACGAACAGCTCGCAGTCTTTCGCGCGGGCGAGCAGCGACTTGGCGCCGCTGAGGACCCACTCGTCGCCTTTGCGTTTCGCCTTCGTCTCCAGCTGGAAGGGGTCGAAGAGCGGCCGCGGCTCGAGGATCGCCAGGGCGGCGGCGGGGATGTCCTCGCCGGTGAAGGCGGGGAGGTAGGTCGCCTCCTGCTCGGCCGAGCCCCAGAGGCCGATCGCGGTGGCGACGGCCCCGGGCGCCATCGCTGCATAGGCGATGCCCATGTCGCCGTGGGCGAGCGCCTCGCCGATCAGGACGCTGGTCACCGCCGACTGCTCGGTCATCACGCCGCCGAGCTCCTCGGGGACGCCGAGGATATTGACGCCGAGCTCGTTGGCCTGGTCGAGGATCTCCTTCGGCGTCTCGCGCTCCTCGTCGGCCTTCAGCGCCGCCTTGCGGATCTGGTCGGCGGCGAAGGCGCGGCCGGCCTCCTGGAACATCTGCTGCTCGTCGTCGGGCGAGAGGTCGAAGAGGCCCTTCGATTTGCCCTTCTTCTGGCGGGCCGGTTTGCCCAGCTGCTGGGCGGCTTTGAAGGTGCGGCCGGCGGCGGTGGCGCCGCGGAAGCCGTTCTTGGTGCCCTGGAAGAGGGCCTTCTCGACCTGCTTGCGGAGGCGGATGCGGTCCAGCAGGTCGGAGCCCGCGAGGCGGTTCAACGCCCGCAGGCCGTAGCCCATGCTGCGCTCCGCCACGCCCTTGTTCTCGGTGGTGGTGCTCACTTGTCTTCCTTCCCTTTTGATCCGGGGGCGGATTTGGATTTGGTTTTCGACGGGCTCAGCTGCCGCACGCGACCGTCGAGGTGGGGGGTGCCCTTCTTCGCGTCGCGGACGGCGAAGAGGATCTCCCCTTCCTGTTCGCGGCTGGCGAACTCGACCCGGGCCGGCAGCAGAATCGGCTTGCGGAAGCGGACGTCGGCCTCGAAGCTCTGAGGCAGCTTGCTTTCGATCTGGGCCAGCGCCCGCGCCTTCGACCACATCCCGTGCGCGATTGCCCCCGGGAAGCCGAGCGGCTTCGCGGTCAGCGAGTGCATGTGGATCGGGTTGCGATCGCCGGAGACGCCGGCGTAGCGGCGCCCAAGGTCGCCCGGCAGCTTCCACTCGGCGCTCGCCGGCGCCTCGGCCGGAAGCGACTCGAAGCCGCGCTCCTGCTTGGCGGAGTCGTCGCCCTTGCCGCGGCGGAGCATCGTGCTGATGCTCTCCCAGACGACCTTGCCGTCGACCAGGACCTCGGTCTCCAGCGAAAAGGTCTTCCCTTTCGGGTGCGGCTGCAGCTTGGTCGGGCGGACGCGGATCGTCATCTCCTCGTGGATCCCGATCGGCCGCTTCTGGGCGATCGAGTTCTCGACGTGGACGAGGCCGACCGCGCCGAACGGGAAGGACCCGTCGCTCATCACCGCCATGTGGAGCGGGAAGGCGAGCATGTGCGGATAGGTCGGCGGCAGGGTGTCGCGGAGGGCGAAGCCGCAGACTTTGGCGTAGGCGGCGACGTCCTCCGGCTTGGCGGTGACGCCGGCCAGCTCGAGGTCGAGCCCGTCGGGAATCTCGCCGCCGCCGCCCGGTACGAACGGCAGCATCGAGGCCCCTGGGATCATCGGCAGCGCCGCGCGCGCGTAGAGCGGCAGGATGCTGGGGGAGCTGTCGAGGGCCTTCGCCATCTATGCCCCCAGCAGGCTCTGGCCGCAGACGCGGACGACGTTGCCGCTGACGCCGGTCGAGGCGGGGCTGGCGAACCAGGCGATCGTCTCGGCGACGTCGACCGGCAGCCCGCCCTGCGAGAGGCTGGAGAGCCGGCGGCCGGCTTCGCGCGGGCCGATCGGCATCGCCGCGGTCATCTGCGTCTCGATGAAGCCCGGGGCGACGGCGTTGATCGTCGCTTTGCGTTTCGCCAGCTCCGGGGCCATCGCTTCGACCATCCCGATCACGCCGGCCTTCGAGGCGGCGTAGTTGGTCTGGCCGTTGTTTCCGGCGATCCCGGCCATCGAGGAGACGCCGACGATGCGCCCGTTCGGCCGCAGCAGTTTCTTCGCCAGCAGCGCCTCGTTGATCCGCTCCTCGCTGGAGAGGTTGATCTCCATCAGCTGCGTCCAGCGCTCCTCCGGCATCTTCGCCAGGGTCCGGTCTTTGGTCACGCCGGCGTTGTGGACGACGATGTCGACGCCGTCTTTGAGCTCGGCGGCGATCTTCTCGGGAGCGTCCTCGGCGGTGATGTCGACCTCGATCGCGCGGCCGCCGATCGCCTCGGTCACCGCCTTCAGGTCGGCCGACATCTGCGGGATGTCGAGGCCGACGACTTCGGCCCCGTCACGCGCCAGCGTGTTGGCGATCGCGGCGCCGATCCCGCGCGAGGCGCCGGTCACGAGCGCGACCTTGCCGGCGAGCGGCTTGTCCCAGTCGAGCTCGGGGCTCGGGGCGACGCCTTTGCCGACCCTGACCACCTGGCCGGAGACGTAGGCCGATTTGGGGGAGAGGAGGAAACGGAGCGTCGACTCCAGCTGGTCCTCGGCGCCCGGGTAGACGTAGACGAGCTGCGCGGTCGAGCCCTTGCCGCCGATCTCCTTGGCGAGCGAGCGGGTGAAGCCCTCGAGCGCCCGCTGGGCGATGTGGGCCTCGGGCGAGCCGGCTTCCGCCGGCGGGGTGCCGAGGACGACGACGCGGCCGCTGCGCTGCAGGCGCGGGACTGCGGGATAGAAGAAGCGCTGCAGCTCGACCAGCTCGGTCGAGCTGCTGATCCCAGTGGCGTCGAAGACGAGCGCCTTCGCCTTGCCCTCGGCGCCGGCGCGTTCGGCCTTGACGCTGTCGAGGACGGCGGCGACGGCTTTGCCGAGGCGGCCTTCCGGCGCCGCCCCCGAGAGAACCGGGCCGGCGACGACCGGCTGGCCCTCCTTGTAGCGGTCCAGCGAGACTGGCTGGGGAAGCCCCAGCTGCTTGGCGATCGTGCCGACGAGCGGCGCGTTGACAACCTGTGAGTAGCGGTCGGCCATCGTTACTTGGCACCTCCCGGGGCCTCGAGGATCGCGACGACACCCTGGCCGGCGGCGGCGCAGATGCTGATCACGCCGCGGCCTTTGCCGTCTTCGTTCAGTTGCTTGGCGAGGCTGGCGACGATCCGCCCGCCGGTCGCGGCGAACGGGTGGGCGGCCGCCAGCGAGCCGCCGTTGACGTTGAGCTTCTTGCGGTCGATCGAGCCGAGCGGTTTGCCGCGGCCGAGCTTCTCCGCGCAGAACTCCTTGTCTTCCCAGGCCTTCAGCGTGCAGAGCACCTGCGCGGCGAAGGCCTCGTGGATCTCGTAGTAGTCGAAGTCTTGGAGCGCGAGGCCGGCGCGGTCGAGCATCCGCGGCATCGCGTAGGCCGGCGCCATCAGCAGGCCTTCGCGCTTGTGGACGTGGTCGACGGCGGCGGTCTGCGCCTCGGTGATGTAGGCGAGGATCGGCAGGCCACGCTCTTTCGCCCACTCCTCGGAGGCGAGGAGGACGGTCGATGCGCCGTCGGAAAGCGGCGTCGAGTTGGCCGCGGTCATCGTCCCCTCGGGGCCGCCGAAGACCGGTTTCAGCTTCGCCAGCTTCTCCAGGCTGGAGTCGGGGCGCAGGTTCTGATCACGGTCGAGCCCGATGTACGGGGTCATCAGGTCCTCGAAGAAGCCGCGGTCGTAGGCGGCGGCGAGGTTCTTGTGGCTCTTAACCGCAAGCTCGTCCTGCTCCTTGCGGCCGATCTCCCATTCGGCCGCCATGATCGCGCAGTGCTCGCCCATCGAGAGGCCGGTCCGCGGCTCCTCGTTGCGGGGGATCGCCGGGACGATGTGGCCGGGGCGGACCTTGGTCAGCTGCTTCAGCTTGCCGACGGTCGAGCGCTCGCGGTTGGCTTCGAGCAGGGTCTCGCGGAGGTCCTCGTTGAGGGCGATCGGGGCGTCGGAGGTGGTGTCGGCGCCGCAGGCGATGCCGGAGTCGATCTGGCCGAGGGCGATCTTGTTGGCGACGAGGATCGTCGTCTCGAGGCCGGTCCCGCAGGCCTGCTGGACGTCGTAGGCGGGGGTCTCGGCGGCGAGCCGGGTGCTGAGGACGCTCTCGCGGGTGAGGTCGCGGTCGCGCGAGTGCTTGAGGACGGCGCCGCCGGCGACCTCGCCGAGCGTCTCGCCGTCGAGGCCGTAGCGGTCGATCAGGCCGTCGAGGGCGGCGGTCAGCATGTCCTGGTTGCTGGCGTGCGAGTAGACGCTGTTGGAGCGCGCGAAGGGAATCCGGTTGCCGCCGACGACGGCGACTTTGCGGGTTTTGGCGTTCATTTCGGGGAGGGTCCTCCTTGGGGGGTGTTGGAAGTGGGGGCGGGGGTGGAGCGGCCGCGGAGGCCGGGCTCGACCGTGGAGACGAGAAGGGCGGCGGCGTCCTCGGCGGTGATCGCCTCGGTCCGCAGCCACCAGCGAGCGAGCGCCTCGGAAGCGCCGAGCAGGGCGGTGGAGAGGGCCTCGACTTCGACTTTGGCGCCCTCGCGGCGCCGCATCGGAATCTGCGCCAGCAGCGAGGCGGAGACGAGGTCGACGATCTGGCCGCGGTAGGCGGCGACCCGGTCGAAGACTTCGCCGGCCTGGGGGAGGGTCTCGTCGAAGAGCACCGCCCAGGCGGAGCGGTCGCTGTCGAGGAAGGAGAAGAAGGCGCGGACCCCGGCCCCGAGCGCGTCGCCCGGATTGGCGGTCGCCGAGACCGCACCGGCGATCGTCGCGATAAGAGCGTCGCCCGCCCGCTCCATGCAGGCGATGTAGAGCCGCTCCTTGTTGCCGAAGTAGTTGTAGAGCAGCGGCTTGGTGACGCCGACCGCAGCCGCGATCTCGTCCATCGTCACCGCGGCATAGCCGCGCTCGGCGAACAGCAGATGAGCCGCCGAGAGAGTCTGCTCCATCCGGTCGTCCCGGGAGAGCCGCGTTCGAACCGATGCATCCATCGGTGTAAACGTTACCGGACTATAAATTTATATGGGCGTAACGTGAGGAAACTCACATGGGGCAAGGAAAAGAGAGTTTGTTTATTAGAGGTTGTATTTGGGTACGACAAAAGTATCCAAACTAAAAGGGAGAGGCCATGTCTACCTTCAGACCTCGTATTCGCTTGCCCACACCGGGAGCACTGCTCGCTGTAGCGGTGATGTCCCTTGCCTGGACGACGTCGGCTTCAGCGGCCACTTGGACGATCCAGACGACGCCGAACGCCAGCGGTGCAGAACACAGCAATCTCTACGACATTTCCTGTGAAGGTGCTGGAACCAAAGCCTGCGTCTCGGTGGGCAAGCAGACCGCGAGCGGAGGAGTTAGCGGTCCTTACGCGCAGGTTTGGAACGGAACGGCCTGGTCGAACCAGACGGCTGTTGCTCCGGAAGGAGCGACGGCGGGGGAATTTCAGTCGGTTGATTGCTACCCCGAAGTCATCTTCGGGTTCCTCCTCTGCTACGGCGCGGGCTCCTATACCAGCAGTGGGGTGACCAAGACCCTGATTGAGAACACGAACGGGGCTAGCACCTGGAGCCTGAATACGACCCCGAACCCCGAAGGCGCCAGCGAAAGCGCTTTCAAAGGGATTGCCTGCAGGCACAACATCAGCGGTTGTGTGGCGGTCGGCTACAGCGTCAAAAGCGGTGTCAAATCGGCATTGGTCGAGAAGCTCACGGAAAGCAAATGGGTGATTCAGACGGTTCCTACTCCCGAAGGCGCAACCTCAAGTGAACTGCACGGAGTCGACTGCTTTACGACGACGTTTTGCGTCGCGGTAGGGAGCTACACCGTCAGCGGCGGTTCGATCTGGGCGTGGTCGGCTACCTGGAACGGGACGTCATGGACGCTGCGATCCGTTGCGAAACCGGCGGGCTCTATGCGCACCGTGCTCCTGGACGTTTCCTGTAGCAGCGCATCTGCCTGCGCTGGCGTGGGGATCTATAGGGACTCCGGCGGCCTGCAGACATCCCTGGTGGAGCGTTGGAACGGGACCGCCTGGTCTTACCAGGCCAGTCCAAATCCCGAAAAATCGACCAATACGGTTTTCCAAGGCGTCTCCTGCGTGGCCAGCAGCCTTTGCGTTGCCGTAGGTGATTGGAACAACGGCAGCAACTGGCTACCCATGGCCCAGGAATGGAACGGCAGCGCCTGGGCGCTGGACACGACTCCCAATCCGGTAGGGGCGACCGAAACGATCATCGAGGGCGTCGCCTGTCGCGCCAGTTGCCTGGCGGTCGGGTGGTACAAAGACTCGGGTGGGAAATTCAAGACGCTCGGCGAGACTCGATAGCTCTAAGCGCCAGCGGAAAATCAAGCTGCCGGGCAGAGGGTGATAAGTCCTTGGCCCGGCAGCAAGTTGTGCGGAGGACGGGGGACTCGAACCCCATCCGAAGTGCTACTCCGGACTTCCAGTTATCAAGTGGTTGCGGCACCTCGCCGCTTCGCCCTCCACATGTCTAAGTGGATGAGGCGGAAGGTCTCTCCCCCTGTTGACGCCTTGGAGCTGAGCAAAGTACGCTCTGTCCACGGTTATCAAGTGGTTCGGGGGTAGCTCCCCCGCACGAAAAAGACCCGCTCCGGCGGGTCTTCGTGATTCAGGGGGTGTGAGGCTGGGGCTACTGCAACTCGGTGCCGTCGTAGAGCTTCTTGACGTGCACGGTGCCCGCCGGGGCGGCTTCGATGCAGAGGCGGCAGAGGACGCACTCGTCGACGTTCTTGTCGACGATCTCGACGGTGCCGTTGGCGTCCTTGTAGATGTCGACGGGGCAGACTTCTTCGAGCTTGGCCGCCATCGCGGCGTCGTCTTTGATGCTGTCCTCGACGGAGACATCGATGAAGACCTTGTTCAGCTGCTCGGCCATCAGGCGGTCGCTCCGATCTTTTCCTTGACCACGTCGGGGATCTCGTCGATGCGCTCGACGACGCGGATGCCCGCCGCTTCGAGGCGGGAGATCTTCTCGGTCGCGGTGTCCTCTTTGCCCTCGACGATGGTGCCGGCATGGCCGAAGGACATGCCTTTCATCTCGTCGTCGTCCATGAATTTGCCGGCCATGAAAGCGACGATCGGGAGGCGGGAGTTGTTGTCCTTGACCCATTCGGCGAGCTGGGCCTCCATGCGGCCGCCGGGCTCGGTGTAGATGACGATCGCCTCGGTCTGCTCGTCGGCCTCGAAGTAGGGCATCAGCTCGGCGTAGGTGGAGCCGATGATCGCGTCGCCGCCGATCGAGACGGCGGTGGAGACGCCGAGGCCGGCGGCGGTAAGCGAGGAGGAGATCTCGGTGGTCATCCCGCCCGAGCGGCTCATCACGCCGACGCGGCCGGGCTGGTAGGCCTTGGCGGCGTCTTTGGCGGGACCGCCGATGCCGCCCATCTTGCAGACCTCGGGGACGATCAGGCCGAGGCAGTTGGGGCCGATGATGCGGGCGCCCCGCATCTCTGCGAGCTCGACCATCTCGGCGACGTCACCGCGCGGAATCCGCTCGGTGACGATGACGATCAGTTTGATCCCGTTCTCGATCGCCTCGAGGACGGCGTCCTTGGTGAAGGCGGGGGGGACGGTGACGACGGAGCCGTCGATCGGGCCGCCGTGGTGCTCGACCGCCTGGCCGACGGTGTCGAAGACGGGGACGCCGTGGACCTCGCGGCCCTTGCGGCCGGGGGTGACGCCGCCGACGATCTTCGAGCCGTAGTCGAGGCACTCGCGGGTCAGGTTGACGGCCTCGCGGCCGGTGATCCCCTGGACGATGAAGGTGGTGTCCTTGTCGAGCAGGATGCTCATCAGGCGGGCGCCCCCTGGATCTTGGCGACGGCGCGACCGGCGGCCTCCCACATCGAGACCGAGCGGTCGCAGGTCTCGACCCCGTATTTCTCGAGGATCTTGAAGCCCTCCTCCTCCCAGGCGCCCGGGATGCGGAAGATCGCGATCGTCTCGCCGGGGTCCTTGCCGAGTTCGAGGCAGGCCTTGATGACGCCGCGGGCGACGATGTCGACGCGGGTGTTGGAGACGATCGACATCATCACGGCGATCTTCTCGACGCCGTCCTTCTGGAGCACCTCTTTGGCAAGGCCGCAGGCCTTCTGGACCGACGGGTTGCCGCCGATCTCCGAGTAGTTCGCGGGCTTGCCGCCCTGGTTGCGGACCGCGTCGGTCAGGGTCAGCGAGCCGCCGCCGGCGCCGATCACGAGACCGAGGTTGCCGGTGAAGCCGTGGTCCTTGCCCTGGATCACACCGCGGTGGTCGGCGGCGTCGATCGCGCCGACGTTCTTCTCGAAGTCGGACGGCTCGTAGGTCTCGCGGGTGTCGTCCTCGGCGATCCCCAGCTCTCTGCGCAGCAGCTTCTTCTGCCGCCCGACCGCCTCCGCCTCCATCTCCATGTGGGCGTCGAGGGCGACGAAGCTGCCGTCGGTCAGCTCGGCCAGCGGGTTGATCTCGGCCAAAGTCATGTCGTTGTCGCGGAAGAGGCGGGCGAGACGGGCGAGGACCGGGGTGGCGCGGTTCAGCTGCGAGCCGGTGACGCCCGTGGCGGCGACGACCTGCTTGGCCTCGAAGTCTCCGATCGGGAGGAGGTTGGAGACGTGGCCTTTGCCGACGTGGTCGGGATGGGTCTCGGCGACCTCCTCGATGTCGATCCCGCCCATGTCGCTGAACAGCATCAGCGGCTTCTTCGCGGTCCCATCCCAGACGACGCTCGCGTAGTACTCCTGCTTGACCTCGGCTTTGGGGTCGACGAGGACGCCGCGCGGCATGTGGCCGTTGATTTCCAGCTTCAGGATCGCCTCGGCGTGCTGGGCCGCCTCGTCGGGCGTGTCGGCGAACTTGACGCCGCCGGCCTTCATCCGGCCGCCGCTCAGCACCTGAGACTTGATCACGACCGGGCCGCCGATTTCCTCGGCGACCTTGCGCGCTTCCTCAGCGCTCGTGCAGAAGCCGTACTTGGTGACGGGTATCCCCGCCAGCTCGACGATCTTCCTTGCCTCGTACTCGTAGAACCGCATCGCGGCGCGGAACCCTATCCAAACGTCAAGCGGCCCTGCTTTACTGCGGCGGGTGCTCCCCGCCCGTCTCGGGTCGAAATCCCCTTTCGGCCCCCGGTTTTTCGCTGCATTTGTGCTGCTTGCGGCGCTTGTGGCCCTGTACGGATGTGGGACCGTCGTCGACAAGGTGAAGCTTCAGGACACGATCCAAGCGAGCCTCGAAGATTCGATCCATGAAAAGATTCAGAAGGTCGAATGCCCTGCCGATCAGTCAGTAGACCCGGGCGCGACCTTCAGCTGTGTCGTGATTTTTTCCGATCACAGGCGGGAAGTAGCGACCTTGGAAATCCGCAACAAGGATGCCGACATATCGATGATCGACATCAAACCCGAGAATTAGAGAGAGGCGAATGAGCGACCTGACCACTGCCCCAGACGAGCTGACGACCAATTCGAAACTGCTTGCCTGGGTCGACGAAATCGCCTCGCTGACCGAACCGGACTCCGTCTACTGGTGCGACGGCAGCGCCGAGGAGTACGACCGCCTCGCCCAAGTCCTGATCGACGCCGGCACCTTCGAGCGCCTCGACGAAGCCAAGCGCCCGAACTCCTACCTCGCCCTCTCCGACCCCGGCGACGTCGCCCGCGTCGAAGACCGCACCTTCATCTGCTCCGAGCGCGAGGAGGACGCCGGCCCGACCAACAACTGGCGCGACCCGGCCGAGATGCGCGCCACCCTCAACGACCTCTTCAAGGGCTCGATGAAGGGCCGGACCATGTATGTGGTTCCCTTCTCAATGGGCCCGCTCGGCTCCGAGATCTCCGAGATCGGCGTCCAGCTGACCGACTCCGCCTACGTCGCCACCAACATGCGGATCATGACCCGGATGGGCAAGGGCGCCCTCGACGTGCTAGGCGCCGACGGCGACTTCGTCCCCTGCGTCCACTCGGTCGGGATGCCGCTGGCCGAGGGCGTCGAAGACGTCTCCTGGCCCTGTAACGAGGCCAACAAGTACATCGTCCACTACCCGGACACCCGGGAAATCTGGTCCTTCGGCTCGGGCTACGGCGGCAACGCCCTGCTCGGCAAGAAGTGCTTCGCGCTGCGGATCGCCTCGGCGATGGCCCGCGACGAGGGCTGGCTCGCCGAGCACATGCTGATCCTCAAACTGACCTCGCCCGAGGGCAAGGTCAAGTACATCACCGGCGCCTTCCCCTCGGCCTGCGGCAAGACCAACCTGGCGATGCTGGTCCCGACCCTGCCCGACTGGAAGGTGGAGACGGTCGGCGACGACATCGCCTGGATGAAGTTCGGCGACGACGGCCGCCTCTACGCGGTCAACCCCGAGGCCGGGTTCTTCGGCGTCGCCCCGAACACCAGCCACAAGACGAACCCGAACGCGATGGACACGATCGAGCGGAACACGATCTTCACCAACTGCGCCAAGACCGACGACGGCGACATCTGGTGGGAGGGGATGACCGGCGAGCCGCCGGCGCACGCGATCGACTGGCACGGCAACGACTGGACCCCGGAGTCCGACAAACCCGCCGCCCACCCGAACGCGCGCTTCACCACCCCCGCCGCCCAGTGCCCCTCGATCGCGCCGGAGTGGGAGGACCCCGCCGGCGTCCCGATCGACGCTTTCCTCTTCGGTGGCCGCCGCGCCACCGTGGTGCCGCTGGTCCAGGAAGCGTACGACTGGGAGCACGCCGTCTTCATGGGGGCGACGATGTCCTCGGAGACGACCGCTGCCGCCGCCGGCGCCGTCGGCCAGCTGCGCTTCGACCCGATGGCGATGCTGCCCTTCTGCGGCTACAACATGGCCGACTACTTCGCCCACTGGCTCAAGGTCGGCCGGCGCGAGGGGGCCGAGCTGCCCCGGGTCTTCTACGTCAACTGGTTCCGCAAAGACGCCGACGGCAAGTTCCTCTGGCCCGGCTTCGGCGAGAACAGCCGCGTCCTCGAGTGGGTCTTCCGCCGCTGCGACGGCGAGGGCGAGGCGGTCGAGACCCCCGTCGGGCTGCTGCCGGCCGAGGGCGAGATCAACACCGAGGGGCTCGACATCTCCGCCGAGGCGATGGAGGAGCTGCTGACGGTCGACCTCGACCTGGTAAAGGAGCAGCTGCCGCAGGTGAAAGCCCACCTGGCCGAGTTCGGCGACAAGCTGCCGGCCGAGGTCAGCGCCCAGCTCCAAGCGCTCGAACAGCGCCTCGGCTGAGGCGGCGGCGGTCGGGGTGTCGCTGACGCCCCGACCGGCCCCGTGCAGGGCTATGGCAACCGCGAGCGAATGCCGACCGTAAGGTTTCATGGTGCAGGCTAGGCTCGAATCGCTGCCGGTAATCGCGCTGCTCGCGGCGGTCGGGCTCTTCCTCTGCTCGCTGGCCAACGCGCTCGCCCGGGCGACTGTGGCCCCGACCGAGCTCATCTACTGGGTCGGGCTGCTGATCATCGCCCTGCCGATCTTCTTCCGGCTCAGCTCGACCAAACCGGGCTACCGCGAGCGCCTGGGCCTGGTCCTCCTGCTCGGTCTCGCGCTCTACGGCGTCAAGCTCGTCCACGACTCGATCTTCTTCACCTTCTCCGACGAGTTCGTCCACGCCTTCAACGCCCACAACATCGCCCAGTACCACCACCTCTACCACTTCAACCCGGCGATCCCGACGACGCCGTATTACCCCGGGCTCGAGGGGGCGACCTCGTCGCTGATGATGCTGACCGGGATGTCGAGCTACGGCGCCGGCATCTTCGTCGTCGGTGCCGCCCGGCTCACCTTCATGGCGGCCCTCTTCTTCCTCTTCGCCCGGCTCAGCGGCTCGGCGCGGGGAGCGGGGCTCGGGGTCGCGATCTACGCCGGCACCTCCAACTTCCTCTTCTGGGGGGTGCAGTTCTCCTATGAGTCGCTCTCGCTGCCGCTGCTGGTGGTCGTCCTCATGGCCTTCGCCGAACGCGAGGAGGCGCCGAAGGCGAGCCGCGGCGCCTGGGCGGTGCCGATCGTGCTCGGCATCCTCGCGATCACGATCACCCACCACCTCAGCTCCTACGCGCTGGCGGCGATCTTCGTCGCCCTCGCGGTCCTCTACCGGGTGATGAAGGTCGAGCGGCCGAACCCGTGGCCGTTCGCGCTGCTCTCGGTCGGCGCCGCCCTCGGCTGGCTGCTGATCGCCGCCCGCTCGACCACCGGCTACCTCTTCCCGGTCCTCGAGGAAGCGATCAAGGCGATCGTCAAGACCGCCTCCGGCGAGTCGGCGCCGCGGACCCTCTTCCACCAGGCCTCGACGACGGCAGAAGTCGTCGCCTCGACGCCGCTGGCGGCGCGGGCGGTCGCCCTGCTGGCGGTCGCCGCCCTTGCGGCGCTGATCTTCCTCGGCCTGCGGGTGCTGCGGCGGCGTGACGAGCGCCGCGAGCCCTTCGTCATCCTCCTGGGCATCGGCGCGCTGGCCTTCTTCGCGGCGCTGACGCTGCGCTTCGCCCCGGCCGCCTGGGAGACCGGCAACCGGGCCGGAGGCTACTTCTTCCTCGGCGTCGCCTTCGTCGGCATCTACGGGGCCGCCGAGTTCCTGCGCCGCGGCCCGAACCTGCTCCGCCGCCGGGTGCTGCTGACCGGCGCCCTCGGCGTCGTCCTCGTCGGCGGCGCGATCTCGGGCTGGCCCTGGGACATCCAGCTGGCGCGGCCACTGCAGGCCACCGCCGACGGGAGCGAGATCGACTCCGAATCGCTGGCGCTCGCCGAATGGGCCCGGGAGCGCCTCGACGGCAGCCGCTTCGCGGCGCCGGAAGCCACCGCCCGCACCCTGCTGGCACCCGGTGGGCAGGTCGCCTTCGGCGGTCAAGGCCCCGACATCGAGGACATCGTCGACGAACCGCAGCTGGAAAGCTGGCAGCTGCCGCTGCTGGAAAAGCACCACCTGCCCTACGTCGTCGCCGACCGTCGCCTCAACTCCGAGGACACCCTGCGGGGCATGTACTTCACGGTCAAGGACCAGTACGGGAGTGAGCTGAGGGAGCCGGGGGTCGTCCACAAGTTCGCCCGCATCCCCGTCGGGCGCGTCTGGCAGGGCGGTCACCTCTCCGTCTTCAACCTCGAGGATCGCCCGTGAGGGGGCACCGGGACCTGAAGCTGGTCTGCCTGGCGGCGGTCCTCTGTGCCCTGGTTGCGGCGCTGGTGCCGTGGGAGATCGTGCGCCTGGTCGCGGCGGTGCCGCTGACGCTCTTCCTGCCCGGTTACGCGATCGTCGCCGCCGCCTTCGGCTCGCGGGAGCTGGCGCCCCCGAAGCGGATCGTCCTCAGCGTCGGCACCAGCCTGATGACCCTGGTCCTGGGCGCCTTCGTCCTCAACATCTTCCCGTTCGGACTGCGAACGGCGAGCTGGGCGGTGCTGCTGCCGCTGGTCGTGGTCGCCGCCGCCCGCGGCGCGGCGCTGCGGCGCGACCCGGCCGATCGCCGGGCGCGACGGCGAACGGCGATTCCCCGCCCGGCCCCCGCCTCGCTGGCGATCGTCGCCGTCGCGGTGCTGATCGCCGGCGCCGCCCTCGCCCTCGCGCAGAAGCCGCTGCCGGCGAAGAACGCGGTCGGGTACTCGGCGCTGTGGATGCTGCCGACCGACTCGCGCGAAGAAGCGGTCGCGGTCGGGGTGATCAGCAACGAACACGATTACACCTCCTACAGGCTCGAGGTGAACGTCGGGAACAGCCAGTCGGAGACCTACCGCGTCCACCTCTATCCGGGCGAGGAAGAGGTATACGAAGTCGACGTCCCGCCGCGTCCGAGCGGCCGGACCCACGTCGTCGCCACCCTCTACCGCAAGGGGCGGCCGGAGCACGTCTACCGGCGCGTGAACAGCTGGCTACCGAGACAGACGACCTTCCCTTGAGCTCGCAGCTCCCTCCCGTAGACGTCGTCGTCACCAACCACAACTACGGCCGCTTCCTGGCGGAGGCGATCGAGAGCGCCTGCGCCCAGACCCACCCGGAGGTCCATGTCGTCGTCGTCGACGACGGCTCCACCGACGGCTCGCGCGAGTTTCTGCGCGGCTTCGAGGACCGGGTCGAGGTGGTGCTGAAGGAGCAGGGCGGGCAGGCCTCGGCGCTGAACGCGGGGCTCGAGCGCTGCCGCGGCGAGGTCCTCCTCGTCCTCGACGCCGACGACGTCCTCCGCCCGCACGCCGCCGAGCGGGTCGCCGCCGCCTTCGCCGCCGGGCCGCAGCTCTCGAAGGTCCAGTTCCCGATGGAGGTCGTCGACGCCGCGGGCAACCCGACCGGGGCGGTGAAGCCGGGCGGGCACCTGCGGGCGCCGGTCGGCGACCAGCGCCGGGCCGAGCTCGCCTCCCCCTTCGACCTGCCCTGGCTGCCGGGCGGCGGCACCGGCTTCCGCACCGCCGCGGTGCGGCGGATCCTGCCGATCCCCGCCGCCGACTATCCCCGCAGCGGCGCCGACTGGTACCTGGTCCACCTCACCGCGCTGCTCGGGGAGGCAGCGCTTCTCGACGAGGTCTGCGCTTCCTACCGGGTCCACGGCGGCAACGCCTACGAGCTCGCGGGGGAGGAGATCGACCTCGACCACGTCCGAGAAGCGATCGTCTTCGCCGGCGCGACGACGCGCTCGCTGGAAACCCTCGCCGATGAGCTGGGGCTGGAACGGCCAGCGCGGATCCTCTCCTACGCCGACCTCGCCAACCGCCTGGTCTCGCTGCGGCTGGAGCCCGCGCGCCATCCCGTGGCGGCGGACCGCCGACTGTCCCTCTTCGGCGACGCCCTGCGGGCGACCCGGCGCCGCCGCGACGTCTCGGTAGCGATGAAGGCCCTGCTCGTCGCCTGGTTCGCGCTCGCGGCCGCGGCGCCGCGGCGCCTGGCGCGCCGCCTGGCCGAGCTGTTTCTCTTCCCCGGAAAGCGACCCGGGGCCAACCGCGTGCTGGGAAGATTGCAGGCCTAGTGCGGGTCCTGATCGCCACCGACCACTATCCGCCGTTCATCGGCGGCGCCCACCGGCAGGCGCGCCTGATCGCCGCCGGGATGGCCGAGCGCGGCCACGACGTCGCCGTCGCCACGACCTGGCACGGCGGCCTGCCGCCGCTCGACTGGGAAGAGCACGTCACCGTCCACCGGCTGCGGCAGCTGCGGACCGCGTGCCGCTCGCTGATCCGCGACGAGGGGCAGCGCCACCAGCCGCCGTTTCCCGACCCGGTGACGATCGCCGGCCTGCGGCGGCTGATCAACGGCTTCGAACCCGACGTCATCCACGCCTACGGCTGGCTTGCCTTCTCGGTTGCGGTGGCGATGGGGCGGCGGCGGATCCCGATGCTGGTCTCGGCCCGCGACTATGGCTACTTCTGCGCCAACCGGACCCTGCTGCGCAAGGGCGAGCCCTGCTCCGGGCCGGCGCCGCTGAAGTGCGCGAGCTGCGCGACGGATTACTACGGCGGTGCTCCCAAGGGCTTGGCGGCGACGGCGGGGGTCTACGCCTGCCGGCCGCTGCTGGCGCGGAAGATGACCGGCCTGCACAGCGTCAGCTCCTTCGTCGACGACGTCACGATCCGCCACCTGTTCGGCCCGGGCGGGCCGCCGGAGGACCTGCTGCGAATGGTGATCCCGAGCTTCCAGGACGTCGCCCCCGACGAGCCGGTCGACAGCTCCGACGGCGAGGTCGGCGCCTACCTGGCGCGGCTGCCGGAGGAGCCGTTCATCCTCTACGTCGGCGCCTTCCGCAAGGTGAAGGGGCTGGAAACGCTCTTCGAGTCCTACGAACGGCTGGAGTCGCCGCCGCCGCTGGTGCTGATGGGAACCTACGAGCGCGACTCGCCGACCAACTTCCCGCCGGAAGCCGTCGTCCTCACCGACGTCCCCCACAAAGCGGTGATGGCCGCCTGGGACCGGGCGCTCTTCGGGGTGATGCCCTCGCTCTGGCCGGAGCCGTTCGGCGCCACCGTCGCCGAGGCGATGAACCGGGGCAGGCCGGTTATCGGCACCACCCCCGGCGGCCACATCGACATGATCGGCGACGACGCCGGGCTGCTGGTGCCGCAAGGCGACGTCGGCGCTTTGGCGGCGGCGATGAATGAGCTGATCAGCGATCCCGAGCAACGGGAGCGCTTCTCCCGGACGGCGAGCGAGCGGGCGCGGTCGTTTGCCGCCGGCGCCGTGATCCCGCGCTTCGAGCAGGCCTACCGCGACGTCCTCGCCGCCGGATGAGGGTGCTGCTGGCCGTCCCGGTGCCGCCGCAGGCCGACGGCGGCGGCGCGATCCCGGTTCTGCTCTACGCCGAGCTGCTGGGGCTGCGCCAGCGCCACGAGGTGACCCTGGTCACGGCGCTGGGCGACGAGCCTGGGGAAGCCGAGGCGGTGGCGCGGCTGCGCAGCGAGGGCGTCGACGTCCACGTCGCCGACCGGCGGCGGCCGCCGCCGGGTTTAGCGCGGCGCCGGCGGCAGCTGCGGATGGCGAGCAGGTGGGCGCGCGGACGCTGGCCCTGGCGCACCGTCTGGTACGCGGCGGCGGAGATCCAGCGGGCGCTCGACGAGGCCGCGGCGGGCAGGACCTTCGACGTCGTCGCGATCGAGGACAGCGCGATGTCGGTCTTCCGCTATCCCGCCGGCGTGCCCACCGTCTTCACCCACCACGAGGTGCTGCGACCGCGCCCGCTCGACCGGCACCCGGGCGGGCCGCGGAAGTGGCCGGGCTGGGCCTTCGGCGAGCTCGACTGGCCTCGGTGGCAGAGCTTCCAGCGCCAGGCCTGGATGCGCTTCGACCTCGTCCAGGTGTTCAGCCGGCGCGACGCCGAGGCGATCGCCTCGCTGGCGCCGGAGGCGTCGCCGCGGGTCCGGGTCGACCCCTTCGGCCTGGTCCTGCCGCCGGCCGCCGACCCGGCGCGGGAGGCGCCGGGGACGATCCTCTTCGTCGGCGCCTTCCACCACCCGCCGAACCGCGACGCGGCGCTCTGGCTGGCGCGCGAGATCCTGCCGGCCGTGCGGGAGCGGGCGCCGGGGGCGCGGCTGCGGATCGTCGGCAGCGCGCCGCCGCCGGAGGTACTGGCGCTGGCCGGCGAAGACGTCGAAGTGGTCGCCGACGCGCCCAGCGTCGTCCCGCACCTGGAAGAGGCGGCGTTGGTGATGGCGCCGGTGCGGACCGGGGGCGGGATGCGGATGAAGGTGCTGCAGGCGATGGCGGCCGGCAAGGCGGTCGTCACCACCAGTCGCGGGACCGAGGGCTACACCGGCTTCGGCGAGGAGCCGCCGCTGGCGGTCGCCGACGACGAGGCGGGAATCGCCGCGGCGACCGCGGCGCTCCTGGCCGACGACGCCGAGCGGCGGCGGCTGGGCCAGCGGGCGCGCGAGTTCGCCGAGCGCCACCACAGCCCCGCGGCCTGGGCCGAGCGCCAGACCGCCGTCTTCGAAGAGGCGCGGGCGCTGCGCGGAGGAGCCGGCGATGGCTGAGGCGCCGCAGGTCAGCGTCGTCATCCCCACCCACCAGCGCCGCGAGGCGCTGCGGAGCGTGCTGGAGTCGCTCTCGCGCCAGAGCGTCGCCGCGGACTCCTACGAGGTCGTCGTCGCCGTCGATGCCTCGACCGACGGGACCCTGGAGATGCTCGAAGGCTTCGCGGCTCCGTTTGACCTGCGCTGGGTCTCGCCGCCGGGCCGCGGCCGGGCCGGAGCCTGCAACGCGGCTGTGGCGGCAGCGCGGGGGGAGGTGGCGATCATCCTCGACGACGACATGCGGGTCGTCGCCGAGTTCGTCGAGCGCCACCGCTCCCACCATCCGCCCGGGTCGCGCGGCTGCGTCCTCGGCGCCGTCCCGGTCGAGCTGGCGGCGGGCGACCCGCTCGCGGCCCGCTACGTGAAGGAGAAGTTCGACCTCCACCTCTCGCGCCTCTCCGATCCCGAGCACCTGGCGCTGCCGCGCTCGTTCTTCACCGGCAACGCCTCGCTGCGGACCGAGGTGATGCGGGAGGTCGGCGGCTTCGACGACTCCTTCGCGGTCTACGGCAACGAGGACGTCGAGCTGGCCCTGCGGCTGCGCAAGGCGGGGGTCGAGCTCGGCTACGACCCCGAGGCGCTCGCCTATCAGAGCTACGACAAGGACCTCGCCGGCCTCCAGCGCGACACCCTGGCCAAAGGCCACACCACCGTCCAGCTGGCCCGCCGCCACCCGGAGGTCTTCGGCTCCCTGCGCCTCGCCAATCCCGACGAGGGCTCGCGGCCGTGGCTTGCGCTGCGCTCGCTGCTGCTTTCGGCGACGCGGCGCTCGGCGGCGACCAGCAACGTGGTTTTCGCCCTCTTCTCGCTGCTGGAGCGGCTCGGCGCCTGGAGGCTGCCGCTCTTCTACCGGCCGGTTCTCGATTACGCCTTCTGGGCAGGGGTGGACGCGGAGCTGCGCGAATCAGACGACGACGGCGATCTGTCCAACCTCGCCCGGGAGCTAGAGCGTGGCCCAGTCAGTCTTCTTCTACACCGATAGCCGCGTTCTCGGCGGCGCCGAGAACGCGATGTTCATGCTGCTCGAATCGCTCGACCGGGCGGCCTGGGAGCCGACCCTCTTGCTCGATGACGCGCCGGAGGTCGAGCCCCTGGCCGAGCGCGCCGCCGCGATCGGGGTGCCGGTGCGACAGGTCGCGCCGATGCCGCTGGGGCTGAAGGGGGCCTCCCGTGTGCCGGCGTTCGCTCGCTTTTTGAGGCGCCATCGCCCTGATGTCTTCCACGCTCACATGACTTCGCCGGTCGCCTGCAAGTGGGCCCTGGCGGCGGCGGTGCTGGCGCGGGTGCCGGCGGTCTTGGGGACGGTGCAGGTCGGCGCCTACGAGCCGCCCGACCGCTCGGCCTACTGGCAGCTGCGCGGGCTCGCCCGTGGGGTCGACCGTTACCTGGCGGTCTCGCGGGAGATCGCCGCCGAGCTGGTCGGCCGCCTCGGCTGGCCGGCCGAGAAGGTCGAGGTCGTCTACAACGCCGTCGATGTCGAGCGGCTCGCGGTCGCCGCGCCGGCGGGGCTGCGCGAGCAGCTCGGCGGCTCCGAGACCCGGCCGCTGGTCCTCACCCCCGCCCGCCTCGACGACCAGAAGGGGCACGAGACGCTGCTCGAAGCCGTTGCCGAGGTCCCGGAGGCGACGTTCGTCCTCGCCGGCGAAGGGCCGAAGCGGGCGGAGCTGGAGGCGCGGGCGGCGCAGCTCGGCCTCGGCGAGCGAGTGCGCTTCCTCGGCCGCCGCGAGGACGTGCCGGCGCTGCTGGCCGCTTGCGACGTCTTCTGCCTGCCCTCGCTCTACGAGGGGTCCTCGCTGGCGGTGCTGGAGGCGATGGCGGCCGGAATCCCCGTCGTCTCCTCGGCGATCGGCGGCACCGAGGAGCTGATCGAGGACGGCCGCAGCGGACTGCTGGTGGCGTCCGGCGACGCGAAGGCGCTGGCGGCAGCTCTGCGTCGCGTGCTCGGCGGCGCCGACCTGCGCCGGGAGCTCGCCGCAAAGGCGCGCGAGCGGGTGAATCAGGGGCTGACGCGCGAGCAGAACGCCGAGCGCGTCACCGGCGTCTACGACGAACTCCTCCATCCGAAGGTGCCCGAGTCGCAGCGAAATCCCTTGGTGCGGCGGCGGGACTGGCGTTTCCTGCTCCCGGAGGCGGAGCTGCTGGGGCACTGGCGACTGCCTCGGCCGGGTCGGGTGGGGCGCGTGCGCCGGCGGGCGGAAGAGGCCGGCTACACCGACGTGCGCGTCTACTGGGCGGGGCCGCTGCCGCATCGGCTGCCGCAGTTCTGGCTGCCGCTCGATTCCGAGGAGGCGATCGACCACCTGCTGAGCAGCCGGGCGCCGCGGTCGCCCGCCGGCGTGGCGCTGCGCAGGCTCTGGGGCCTGGTCAGACGCGCGGGCCTGCTCGCTCCGATCTATGTCGTCGGCAGGCCGCCGAATGCACCCGAGGGGGACCTCCCGGTCTCGCCCTCCTGCCCGCTCCTGCTCCTCACCACCGGCCACCGCAGCATCAACAAGGCGGTCGGGCTCGCTTTCGAGGCGGGGGAGGAGAAGCCGGCCAAGGCGGTTAAATTCGCCCGGGTCCCCGAGGCTGAGCCCGGGCTCGAGCGCGAGGCCGAGGTCCTGCGTCATCTGCGCGAGGCGCGTCCCGACCTCGAGGGGGTGCCGGCGCTGGTCGGCGAGGGCTCGCGTGCCGGGCGACTCGCCGTGGTCCAGGAGGCGGTCGCGGGAGAGTCCCTGCTCGACATGCTGAGCCCGCAGAACTTCGAAGAGGTGGCGTTGCGGGTGACCCGCCTGCTGGTCGAGCTGGCGCGCACGGGTGAGGGAGCTTCCGGCGATGACTGGCGCCGGCGTCTCGTCGCCGAGCCGCTCGACTGGTTCGAGCAGCACTTCCCCTTCGCCCCGGTCGCCGAGGCAAGGTCCCTGCTCGACGGCTTCGGCGAGCTGCCGGCGGCGGTCGAGCACCGCGACTGCTCGCCCTGGAACATCCTCATCAACCCCGGAGGGGACCCGGTACTGCTCGACTGGGAGTCCTCAGAGCCGGCGGGTCTGCCGGGGCTCGACCTCGTCTACTTCCTCGCCAACTGCGCCTTCGTCCTCGACAAGGCGCTGGAGAGCGGCCGCACCCGCGAGAGCTACGCCCGCCTGCTCGACCCGGCGACCCCGAACGGGCGCGTCGCGGCCAAGGCCCTCGCCGAGTACGCGAGCGCCCTCGGGATCGGCGAGGACGACCTCCGCCGTCTCCGCCTCCTCACCTGGATCACCCACAGCCGCAGCGACTACCGCCACCTCCAGCTCGAGTCCCCCGGGGAGCCTTCGACCGAGGCGCTGCGGGGCTCCGTCTTCCTCGGCCTCGCCGAAGAGGAGCTGAAGCGCGGCTAGCGCCGCAGGCGCAGCCACCAGCCGGGCAGCGCCTCGCCGGTGAGGACCTTCCAGAGGACCGCGAGGGCGCCGTCAGCGCCGTGGACGCTGACGCGGCGGAGGCGGTAGGGATCGCTGGTGCAGTCGTTGCGGCCCTTCTCGGTCGTGAACGCCGCCTCGTAGCCCGCCGCCTCGGTTGCTTCGCAGACGGCGTCGTCGTGGTCGCCGTTCGGGTAGGCGATGACGGCGACCGCGCCGGGGACGTGCTCGCGTAGCTCGGCCAGCGAGCCGATCAGCTCGCCCTCGCGCTCAGCCTCGCCGAGCTCCGCAAGGCGGCGGTGGTGGCGGGTGTGGGAGCCGATCGCAACCCCGGCCTGCGCCAGCTCCTCGATCTCGCCCCATCCGGCGACGGGCTCGCCGTCGATCCAGTGGGCGCTGCCGCCGAGCTCGGCCGTCGGCACGAAGAGCTGGGGGGAGAGGTGGGCCGTGCGCCGCAAGGGCTCGACGGCGTCGGCGATCGCGTCGTCGACGGTGATGACGAAGCGGCGCCGCGGCAGCTCGTTCAGCTCGCCACGGTGGAAGGCGAGCAGGTCGGCGAGCGGCAGCGGCTTGAAGCCGAGCAGTCGCAGGAACCGCACTTGGCGGTAGTAACGGGCGGGGGCGATGTCGATCCGCTCCTGGCCCGGCTTCAGCTCGCCGGCGAAGCGGTGGTAGACGAGGACGGCGTAGGAGCTGGTCAGCCGCCGCCACTCCTCCGGGCTCGCCTCGGCGCGGACCCGCGCCCAGTGGGCGAGGTCCTCCCGCAGCTCCTGCCAGCGTGGCGATATGCGTGCCAGCGGAGCGATCGCCGCAGGTGGCATCCGCAGCCGCCGCAGCAGCCGCGTCCGCCAGGGGGCGTCGCTCCAGCCCTGCCTCATGCCGCCGCCCGGTTGGGAATGATGCGCCGATGAACGCCCTCGGCAAGCTGCGCGCGATCCTCGAGGAGCGGCTGGCTCTGATGGCGCCGTCGCGCCGGCTGCGCCTCGCCCTCAGCGACGAAGTCGTCTCCGGCGAGGCGGCGGGAGGCCCCATGCGGGTGCTCGACGCCGGCTGCGGCGACGGCCTCCTGACCCTCTCGCTGGCCCGCCGCCACGCCAACTGGGCGCTGCTCGGCGTCGATCTCCGCGCCGACCTCCTGGAGGGCGCCCGCGAGCGCGCCGCCGCCCGCTCGCTCGGCAACGTCCGCTTCCAGCCCGCCGACCTGACCAAGCCGCTGCCCGAGGGCGACTTCGACGCCGTCGTCTCGCTCGAGGCCCTGGAGGAGATCCCCGATGACGCGGCGGCGCTGCGGAGCCTGGCCGGAGCCCTGCGACCCGGTGGCCTGCTGGCGCTGCAGGTGCCAGAGAAGGACTGGCGCCCGGTGCTGCCGGGCAGCAGCCGGACCTGGCGCGAGGAGGTGCGTCACGGCTACAGCCGCGAGGAGATCGCGGCCGAGGTCCGCGCCGCTGGGCTCGAGCCGGTGGAGGTGCGGCCGACCTACCGCAGCCTCGCCGCTGCGGCGCAGGAGATCCGCGACCGGATCAAGGACGCGCCGCTGCCGCTGCGCCTGCTCGCCTTCCCCTTCCTGGCGGCGGCGGTGCGGCTGGAGCGGCTCGGCCTCACCTGGGGCAAGCCGAGCGCCACCCTGGTGCTGGCGCGCCGTCCGGCTCAATCGACGTAGCGCTCCAGCGCCTCGTCCCAGGCCTTGGCCGAGTCGTCGGCGGCGACGACGCCGTCGAGGGTCTGGTCGGAGGTCGCGTTGAACCGGGTCGCGTAGAAGTTGTGGTAGACGAGGTCGCCGAAGACGGTGCCGACGTCGCCCGGCCCGCGCTGGCTCGTGATCTCGAAGAAGTGGACGTTCGGAGCCTCCGCTTCGGAGATCTCCTCGCCGACGTCGCCGGAGGCGTCGCGCCCCTCGCTGCGGGGGACGTAGTGGGCGCGGAAGGAGTGGCCCCGCTCGACGAACCGCGCCTTGCGCATCGCCCAGCAGCAGGGGTGGACGTAGTTGCGGTTGAGGCGGGCGCCGGCGACCTGGGCGCCTTCGGAGAGCGGCGCCAGCAGGCGGTCGAGCCAGTCCTCGTGGAGGGGGAAGGCGTCGACGTCGAGGGCGACGACGTACTCGGTCTCCGCCAGCAGGACACCGAGGTCCATCGCCAGCTCGTGGCCGACGTTGGCGGGCAGCAGCAGGCCGTCGACGCCGGCGGCTGCGGCGATCTGCTCGCGCGAGCCGTCGACCGAGCCGTTGTCGACGGCGATGATCCTGGTGCCGGCCGGGCTGCGCCGGCGGACGACGTCGATCAGCACCTCGAGGTGGGTCCAGGAGTTCCAGTTGACGGTGACCACGGTCGTCACCCCGGGTTGGAGGCGGGCGAGGCGGCGGCGGCTGCGGGCCCGCAGCGCCGGCACCAGCAGCCGCCAGCCGATGATCTGCCACAGCTTCGTCGCCGCGGGGCTCTGGCTGGCGGGGATCTTGTTCAGGCCGAGCATCGGAGGCCCCTCATTCTCGCGTCCGGGTCAGTCGCAGGATTCGGCGGCGGAGCGGCGGCGGCCAGGAGGCCGCCGCCAGCTTCAGCCGCAGCCGCGCTGGGGTGTCGCTGGCGAGGACCTCTATCCGCGGCAGCGCGTAGCGGTCGCCGCCGCGCTCCACCACCCCGGCGGTGACGGTGAAGGCGGCCCGGTAGCCGCTCTCGCGGACCGCCGCCTCGATCTGCGGGTTGCACTCGCCGTGCGGGTAGGAGAAGGTCCGCGGCTGCGGCAACCCCAGCGCCTCCAGCGCTGCGGCGGAGTCGCGGATTTCGGCAGCGGCCTCCTCGATCGGCAGCTTCGTCAGCTGCCGGTGGTTCATCCCGTGGGATCCCACCTCGATCCCCGCCGCGACAAGCGCCCGCAGCCCCTCGGCGTCGAGCAGCCGCAGCTCCCGCGCCCCCAGCGGCCGGTCCCACTCGTTGGCGGCGCCGGTGAGGCCGGCGACGGCGAAGGCGACGGCGGGGATGTTGCGTTCGGCCAGCAGAGGCGCCGCCTCGTTCAGGAGGTCGAGGTAGCAGTCGTCGAAGGTAAGGAGCAGCGCCCGCTCGGGCAGCTGCGCGCGGCCGTCGAGGGCGGCCAGGACGGCGTCGAGGTCGACGAAGGTCCAGCCGCGGCGGGCGAGGGCTTCGAGGTGCTCGGCGAAGCGCGCCGGCGGCACCCCGTACTCGGCGAGTACGGGATCGTCGCCGAGGTCGGAGACGGCGTGGAAGGCGAGAACGGTGACGCCGCCGGTGGCGGCCGCGCGCCGCGCCAGCCAGGCGCCGCGGCGGTGCTCGACCGTCCGCATCCCGAAGAAGAGCCGCCGGGTGTAGACGTCGCGACGGCCGCTGCGCGCCGCCGCGACCGCCAGCCTGCGCAGCGGTGCGCCCGCCCACTCCGGAGCTTTGACCAGCGGCCCGAGCAGCCAGCGGCTGCGCCGGGTGTGGAAGTCGGGGGCGGCGGCGAGGCGGTCGGCCTGCTCGGGGTGCTTGAGGACGAGCTCCTCCTCGGAGCGGCCGGTCTCGCGCGAGCGCCGCAGGTAGGCGGCCGGGTCGACCGCGTAGTACTGGTAGCTGATCGCGGCCGGGTTGAAGGCGGCCCGCATCCCCGCCTTGACCACCCGGTAGCTGAAGTCGATGTCCTCGCCGCCGAAGAGGCCTTCGCGGGTGAACGAGGTGTCGAAGCCGCCGAGCCGCTCGAAGGCCTCGCGGGAAATCGACATCTGCCCGGTCAGGAGGTCGTCGAGGCCCGGCTCGGCGCCGCTCTCGGTCAGCCGTTCGCGCCGGGTCTGCGCCCAGACGCCGACCCCCCAGCTGAGCAGCCCCGGCGGCGAGCCCGGGTGCAGCGGCATGTCGCCGACGACGAGGTCGGCGCCTTCGCGATGGGAGCGCTCGTGCTCGGCGAGCAGCGCCGGGTCGGCCTCCATGTCGTCGTCGAGGAAGAGCAGCAGCTCGCCGGCGGCGGCGCGGGCGCCGACGTTGCGGGCCTGCGCCGCGCCCTGGTTCTCCTGCTCGACTACGATCAGCGGGAACGGCGTCTCCAACCGCCGTAGCGCCGCGGCGGTGCCGTCGCCCGAGCCGTCGTCGACCACGATGACCTCGAAGTCCTTCCAGGTCTGCTCGGCGAGCGCCTCGACGTGGCGCAGCACCCGCTCGCGCCGCCGGTAGGTGGGGATGACGACGCTGAACTTCACGCCGTCGTCGGCAGCCGCTCTTCGGCCGGCCTGTCTTCGTGGACGAGGCGCCGCGCCAGCGGCGGCGCCAGGAAGCCGAGGGCGGCCCCGAGCCGCGCCCGCCGCTCGAGCCCGGGGGCGACCGCCAGGCCGGCGAGCTTCGCGCGCTCGCCCTCGCCGTAGATCGCCGCCTGGGTCTCGGCGTCGACCGCCCGCGAGCGGTGCATGCGGATCGCCCGCTCAAGCTCCGGTCGCTCCTCTTCCCGCAGGTTCGGGTTCTCCCGCGCCTTTTCCAGCAGCCGGGCCCGCTCCCAGAGGCTCGGGGCGCGGCGGGCCGAGAGGCTCCCCTGGTGCAGCACGTAGTCGTAATAGGGCTCGTCGACGAAGCCGGCGCGGGCGCCGTCGAGGAGGCAGCGCAACCAGCAGTCCCAGTCGTAGGCAATCCGCATCCCTTCGTCGAAGCCGCCGATCGCCTCCAGCCGGCTGAGCCTGACCGCCGGCCAGCCGCCGACGAAGCAGGTCCAAAAGATCGCCGTGCGCTGGTTCTCGTCAACGAAAGGGGTGAAGGTGGCGAAGGTGCCGGCGGCCTCGCCGCCTGCAAGCAGCCGGGCGTCGGTGGTGACGAGGTCGAGGTCCGGCTCGCGGGCGGCGAGCTCGGCGATCGCCTCGAGCCGGCGCGGGTGGTAGGCGTCGTCGGCGTCGAGGACCGCCATGAAGTCGGATTCGGCTGCCCGCCAACCGGTGTTGCGGGCGGCGGCGCCGCCGCCGTTCTCGCGTCGGATCACCTTGATCCGGCCCTCGTAGGGCGCCAGCGCCGCCATCAGGTCATCCCCGGAGCCGTCGTCGACGACGATCACCTCCTCAGCCGGGCGGGTCTGCGCCAGCGCCGAGTCGACCGCGGTGGCGATCGTCGCGGCGGCTTCGTAGGCGGTGATGACGATCGCGAAGGTCGGCTCGCTCATGCCGGCAGCCGCCAGGAGTGGAGGAGGACGACGTCGCCTTCGGCCTCGGCGGCGATCGGCCGGTTGCCGACCATCCCCGGCTCGACGTCGAAGAGCGCGGCCGCCTGCAGCCCGTCCTGGATGTGCCGCTTGGCTTTGACGATGACGTCGATCCTGTAGCGCCCCGGCAGCAGCGGCAGGCTCTCGATCTGGCACTCCAGCCGCGTCCCCGGCTCGGCCTCGCGGACGTCGACCGGCGCCGACATCTCGCTGTCGAGGGTGCAGACGGGCTGGCCGAGGCTGTTGACGATCGTAAGCTGGCACTCCATCGTCGGCAGATGCTCGGTCACCTCGACGGTGATCGTCGCGGGCCGGCCAGCAACGACGACGTTGGGGTGGCCACCGCTGGCGTCGTGGATCTCCAGCCGCCGCACCAGGGTCTCGTCGTAGGCGCGACTGTCGCGGTCGGTGCGCTCGAGCAGGTCGTCGGAGGCGGCGCTCTCGAGCGTCCGCAGGTAGCTGTCGATCGCCCCCGTGATCGGCGCGTCGGTCTTCACCTCGCCCCGTTCGAGGAGGATGCCGCGGGTGCAGAGCGCCTGGATGATCGCCAGGTTGTGGGAGACGAAGACGACGGTCCGGCCCTCTTTCGCGACCTCGTTCATCTTCCCCAGCGACTTGCGCTGGAAGGCGGCGTCGCCGACCGCGAGGACCTCGTCGACAAGGAGGATCTCCGGTTCGAGGTGGGCGGCGACGGCGAAGGCGAGGCGGACCGACATCCCGCTCGAGTAGCGCTTCACCGGCGTGTCGAGGAAGCGCTCCATCTCGGCGAATTCGACGATTTCGTCGAAGCGGGTGCGGATCTCCGCTTTCCGCATGCCGAGGATCGAGCCGTTGAGGTAGATGTTCTCGCGCCCGGTCAACTCCGGGTGAAAGCCGGTCCCGACCTCGAGCAGCGAGCCCACCCGGCCGGTGACGTCGGCGTAGCCAGTCGAGGGCTCGGTAATCCGCGAGAGGATCTTCAGCAGCGTGCTCTTGCCGGCGCCGTTGTGGCCGATCAGCCCGACCACCTCGCCCGTGCGGATCTCCAGCGAGAGGTCACGGAGGGCCCAGAGCGTGTCGCCCCTGGCTTCCTTCTCGCCCTTGGCGCCACGCCGGAACGGCCGTTGGGCCGCTTCGACAATCGCCTCGCGCAGGGTCCCGTAGCCGGCGCTTTTGACGCCCAGCTTGTAGCTCTTGCCGAGCTCGTGGGTATTGATCGCGACGTCGCTCATCAGACGAAATCGGCGAAGGCACGCTCGACGCGGTCGAAGTAGGCGAGGCCGGCGATGAGGAAGGCGACCGCGGCGACGGCCGAGATCCCGATCAGGTCCCAGGGGGCGTTGCCGGTCCCGAGCGTCGCCCAGCGGAAGCCTTCGACCACCCCGACCATCGGGTTGATCGCCGAGAGGGTCCGCCAGGGCTCGCTGAGTTCGCTGCTGGGGTAGACGACGGGGGTGATGAAAAGCCACATCTGGATCGCGAAGGGGACGACGTAGCGGACGTCGCGGTAGCGGACGTTGATCGCCGAGAGCGCCGCCGTCGTCCCCAGCGCCGCCGCGGCGGCGATCGCGACCAGCAGCGGCACCGCCAGGATCGCCGCCGAGGGGACGAAGCCCCAGGCGAAGACGATGATCATCAGGATCACGAAGGAGATCGCGAGGTCGACGAAGCCGGCGACGATCACGCCCGCCGGCATGAAGATGCGCGGGAAATAGATTTTCGAGACCAGCGCCGAGTTGGAGACGAGGCTGTCGGAGCCGAGCAGCAGTGCGGTCGAGAAGAAGGTCCAGGGAACGAGCGCGGCGAGGCTGAAGAGGGGGTAGGGGAGCCCGTTCGAGGAAAGGCCGGCGACGTTGCCGAAGATCAGCGAGAAGACGACCATGAAGCCGATCGGCTGCAGGACCGCCCAGGCGCCGCCGAGCGCCGTCTGCCGGTAGCGGACGGTGATGTCGCGGAGGGCGATTTGCCCCGCCAGGTCGCGGTAGCGCCAGAGCTCCCGCGGCGCCAGCACGCGGCTGAAGCCGCGGGTGGGCTGGAGGCGCAGGGTTTCCGGGGCAGGGGTGACCGTCTCCAAGTCGCGCAGCATAGGAAGAGCATCGGTTCCGCCGCCGCTCCTTGACAGAATCGTTCCGGATCATGCATCCAGCTCGCCTCGCCCACGTGTGGCAGCGGCTGAGGCGCCTCGGCGAGCAGTCGCTGTTCCGCAACAGCGTCTACATCATGGGCACGACCGCAGCGACCTCGCTGCTCGGCTTCGGCTTCTGGCTGGTCGCCGCCCGCACCCTCTCGGCAACCGAAGTCGGCCGCTCGGCGGCGCTGATCTCGGCGATGCTCTTCGTCTCCGTCTTCACCAACCTCGGCCTCGGCCAGGTGCTGGTCTCGCGGCTCGCCTCGCGGGCGCCGGGGCGCGACTGGTCGATCACCGTCAGCACCGGTCTGGCGCTCGCCGCTGTCGCCAGCCTGATCGGCGGCGCGATCGCCGCGGTGCTGCTGCCGACCCTGATCCCGGCGCTGAAGGGCGGGCTCAGCCACGCCACCTTCCTGCTGCTGCCGCTCGGGGTCACCGGCGCCGCCTGCTCGCTGGTCATCGACTACGCCTGCATCGCCGAGCGCCACGCGAAGCTCTCCTTCGTCCGCAACACCGCCGCGGCGGTGTTGCGGATCGCCCTGATCCCGCTGGCGACGGTGGTGCCGGTCGAGGGGACGACCTGGATCCTCGCGATCTGGGCCGCCTCCTTCCTGCTGATCGACGTCGTCGCGATCTTCCGCGAGCTGCCGGCGCTCGGCCACGATTTCCGCCCGACCCTCGCCGGCTGGCGCCGCGAGCTGGGGGAGATCAAGGGCCTGATCGCCGGCCACCAGTCGATCAACCTCGGCGCCCAGGCCTCCAGCTACCTGCTGCCGGTGCTCGTCTCCGCCCGCCTCGGCCCCGAACAGAACGCCTTCTTCTACACCACCTTCATGGTCTCCAGCGCCCTCTTCTTCATCGCCCCGGCGATCGGCAACGCCCTCTTCGCCGAGGGCGCCCACGAGCCCGAGAACCTCGGCCGCGACGTCCGCCACGCCGCCCGCCAGGTGCTGCTGCTGGCCGGACCGCCGGCCCTCGTCCTGGTCGCCTTCGGGCCGCTGATCCTCGGCTTCTTCGGCCCCGAATACGCCGACGAAGGCAGCACGCTGCTGCTGATCCTGGTCGGCGCCGCCGCCTTCGACTCGATCCTCCAGCTCTCGCTCGCCGTCCTCCGCGTCCGCCACAAGCTGCGCGAGGCGGCGATCGCCACCTGGGCGACCCTCGTCGTCGCGATCGCCGCAACCTGGCTCCTGCTGCCGCCGCTCGGCCTCGAGGGGGCGGGCCTCGGCTGGGCGCTCGGAAAGATCGTCGGCGTCCTCTTCACCACCGCCTTCATCTTCCGCGGCCGGGCGCTGCTCAGAAGTCGCGCAACGTATACCTGAGCTTGCCCGAGGCGCTCGGCTCGATCGTCTCCACCTCTTCGAAGGCGACGCCGCAGCCCTCGCCGAGGACCGCCTTGGTCTTGGCGATGATCTCCTCGAGGTCGCCCGCCGGCACCTCGGCCTCGGCGGCGACCCGGAAGAGGACGTCGTCGGGGGCGCGCTGGACGACCTGGAACTGGCGCAGCCAGGGGCGGAAATACATCAGGTGGGTGAAGTACTCGCCGTCGACCATCTGCCCCTCGGGGCCGAGGAACATGTCGACGCTGCGACCGGTCACCTCGGCCAGCATCTGGGTCCGGCGGCCGCAGGGGCACTCGACCTCGCGCTCGGGCAGCCGCGCCCGGTCGCCGATCAGGTAGCGGATCAAGGGCATCGCCCGGTTGGTGTAGCCGGTGACGGCGACGTCGCCCTCCTCGCCCGGGCCGGCGGGCTCGCCGTCGGGCCGGAGGACCTCGACGTGGCAGGTCCAGGGGAGGACGTGGAGGCCGGTCCGGTGCTCACACTCTCCGGCCATGTCGCCGGTCTCGCGAGAGCCGTAGCGGTTGAGGACGGTGCAGCCGAAGGTCTCCTCCAGCTGCTCGCGCATGAACCCGTAGAGGGTGCCGGCGGTGGCGATCATCCCCCGCTGCGGCGGCACCTCGATGCCGCGCCGGGAGGCGAAGCGGGCGACCTCGTAGCCGGCCTGCGCGTAGGCGAGGACGAGGTTGGGGGGGCCGTTGCGGAGGCGCTCGAGGATCGTTTCGATCGCCCCGTCGGTGAGCAGGAAGGCGTTCAGCAGGCTGCGCCGCAGCAGCTTGTTGCCGAAGCGGTTGCGGAGCGACTCGCCGCCGGCTTCGAGGTCTTTCTCCGAGCCCCAGATATAGAGCTCGGGGTCGCCGAGACCCCCGCCGGCCCAGGTCGAGTAGACCTCGCGCGCCGCCACCGTCAGCGCCAGGTGCTCGGGGTCCTGAAGCAGCGGCACCGGCTCGCCGGTCGAGCCGCCGGAGGTGTTCTCGACCCACTTGCCGCGGCCGCCCTCGCTGCTCAGCATCCGCTCCCAGTTGGCGCGGACGGTGTCGCGGGCGAGCAGCGGGAAGCGGGCGAGGGCGGCGAAGGGGTCGGCTGCGATCTCCGCCGCGGTGGCGGCGCCGCGGTAGTGGGGGACGGTGGTGACCGCGTGCTCCAGCGTCGCCGCCAGCTGCGCAGCCGGCTCGGGGTAGGAGCGCCCGCGGTCCTGGCGCAGGAACTCGCGGTAGTGGCGGGGGAGGCTGCTGCCGCTCACCCTGTGAAGCAGCAGGTAGGCGTCGGCGCGCAGGCGGCCCTGCAGCGAGGACCCTTCAGCAGCCGGCATCGGGGCAGGGTTTGCGCACTCGCCAGAGCGACCCTTCGCGGCTGATCACGAGCGGCGCCGGCGCCGCTTCCTTGCTGCTTTCGAACAGCACGACCCGGCTATCGGGCAGGAACCACTGCGGGGCGTAGAGCCCGATCGTGTCGTAGTGGTCGAGGTCGTAGGCCACGGGGGGTGAGCCCGCATTCTCCACCACCGGTCCCGGGTCTTCCCAGCCGGCCGGGTAGACGGCCCGCTCGGAGCTGCGCACGGGGTTCCAGGCCCCGTAGGCGAGGACCGGCAGGAAGAGCGCGATCGCGGCGAGCCCGAGCACCCGCTCTCCCCGGGCCGAGGCCTGCGTCAGCAGCCAGGCGCCGGCCAGCGCCACGGCCGCCGCCCCGATCAGGATCGCCGGCCCCAGCTGCACGGTGACGAAGGGCAGCGCCGAGATGTTCCAGCGGTTCGGCGCGTCGGGGTCCGAAGCCGTCGCCCGGATCAGGACGACCAGAGCGGTCAGCCCCGCGAACGCCGCCAGCGGCCAGGCGAGCCGCCGCCAAACCGGGGTGTGGTCGAGCTTCTTCCCGCTGTCCGGGACAAAGCTCGACCACACCTGCGGGAGGGCGGCGAGGCCGAAGGCGATCAGGGCGGGGGCAACCACCTCGGCGTAGCGGCCGTAGATCAGCATGTCGGGGCGGGTCCGTTCCGGGAAGGCGGCCGCGGAGACGAGGAGCAGGAGGACGGTGAAGGCGACGAGCACGGCGCCGAGCGGCGTGCGGCGGCGGGCGAAGTCGGAGACCGCGACCGCCGCCAGCCCGAAGGTCGCCACCAGCAGGTACCAGGTCTGGCCGACCAGGTTCGCCGCCACCGTCCGCAGGCCGCCGAAGGCGAAGATCTCGTCCATCCGTTCGCTCAGTTCGTCGGGGGCCGAGCCGCCGTAGTTGTGGTCGATCAGGTAGCCGTCGAGGACGTGCACTCCATATAGGCAGAGGGCGACGACCCCGATCCCGAGGGCGAGGGCGGCCGGCCGCAGGCGGCCGCGCACGGTCAGCCAGGCCATCCCGGCGAGGGCGAGGACGACGGCGACGAACATCCGGTTGTGGACCGCCCAGAGCCCGCCGGTCGCAGCGCCGAGCGCCGCGGCCCAGGCGAGGCCACTGCCGTTACGGGGCTCCTCCAGCAACCCGGCGAAGGCGATCAGCCAGAGGACGACGAGCGGGAAGAGCGCGTTCTCCGACATCGCCACCTGCGAGAGCACGGTCAGCGCCGGGTAGAGCGCGCCGGCGAACGCCGCCCAGATGGCCAGCCCCGGCCGGACGCCGACGAAACGGGTCAGCAGCAGGTAGAGGAGGGGGAAGACCGAGGCCGCCAGCACGGCGTTGAGGACCAGGATCAGGTGGTAGGTGAAGCTGGGGCTGCCGCCGAGCTCGAGCAGCGGCGTGATCAGCAGGGAGTAGCCGCCGCGGTAGAAGGGCGCCAGTTCGAGCTGGCCCGGGACGCCGCCGTCGAGGACGCGGGCGTTGGTCAGGTAGCCGATCTCGTCGGCGACGAGCACCGGCCCCGTACGGATCAGCGAGAGCGCGAAGCGAAGCAGGAACAGCGCAAGGGTGCCGGCGAGAAGAAGCCGGCTGCTGCGCCGGGCGGACTGGTCCTCCATTTGTCCTTGCCAACGCGGCAGGAACTTCTTTGTCAGCGCAAAGGTCTAGGGCTGGTTATCTGGGCGCCGTCTGGCGACCGCCGCCTCGTAGGCGCGCTCGAACTGCGGCACGATCGCATCGGGGCTGAACTGGCCCGCCCGCGCCCGCGCCGCGGCACCGAGCCGCTCGCGCAGATCCGCATCGCCGATCAGCCGCTGCATCGCAGCGCTCAGCGCCGCCCGGTCTTCCGGCGCCACCATCAGCCCGGTCTCGCCGTCGACGACGATGTCGCGGAGGCCGCCGATGTCGGAGGCGACGATCGCCTTGCCCGCCGCGGCCGCCTCCAGCGCCACCAGCCCGAAGGGCTCCGGCCAGAGCGAGGGCGCGACCGAGAAGAGCGAGCGCCGCAGCGCCTCGATCGCCAGCTGGTGTGGCCAGGCGCCCATCGGGAAGACGTTCGGCCGCTCCCGCAGCTCGTCGATGTAGCAGCGGCCGACCAGGACCAGCGGCGGCGCGCCCTCGAGCCTGCTGTAGGCGTCGGCGAGGTGCCAGGCCCCCTTGTCCACGGTCGCGTCGCCGAAGAAGAGGATGAAGGGCTCGTCGGGAAGCTCTTGGAGGCGCGGGTCGTCGAGGTCGGGCTGCGGCAGCGCGCCGATGAAGTTCGGGACGACCCGCGAGCGCTCGTCGCCGTCGATGCGGCAGAGCTGCTCGACCGTCGAGCTGACCGGGAGGAAGGCGTCGACGTGGCGCCGCAGCCGCGACTCGTTCGAACGGGTGCCGAGCGCCGCGACCAGGCCTTTGGTCGGGCCGTAGTGCTCGCTCGCGCAGACCTGGCACTTGACCGGAGCCGGCCCCGAGCAGACCTCGTCGTGGCGGCGCAGCCGCTTGGTCGCGCAGATCAGGCCGTAGTCGTGCAGCGAGAGGGCGAGGGCGCTGTGGGAGCCGCGGGCGAGCGGCAGGTAGGAGTGGACGATCCAGTTGTGGGCGTGGACCAGCTGCGGCCGCTCCCGCCGCAGCACCCGCTGCAGGTCGATCACCGTCTCCGGGTCGGGCGCCGGCGGCGCGTGGCGGCGCTCGGTGTCCTGATGGGTGTGGGTGATCCGGTAACTGGTGCTGCGCAGCGTGTGGACCCGCGCCCCCGCCACCTCGGTCGGTGTCATGTTCCCCGGCTGCTGCAGGGTCGCGATCGAGACGTCGTGCCCGCGGGCGACCAGCTCCCGGCTCAGGTCCTCGACCACGCGCTCTTCGCCGCCGACGATCGGGGCGAACGACTGGGCCAGCATCATCACTCGCACGCACACAGCCTGCCATGAGCGGGGGCGGTGGGCCTGCCAGAATCCCGCCGGTGCAAAGCGAGCCCCGCGCCGAGCGCACCGCCACCGCGCCGACGATCTCGGTGGTGATCTGCGCCTTCACCCCCGAGCGGCTGGAGGTGATGGGCGAAGCGGTCGCCTCCCTCCGAGCCCAGACGCTGCCCCCGCACGAGGTCGTGCTCGTGATCGACCACGCGCCCGAGCTGCTGGAGCAGGTGCGGCGGCTCTGGCCGGACCTCAAGATCGTCGCCAACCGCGAGCAGCAGGGCCTCTCCGGGGCTCGCAACACCGGCGTCGCCGAGGCGACCGGCGAGGTCGTCGCCTTCCTCGACGACGACGCGATCGCCGCGCCCGACTGGCTCGAGCACCTGGCCCGCGCCTACGCCGACCCCAAGGTGCTCGGCGCCGGCGGCACCGTCCGCCCGCGCTGGGTCGAGGGGGAGCCAGCCTGGTTCCCGGCCGAGTTCGACTGGGTCGTCGGCTGCACCCACTCGGGGATGCCGCGGCATCTGGAGCCGGTCCGCAACCTGGTCGGCGCCAACATGTCCTTCCGCCGCGCCCCGCTGGTCGAGGTCGGCGGCTTCAGCCACGACCTCGGCCGCGTCGGCAGCCTCCCGGTCGGCTGCGAGGAGACCGACCTCTCGATCCGTGTCCACCAGCGCTGGCCCGAGGCCGAGATCCTCTACGACCCCGAGGCAAAGGTCGAGCACGTCGTCCCGGCGGCGCGGGGGACGGTCCGCTACTTCGTCGACCGCTGCCGGGCCGAGGGGCGCTCGAAGGCGGTGCTGACCGGGATGGTCGGCAGCGACGACGGCCTCTCCTCGGAGCGCTCCTACGTCCGCCGCACCCTGCCGCTCGGCGTCCTCCGCGGCTTCCGCGACGCCCTCCGCGGCGAAGCCGGCGGGCTCGGCCGCGCGGCGATGATCTTCCTCGGGCTGGCGGCGACCAGCGTCGACTACCTGCGGGTCCGCTCCGGCGTCGCCGAGCCCGACCGCACCGAGGACGCCCACCCGAGCGCCAACGGCGGCGGCCCCCGCGTCCTCATGGTCACCCCGCGCAGCCCCCTCGCCCAGGGCGGGGTGGAGCGGCACGTGATGGAGGTGAGCCGGCGGATGGCCGCGAGCGGCGTCCGCGTCGAGGTCCTCTGCACCGACCCCGAGATCGAGAAGGCGAGGGAGGAGACCCGCGACGGCGTCCGCATCCGCACCGTCCGCGCCTGGCCGCGCGGCCGCGACTGGTACTTCGCGCCGGGGGTCTGGCGGGAGATGGGGAGGGGGAAGTGGGACCTCGTCCACGTCCAGAGCTACCACACGCTGGTGGCGCCGCTGGCGATGCTGCGGGCGCTCACCCTCCGCATCCCCTACGTCGTCACCTTCCACGGCGGCGGCCACTCCTCCGATCTCCGCAACCGCGCCCGCGGGGCGCAGATGCTGCTGCTGCGGCCGCTCCTGCGGCGGGCGGCGCGCCTGGTCTCGATCGCCCGCTTCGAGGTCGAGCAGTACGGCGCCGCGATCGGCGTCCCGCCCGAGCGCTTCGCCTTCATCCCCAACGGCACCGACCTCAGCTTCTCCGACGCCGAGCTCGCCGCAGCCGAGCCGGAGACCCCGACCCTGGCCTCGATCGGCCGCCTCGAGCGCTACAAGGGCCACCACCGCGTCCTCGAGGCCTTCCCGCACGTGCTCGAGCGCGAGCCCCGGGCTCGCCTGCTGATCGTCGGCAAGGGCCCCTACGAAGAGGAGCTGCGGCGCCAGGCGGAGGAGCTCGGGGTCGCTGAGCGGGTGAAGATCACCAGCGTCCCCTCCGACGATCCGGGCGGGATGGCGAAGCTGCTCGCCGGCGTCTCCCTGGTCGTCTTGATGAGCGAGTTCGAGAGCCACCCCCTGGTCGCCCTGGAGGCCGCCGCCGCCCGCCGCCGCCTGCTCGTCGCCGAAGCCGGGGGGCTGCTGGAGATCGCCGAGGACGGGTTCGGCCGCGGCATCCCCCTCGAGTCCTCGCCGGAGGAGCTCGCCACGGCGGCGATCGAGGAGCTCGCCAAGCCGCTGCCGCAGCGTTCGCCGAGCCTCACCTCGTGGGACGAGTGCGCCGCGGCGCTGCTCGACCTCTACAGCTCGGTACTTAAAATTAAGCGCCCGGCGCGGGCATAAACGTCCACCAGGGCGGGGGTCGCTGGAGCGCGCCGCGGGGGGGCCGATGAGAGGCGGGCATGTCCCGCTTCCGCCATCTCGCCACCCTCTCCGCCCTCGCCTTCGCCCTCCTGGCGCTGGCGGCGCCGGGCGCCTTCGCCGCCGAAGGGATCGGTCCGGCGAAGAAGCTGGGGGGGACGGTGGAAACGACCACCGTCACCACTACCGCCTCGCGCACCAAGACCACCGGCACGACCAGCGCCGGCAGCAAGGAAGCGCTCTCGGTCGCGACCTCCTCGCCCGCCGACGGCGCCACCGTCTCCGGGCAGATCGCCTGGCAGGTCTCGGTCCTGGCCGGCGCTCCCAGCAGGGTCGAATTCGCCATCGACGGGACCGCCCTCTTCACCGACAGCACCGCTCCCTTCAGCGCCAGCCTCGACACGACCAAGCTCGGCAACGGCTCGCACGCCCTCAGCGCCACCGCCTACGGCGCCAAAGGCGTCAAGGCGACGACGGCGGTGACCGTGACCGTCGCCAACACCGCCCCGGCTCCGGAATCGGAACCGACCCCCGAACCCGAACCGGCCCCTGCACCCGCTCCGGCCCCGCAGCCGAGTAGCGGACCGCTCTACTGGGGCGCGACGATCGGCTCTCACCTGACCGGCAACCAGGCCCCCTGGGACATGACCGCGGTCACCAGGTTCGAGGAAGGAGCCCACAAGAAGGTCTCGATGATCCAGTTCTTCCAGCCCTTCGCCAACTGCAACCCCGCCTGCTCCTTCTACAAGTTCCCGACCTCACCGATGGAAAGCATCCGCCAGCACGGCTCGATCCCGGTCCTCAGCTGGAGCTCGCAGTCGATCCCCTCGACCAAGAACGAGCCCGACTTCCAGCTCTCCGACGTGATCTCCGGCCGCTACGACTCCTACATCCGCGAATTCGCCACCCAGGCGAAGGCCTGGAACCACCCCTTCTTCCTCCGCTTCAACTGGGAGATGAACGGCAACTGGTTCCCCTGGCACGAGGGCGTCAACGGCAACCAGCCAGGCGAATCGGCGAAGGCCTGGCGCCACGTGCACGACATCTTCAGCGCGGTCGGCGTCACCAACGCCACCTGGACCTGGTGCCCGAACGTCGAGTACAGCGGCAGCACCTCGCTCGCCTCGCTCTACCCCGGCGACTCCTACGTCGACTGGACCTGCCTCGACGGCTACAACTGGGGCACGAACCCGAACAAGCCGGACAGATGGAAGAGCTTCGACACCGTCTACAAGGCGACCTACCAGAAGATCGTCGAAACGATCGCCCCCGGCAAGCCGATGATGATCGGCGAGGTCGCCTCCAGCGAGTACGGCGGCTCCAAGGCGGCCTGGATCAAGGACATGCTGGCCAAGCTGCCGGCCAGCTACCCGCAGATCCGCGCCCTCCTGTGGTTCGACAAATTCGACAGCAACATGGATTGGCCGGTCGAGACCTCGGGCAGCGCCACCACCGCCTTCGCCGAAGGGATCCAGAGCTCCGCCTACCTCGGCAACAGCTTCGCCGGCCTCAGCGCGACGAAGGTCCTCCCGCAGGCCTGATCGGGGGATTTCAACCCCACCTGGACATATGTCCAGTTGACCGGCGGGCGCTCGAACGAGGCAGGAAACGGCCGATGGCCCTTGTATGGCCAAAGGCTTCTCGACCCGCTCCGCCGCCCACGTCGCCTGGCTGGCGACGGCGATCCTGCTGCTCAGCGCCGCGGTCGCCTTCGCGGCCTCCGGCAGCGACAAGTTCGACGGCGGCAGGCAGGGCGCCAAGCACGCCCGCCTGGGCGATGCGCGGGCGCTGGTCGGCCGCAGCCGCTGCGTCGCCCGCCGCTCCAGCCGGCCCGGCACCACCGGCACCCGCCGGCGCTGCAAGTCCAAGCCCGCGGTCGCCAGCGGCGCCGCCCAGCCGCTCTACTGGGGGGCGACGATCGGCTCCCACCTGACCGGCGAACAGGCGCCCTGGGACATGAGCGCGGTCTCCCAGTTCGAGGGCGGGGCGGGGAAGTCGGCCTCGATGGTCCAGTTCTTCCAGCCCTTCGCCCAGTGCGGCGGCTCGGGCTGCTCCTTCTACTCCTTCCCGACCGAGCCGATGGACTCGATCCGCGGCCACGGCTCGATCCCGGTGCTGAGCTGGAGCTCGCAGGCGATTCCCTCGACGCTGAACCAGCCCGACTTCCAGCTCTCCGACGTGATCTCTGGCCGCTACGACGAATACATCGCCGAATTCGCCGCCGAAGCCCGCGACTGGGGTCACCCCTTCTTCCTCCGCTTCAACTGGGAGATGAACGGCAACTGGTTCCCCTGGGCCGAGGGCGTCAACGGCAACGCCGCGGGCGAGTACGTCGCCGCCTGGCGCCACGTCCACGACATCTTCGCCGCCGCCGGCGCTACCAACGTCTCCTGGGTCTGGTGCCCGTTCGTCGATCCCGGCCACTCTCTCCATGACCTCGGCTCGCTCTATCCCGGCGACGCCTACGTCGACTGGACGGGGCTCGACGGCTACAACTGGGGCACCAACCCGGCCTCGCCGCGCGGCTGGCGGAGCTTCGACCAGCTCTTCCGCCGCACCTACGACGAAGTCACCGGCTCCGTCGCTCCCTCGAAGCCGATGATGATCGGCGAGGTCGGCTCCAGCGAGCAGGGAGGCTCCAAGGCCGACTGGATCCGCGACGCGCTCGCCCGCGTGCCGGCCGAATACCCGCAGATCCGCGCCCTCCTCTGGTTCGACAAATTCGACGACAACATGGACTGGCCGATCGAGACCTCGAGCGCGGCAACCTCGGCCTTCGCCGAAGGGATCCAGCAGACCGCCTTCGTCGGCGCCAGCTACGGCGGGCTCTCCGGCGGCGCGATTCCGCCGCCCAGCTGAGCCCGGCAATGGCAACGGGACGGTTCCCTACACTTGCCGCTCTGTCTGCTCGGCCTCAGCTGCAGCGCCCAGGGGGGGCGCACCGAATGGCGGCGCTCTTCCTAGCGCTGCTGGCCTGCTGCCTGCTCGCAGCGCCGGCCTCGGCGGCGACGGCGAATCCGCACCACCGCAAGCCGCCGAAGCAGAAGCCGACCTACTGGGGCGCCTGGATCGGCGACCAGATCACCGGCACCGACGCCCCCTGGGACATGAACCCCGTCGCCTTCCTCGAGGGCCTGGTCGGCAAGGGGATGTCGCTGATCGAGTTCTCCTCCTCCTGGGAAGACTGCAGCCGCCTGCCCTGCCGCCCCTACAAGTTCCCGCTCGAAGGGATGGACAACATCCGCAACCACGGCGCCATCCCCCTCTTCAGCTGGGGCGCCGAATCGAGCCCGCGCAACAGCGCCGAACAGCCCGACTTCCAGCTCGCCGACGTGATCTCCGGCCGCTACGACGCCTACATCGCCCAGTTCGCGACCGAAGCCCGCGACTGGGGTCACCCCTTCTTCCTGCGCCCGAACTGGGAGATGAACGGCGACTGGTTCCCCTGGTCGGAGTGGGCGAACGGCAACTTCAAAGGCGAATACGTCACCGCCTGGCGCCACATCCACGACATCTTCGCGGCGGTCGGCGCCACCAACGTCACCTGGGTCTGGTGCCCCTATGCGGACACCGAAAAGCGGCTGAAGAAAAACCCGCTGAAGCCCGTGTACCCGGGCAATGCCTACGTCGACTGGACCTGCCTCGACGCCTACAACTGGGGCCGCAACCCGGTCAACTCGAAGCCCTGGCGCAGCTTCTCGGAACTGTTCGACCCCGCCTACCGGGAAATCGTCACCAAAGTCGCCAAACGCAAGCCGATGATGCTGGGCGAGTTCGCGACCAGCTCCTTCGGCGGCCACAAGGCGGCCTGGATCAGCAAGATGTTCGCGCAGCTGCCGAGCCGGTACCCGCGGGTCCGCGCCCTCGTCTACTTCGACTCCATCGATCGCATGGTCGACTGGCCGCTCGAGAGCTCGCCTCCGGCTGCTCGCGCCTTCGCTAAGGGAATTCGCAAGCCTGCCTTCGCGGACAACCGCTTCGGGGCCCTGGCCGGGGGCCCGATCTTGCCTTTGCGCTGATCTTCCTCGCCCATTCCTCCGTATCCAGGATGATGAGGGGCCGAAGCATCGATGATCAGGGGCGAAGCATTCGGCGCCGAACCGGGTTTCAGGCGCTACCAAGCCAAATGACGAACAGCCATCCACACCACGATCTCGCCTTCCGCGCGGGGGCCTTCTGGCTCCTCGGCCTGCTGCTGGCCATGCTGGTCTTCGCGCCGGCGGCCGGGGCGAAGAAGCGCCCGCCCGCCTCGCTCTATTGGGGCGCCCAGATCGGCGACCAGATGACCGGCGAAGCGGCGCCTTGGGACATGCAGCCGGTCTACCGCTTCGAGCACATCGCCGGCAAGGGCCTGTCGCTGATCGAGTTCGCCTCCCCGTTCGCCGAATGCAGCGACAGCGGCTGCACGATGACGAAATTCCCGATCACCCCGCTGGAAAACGTCCGCGCCTACGGTGCGATCCCGGTCTTCAGCTGGAACTCGACCGCCAGCCCGCCCAGCGTCGACCAGCCGGAATTCAACCTCGGCACCCTTCTCTCCGGCCGGTACGACGCCTACATCCGCGAATTCGCGACCAAAGCGAAGGCCTGGGGGCACCCCTTCTTCCTCCGCTTCGACTGGGAGATGAACGGCTTCTGGTTCCCCTGGTCGGAGGGCGTCAACGGCAACACCCCGGGCCAGTTCAAGGCGGCCTGGCGCCACGTCCACGACATCTTCGAGCAGATCGGCGCCACCAACGTCACCTGGGTCTGGTGCCCCAACGTCGACCTCTACAACAGCCTCACGCCCCTGGGGGAGCTCTACCCGGGCGACCGCTACGTCGACTGGACCGCCCTCGACGGCTTCAACTGGGGAAACCGGCGCGGCTCCCCGGGCTGGCAGAGCTTCAACCAGGTCTTCCACCGCACCTACCGCCGGATCGTCCAGAAGGTCGCCCCGACGAAGCCGATGATGCTGGCCGAGGTCGCTTCCAGCGACAAGGGCGGCAGCAAGCCCAACTGGATCAAGAACATGTTCACCAAGGTCCGCCACCGGTACCGCAAGATCCGCGGCGTCATCTGGTACGACGTCGACGACCGCGGCACCAACTGGCCGATCGAGCGCAGCAAGAAGGACAAGAACGCCTTCCGCAAGGCAGTCTCCCCAGGCGCCTACCGCCCCAACGAGTTCGGCGGCATAACCGGCGGCCCGATCCCCCCGCCAGCCCGCGCCTCGGGCTGACGGGTTAGCTGCTGCTACCGCGATCGAGGATCGAGCCCGCAGCACACCTCTCCGAACTTTGGGTGCCTATAGACCCCCAAAGCTCGGAGTGGCGAACCTACGGCCGGTGCCCGTTCCTCTCTAGCCAATCCTCCACGCGCTTAACCGCCTGCTCGGCGGCTTCTAAGCGCCTGCGTGCCCCGGTGCCAGGACCCGCTGCGCACAAAAATGCCTGGAGGGGCTCGAAGGCTTCGGCGTGAAATTCGAACTTGGCTTTGAAATCGGAGCGCTTGATCGGCCGAGCTTCTGACGTATCCCATCCCCTGGTGCCTATCTCGCCTATGACATGGAGTTGATCTGAGTCGATGCGTGTATCAGTGGTGTCTCGGGGGTCGCCTAGGTTCCCCAGCGCCTCGTAGACGTCATCCACCAAAGCTTTGACTTCACCTCGACCTTGGTGGCCTACGCAGAAGCACTGATAGGTCCAAGCGGCTGAGAAGAACTGGCCGAACATGAAGAGCAGCGTTTCCATGGCCTTTGCATGGGTGGTGGGCCCGTAGCCATCGGGAAGCTTTCCTTTGAAGCCTTCGTCCTCGATCGCATACCACCAGTTCGGAAAGTGTTCGAGATTGTGTGCCAACTGCCTTGCACCTCGCGCAAGATGACTGAGCAGCTCTTGGCAAGGGTCCGAGGAGTCGGTCGTTCTGGCTGCATTCTTCCTGGCCCAAAATGGAACTAGGAGGCCACCCACGATCATCGCGAGGGCGCACACTGCGAGCACTACGAGGAGCCAGGTCGGTAGGTCGAGTCCGGCCTGTTCGATCACGAGCGTCGCCAGACCCACGCCCACCCCGGCGAAAAAGAGGCCGTAATCAGTGACCTTTAGCTGCACGGGCTGACCCTAAACAAGACCAAGGCGAATCCTGTCCGGTGGTCATTCCGATCTTGCGTGTCGAAGAGAGGGCAGGTAGCCCCTCCCCAGACACATCTCGTTTATGGCTCGCTGTTGAGTGTCTGGTGAGGGGCTACCTGCCCTCTCCCAACCCACACCCTCAAAAGACGACTAAGCGGCAGCCTTGGCCCGCTCTTCGGCAACCTCGGCCTTGCCGAGGTTGTGGCGCGGGTGGCGGAGGCTGCGGCGGCGCCGGGCCTCCTTGAAGATCGTGCCGAGGACGCGGAAGCCGTCGCGGAAGGTCTTCAGGTTGCTCATGCCCGAGATCCGCTCTTTCTCGTAGCTCGGGACCTCGACGATCTTCATCCCGGCCGAAGCCATGCGGAGGTTGATCAGGGTCTCGACCTCGAAGCCGGGGACATCGAGGGAGATGAAGGGCAGGCAGCGGGCCCAGAAGGCGTTGTAGCCGTAGCAGAGGTCGGTGAACTCGGTCCCGTGCAGCTTGTTGGCGGTGCCGCTGAGGACGAGGTTGCCGAGGCTGCGCAGCCGGGTGATGTCGGCGCTGCCGCCGCCCTCCATGTAGCGCGAGCCCTTGGCGAAGTCGGCGCCGCTCTCCAGCGCTTCGACGAAGGCGGGGATCTCGGCCGGGTCGGCGGAGCCGTCGGCGTCGAGCATCACGACCAGGTTGCCGGTGACGGCGGCGAAGCCGGTGCGGAAGGCGTCGCCCTTGCCGCGCCCGCTCTGGCTGGTGACGCGGATACTGGGATATGCCTGGCGGGCGGCCTCGATCGTGTTGTCCTTCGAGTTGCCGTCGACGAGGATCACCTCGTGCAGGCCCTCGGGCAGTTCGGAGAGGACGGAGCCGATGTTCTTCTCCTCGTTCATCGCCGGGACGACGACGCTGACCTTGGTCGTGCGGGTGGCGCGGCGGTCCGGGCCCTTGTAGGCGATGGCGCCGCGGCCGGCGAGCGCCTCGACCTCGATCAGCGGCACGCCTCCGACCCGGCGCGGCGCCGCCGACTGTGCCTCGAGCAGGTCGAGGGGGCGGGGCAGCAGGCTGACGGGAACGCCGATTGACTTGAAGGCGCGGACAAGTTCCAGCAGGCCCTCGTCGTCGGCGTGCTGGCTGGAGATGACGACGCGGTCGGCGTGGTAGCGCTCGACGACCTCGAGGGCGGCGACGCGACCGGCGGTGCCGGGGTCCTGCTCGGAGGGCGGGACGGTGCCGACGACGTTGGCGTATTTCTTCAGCGGCGCGTAGGCGCGCAGGCGCTCGGCGACTTCCTCGTCGCCGACCAGGACCCAGCGCTCCTGCGGGTGCATGCGCTCGATGTAAGGGGTGAGGAGGGAGCGGCAGGCGCTGTCGAGGACGATGAAGCCGATCCACAGGCCCAGCTGCTCGACGCTGCCGAGCGGGGTCAGGAGCGAAGCGGTCCAGACGAAAGCGCCGGCGACCAGGAAGCGGATGACCCGCCAGCCGCTGTCGTTCTCTTCGGTCCGCGCCGATTGGTTGCCGTAGACGCCGAGCAGGCCGTAGGCGACGAGCAGGACGATCGAGGCGACCGGGAAGGCGGGGAGGAAGGCGACGCCGGCGAACGCGGCTACAGCGGCGAGGGCGACCGAGGAGGAGAGGAAGTCGACCAGCGGCAGCACCCAGGTCCCGGGGCCCCGCCTGGCCATCGGCATCGCGCCCAGCGTCGGCCGGTCCTGGACCAGCGCTTCGCGGGTCGGCGCCTGCGGCTGGAATGGGGGATCGAAGGGGACGTCAGTTGAAGATTGCATGGCGGGACCGGATCGAGGGGGCTTTCTCTTTAAGGCCGAAACGGAGTGGGGGTTGCGGTATCAACGCAATGTCCGTATCGGCAGCGACTTTGGATCACATGAGCAGCTGCAACGGGGCTATCGCCACCCCGCAGATTACGGGATCGTCAAATGGAAAAAAGCCCTTTCCCCAATAAGTGGGGAAAGGGCGCAGTGACTACTTATGAGCGGTAGGCCTCGGCAAGCTCTGGATCCTTCTCAGCCAGCATCTCGGCCAGCTCGACCATCACCTTGCACTGCTTCCAGGTGGCGTCGTCCTGCATCTTGCCGTCGATCATGTGGACGCCGCGACCGTCGGGGATCGCCTCGATCACTTTCTTGGCGAACTTGACCTCGTCCGGCGGCGGGCTGAAGACCTTCTTCGCGATCCCGATCTGGACCGGGTGCAGCGACCAGGCGCCGACGCAGCCCATCAGGAAGGCCGCCCGGAACTGGGTCTCGCAGCCGGCCGTGTCCTTGATGTCGCCGAAGGGGCCGTAGAAGGGCAGGATCCCGGCGGAGGTGCAGGCGTCGACCATGCGGGCGATCGAGTAGTGCCAGAGGTCCTGCTGGGCGCTGACCCGGTCGGCCTCAGGGTTTTCTGGATCGGCCGGGTCCTCCATCACCCGGTAGCCCGGGTGGCCGCCGCCGACGCGGGTCGTCTTCATCCGTCGCGCCGCGGCAAGGTCGGCGGGGCCGAAGCTCATCCCCTGCATGCGCGGGCTGGCGTTGGCGATCTCCTCCAGGTTGACCACGCCCTGCGGGGTCTCGAGGATCGCGTGGACGAGGATCGGCCGCGAGAGGTTGGCCTTGGCTTCGAGCTGGGCGAGCAGGCGGTCGACGTAGTGGATGTCGTGGGCGCCCTCGACCTTCGGCACCATGATCACCTCGAGCTGCTCGCCGATCTCGCCGACCAGCTGGGTGAAGTCGTCGAGGACCCAGGGGCTCTCGAGCGCGTTGACGCGGGTCCAGAGCGAGGTCTGGCCGAAGTCGTTCTCCTTCGCGGCCTGGATCAGCCCGGCGCGGGCCGACTCCTTGCGGTCGACCGGGACCGCGTCCTCGAGGTTGCCGAGCAGGATGTCGGTCTGTTCGGCGATCGCGCCGGCCTTGGCGACCATCTTCTCGTTCGAGAAGTCGAGGAAGTGGATCATCCGCGAGGGCTTGACGGGGATCTCGCGGAGCGGCTCGGGGGCGCCGATCGCCTGCGGCAGGAAGAAGTCTCTGGGGTGTCTCAACGTGCTCCTCGGGTCGTTTCGAAGTTCGGGGCGGCTAAATCTAGTTGAGGGTGCGGATTTTGCCGCCTGCGACGACCGTAAATTGCTCACTTATCGAGGGCTCCGAGCGGGATACGACGCAGGACTGGCTGGTGCCTCGCGGCGCCGTGCCGAGCGTGAGCCAGCTCGAGGAGCGGATCGACGAGGCGGTGGTGATCGCGCGGGCTTCCGAAGAGGGGGTGCGTGAGGTTGGGGAGATGGCGCTTGATGCGGCTCGGCAGGCAAGGCGGGCGGCTGAGGCGGCTGAGGAGAGCGCTCGGGCGGCGGCTGCTGTTCGGGACGCTCGGCCGGCGGCTGCCCCGGCGGATCGACCGGCGGGTCCTGTCTCCGACACCGCCCCCCCGCAAACTGGCGGGGGGCCGGCATCGTCGCCACCCGCCGGAAGGGGCGGGGGTGGGCAGCCGCCGGGTGAGGTTTCGGAGCCGCCGGTGGTAGAGCAGGTCGAGGTGGTAGCGGCGCCTCCACCTCGCTTTGAGGAGAGGTTTCGGCGGTTTAGTGAGAGGGCTGACTCTGTTTCGGGGCGGTTGCGGCGGCTTTGTGAGCAGCCGGGTCCCGGAGGCCCCAGCGTCGGCGCAGGGCGTCGGCGAGGCGACGGCTGACTGGGCCGCATCCCGGTAGTGGGTTGCCGTCGAGGGTGACCGCCGGTTCGATGCCGCGGATCGAGTTGGTGAGAAAGGTCTCTTCGGCGTTGAGGAGGTCCTCGGCCCGGATCGTGCCCTCCTGGCTTGCGATGCCCTCTTCGCCGGCGATCTCGAAGACGGCGGCGCGGGCGGTGCCGGCGAGGATGCGGCCGTCGAGAGGGGGTGTCCAGAGGGTCTCCTCGCGGACGGCGAAGAGGTTCGCCCAGCCTGCCTCCAGCAGCTCGTCGCCGTCGCAGATCAGCTGACCGGCACCGTCGTCGGGGTGCTCCATCCCGCGCCGGTCGACCCACTTGTGGGCCCCGTGGCCGCCCTCGACCTGGTGCCTGCGCAGATTGGCGCCCTGCTCGGGAAAGACGGCCCCCGGCACCACCCCGCCTGCAAGTAGGTCGTGCCGGAGGCGGTCTTCCCCAGGAGCGACGGTGAGGCGGAGGCGTCCGAGCGAGATTCCCTCTGCCGCATGTCGAAGCTCTTCCTCGTCGCCTGCTGGGAGTCCCTCGCCGTAGACCTCGGCCAGACTGCGTCGCAATCGCGTCAGGTGCCGGTCGAGCTCCACGGGCTCCCCGTCGACGACCAGCACCGTCTCGAACACGCCCATCTGCGGATCCGGCCGCCGGTCGCTCATCGCCACGGCAGTATCTTGCCTGCGCGGCCCGGTCGATGCGCACCCTGCTGATCGACAACTACGACTCCTTCACCTGGAACCTCTTCCAGCTCTTGGCCGAGGTGAACGGCAGTGAGCCCTTGGTGGTCCGCAACGACGAGGCGAGCTGGGAGGAGCTCCAGCGGCTCGAGTTCGACAACGTCGTCGTTTCTCCCGGCCCGGGTCGCCCGGAGGAGCCGCGGGACTTCGGCATCTGCGCAGAGGCGATCCGCCGCTGCGAGAAGCCCCTGCTCGGCGTCTGCCTCGGCATGCAGGGGCTCGGTTGGGTGGAAGGGGGGAGGGTGGAGCAGGCGCCGGAGCCGATGCACGGCCGCGTAGTGGCGATCGAGCACGACGGCACAGGCCTCTTCGCCGGCATCCCCAGTCCCTTCCAGGCGACCCGCTACCACTCGCTGGCATTGGCGCGCCCATTGCCGGCCACGCTGCGCGAGACAGCAACCTGCGCCGGCGTCCCGATGGCCGTCGAGCACCAAACGCGCCCGCAGTGGGCCGTCCAGTTCCACCCCGAGTCGATAGCGACCGAGCACGGGACAAGGCTCCTAACCAACTTCCGCGATCTCACATCCCGTGGTTCCTTTGTCCGCAATAGCCGGACAAAGGAACCACGACCTGAAGAACCCAAGGCCCCAAGTCAGTTCCGTGGTTCCTTTGTCCGCAGTAGGAGGACAAAGGAACCACGGAACGAGACGGCGCTGGCGGTTCGGCGTTTTGGCAGTGCGCTGGATTGCGAGTCCGCCTTTGTCTCGCTCTACGCCGAGAGTGAGCATGCGTTCTGGCTAGACAGCAGGCGCCCCGGCGCTCGAGCCCGCTTCACCTTTATGGGCGACACTAGCGGCCCCCTCGCCGAGGTAATCACCCACGACCAAAATTCCAAAGACTCGATATTTGACTATCTCAAATTTAGAATCAGTCAACTGAAGCCGGAAGGGCTGCCGGAGATTCCCTTCGAGTTCGACTGTGGCTTCGTTGGCTACTTCAGTTATGAGCTCAAGGCCGAGTGCGGCTATGGCTCTTCGCACAGCTCCGAGCATCCCGACGCCGCCTTCATCCTCAGCGACCGCCTCGTCGCCTTCGACCACCAGGAGCAGCAGACCTACCTGCTCTGCCTCCACAGACTCGGTGAAGAGGAGCAGGCCCAAACCTGGTTGGAGTCCACCGCCGAGAAATTGGCAGCCCTTTCGTATGGCGAGCCGGGGGACCCTCGCCGGACCCTCCCCGCCGTTGTCCGCCGAGGGTCCCCCGGCTCGCCCCCCGCCGCCCTGGGCCTCGATCGCCCCCGCGACCGATACCTGCAGGACGTCGAAACCTCGATCGACCACCTCCTCGCGGGCGACAGCTACGAGATCTGCCTCACGAACCAGGTCAGCGCCGCGATCGACATCGATCCGCTCGACCTCTACCGCGCCCTCCGCCGCGCCAACCCAGCCCCGTTCGCCTCCTACCTCCGCTTCGGCGACCTCAGCGTCCTCAGCAGCTCCCCCGAGCGCTTCCTCCGCGTCGGCCGCGATGGTGAGGCCGAAGCGCGGCCGATCAAGGGCACCAGCCGCCGCGGCTCCTCACCCGACGAAGACGCCGGCCTCGCCGCCGCTCTCGCCGCCGACCCAAAGAACCGGGCCGAGAACCTGATGATCGTCGACCTCCTGCGGAACGACCTCGGCGCCGTCTGCGAGGTCGGCAGCGTCGAGGTCCCGGAGATGATGGCGGTCGAGAGCTACGAGACCGTGCACCAGCTCGTCTCCTCGGTCCACGGCCGCCTGCGCCCCGAGGCGACCGCTCTCGACGCGGTCCGCTCCTGCTTCCCGCCCGGCTCGATGACCGGCGCGCCGAAGAAGCGGACGACCGAGATCCTCGACGAGCTCGAGGGCGCCCCCCGCGGCGTCTACTCGGGCGCGATCGGCTGGCTCGGCCTCGGTGGCGCCGCCGACCTCTCGGTCGCGATCCGCACCATCGTCCTCGCCGGCGGCCGCGCCACCGTCGGCGCCGGCGGCGCGATCGTCCTCGACTCCGATCCCGAGCGCGAGTACGAGGAGATGCTGCTGAAGGCGGCGGCGCCGCTGCGGGCGATCGACCCCGCCCTCGATCCCGCGTCTATATCCTTGGCTCTCCAGAGCGCCGCCGCACCCGCGCCGCGCTAGCCGACCTTCCCCGACCGAAGCAGGAGCCATGGCCGTAGACACCGCCGCCTACCGCGATATGACCGACGAGCAGGAAGCGATCATCGAAATGGTCCGCCAGTTCGCCGACGAGCAGATCATCCCCAACGCCGAGCATTACGACCACGAGGACTCCTTCCCGGAGCCGATCGTCGAGCAGATGAAGGAGCTCGGCCTCTTCGGGGTCACGATCCCCGAGGAGTACGGCGGCATGGGCCTCGACCTGACCACCTACGCGATGATCGTCGAAGAGCTCTCGCGCGGCTGGATCTCGATCTCCGGCGTCGTCAACACCCACTTCATCGGCTCCTACCTGCTGATGAAGTTCGGCACCGACGAGCAGAAGGACTACTTCCTGCCGAAGATGGCGACCGGCGAGATCCGCGCCGCCTTCAGCCTCTCCGAGCCCGAGGTCGGCTCCGACGTCCAGGGCATCAAGGCCACCGCCAAGAAAGGCGAGGACGGCAACTGGGAGCTCAACGGCCAGAAGATGTGGGTCACCAACGGCCTCGGCTCCAGCGTCGTCTTCGTGCTGATGAAGAACGACACCAAGGCCGACCCGCCCTACAAGGGGATGACCTGCTTCATCACCGAGAAGGAGGCCTGGAAGGAAACCAACGAGGGCGACTTCAAGGGCCTCAACGTCCCGCCCAAGATCAAGAAGATGGGCTACAAGGGCGTCGAGTCGACCGAGCTCGTCTACGACGGCTACAAGTGTCCGCCGGAGCGCATCCTCGGCGGCGAGGAGGCCGGTCTCGGCCAGGGCTTCGTGCAGATGATGGACGCGCTTGAGGTCGGCCGCGTCAACGTCGCCGCCCGCGGCGTCGGCATCGGCCAGCGCGCCCTCGAGCTGGCCCTCCGCTACAGCCAGGAACGGAAGACCTTCGGCAAGCCGATCTCCGCTCACCAGGCGATCCAGTTCAAGCTCGCCGACATGGCGACGCAGCTCGAGGCCGCCCGCCTCGTCACCCGCAAAGCGGCGCGGATGAAGGACGCCGGCGAGCGCTCCGACCTCGAGGCCGGGATGGCCAAGCTCCTCGCCTCGGAGTGCGGCAAGTACTGCGTCGAAGAAAGCTTCCGCATCCACGGCGGCTACGGCTACTCGAAGGAGTACGAGATCGAGCGCCTCTACCGCGACGCGCCGCTGCTGCTGATCGGCGAGGGAACCTCGGAGATCCAGCGCATGGTGATCGGCAAGAAGCTGCTGCAGAGGCACAAGATCTGATGGGGCGCGGCTAGCCAGATGGCATCGACTTCGGACCTGATCCGCACCGCTGTCGAGCGGTTCCAGGCCGAAGTCCCCGCGCTGGCGAACCTGAAGCTGGTCTTCGGCCTGCAGCTGAAAGCCAAACACGACGTCCAGCTCTACCGGGTCGAGCTGCCGGGGCCGAAGATCGCCAAGGACCTGCAGCAGGACGAGCGGATCCTGGTCGAAATCGACCGCCCGCAGTTCAACGAGCTGGCCGAGAAAGGGACGCTGAAGAGCTACCGCCGCGCGGCCGAGACCGGCCACATCAAGGCGACCGGCGACTCAAACGTCGTCAAGCTGATCTCCCAGGTCGTCGAGAAACAAGAGGAACGGAACCGCCTCAAAAAAGTCCACTAGAGGCGGACGAGGTTGTCGGCCTCGATGCCCCGGGTGACGCCGCGGAAGTCGATCACCAGCGGCGCCGCGGCGACCACTGCCCCGTAGTCGACGTCGGGATGGGCGGTGACGATCGCCGCCACGTCCGCCTCCCGCAGTCCCCCGTCGAGATCGACGTTGGCGAGGCCGTGGCCCTTCAGCTCCGGGACGAAGGAGTCGTGGTAGGAGACCTCGGCGCCGAGGTCCTGCAGCCGGCCGATGATCTTCAGCGCCGGCGATTCGCGGGTGTCGCCGACGCCGCCCTTGTAGCTGACGCCCAAGATCAGGATCCGCGAGCCGTTGACCGGCTTGCGGACCCCGTTCAGCGCCCGCTCGATCCGTTCGACGCAGAAGCCCGGCTGCGCCTGGTTCACTTTCCCGGCCAGCTCGATGAACTCGGGGTAGAAGTCGAGCTGCCGCGCCCGGAAGGCGAGGTAGAAGGGGTCGACGGGGAGGCAGTGCCCGCCCATCCCCGGCCCCGGGTCGAAGCGCATGAAGCCGAAGGGCTTGGTCGAAGCTGCCTCGACCACCTCCCAGACGTCGATCCCGAGCCGGTCGCAGAGCTGGGAGAGCTCGTTGACAAGCGCGATGTTGACCGAGCGGAAGATGTTCTCCAGCAGCTTCGAGAGCTCCGCCGCCTCGGGGCTGGAGAGGACGACGACCGTGTCGCAGATCTCGGCGTAGAGCTCGCGCGCCCGCTCGGTCGAGGCCTCGGTGATCCCGCCGACCAGCTTCGGCGTCGTCTTCACGGTGAAGTCGGTGCGGCCGGGGTCGATCCGCTCGGGGGAGAAGGCGAGGTGGAAGTCGCTGCCGGCGGTCAGCCCCGAGCCCTCGAGGATCGGCAGCAGGCGGTCGCGGGTCGTGCCCGGGTAGGTCGTCGACTCGAGCACGACGAGCTGGCCCGAGCGCAGCACCTGCGCCAGCGCCGTCGCCGACTCGACCAGGTAAGTGAGGTCGGGCTCGCGCGAGTCTGAGAGAGGAGTGGGGACACAGAGGACGACCGCGTCGCAGCTCGCCAGCTCGGCGTAGTCGCTGGTCGCCCGCAGCTTCCCGGCGAGCGGCTGCAGGGAGGAGCTCGGCACGTCCTCGATGTAGCTGCGGCCCTCGTTCAGCGCCGCGACCTTGCCGGCGTCGACGTCGAGGCCGACCACCTCGCAGCCCGCTTCGGCAAAGGCGACGGCGAGCGGTAGGCCGACGTAGCCCAGGCCGATGATCCCGATCTGCATCGCGCGCAGTCTAGATAGGATGCCCGCCGCTAAAACTTCGAAGGAGACGAAACCCCCTGATGACTGACCAGACGTACGAGCTGACCACCGACCAGGCCGAGCGCGAGGCGAGCGGCGCGCACAGCTACGGCCGCTACCTCGAGGAGTTCGAGGTCGGCGCCAACTACAAGCACTGGCCGGCCAAGACCGTGACCGAGGCCGACGACCACCTCTTCTGCCTGATCACGATGAACCACCACCCGCTGCACATCAACGACGTCTACGCCGGCGGCTCCCAGCAGGGCAAGAACGTCGTCGTCGGGCCGCTCGTCTACTCGCTCGCCCTCGGCATGTCGGTCTCCGACATCTCCGGCAAGGCGATCGCCAACCTGGCGACCGAAGAACTCAGCCACCCGAACCCGGTCTTCCACGGCGACACCCTCTTCTGCGAGACCGAGGTCCTCGACGTCAAGCCCTCGAAATCGAAGCCCGACCGCGGCATCGTCAAGGTCCACACCCGGGTCCTCAACCAGGACGGCGTCCTCGTGGCCGAGTTCAAGCGCCTGGTCCTGGTCCCGAAGAAGTACCCGTCTGAGTCAGTCTGACCGGCGCATACCGGCGTCCTCCCTCGCTTGCGTGCAGAGCACGCGGCGCTCAGTGCGTCCTTGGTCTGCTTGGTCAGACTGACTCAGTGGGCCTCGCCCGACGCGTGAGCGGGGGGGCGTGACTCCTCGGCCAGGGAGGTGATCTCCAGCTGGCCCTGGGCCGCGGCTTCGAGCACCTCGGTCGCCTCCTGGGCCGAGCGGGCGTAGAGCTCGACCAGCAGGTGGATGACGATCTGGTCCTCGTCGTGCTTGTGGAAGCGGACGTGGGTGAAGAACTCGCGCACGCCGGCGTCGCCGAAGGCCCCATAGGTGAGGAACTCGATCGCCTCCGGGCCCGAGCAGCTCTCGACCCGGTCCTGGTCGACCTGGACCGTGCAGGAGGCGACCCAGGGGGTGCCGGCGACCATCCGCTCCCAGCGGTCGGTCGGGACGACGCGGTCGCCTTCGAAGGTGAGGTGCGGCTGGTCGTGCATGCAGTCGAGGCACTGGACGACCGATTCCTGGACCTCGTCGACGCCTTCGGCGAGCGCCCCCGACTCGGGGTCGACGCGCCGGATCGCGTCGTAGTGGATCTGGATCTCGAGGTTCTGGGACCAGCAGCGGTAGCACCGCAGCCAGGCGGTCCGGTCTCCGTTCAGCTCGCTCATCACTTCATTGTTGCGAGCGGAGCGGCTGGGCGTCAGGCGACGGCTTTGGCCCTCTGTCCCACCAGCTCGACGATCTCGCCCATGATCCGGTTGACGTCGAAGTCCTTCGGCGTGTAGACGCCGGCGACCCCGGCCTCGCGCAGGCGCTCGGCGTCGGCGACGGGGATGATCCCGCCGACCACCACCGGGACCTCGAGGCCCTCCTCCCGCAGCAGCCGCACGACCTCGGGGATCAGCTCCAGGTGGGAGCCGGAGAGGATCGAGAGGCCGACCACGTCGACGTCCTCCTGCACCGCGGACTCGGCGATCTCCTCCGGGGTCAGTCTGATCCCCTGGTAGATCACCTCCATGCCTACGTCGCGGGCCCGCAGCGCCACCTGCTCGGCGCCGTTGGAGTGACCGTCGAGGCCGGGCTTGCCGACCAGGATCTTGATCCGGTGGCCGATCTTCTCCGAGGTCTCCTCGACCTGCCGGCGGATCGCCTCCATCTGCTCGCGCTCGCCCGGGGCGGAGGCGCCGTCGACGCCGGTCGGGGCGCGGTAGGCGCCGAAGACGTCGCGCATCGTCTGCGCCCACTCGCCGGTCGTCGCGCCCGCCTTGGCGGCGGCGATCGTCGCCGGCATGATGTTGACGCCGTCGTCCGCGGCCGCCTCGGCCAGGTCGGCGAGCGCGGCCTCCACTGCGCCCTCGTCGCGCTCGGACTTCCACTCGGCCAGCGCCTCGACCCGCTCGCGCTCGACCTCGGGGTCGGGGGTGAGAATGCCGCCGTCGGCTCCCGCCGTCAGCGGCGAGTCCTCGGTCTCGGTGAAGCTGTTCTGGCCGATCACCTTCTGCTCGCCGGCCTCGATCCGCGCCACCCGCTCGCGATGGCTCTCGACCAGGCGCGCCTTCATGTAGGGGACGGCCTTGACGGCGCCGCCGTGCTCCTCGACCACGGCCATCTCCGCCCGCGCCCCCGCGGTCAGCTCCTCGACCAGGCCATCCATGACGACGGAGCCCTCGAAGATGTCGGGGTACTCGAGCAGGTCGGTCTCGTTCGCCAGCACCTGCTGGATCCGCAGGCTCCACTGCTGGTCCCAGGGGCGGGGCAGGCCCATCGCCTCGTTCCAGGCCGGCAGCTGGATCGCCCGCGCGCGGGCGTCGCGGCTAAGCGTCACTGCAAGCGCCTCGAGCACGATCCGCTGGATGTTGTTCTCCGGCTGCGCCTCGGTCAGGCCCAGCGAGTTGACCTGGACGCCGTAGCGGAAGCGCAGCATCTTCTCGTCGGTCACCCCGTAGCGCTCGCGGCCGATCTGCTGCCAGAGTGCGCTCATCGTCCGCAGCTTCGCGATCTCCTCGACCAGGCGGATGCCGGCGTTGACGAAGAAGGAGATGCGGCCGAAGACCTTGGGGAAGTCCTCGTCGGCGACCTGGCCGCGCGCTTTCACCTCGTCGAGGACGGCGATCCCGGTCGAGAGCGCGTAGGCGATCTCCTGCACCGGCGTCGCCCCGGCCTCCTGCAGGTGGTAGCTGCAGATGTTGGTCGGGTTCCAGCTCGGCACCTCGTTGACGCTGAAGGCGACCATGTCGGCGATCAGCCGCATCGAGGGCTCGGGCGGGAAGGCGTAGGTGCCGCGCGAGAGGTACTCCTTGATGATGTCGTTCTGCGTCGTCCCCTTCAGCTGCGAGCGGTCGACGCCATTCTCCTCGGCGACGGTGACGTAGAGGCCCAGCAGCCATGCCGCGGTCGCGTTGATCGTCATCGAGGTGTTCATCTCGTCCAGCGGGATGCCGTCGAAGAGCTGGTGCATGTCGCCTTTGTGGGCGACCGAGACGCCGACCTTGCCGACCTCGCCGCGGGCGAGGACGTGGTCGGGGTCATAGCCGGTCTGCGTCGGTAGGTCGAAAGCCACCGATAGCCCCGTCTGGCCCTTGGCCAGGTTCTTGCGGTAGAGCTCGTTGGAGCGGCGGGCGTCGGAGTGGCCGGCGTAGGTGCGCATCACCCACGGGCGGTCGGGCTGGGGAAGTCGGTGGTCGCTCATGCGATGAATGATATTTGGGATTCAGAGTGGGCGCGGGCGCATCTTTCGACCTCGGCTGTGTTTAGGCTGGCGACTCGATGAAGGGCCGATTTGCAGCCGCCTTCCTCGCCGCGCTTGCCGTCGGTGTGCTCGTCTGCGCCGTCGCCGGGGGGGCGATGATCGGCGTCTACCGCAACAGCATGGAGTCGCTCGCCCAGCGCAGCCAGCTGGTCAAGCTCTCCGGCGCCAACTGCGCCCGCGCCGGCGCCAACGGCGCGATGCGGGTGACGCTGGGCAAGAGAACGGCCGCCTGCTCCTTCCGCACGCCGGTCCTCGGGCGCGATCTCGAGATCGCCGCCACCGAGCGGCTGCTCAGCGGCACCCCGCCGAACCTCCAGCGCAAGGCCTTCCTCGGCCTCGAGCTGCGGGCCGGAGCGGGGGCCAAGTACCAGCTGCTCGTCTTCCCGCGCCAGAAAAAGGCCCAGCTGGTCAAGGTCACCGGCGCCGGCGCCAAGTACCTGGCGATCGCCAAGAACGAGAAAGCGATCGTCGGGGTCAACGAAGCGAACGTGCTGCGGCTGCGCGCGGTCAACGTCACCAGCGGCCCCGAAAAGGGCCAGGCGCGGCTCTTCGCCTACGTCGGCAAGACGCTGGTCGGCGAAGCTGTCGACGATGCCGCCGGCGACCTCACGGGGCGCAACTCGACGGTCGTCGTCGGCACGATCAAGAACGGCAACGGGATCATCGCCAGCGTCGACGACGTCGTCGTCCGCGTGCCGAGCCCGTTTTAGCCTCCGGCTGCTCCTGCCGAAGACCTTCCCGGGGGCATAATCCAGACGATGTCGACGAGCACGATCGAGCGCCCCAAAACTTCCGGCCCCGACTCCGGTTTAGGGGGTAACTGGCGCGTGATAGTCCGCAACGACAACCACAACACCTTCGACCACGTCGCCCAGACGCTGGCCCAGGTGATCCCCGGCGTCTCGCTCGACCAGGGCTACCGGATCGCCGACACGATCCACAGCGGCGGCCAGGCGATCGTCTGGTCGGGCCCCCGCGAGCCCGCCGAGCACTACTGGGAGCAGCTCGACGGGGCGGGCTTGACGATGGCGCCCCTGGAGCGCGCGTGAGGCGGCGCCTGGCCCGCCTCGCCGCGCTACTGGCCGCTCTCGCCGGGCTCCTGGCACAGCCGTCCCTCGCTGCCGCCGAACCCCAGCTGCCCCCGCACTTCCAGGACGAAGTCGTCTTCGAAGGGATCGAACAGCCGGTCAACTTCCGCTTTGCCCCCGACGGCCGCGTCTTCGTGGCGACGAAGCCAGGGGAGATCCTTGTCTACGAAGACCTCGAAGACACCGCACCGACCGTCTTCGCTGACCTCCGCGGCGATGTCTATGACCATGGCGACCGTGGGTTGCTGGGCATCGAACTCGACCCGAAGTTCGAATCCGGACGCCCCTACATCTACGCGCTCTACACCTGGGACCACGTTCTCACCGAACCCTGGAACCCGGAAGACCCCAGATACGGGACCCCCGGCGTCAGTGGCGACCCAAATTGCCCGAGCCAGAACAGCAGCGGCTCCTGTCTGGTCAGCGGTCGGCTCGTGCGCCTGGAAGAAAGCCCGGTCAACCCTAATCAGGCTGTCGAAGAAAGCGGCCGGCCGAAAGAGAAAGAACTGCTTCAGGGTTGGTGCCAGCAGTTCGACTCGCACTCGATCGGCGAGCTCCGGTTCGGTCCCGAAGAAGCGCTTTACGTCAGCGGCGGCGACGGCGCTTCTTATGAATCGATCCCTGACTATGGCCAGCTCGGCACCCCGCCCAATCCGTGCGGCGACGCGCCGACGGCTGCCGGCGTGGCGCCCTCTGAAGCTCAGCGTCACGGAGCGCGGGGTGGGGCGCTGCGCTCTCAGAACCTGGAACTGCTGAACGGTGCGATCCTGCGCGTGGACCCTGACACCGGTGACGCGTTCCCGGGCAACCCGCTCGCGGGCAACGCCAGTGCCAATGCCGAACGGACGGTCGCCAAGGGTTTCCGCAATCCCTTCCGCTTCACCTTCGACCCGGTGACGGGCGAGATCTACACCGGCAACGTCGGCTCTTCAGAGATCGAGGAGATCGACCGCTTCCAAGCTCCGCCGAGCTCGCTCTACAACTCCGGCTGGCCCTGCTACGAGGGCATTCAGCACCAGTTCCAGTTCAAGACCCTCGGTCTCGACACCTGCACCGCTCTCTATAAAGCCGAGGAAGAAGGGCACCCCCAGACCTCCGAACCCTTCTTCACCTACAGCCACAAACAGACGGTGGTGCCGGAAGACGAATGCCCGACCGAATCCGGTTCGGCGATCAGCGGGATCTCTTTTTACCGAGGGGGCAACTACCCCGAAAAATACGAAGGGGCGCTGTTCTTTGCCGACGCCGTCCGTGGCTGCTTCTGGGTGATGTACGAGGGCGACGACGGCAGGCCCGATCCTTCGACTACGGAAAGGTTTCTGCGAGAGAGCAACGTCTACCCGGGCGTGAAGATCGCCGAAGGTCCCGATGGCTACCTCTATTACGCGGATCTGCTGGGCGAGAACTTTGGCGAAGGCTCGATCCACCGCATCGGCTTCAGCGAAACGGCCCCGACGGGGCGGCTGAAAGCGGAACCGCCATACGGCCTCTATGACTCCGGCGGAAAATTCAAAACGACCCTCAACGCGAGTGCGTCGAGCGACCCCAACCAGTCCTCGGCGAGCCTGACCTACGAATGGGACCTGGACGAAGACGGCACCTACGAGTCGAGCGGCAGCTCCCAGACGAAAACGGTGATCTTCACCGAAGCAGAACAGGAAGCGCGGGAAAACGCCAACCCCAAGATGAGCGCCAACCGGATCGTCGCGGTCCGGGTCAAAGACGCCGACGGCACGACCAACGTCGCCCGCCTCACGGTGTATCCGGGCGATAAACCGCCACAGGTGACGATCACCTCTCCGGTGCCGAGCCAGAAATGGAGGGTGGGGGACACGATCGACCTCAACGGGAAAGCGGTCGACGCGAACGGCACGGAAATCAACTCTCTGCTGCCGTATTACTGGGTGACCCGCATGGCGCACTGCCCCGACCCGGCCCACCCGGAAGCCTGTCACGTGCACCCGCTGCAGACCTTCTCCGGCATCCGCCACGCTGAATTCACGGCGCCGCAGCACGAGTACCCGTCATACATCGAAATCGTCCTTCGCGTCTCCGACAAACGGGGCCTCTCGGGGGTCGCGTCGCTGAACCTGCAACCGAGCACCGTCGACCTATCGCTGGGCTCGGATCCGGCCGGTATAGAACTGCTGGGCGGCTCGGTGGAAGAACCGACCCCCTTCGACGTCACCGCCATCGAGGGGTCCGAAATCCAGCTGACGGCCCCCTTGCTGGCCGAAGTGGGTGAGACGAAATACGCCTGGCAAGAATGGTCCGATCACGGCGCTGCGAGCCACCCGATCCTCGTCGAGCAGGGTGCCCCCGAATACAAGGCCATCTATGCGGTGGCACCGCCCGACCCCGTGTTCGTCGAATTCGAGATGGCTTCCGAACCACCTGGCGTCGAGTTGGCGGCGGGTACGACCAAAGAACCTGCTCCCTTCAGCGCGGTGGCGCTTGAAGGATCGGAAATCCAGATCTCTGCACCCGCGATCTACGAAGCTGGCGGCAGAAAATACGAATTCGAAAGATGGTCGGACTCCGGCTCGATCAGCCATTCGATTCTGGTCGCGGAAGACACCCCCGGATTCGAGGCTTTCTATAAGGAGGTGCCAGTCGCCGGCGGTGGGGGCGGGACCGGTAACGGTGGCGGTTCCAACCCTCCGCCTCCGACCGGTGGGCAGCCCGAACCTCCTGCGACGAAGCTCGGACGCCATCCGGCCGCGCGCACCTCGAAGAACAGCGCGACCTTCACCTTCTCCGCCAATGCCGCCGGCGCCAAGTTCAGCTGCAAGCTCGACGGCAAGCCGAAAGCCGCCTGCCGCTCACCGAAGACCTACAAGAAGCTGAAGCCTGGTCGCCACATCTTCAAGGTCTGGGCGACGGCGAACGGGAAGACCGACCCGACGCCCGCGAAGTTCAGCTGGAAGGTCCTGCGAGGCTGAAGTCGGGGTCGGGTAGACCCCGGAGAAACCTCCCCAATTTGTGACGGAGGGGTCTCCCCGACCCCGCCCTACTCGGCGGCGACGAGGATGTGCCAGGCGGGGAGCAGGGGGATGTCGTAGAGGTCGATGATCGCCGCCCGGGCCTGGCCGATCTCGTCCGAGTACCAGTAGCGTTCGAAGTCGGCCCGGCTCTCCCAGACCATCGTCTGGCGGAACGCGAGCGGGTCGTCGGTCGAGCGGATCAGCGACCAGCTCTTGGCCCCGTAGGCCGGCGCTTTCGCAGCCGCCGGTTCCCAGAGGTCGAGGAAGCGGTCGGCCCGGAAGGGGTTGATGTGCCAGTCGAGCGTGCAGACCTCCGCCTGGCTCATGCGCCGACCTCCGCCCGGATCGCGCCGGGGCCGTCCTCGTACTGTCCGTCCTGCTCGTCCTCGGCGCCGACGAGGATGGCGATCTTGCCCAGGTGCTTGTTTTCGTGCATCAGCTGGTGGGCGTGGGGGACGCCCTCGAAGCCCATCGTTTCCGAGAGCACCGGCCGTACCTTGCCCTCCGCCATCAGCTGGTTCGCCCGCATGCACTCATAGGCGTTGGCGAAGTGGGAGCCGATGATCTGCTTCTGCTTCATCCACAGGTAGCGGACGTCGAAGTCGAGCTGGTAGCCGGAGGTGGCGCCGCAGATGACGACCTTGCCGAACGGCTTCACGGTCAGGACCGAGGTCGGGAAGGTGGCCCGGCCGACGTGCTCGAAGACGAAGTCGGGGGCGTCGCCGAGGATCTCCTTCACCCGGTTGGAGAAGGCGCGCGAACCCTTGAAGCGCGCCTTGTCAGCGGCGGGGTCGGTGAGGTTGTCGTCGGTTCGCATCATCTCGCGGAACTCGTTGCGGTTGATGTAGTCGACGGCGCCGAGCTTCTTGATCAGCTCGCCCTTCTCGTCAGAGGAGACGACGCCGACCGCGTTGGCACCCGCGGCTTTGCAGAGCTGCACGGCGAAGACGCCGAGGCCGCCCGCCGCGCCCCAGATGAGGACGTTGTGGCCGGCCTGCATCTCGCACTGGTCCATCAGCATCCGGTAGGCGGTGAAGTAGGTGAGCCCGTAGGAGGAGGAGTCGACCCAGGAGAGGTTGCGCGGCTTCGGCAGCAGCTGCTGGGCCTGGACCTTGGTGAACTGGGCGAAGGAGCCCCAGGTGGTCTCGTAGCCCCAGATCCGCTGGCTCGGCGCCGCCATCGGGTCGAGCCCGTGGACCTCGACGTCCTCGTAGGAGGCCTGGTTGCAGTGGATCACGACCTCGTCGCCGACCTTCCAGCGGGTGACTCCCTCGCCGACTTTCCAGACGATGCCGGAGGCGTCGGAGCCGCCGATGTGGTGGCCGAACTCGGGGTGGTCGCCGTAGCCGAAGACCGAGACCGGCTCGCCGAGCGAGGCCCAGACGTTGTTGAAGTTGACGCCGGCCGCCATCACCCGCACGATCACCTCGAAGGCGCCGGGCTCGGGGACCTCGATCTGCTCGAGCTGGAAGGCGTCTTTCGGCTCTCCCTCGCGCTCCTGGCGAATCACCCACGCCGCCATCGTCTCCGGCAGCGTCCCGGGCTCGACGTCCAACTTCGCAACTGCACTCGTGTCAACGGCCAAAACCGGCTCCTCCGCAAGGTCGTCTATAAGGGCTGCGAATCCTAGATGAGACTAGGCGGCTTCGGCTTCGGGGAGGTCGGAGTCGCTCTCCCGCAACTCCGGCGCGTTGATCTCCCGCACCGTCGCCTCGACCGGCTGCGGCGCCTCGATCTCTTTCCCGGGCGCGACGCCGAGGCCCTCGACCTTGCGCAGCTGCGGCAGCAGCCGCCGTTCCATCGAGCCGACGGCGGTGTCGTAGGCGCCGGTGGCGGTGCGCAGGCCGCGGCCGACTTTCTCGAAGTCGCCGAGGAATTTGCCGAAGCGGGCGTGGAGGGTTTTCGCCGCGTCGGCGATCTCGGAGGCCTCGGCGACCATCCGCTCCTGCCGCCAGCCCAGCTCCATCGTCCGCAGCAGCCCGATCAGCGAGGTCGGGCTGACGAGGAGGACGTTGCGCTCGAGCGCGTAGTCGAAGAGCGTCGGGTCGGCGGCGAAGGCAGCGTGCAGGGCCGGCTCGTTGGGGATGAAGCAGATCACCAGGTCGGGGGTCTCGCCCGGGTTGAACTGGCCCTGGTAGTCCTTCGAGCTGAGGCTGCGGACGTGCTCGCGGGCCTGCCGGGCGTGGCGGTCGAGGTGGACCCGCCGCTCCGATTCGACCTCGGACTCCTGGGCGTCGAGGAAGGCGTCGAGCGGCACCTTCGAGTCGGCGACGAAGCTGCGGCCTTCGGGCAGTAGGAAGCGGGCGTCGGGGCGCAGGCTTCCCTCTTCGGTGCGCAGCGTCTGCTGCAGCTCGAAGTCGACGTGCTCGGTCATCCCGGCGATCTCGACGCAGCGGCGCAGCTGCAGCTCGCCCCACTGGCCGCGCGTCTGCGGCTGGCGCAGCGCCTTCTTCAGGCCGGCGGTCTCGTTGTTGAGGTTGCCGATCGTCTGCCCCATCTGCTCGAGCAGCGCCTGCGTGCGCAGATCGGTCTCGCCGCGGCGCTGGACCTGCTCTTCGATCTTCTTCTGGCCTTCGGCGATCCGCTCGGCCAGGCCTTTGATCTCCGCCTGGCGCTTGTCGAGGGTCGCTTCGGCGGTCTTGGCGTCGAGCTCGCGGGCCTGCTTGTTCGCCTGCAGGAAGCCGGGCAGCGCCTCGGAGAGGGCGCGGGCGGTCGCCTGCGAGGCGGCCTCGTGGATCGCGGGGGAGAGGTCCGGCTGCTCGAGCGGCTGCGGCCGGCGGCTGACGAGGGAATAGACGAGGCCGGCGGCGAGGACGACGACGGCGATGGCGAGCACGATGGTCATGAGGCGATGCTGACAACGCCTTCAGACGCCAAGCCGCTTTTGAAACGCCGCTTGCAGCGGCTTTGCCGGAGCCGCGGCGCGAGCGCCGGATCTAAATACAAAACTTCTTTTGAGTAAAAGGCGAAATCGTGTTAGGAAGGACTCGGACCCATTCAGGTCTCGTCCGTGTCTCGGACGCAATCTCAAGTAAGGGAGAGAGTCAGATGACTCGCATTTTGAAAACGCTCGCCGTGGTGGCGGCCGCGATCGCGGCGCTGGTGGCGGTGATGGCGCCGGCGGCTCAGGCGGAAACAGGAGCGCTGACATCGGTGGGTTTCCCGTCGATCGTCACAGGCCAGCAGGGTGGCGGTTCCACCTTCGACTTCGGCAACGCCCCGATCAGGTCCGTCGCCTGCCCCACATCGGACCTGGAAACGACATTGGAAGGCCCGACCGACCCGGTCACATTCAGGACGCGCTACGAAGGTTGTAACTCCGAACCGGGGGGCATGACACCGGTGACAGTGACAATGAACGGCTGCGACTACACAATCGGGTTCGGCAAACCCGGCACGACAGGGCAGCCGGCGACCACAGGCACGCTCAACGCCTGGGTCCAGTGCCCCGCCGGGCAGCAGATCGAAATCCACGTCTACGAAAACGCGTTCATGCACGCGATGAACGTCTCGACGTGCACATACGACCTCTTCCCGCAGGGCCCGGTGCCGGCGGGGATCTACCACAACACAGCGGAAGCCGGAATGATCCCCGACGTCGCCGCGACAGTGAACGCCAAGTTCACAGGTCGCAGCACAATCGGGTTCGGCGGCGCTGTCTGCGGCGGCGACCCGATGACCGGGCACCTGCCGATCACGCTCACAGGCAACTACACAATGCGGGCGTTCTTCGACGCCGCTGGGGCCGAGGGCGCGCAGCTGCCGCTGCACGTCGGCTGAGCCCGGCTTGAAGAGCAGCTAGGGCAGCAGGACGTCGTTCTGCGAGGAGGCGCGGTAGCGGCCCACCGTCAGGTGGCCGGGCCGCGCCTCCGGCAGCCCGACGGCGCTGAACGTGTAGGAGCCGGCGGGCAGGTCGATCTGGAAGGTGCCGGGGCTGCGGGCGAAGACGGTGCTGGATTCCTCTTCGGTGTCGCCGCCGCGGATCTTCAACTTGACGTCGGTCGGGGTCTGGTTGGCGGTGACGACGGCGACGTCGAGCGGCTTCCCCGTCTTGATCGGCGGCGAGGGGTCGTTTTCGTTCTGCGGGATCGCCTGCGTCGGTTCGGCCCGGACGCCGATCTGCAGCGGCTGCACGATCACCTGCTTGGGGCTGATCGTGACGCTGATCCGGGTCGACCCGGTCGGTCGCTGCTCGTTGGGGTGGCGCGATTCGCCGCAGCCGCTCGCCAGGGCAGCCGCGCTGATCAGACCGGCAACCGCCACCGCTCTAGCTCCTCCTCGGCCCATGCGAGGCTGAATCTAGCCGAAGGGGAGGGCGACTACTTCAGCCGTAACGCCATCTTCACCTACGGCGACGGTCGCGCCGGGCTCCGCCTCCCGCCGCAGGATCGCCAGCCCGATCGGCCCGAAGGCGGGGGAGAGGGCGACGCTGCCCACCGTCCCGACCTCCTTCTCGCCCAGCAGCAGCAGTTCGCCGGGCTGCGCCGAACCCCTGAATCTCAACCCTCGCAGGTGCCGGTTCGGCTTGCCCTTGTAGTGGAGGCGGGCGACCGTCTCCTGGCCGATGTAGCAGCCCTTGGTGAAGCTGACCGCCCCCTCGACGATCCCGGCCTCGGCGGGCATCGTCGCGGTTCCCATCTCGGCCCCGAAGCGCGGCCGACCGGCCTCGATGCGAACGATCTCGGCCGCCTCGGGGGAGACGTCGACGGCGCCGGCGCCCCGCAAAGTTTCAGAGATCTGCTCCCGCTCGGCCACCGGAACGACCAGGTCGACGCCCTCGCCGGTGCGCAGCGAGGTGGCCTCAACGGCCCGAGCGATCTCAGTAGCCCGCGGCCCGATCAGCGAGAGAAGCGCATAGTCGTCGCTCGCATCGGAGACCTCGACCTCCCGCCCGATCTTGTACATCTGCAGATGCCGCGAGGCCGCCGCGAGCCCCTCGGGCTCGAGCAGAAGCCAAAGCTCCGGCCCCTCGCCAGGCCGCAGCACCCGCATATCAGCCTGCATATGCCCCTTGCGATCAAGTAGAGCCGCATAGGCCACCTGGCCCGGCTCCAGAACCTCGACGTCGTTAGTCAACTGCCCCTGCAGGTACTCGGCAGCCTCGGCGCCCGAAACGACCAGCAGCCCGAACTCACGCTCGACAAGCCCACACTCCTCCCGAAGCTGCCGGTACTGCGCATCAAGCTCAACCAAAGCTTCCGTCATCCACCCGAAGTCTAGAAAGGCGGATCAACGGGAGGGGCGGGGGTACCTCCTCCAGACACTCAGCATGAGCCATAGGCGAGCTGCGTCTGGAGGGGGTACCCCCGCCCCTCCCCCAAACACCTCCATCTTTTAGACATGTCAAACTCTTTTAGACGTGTCTAACTCCCAAGCGATAGAGGACTACGCGAAGACCATCTACGCGCTCTCGCAGGAGCGCGACGGCCTCGTCCTCAACGGCGAGGTCGCCGAGCGCCTCGAAGTGACCCCGGCGACCGCGACCTCGATGCTGAAACGGCTCGCCGAGCTCGGCCTGGTCGAGTACTTCCCCTACAAGGGCGTCAGCCTGACCCCGGCGGGGGAGAAGGTCGCGCTCGAGGTGATCCGCCACCACCGCCTGATCGAGGCCTACCTCTCCGAGGCGCTGGGGATGCCGGAGGACCGCGTCCACGAGGAGGCCGAGGTGCTCGAGCACTACATCTCCGAGGAGCTGGAGGAGCTGATCGCGGCGAAACTCGGCGAACCGCGCCACGACCCGCACGGGACGCCGATCCCGGGCCCCGACCTGGTGCCGCCGACGTGGGGGAGCGCGCGGTGAGCGCACCGCCCGGGCAGGCGGTCGCCGAGGAGCTGCGGGAACGGCGGGCGGCCGGGGTCGAGGACGTCCTCCCCGGCGAGGCCGCGGTCGCCGAGGCGGCGCGCCGCTCGCTCGACGGGCACCGGCGCGGCGTCCGCCGTCTCTGGCCCTTCCTCGGCCCCGCCTTCGTCGCCGCCGTCGCCTACATCGACCCCGGCAACTTCGCCACCAACATCTCCGGCGGCGCCAAGTTCGGCTACCTGCTGCTCTGGGTCGTCCTCGCGGCCAACCTGATCGCGATGCTGGTCCAGACGCAGTCGGCAAAGCTGGGGATCGCCACCGGCAAGAACCTCGCCGAGCTCTGCCGCGAGCGCTTCTCGCGCCGCACCTCGATCGGCCTCTGGCTGCAGGCCGAGGTGGTCGCGATGGCCTGCGACATCGCCGAGGTGGTCGGCGCCGCCCTCGGGCTCAACCTCCTCTTCGGGATCCCGCTCTTCCCGGCCGGCCTGATCGCCGGCGCCGGCGCCTTCGCCCTCCTCAGCCTGCAGCAGCGCGGCTTCCGCCGCCTCGAGGCCGGGATAACCGTCCTCGTCGGCATCGTCGTCGCCTCCTTCGCCTTCGAGCTCCTCGACTCCAGCCCGGACGGGAGCGAAGTCGCCAAGCACCTGGTGGTGCCGGGCTTCGCCGGCCCGGAGAGCCTCCTCCTCGCCACCGGGATCATCGGCGCGACGGTGATGCCGCACGTCATCTACCTGCACTCGGCGCTGACCCAGAAGCGGATCGTCGGCCGCAACGACGCGGAGAAGAAGCGCATCCTCGGCTTCGAGAAGGTCGACGTCGTCATCGCCCTCTCGCTGGCGGGCCTGGTCAACCTCTCGATGATGATCGTCGCCGCCGCCCTCTTCCACGGCAGCGGCGTCACCGGGGTCGAAACGATCGACGGCGCCTACGACGCCCTCGAGCAGCTCGCCTCCGACCGGGCGGCGACGATCTTCGGCATCGCCCTGCTGGCCTCCGGCTTCGCCTCCTCCTCGGTCGGGACGATGGCCGGGCAGGTGGTGATGCAGGGCTTCATCCGCCGCCGCATCCCCCTCTTCGCCCGACGCGCCCTCACCCTGGCGCCCGCCCTGATCGTCCTGGCAATCGGCCTAGACCCCACCGACGCCCTGGTCGGCAGCCAGGTAGTCCTCAGCTTCGGAATCCCCTTCGCCCTCGTCCCCCTCCTCCTGATAGCCGCCGACAAAAGGGTCATGGGAGACCTCGTAAACCCAGGGTGGCTCAGCGCCCTAGCGGGAGTCCTAGCAAGCCTGATCATCGCCCTGAACGCCTTCCTGCTCTACCAAGTCTTCCTCGGCTAACAGGAAATCAATCGCGGCTCGAGGTGGGTGTCGGGTGACCTCCTCCAGACACTCAGCATGAGCCATAGGCGAGCTGCGTCTGGAGGGGGTCACCCGACACCCACCCCACCAACCCCGCCTCCACTACGCTTCGACTCCATGCCCCTAGCCGCCGACTTCCAGCAAATCCTCGACACCCTCCCCCCCGACTGGACCGACCTAGAGGTAGACCTGCGGATCGCCGACCTCTCGCACTACGTCGACACCGCCACCGCCCTCAGCCAGGTCAACGCGCAGGTGTACCAGCACCCCAAACAGGACAGCTGGCACTGGCGCCTGCTGGTCGCCCACAGCTTCGGCCACGCGGCCGCCGCGGAGACCGTCAAGGGCGTGCTGGCGAAGCTGGGCGAGGCCGGCGTGACCGGCGAGCTGCGGGTCGCCGAGGTGCGCGAGGGCCGCTCCGAGGTCGTGCAGATGTGGGGCCGGCCGGAGAGCGTGCGGGAAGAGTTCCGCGAGCGTCGTTCCTTGTAGATGGCGGCCTAGTGGCGCGCGTCCTCAGCATCGCCGCCGACCTGATGCTCGGCAGCAAGGTCCAGGAGACGCTGAAGGCGGCGGGCCACGAGGTCGTCGCCTCGGCCTCGATCGAGGAGTCGACCTGGGACGGGATCGACCTGATCGTCGCCGACCTCGACGTCGAGAACCCGGAGGCGCTGGTCGGCCTCGGGATGCCGGTGCTCGGCTACTACTCCCACGTCGACGTGGCGACGAAGGAAGCCGCCGAAGCGGCCGGGGTCGACAAGGTCGTGCCGCGCTCGCGGATGGCCCGCGAACTACCCGACCTGGTGGAAGGTCTTCTCGACGTCTAGCTGCTGTTCGAGCAGGCCGTGCTCGAGGTCCCAGGCTGCCCATTCCTCGAGCGTCGGCATGTCGAACGGCTGCGGCCTCAGGATCGGCAGGACGGCGTCCATCTGCGCCTGCTGTTCGGCCCGGTCGAGTTCCGGGTTGGCGGCGAGCAGATCGTCGAGGGCTGCTTCGGGGTTCTCGATCGTCGCTTCGTAGCCGCGGCGGGTCGCGGCGACGACCGCTTCGACCAGCTCGGGCTCGTCTTCGAAGGTCTTCTGCGAGGTCGTCAGGATCAGCTCGGGGTAGGGGGGAGCGCCGAACCGGTCGACCTTGAAGACGCGGATCGGGACCCCCTGGCGGCGCAGCGCCACGCCCTCCGCGTTCCAGAACCCGGTCGCGGCGTCGACCTTGCCGGCGGCGAGGGAGGGGACCGCGGTGAAGCCGATCGTCACCCGCTCGACCCGGGCGGGGTCGCCGCCGTCGGCTTCGACCTCGGAGTCGACGACCGCTTCGTCGGAGGGGAGGCCGCTGACGCCGACGCGGTGGTCCTGCATCTGGCGCGGGCGCTTTACCGGCCCGTCGCCGCGGGCAATCACCGCCGCCAGGGGGCGCTGGACGATCGGGGCGACGCCGACCAGTTCGATCCCGCGCTCGCGGGCGATCCCCAGGTCGTGGATGTCGAGGATCGCGAAGTCGACCTTGCCGGCGGCGAGCAATTTCGGGGCGTCGGTCGATTCGCCCGGGGGCTGCACCGTCAGGTCGACGCCTTCGTCGCGGTAGTAGCCGCGGGCGAGGCCGGAGTAGATGCCGGCGTGGACCGCGTTGGGGACGAAATCGAGCACGAGGGTCGCGCCTTTCGGCGCGCCCGGTTCAGCACCGTCCCCGCCGCAGCCGGCGACGCCGACCAGCACGAGGGCGGTCGCCAGCAGCGCGACAGCCCGTCTCATCGGTCGGGAACGCTAATTCATCCAGCGAATGTGAGTAGACTGCCGCCGCTTACCTGATTACGGGAAATCGAGGAGGAAAGAGTGCAGGAGAGAGGTCTAGCCGCATATTTGGCTGAGTTGATCGGCACGTTGCTGCTGGTCTTCTTCATCACCAGTGTCGTCGTCCTGTTCGTTTCGACCGGTGGCCAGGCGCAGTTCGGGTCGGACTTCGCCGTCGTCGGACTCGTCCACGCTTTCCTGCTCTTCGGGCTGATCGTGATGTTCGGGGTGGTCAGCGGAGGGCACTTCAACCCGGTGGTCACGCTCGCAGCGATCGTGATCCGCCGCATCAAGCCACTGGACGGCGTCATCTACATGCTGGCCCAGCTCTCCGGTGGCGTTCTCGGGGCGCTGCTGACCAAGGGGCTGCTGCTCGACGAGGGGCGCGCCACCAACTACGGCGCGCTCGAAGTCAGCGGGTTGCTTGCAGGCAACACCGCAGGGGCGATCGTCGAGATGATCGGCACCTTCGTCTTGGTCCTGGTCATCCTCACCGCGGTCTACTCGGAGAAGAGCTTCAAGGAGTGGGCGCCGCTGGCAATCGGCACCACGCTGGGCTTCCTGGTGATGGTGATCGGGCCGCTCGACGGCGCCGGCTTCAACCCGGCCCGCTGGTTCGGCCCCGCTCTCGTCGGCAACTCGTGGGGCAGCGTCTGGCCCTTCCTTGTCGGCCCGATCGTCGGCTCCCTGCTGGCCGCCGCCGTCTACCGCTTCGTCCTGGAGCCGGGTGGCCTGCCGCCGACCGAACCGCCGGAGCACGTGCGGCCGCCGGTCCCGAAACGGGCCACGCCGACCAGCGACAAACCGGCCAAATAGAAAAGGCCGGATCGTCTTTCAGGCGCCGCCCGATCGGGCGGCGCCTTTTTTTTGCGCCCGGACCGGGGCGGCCGGTGCAGTAGCTTGAGCGGCGTGCGCCGGGTCACCTTCTCCCGCAACTTCACGCTTTCGCTGAGCAGGACCTGCCAGTGCTACTGCAAGTACTGCGCCTTCGCCACGCATCAGGCGCATATCCACGCGCCTGAGGACGTCGAACGGATCCTCGACGAAGCGTTGAAACGGAATGCCAAGGAGTTGCTGGTCCTGACGGGGGAGCGGCCCGAGGTGAACCCGGTGGTCGCCGAGCGCCTCAAGACCTGGGGGCATGACGACTTCACTTCCTACGTCGTCTGGGCTTGCGAGCGGGCTCTGGAGCGGGGGATGCTGCCCCATACCAACATCGGTGTCCTCGACAAGCGTGACCTCGCTCGTCTGCGCGAGGTGACCGCCTCCCAGGGTTTGATGCTGGAGAGCACTTCGGAGCGCCTGATGGAGACCGTCCACGCTGGATCTCCAACGAAGCACCCGGCAGCCCGGTTGGCGACGATCGAAGCTGCGGGGGAACTGAAGATTCCTTTTACCAGCGGCATCCTCGTTGGCATCGGGGAGACGCCCGAGGAGCGTGTCGAAGCTCTGGAAGCCCTGGCGGCTAGTCATGCGCGGCATGGGCACCTTCAAGAGGTGATTCTTCAGAACTTTGTTCCGCATCCCCGGTACTACGGGGCTGAGGTGGCTGAGATTGCCGATGGGGCTTCTCGGGAGCGTTGGGGGGAGGGCGGGGGTACCTCCTCCAGACGCAGCTCGCCTATGGCTCATGCTGAGTGCCTGGAGGAGGTACCCCCGCCCTCCCTGCCGGACTGGGCGAGCTCTGTCTCCCTTGAGGAGATCGGGGAGCTGATTGCGGAGTGCAAGAGGTTGATGCCGGATGTTGGGGTTCAGGTGCCGCCGAACCTGTCGGAGTTCTGGCCTGAGTTGGTTGAGGCTGGTGCTACCGATCTTGGTGGGCTCAGCGCGAACGGGGATCACATTTCGCCCGAGGAGCCGTTTCCGTCGCCGCATCAGGTGCGGAAGGAGCTGGCGCCGAAGGGCTTTGCGCTTACGGAGAGGTTGTGCGTCTACCCGCAGTACATGGATCCCGAGTGGATGGAGCAGGGCGTTCTTGACGTGATCAAGCTGAAGTACTGGTCGTTCATTCCTCGGAAGGGGTCCGGCCGTAAATCCGAGGAGGTCATCGCACCTGATCTCGCGGGCAAGGCGATTGCGAAGGGGCGAGAGGGACAGGAGCTGACCGAGGATGAGGTGACGGCGCTGTTCGCCGAGACCCGTCCTGAGGTGATCGAGGAGATGCGGGTTGCTGCTGATGAGCTGCGGGCGGAGCTGGCGGGAGACACGGTCACCTTTGTCGTCAACCGGAACATCAACTTCACCAGCGTCTGCGTGGTCGGTTGCGCGTTCTGTGGGTTCGGGCAGGGGAAACGGTCGCCTGACGCGTATGAAGTCAGCGAGGGGGACTTTGCGGCGCGGATCGGTGAGGCGGTCGAGTTCGGGGCGACCGAGCTCTGCATGCAGGGCGGCATCCATCCCGACCTCTCGCTCGAGGAGTACGGGCGATGGCTGCGGCTGGCGAAGGAGGTGGCGCCGCAGCTGCACTTGCACGCCTACTCGCCGATGGAGATCAACTGGGCCTGCGAGCGCTCGGGCAGGTCGCCGGGGGAGGTCTTCGAGTACCTGCTCGAGTGCGGGCTCGGCTCGACCCCGGGGACCGCGGCCGAGGTGCTCGACGACGGCGTCCGCCAGCGGATCTCGCCGAACAAGCTCCCGGCGGACCGCTGGGTCGAGATCATCGAAGCCTCCCACCGGGCCGGCCTGCGCTCTACCTCGACGGTGATGTTCGGCCACATCGAGGAGCCGCGCGAGCTGGCCCGCCACATGCGCGTCATCCGCGCCCTGCAGGAACGGACCGGCGGCATCACCGAGTTCGTCCCGCTCAGCTTCATCCCCTTCAACACGATGCTCGGGCGGACGCACGGGATCGAGGAGATCTCGATGGAGGAGAACCTCAAGCACACCGCCGCCTTCCGGCTTGCGCTGGGGCGGACGATCCCGAACCTGCAGGCGAGCTGGGTGAAGATGGGGCTGGAGGGGGCGACCGAGGCGCTGCGCTGGGGGGTCAACGACCTCGGCGGGACGCTGATGGAGGAGAACATCTCCCGCATGGCCGGCTCCCAGCACGGGGTGCGGCTGGAGCCGGCGCAGCTGATCGCGGCGGCGCAGGCGGCGGGGCGGAAACCGGCGCAGCGGACGACGCTTTACGAGATCATCGAGACCTATGCGAGCGATGGTTCTCGAGCGGCAGCGGCAGCCGCTCCGGCCGGCTGAGCTGCCCGAGCCGACCGCCGGCGCCGGCCAGGTCCAGATCGACGTCCACGCCTGCGGCGTCTGCCGCACCGATCTCCACATCCTCGACGGCGAGCTCGCCGAGCCGAAGCTGCCGCTGGTGATGGGGCACCAGATCGTCGGCACGGTTCGGGCGGCGGGCGCCGGGGCGGAGCGGTTCGCGCCCGGGGACCGGGTCGGCGTCCCCTGGCTGGGCTGGACCTGCGGCGAGTGCCGCTACTGCCGCAGCGGCCGCGAGAACCTCTGCGACCGCGCCAGATTCACCGGCTACGACGTCGACGGCGGCTACGCCGAGGTGGCGGTCGCCGACGAGCGCTTCTGCTTCCCGATCCCGGATGGGTACCCGGACACGCAGGCGGCGCCGCTGGTCTGCGCCGGGCTGATCGGCTACCGGGCGCTGCGGCTGGTCGGCGAAGCGGAGCGGATCGGGTTCTACGGCTTCGGCGCCGCCGCCCACATCCTCTGCCAGGTGGCGGTCCATGAAGGGCGGCGCGTCTTCGCCTTCACGCGGGGCGGGGACGAGGAGACGCAGGAGTTCGCACGGCAGCTCGGCGCCGAGTGGGCCGGGTCCTCGGAGCAGGCGCCGCCGGAGCCGCTCGACGGGGCGATCGTCTTCGCCCCGGTCGGGGCGCTGATGACGGCGGCGTTGCGGGCGAGCGCGAAAGGGGCGCGAATCATCAGCGCCGGGATCCACATGAGCGACATCCCCTCGTTTCCCTACGCCGAGCTCTGGGGCGAGCGGACGCTGGGCTCGGTCGCCAACCTGACCCGGCGCGACGGCGAGGAGTTCGTCGCCCTGGCGCCCGAGGTGCCGGTCCGGACCGAGGTCGAGGTCTACCCGCTCGAGGAGGCCAACCGGGCGCTCGAGGACCTGCGCGCCGGCCGCTTTCGCGGCGCCGCGGTTCTCTCCGTCGCCCCTTCGGGTAGGTGAGTCCTACGTAAGCAAGCCAGGAAGGGATGCGATGAGCGACGAGATCCGCAACAAGGACGACGCCAAGGGACGCGTGAAGGAGGCCGCCGGGAGCCTGACCGGTGACGACGAGCTGAAGAACGAAGGCAAGGTCGACCGCGCCTCGGGCGCCGTCAAGGACGGCCTCGACAAGGCGTCGGACAAGGTCAAGGACGCGGTCGGCAAGGACGACGACTAGCGGTTAACGGAAGAGGTCTTCGCCGGGGGGGCGGCGGAGGACGGCGGCGCCGGGGCCGTCCTCCGCCATTACGTAGTGGTCGAGGCCGCGGACTATCGCGGCGGGGACGCCGGAGTCCTTCGTCCGGACCAGGTCGGCGGCGGCGGCTACCTCGTCGGCGATCGCGATCACCGTGGCTGTGAGTTCGCGGCCGCTCGAATCGGTGCGGCCGCGCCAATCGTCCAAAGGCATCACACCGGCACAGCCAATTGCTACCTCCGCCTGTCCAAGGCGCCACGCCCGCCCGAAGCTGTCTGAGATCACTACCGCGGGGAGGGACAGGGGATGGGGGTCGGCGGACAACAGCGGGGAGGGTCCGGCGACCCCCATCCCCTGTCCCTCGATGCGGGCCGCTAGTTCGGCTCGGATTGCTCGGGCGGAGGCGTCGGGGTCGACAGGCAGCAGGCAAACCGTGTCGTCTTCGGGGAGGTTCGAGGTGTCGATTCCGGCGTTGGCGCAGACGAAGCCGTGGTGGGTTTCGGTGATCAGGATGCCTCGCTCAGCGCGGAGGATCTCGCGGCTCTCGGAGAGGATCAGCTCCACGAGAGCCGCTTCCTTACCCAGCTTTTTTCCGAGTTGAGTTGCTCGTTGGGAGGGCACCACATCCGCCAGGCGCCGCACTCGTCCCTCGGCCTTGGAGACGATCTTCTGGGAGATGACGACTATGTCGCCAGGCTGCAGGTCGGCGCGCTCGGCGATCAGCTCGCCTATCTTCATGCCCTCCTTCACCTCCGGCAGCTCCTCGACGGGGAGGACCCGGAGGTCGGTCATATTCCGAGCGCCTTGGCGGTGCGGCGGGCTCGCTTCGGGTTTTTCGCCAGTTCGCGCGTCAGGGCGATCACGTCGGCTGGGGTGTCGAGGTCTAGTTCGATCGACGGCAGCTCCTCGAGCGAGAACGGGACTCCCGCCTGGCGCGCCGCCTCGACGTGGCGGTCGCGGCTGCCCTCGCCGAAGGCGGGGACGATTGCGCCCGGTGGGCTGAGGAGGAGCGCGTTGGTGCCGGTTCCGTGGCGGTCGGGGACGATGCCGACGTAGCGCTCTGGGACGGCGGTGAGGAGGCGGTCGAGCTCGCGCGGGTCTAGCAGCGGGCAGTCGCCGGCGAGGAGGACGACCTGCTCGGCGCCCTCGACTTCGGCGCGGGCGATCCCGGCCAGCGCTGCCTCGACGTGTCCGGCGTCCTCAGGGTCGGGGACGACCTCGGCGCCGGCTTCCGAGGCCAGCTCCTGGGCGACCGGGTCGCCGCTGACGACGATGATGCGCTCGATCGTGCGGGCGGCGGCGATCGCTTCCAGGACGTCGGCGACCATCGCCCCGGCGAGCTCGCGGCGGCGCTCGCCGTCGAGGCCGGCGGCGAGCCGCTGCTTCGCCGCGCCGAAGCGCTTGACGGGGAGGACCGCGGTGGCTTTCACGCTGAAGCGAGCGTAGCGGCGTAGTCGAGCACGATCCGGGCGAGGCGGGCGCGGCCGGCGGCGCCCTCCATCAGGGCCGCCGCCGCCAGGGTCTCGACCTCGGCCGGGGGCGGGTCCGGGTCGCCCTCGTCGACGACCATCGCGTCGATCAGCCCGGCGTAGAGGGAGGCGACGCCGGCGGCGGTGGTCGGGCGGCCGATCCCTTCCATGAAGCGGTCGGTCGGTCCCTTGACGACGGCGCCGGCGACGTAGGGGCTGACGGCGACGACGGGCGCGGGGGAGGAGGCGATCGCCTCCCGCATGCCTGGGATCGCCAGGATCGGGCCGATGCTGATCACCGGGTTGGAGGGGCCGATGACGATCGCCTCCGCCGCCGCCAGCGCCGCCAGCACCTCCGGCGTCGGCTCGGCAGCCTCGATTCCCTCCAGCTCGACGCCCTCGACCGGGGGCTGGCCGCCGTCGAGGATCAGGTACTCCTGCAGGGCGCGCCTGCCGGCGGGGGTGATGACCTGAGTGCGGACCGGCGTGTCGGTCATCGGCAGCACCCGCGCCTCGACCCCGAGGCCGCGGGCGATCTGCGCCTGGGCATCGGTCGGGCGGCCACCGTCGTCGAGGAACTGGCGCCGGTACAGGCAGGCGGCGAGGTCGCGGTCGGAGAGGCCGAACCAGCTGGGGGCGCCGAGCTGTTGCAGGCGCTCGAAGACGGTGAAGCTGTCGTCTCGGATGCCCCAGCCGCGCTCGGCGTCGATTTCGCCGCTCAGCCAGTAGGTGACGAGGTCGGGGTCGGGGGAGACGTGGACGCCGAGCGCCTCGATGTCGTCGCCGGTGTTGGCGATCACCGCCAGGTCGGAGCCGATCTCCTCCTGCATCCCGGCGGCGAGTTTGGCGCCCCCGGTGCCGCCGGCGAGAAGGGCGACCCGCATCAGTGGCGTGACCGGCAACGTTGCCGGGAATCTGGCGAGACTCGATGGCCGTCACGCAAGGACGCAGGGAGGCCGAATGGCAGCGCCATTTGGCCGACCGAGGACGCCGCGTGGCGGCCATTCGAGGCCGCCAGAAACCGGGGAACGTTGCTGGTCACGCCACTAGGCCCAGTGGTCGCCGTCGGGGAGGCCGGTGAGGCGGATCCCGGCGTGGGTCTTGTAGCGGGTGTTGACCGAGATCAGCATCGGGGTCAGTTGCTCGACGATCCGCGCCATCTCCAGGGCGCCGGCGTTGACGGCGCGCAGGCCGGGGATCAGCTCGATCAGCCGCGCCACCCGCGCCTTGTCGGCCTTCTTGTCGCCGCAGACGAGGATGTCCTCGCCGAGCTCGGCGTCGAGGTCGGCGAGGGTGGGGGCGCCGACGGTGTGGAGGGCGGACACGACGGTGACGCCGTCAGGGACCATCTCCTGCGCCTGCTGGGCGGCGGAGCCCTGCCAGACCCCGAGCGAGCGGGTGGCTTTGCCGCTGACCGCGGCGGCGAGAGGGACGGTGCAGTCGACGAGGATCTGGCCGGGCTGCAGCGCCTCGCGCAGGTTGTTGAGGTTCTCCGACTGGGCGCGGAAGGGAACGGTGAGGAAGACGATCTGCCCTTTGGTTGCTGCCTCGCCGTTCTCGAACCCGGTCGCGTCGGCGTCGGGAACGTCGGCGCGAACCTTCGCGGCAGCCTCCTCGGCCCGCTCGGCAGAACGGGAGCCGAGAACCACGGGCACCCCAGCCCGAGCCCAGCGCCGCGCCAGCGCAGCCCCCAGGGCACCGGTGCCACCGATAATCGGAATAGGTTCGCCTGAGTAAGTCAAAATTTGAGTTCCTCAAATATTGAGGAGGACCAAAAATAGATTCCCTCGAAGATTGAGGCGCGCAGTTTATGCTCCCGGCGGATGAGGCTGGAGGGACGTAAGGCGCTGGTGACCGGGGGAGCGAGTGGCATCGGCGCCGCAATCGCTACTCGGCTCTCGGCCGAGGGCGCCGAGGTCTGGATCGGCGACCTCAACCTGCCGGGCGCCGAACAGGTGGCTGCCGAGGTCGCGGGCCACGCGGTCGAGCTCGACGTCACCGACCTCGAGGCTGCCCGCGCCGCCGTCGCCGCCGTCGGCGAGCCGGACATCCTCGTCAACAACGCCGGCATGGACAACTTCGGCTTCTTCGTCTACGTCACCCAGGAGCAATGGCAGCAGACGCTGGACATCAACCTCGGCGGGGTCATGAACTGCACCCACGCGGCGCTGCCGGGCATGCAGGAGCGCGGCTACGGCCGCATCGTCAACATCTCCTCCGAGGCGGGCCGCGTCGGCTCCAAGGGCTCGGCCGCCTACAGCGCCGCCAAGGCCGGCGTCATCGGCTTCACCAAAGCGATCGCCCGCGAGGCCGCCCGCTACGGCGTCACCGCCAACGCGATCGCCCCCGGCCCGATCGAGACCCCCCTCCTGATGGGCGCCAAAGAGTTCGGCGAGATCGGCGAGAAGGTGATCGAGACGATGAAATCGTCCACCCAGATGGGTCGCCTCGGCCAGCCGGAGGAGGTAGCGGCCGCCGCCGCCTTCTTCGCCTCCGACGACGCCACGTACGTAACGGGCGAGACGCTCGGCGTAAGCGGCGGCTTGGGCATGGTCTAGGCGCGCCGAGCTACAAAAATAGGCTGGGTAGGGGGCGAGTCCAAGGCGCTCGGTGACTTGTAGGGGCTATAGCCACCAAAACTCACCAATCGCGGGAGGCATGGACGCTTGCGAGGCGCCAGCACGGGGTGATTGCGCGGGAGCAGCTGCTGGGCCTGGGCTTTAGCTCGGAGGCGATTCGCCATCGACTCTCCAATGGGCGCCTCTATCGAGTTCGGCGAGGTGTGTACGCCGTCGGGCGCCAAGATCTGAACGAGCACGGGCGTTGGATGGCGGCCGTTCTCGCTTGCGGTCCCGGTGCCGTCCTCAGTCACTCCAGTGCGGCTGCGCTTTGGCAGATCGGCTTCGAGCAGCGATCCGGCATCGAGCTTTCCCTACCCAGCCCCTCCCGCCGGCGTCGCCCAGGGCTTCGGATTCACCGCCGCCCTTCGCTGCGGGAGCACGACGTCACGGACGAGTACGGCATTCCGGTTACGACCCCGATCCAGACGCTCATCGACCTCGCGCCCCGTCTTGATCGCCCCGGCGTCGAGCGGATGATCAACGAGGCCGACAAATACAACCTCACGAACCCACCTCAACTGCGCCAGGCGCTCGACGAGCGAACTGGCGAGCCGGGCGTCGCTCGTCTCCGTCAGATCCTCGACCGGCGCACCTTTCGCCTTACCAAGGAGGAGCTCGAACGACGCTTTCTGCCGCTCGCTCGGAAGGTTGGCCTGCCGGTTCCGCTCACCGGTCAATGGGTCAACGGTTTCGAAGTCGACTTCTTCTGGCCCGACCTCGGGCTGGTGGTCGAGACCGACGGCCTCCGCTATCACCGCACCCCCGCCGAGCAGGCGCGGGACCGGCTCCGCGACCAGGCGCACACCGCCGCCGGCCTCATCCAGCTCCGCTTCACGCACGAGCAGGTGCGCTACGAACCCGAATACGTCGCCCGGATCCTCGCTCAGACGGCGAGCCGCTTGGCCATCTCGACGAAGTAGTCGAGCGAGGCCGGGTTTGCCAGCGAGTCGCGGCTGGCGGCTTTCGCCACCGGCGTCCCCATGAGGATCTTCTTCACCGGCACCTCGAGCACCTTGCCGCTGAGCGTCCGCGGCACCTCGGCGATCTCGAAGACCTCGTCGGGCACGTGGCGGGGCGAGCACTGATCGCGCACCCGCCGGGCGATCTCCCCCGGCAGCTCCCCGTCGAGCTCGGACCCGTCGCGCATGACCACGAACAGCGGCATCCAGCCGTCGGTCCCCGGGCGCGGCAGGTCGACGACGAGCGCGTCGACGATCTCCTCGATCCCGAGCACCGCCCGGTAGATCTCCGCCGTCCCCATGCGGATGCCGCCGCGGTTGATCGTCGAGTCCGAGCGGCCGTAGATGACCGCCGTCCCGCGCCGGGTCAGTTCCAGCCAGTCGCCGTGGCGCCAGACGCCCGGGAACATCTCGAAGTAGCTCTCGCGGTAGCGGCTTCCGTCCTCGTCGCCCCAGAAGTAGAGCGGCATCGAGGGCATCGGCTTGGTGACGACCAGCTCGCCGACCTCCTCGACCACGGGCTCGCCGTCTTCGTCCCAGGCCTCGACCGCCGCCCCCAGCGCCCGTGCCTGGATCTCGCCGCGGTACACCGGCAGCATCGCGACGCCGCCGACGAAGGCGGTGCAGAGGTCGGTGCCGCCGCTGGTCGAGAAGAGCCAGGTGTCCTCGCCGACGTGCCGGTAGATCCAGTCGAAGCCCTCGGGCGAGAGGGGGGAGCCGGTGGACCCGACGGCCTTGAGGGCGCCGAGGTCGCGCCCCGAGCCGGGCTCGACCCCCGCCTTCATGCAGGCGCCGATGTAGGCGGCGCTGGTGCCGAACATCGTCACGCCCGCCCGCTCGGCCAGGTCCCAGAGCACGCCCATGTCGGGATGGCCCGGGTTGCCGTCGTAGAGGACGATCGCCGCCTCGGTCAGCAGCCCGGAGACGAGGAAGTTCCACATCATCCAGCCCGTCGTCGTGAACCAGAAGAGGCGATCGCCGGGGTGGGCGTCGACGTGGAGGTTGAGCTTCTTCAGGTGCTCGAGCAGGATCCCGCCCTGGCCCTGGACGATCGCCTTCGGCAGGCCGGTGGTGCCGGAGGAGTAGAGGACCCAGAGCGGGTGGTCGAAGGGGACGCGGTCGAACTCGAGCGGGGCGCCCTCGCCGCTGGCGACCAGCTCCTCCCAACGCATCGCCTTTCTCAGCCCAGAGAGGTCGGGATCCTCGGCCAGGTACGACAGGACGACCGTCCGCTCCAGGCTCGGCATCGCCTCCTGCAGCTGGGCGACGACGTCGCGGCGGTCGAAGTCCTTGCCGCCATAGCGGTAGCCGTCGACGGCGAAGAGGACCTTCGGCTCGATCTGGGCGAAGCGGTCGACGACGCTGGCGGGGCCGAAGTCCGGGGAGCAGCTCGACCAGACGGCGCCGATCGAAGCGGCGGCGAGGAAGGCGACGATCGCCTCCGGGATGTTCGGCAGGTAGGCGACGACCCGGTCGCCGCGCCCGACCCCGAGCGCCCGCAGCCCCGCAGCGACGGCGGCGACCTGCGCGCGCAGCTCGCCCCAAGTCAGCTGGCCGAGCTCGCGCAGCTCGGAGGCGTGGAGGATCGCGACGGAGTCGTCGTCCTTGCCGGCGAAGACGTGCTCGGCGTAGTTCAGCGAGGTATTAGGGAACCAGCGCGCCCCCGGCATCTCCGCCGCGGCGAGGACCGGCTGGGGATCGCCGTCCGCCTGCACCCCGAAGAACTCCCAGATCGCCGACCAGAACCCCTCCAGGTCGTCGACCGACCACTGCCAGAGCTCGTCGTAGCCGCCGAACACGAGCCCACGCTCGCGCTCCAACCAGCGGATGAATTCGCGCAGCCGCGAGCGCTCGACCAGCTCGGCCGAGGGCTCCCACAGCAACTCGCCGCTGGCCGCGTTCACTTATGCCGGAGGTGGGATTCGAACCCACAAGCCCGCAAGGGCAATCGATTTTGAGTCGATCGCGTATGCCAATTCCGCCACTCCGGCCCGCCTCAACGATAGAGCCGGATCAGGCCGGCTGCGGATGGCCCGAGGCGCCGGCGCCGTAATCCTCGCCCGATCCGATCGGGCGCTCCTCCTCGACGTGCCACTCCTGGTTGAAGGCGTAGAGCGAGGCGGCGATGAGGACGATCTGCAGGAGCCCGAGGACGATCACCAGGACGCCGATCAGCGAGGAGGAGAGGAGGGCTTCGTCGAAGCCGGCGCGGTCGCGGTTGAACCAGCTTTCGGCGCCCACCGCGCAGAAGATCGCGAGGATCATCGAGAGCGCCGCCACCACCGGCAGGATCCCGCGGTTCCAGCGCGCCACCAGGATGGCGAAGAAGGCGTAGAGAATCGCGTATATCGCGCAGATGATTCCCATGCCGCCGCCGCCCTTGAGCAGGGACCAGCCCCCGATCGTCACCAGCGCCGCGACGACCGCCGTCGCCGTTAGCAGCAGCACGACGACGAACTTGGTCGTCGCCGAACCGGCCCTTTCCCGATTCGGGCGCCAAAGTTCGTAACCCGGCCTCACCTCTCCTACAGCCACCGCCCGATCATAGAATCTGCAAGCGACGCGCCGCCGTTGGCCGCGCGTTAAGGCCGCGAGGCCGGCCACGCGGGCGTGGCGGAATTTGGCAGACGCGCCAGGTTTAGGTCCTGGTGATCGAAAGATCGTGGGGGTTCAAGTCCCTCCGCCCGCATCGACGTCGACTGCGGAAGGACAGTCCGGCGAGGAGGGGCTAGACCCGGTGCTCGGGGTTCGGCAGGTCGAAGTGGCAGCCGGCGCTCCACTCCTCCGGCTGGTTGCCGTGGGCGGGGATGCCGCCGGCGTCCTTGAGGATGCGCGCCATGTGCATCAGGTTCCAGGCGGCGAAGGTGGTGTTGCGGTTGGTGAAGTCGTTGTCGGGGCCGCCTGAGTCCTCGTCGAGGTAGGAGGGACCCGGGCCGGCCTCGCCGATCCAGCCGGAGTCGGCTTGGGGCGGGATCGTGTAGCCGAGGTGCTGCAGCGAGTAGAGGACGTTCATCGCGCAGTGCTTGATCCCGTCCTCGTTGCCGGTGACGATGCAGCCGCCGACGCGGCCGTAGTAGGCCCACTGGCCTTTGTCGTTCAGCAGGTGCGAGTTGCCGTAGAGGCGCTCGATCACGTGGGTCGCGACCGAGGACTTCTCGCCCAGCCAGATCGGCATCCCGAGGACGAGGATGTCGGCGGCCATCACCCGCTCGTAGATCGCCGGCCACTCGTCGGCGTCCCAGCCATGTTCGGTCATGTCGGGCCAGACCCCGATCGCGATCTCGTGGTCGATCGCGCGGATCGAGTCGACCTCGACCCCCTGCGCGCGCATCACCGCCATCGACTTGTCCATCAGCCCCTGCGTGTTCGAGGTCTCGGGGCTGCGCTTCAGCGTGCAGTTGATGAACAGGGCTTTGAGATCGGAATAGTCGGCCATGCGGCTCACCCTAACCGAGGAGCTCTCGAGCGGAGTTTCTTTTCCCGTCACATTTTCTCCGTAGCGTCGCTTCCACCACCAACGAAAGGGAGCGATTGATGCGTTACAGGAAGGCAGGCCCGGCTCTGGCGTCGCTGGCGATCGGCGGCGCGCTCGTGCTCGGCGGCTGCGGCGGGGGAGACGACTCGGCCACCTCGGCCGAGCCGGCGAAGGCGATGCACGACGATGCGATGAAGGGCGACGGCTCGACGAAGCACGGCGACTCGATGAAGAGTGACGACTCGACGAAGCACGACGGCGAACACGCGATGAAGGACGACAACGCGATGCACGACGAAACCGACGACCACGGCGGGGCGATGAAGGACGGCTGATGGCTCTCCTGGTTCTCTTCGGATTCCTCGCGGGCGCGGCGACGGCGCTCTCGCCGTGCGTGCTGCCGGTGCTGCCGATCGCGCTCTCGGCCGGCGCCACCGGCGGCCGGCGGCGGCCGCTGGGGATCGTCGCCGGGCTGGCGGTCTCCTTCACCTTCGCGACCGTCGCCCTCGTCTACGTGATCTCCGCCCTCGGGCTGCCCGACGACTTCCTCCGCAAGCTGGCGATCGCCGTCCTCATCGGCTTCGGCCTCACCCTGATGGCGCCGCCGCTGGCGGCCCGGGTCGAGGCCTGGCTGAGCCGGCTCGGCTCCCGCGCCGGCGGGCCGCGGACCGCCGGCGACGGCTTCTGGTCGGGGACCGTGGTCGGGCTCAGCCTCGGCCTCGTCTATGCGCCCTGCGCCGGGCCGATCCTCGCCGGCGTCATCACCGTCTCGGCCTCGCAGCCGTTCACCGCCGGCCGGCTCGCGGTCGCGCTCAGCTACGGGATCGGCTCCGCCGTCGTCCTCTACTTCCTGATGCTGGGCGGCCGCCGGGCGATCGCGCCGCTGGCCCGCCGCGGCGTCGGCCTGCAGATCGCGATGGGCGCTGTGATGGTCTTCGTCGGCCTGGCGATGCTCGGCAACTACGACATCCGCTTCCAGAACACGATCGCCTCGGACCTGCCGAGCTTCCTCGTCAATCCCAGCGAAGCGCTCGAGGACAGCGCCTCGGCCCAGAGCGCGCTCGCCGACCTCCGCGCCCCCGGCCACGCGCCGAAGTTCGTCGCCGGCGGGAGCCCGCACCCGCAGGGCAAGGCGTCCGGCCTGCCGGTGCTCGGCAAGGCGCCGGAATTCGTCGGCAACGAGCGCTGGTTCAACACTCCCGGCGACCGGCCGCTGACCCTGCAGGGCCTGCGCGGCCGCGTCGTCCTCGTCGACTTCTGGACCTACAGCTGCATCAACTGCATCCGCACCTTCCCCTACCTGAAGGCCTGGGACGAGCGCTACCGCAAGGACGGCCTGACGATCGTCGGCATCCACACGCCGGAGTTCCCCTTCGAGCGCGAGGCGGGCAACGTCGAAGACGCGATCGAACGCAACGACATCCGCTATCCCGTCGCCCAGGACAACGAACAGCAGACCTGGAACGCCTACGGGAACCAGTACTGGCCCGCGGAGTACTTCATCGACGCCCGCGGCAGGGTCCGCTACGTCCACTTCGGCGAGGGCGAATACGAGGAGAAAGAGCAGGTGATCCGCGAGCTGCTGGCCGAAGCCGGCGAGCGGGTGGGCAAGCCGATGGCCGGCGCCCGGGGAATCGAAGCCGAACACGGGGTGACGACGCCCGAGACCTACCTCGGCGCGGTGCGGGCCGAACGGTTCACCAACGCCAAGCTCTCGCCCGGGACGCACGACTTCACGGCGCCGACGCGGGTGCCGGCGAACGAATGGGCCTACCGCGGCCCCTGGCGGATCGAACTCGACTCGGCGACCGCCGCCGGCGGCTCGCTCGAACTCGACTTCGGGGCGCGGCGCGTCTACCTGGTGCTGGGGACGGTCGACGGCCGCCCGCGGCAGGTGAAGGTGACGCTCGACGGCAAGCCGATCGGCGCCGCGGCGGGCGCCGACGTCCACGGCGGTGTGGTGACGGTGCGCTCGCAGCGCCTCTACGAACTGGTCGACCTGCCGCGCGTCGGAAAGCACCTGCTGCAGCTCGAACCCGAAGCGGGGACGATGGGCTATGCCTTCACCTTCGGCTAGCGCCCCCGCAGGCGGGAGAATGGCGGCGATGGCCGATCCCGGAAGCGGCAGCGTCCTCGTCGTCGACGACGAGCCGACGATCGTCGAGGTGGTCGGCAGCTATCTCGAGCGCGCCGGCTTTGCGGTCGAGCGGGCGATGGACGGGCCCGAGGCGCTGCGCCTCGCCGAACTGCACCGGCCCGACCTCGTCGTCCTCGACGTGATGCTGCCGGGTTTCGACGGGATCGAGGTCCTGCGCCGCCTGCACGAGCGGCCCGGCAAGCGGGTCGCGGTGATCCTGCTGACCGCGCGCGGCGAGGAGTCCGATCGCCTGGTCGGCCTCCGCCACGGCGCGGACGACTACGTCGTCAAGCCGTTCTCCCCGGCCGAGCTGGTCGCCCGGGTCGAAGCGGTCCTGCGCCGCGTCTCGCCGCCGCCGGCCGAGGAGGAGGCGGAGCCGCCGATCGAGCACGGGCCGCTGCGGGTCGAGCCGGCGAGCCGCCGCGCCTTCCTCGACGGCGCCGAGCTCGACCTGACGATGCGCGAGTTCGACCTGCTCGCCTACCTCGCCGCCCGCCCCGGCCGCGTCTTCACCCGCGACCAGCTGATGGAGGCGGTCTGGGAATACCCCTTCTTCACCGACACCAGCACCGTCACCGTCCACATCCGCCGGCTCCGCGGCAAGCTCGGCGACAACGCCGCCGAGCCGCGCTTCATCGAGACGGTCTGGGGCGTCGGCTACAGGTTCAGGGCATGAGCGGGGGCGGGAGATGAGGCGCGCGGTTGCGATCGCCGTCGCCGCCTTCCTCGCCGGCGCCGCCGCGGTCGCGGTCCCGCACGGGATGGGCGCCGAGCAGATCGGCCTCGCCCTCCTTGCCGCCGCCGGGATCGCCCTCGCCGGCGCTCTCGCCGCCCGCCTGGCGATGGAGGAGCGCGCCAACCGGCGGGTCGAGGAGGCGCGCCGGCAGCTGGTCGCCGCGGCCTCGCACGACCTGCGGACGCCGCTGGCCTCGCTGCGGCTTCTGGTCGACTCGATCGACGACGGCGTCGCCACGGGGGAGACGCGCGAGCGATACCTGCGGGAGATCCGCACCCACGTCGGCGTCTTGAGCGACCTCGTCGACGACCTCTTCGAGCTCTCGCGGATCGAGGCGGGGGAGATCTCCTGGTCGATCCGCCAGGTCGAGCTCGGCCCCCTGATCGACGAGACGGTGGCGGCGATGCGGGCACAGGCGGACGCGCGCGGGGTGCGGGTCGCCGCCGAGCTGCCGGCAGGCGGTCTGACCGCCGCCGCCGATGCCGAGAAGGTGCAGCGGGTCCTCTTCAACCTGATCCAGAACGCGATCCGCCACACCCCCGCCGACGGCAGCGTCACCGTGCGGGCGCGGGCGCAGGGCGGGGACGTCGAGGTCGAGGTCGACGACGAGGGGGAGGGGATCGCCGCCGCCGACGCCAGCCGCGTCTTCGACGCCTTCTACCGCGGCGACGTCTCCCGCGGCGATGACGGTGCCGGCCTCGGCCTGGCGATCGCGAAGGCGATCGTCGAGGCCCACGGCGGCCGCATCTGGCTCGAGCCGGGGACGCCTGGCACGCGGGTGCTGTTCACTTTGCGCGGATGATCCACGTCGACGTCGAGTCGTTCTTCGCCATCGTCCTCGTCTCGGCGCTGGCGGCGGTCACCGTTGCGGTGCTGCCGGCGCGCCTGGCGCCGCCGGTCGTCGTCGTCGAGCTCTTCCTCGGCATCCTCATCGGCCCGCAGGTCCTCCACCTCGCCGACAGCGACGAATTCGTCGCCTTCTTCGCCAACCTCGGCCTCGGGATGCTCTTCTTCTTCGCCGGCTACGAGATCGACTTCGAGCGCATCCGCGGCGAGCCGATGAGGCTTGGCGGCATCGGCTGGATGCTCTCGGTCGTGCTCGCCTTCGCGATCGGCGCCGTCCTCGCCGCCCTCGGCTGGATCGACACCTTCCTCTACGTCGGCGCGGCGATGGCGACGACGGCGATCGGGACGCTGATCCCGATCCTCCGCGACGGCGGCCAGCTGCGGACCCGGTTCGGGACCTACCTGCTGGCCGCGGGCGGGGCGGGGGAGTTCGGGCCGGTGATCCTGGTCGCGCTCTTCCTCTCCACCGACCACCCGATACACGAGGCGGCGATCCTCGTCGCCTTCGTCGCGATGGCGATCGGCGTCGCCCTCGCCTCGGTGCGGCTTGCCGGCCGCGGCTGGAACGCCTTCGAGCGCACCTTCGAGGCGAGCAGTCAGCTGGCGGTCAGGGTCACCGTCGTCCTCGTCTTCGGCCTCGTCCTGCTGGCGAGCAAGATCGGCCTCGACGTCCTCCTCGGCGGCTTCGTCGCCGGCCTGATCACCCGTCTCGCCCTGCAGGGGCACGAGCTGGCGGTCTTCGAGTCGAAGCTGACCGCGGTCGGCTTCGGCTTCTTCGTCCCCTTCTTCTTCGTCACCAGCGGCATCGCCTTCGATCTCGACGCCCTCGGCTCCGCCGACGCGCTGGCCAAGCTGGCGATGTTCTTCGCCCTCTTCCTCGTCGTCCGCGGAACGCCGGCCCTGCTCCTCTACCGCGGCGTCCTCGACCGCCGCGAACGCGCCGCCCTCGCCCTCTACTCGGCAACCGAGCTGCCGCTGGTGGTCGCGATCACCACGATCGCCGTCGACGCCGGTCACATGCGGACCTCGACCGCGGCAGGCCTGGTCGGCGCCGCCATGCTCTCGACCCTCGTCTTCCCCTTCGCCGCCGCAGCGATCCTCCGCGGTCAACTAGCATTTGGCTCCGCAGCACCCTGGGGCACTGGCCAAACTGGCTAAGGCACCGGTCTCCAAAACCTAGGGTTCAGACTTCATAGCTCCACGGATTCGGTCAGACCTTTCCGCGGGAATACAGTTGATTCCATGAGCAGGATTGGGAAAGCCTCCCGACTTCATCGTCAACGCCGCTGATGTCGAGTGAGATCGAGCGCAAGTTCCTCCTCCCCGAGACGCCGGCATGGCTGTCGAAGTTCGAGTCAGTTCGCATCGAGCAGGGTTACCTGGCGATCGAGGAAGAGATCGAGATCCGGTTGCGTCATGCCGGTGATAAGCGCCTGCTGACCGCAAAGCGGGGCCACGGCGAAGTCCGGGAGGAGATCGAGATCGCTCTGGACCGAGAGCATTTCGACTCTCTGTGGCCTCTTACCGAGTCGCGGCGACTGACCAAAATTCGCCACTTCATCCCGATCGCCGAGAGCCTGATCGCGGAGGTCGATGTCTTCGGGGGCGAGCTGGAAGGCCTCGTAATCGGCGAGGTCGAGTTCGACTCCGAAGAGCGGAGCGCGGGCTTCGAGCCGCCTGCCTGGATGGGGACCGACGTCACCGGCGACGGGCGCTATACCGGGCAGAGGCTGGCGATCCGCGGCCGCCCGTCCGGGCAGGGAATCCGCTCCTACCGGCTGAAGCGAATGGAGCTTCCAAGCGAGGGCATCCGGCGGATCGTGCTCGGGCGAGGACAGGAGGCGGTCGAGGGGCTGCGAGATGCGACGAACCGAAGTGATTGGGCTTCTTCGGTTCATGGGGTGCGGAAGGACCTGAAGAAGCTGCGCGCCGTATTGAGGCTGATCCGCGAGGAGCTGGGTGAGGACGTCTACCGGACCGAGAACCAGCGTTATCGCGATGCCGGGCGAAAGCTCGGTCGCAGCCGCGATGCGGAGGTGAAGACTCTGACGCTGTCCGCGCTTCGCGAGCGTAGCGGCGAAAAGCTTCCCCCCGACCTCGCCGAAGCTTGGCTTGTCGTCCTTGAACGCGAGCGCGACGAGATCGTCAGGCAGACCTCGAACGGTGCCGCCGAGTCCCTCATCGCCCAGATCGAAGCGGGCCTAGAGCAGATCCCGAAATGGCAACTCGAGAACGATTCCTGGGAGCTGGTCGAGGCGGGACTGCTGCGAAGCTATCGCCGTGGTCGTCAGGCGATGAGGCGCACCCGCTCGGACCCTTCGGCTGAGAACGTCCACGAATGGCGGAAACGAACCAAGGACCTGTGGTACCAGCTTCGGATTCTGCGTGGCCCTTGGCCGGCCGTCATCTCTGCGACGGCCGCAGAGGCTCACGAGTTGGCCGAACTGCTTGGCGATCACCACGACCTAACCGTTCTCGCCGACGACTTGAGTGCGAGAGAGCTCACTGGTGATCGGGATGCGGTGAGGGGCCTAATTGACCACCGTCAGGCCGAACTCCTGAAATGTGCGCTCCAGGTTGGCGAGCGGCTCTTCGCGGAGAAGCCGAAGGCGTTCGGGAGTCGCTTTGAGTCCTACTGGATGGCCTGGCGTTAGTTCAATCCCGGCGGCTAACCCTACATCCGTACCTCACACGGATAACGGTGGGGGCTCTTACGGTTTCTGCTGCAATGACGCGGGGCTAGGCTCTTTGCACCAACGACATGGCCAGACGATGGCCCAAAACGAGAAGGAGGCCTGATTTCAATGCTTTGGATCGGGTTTGGGTTTTTCTTCTGGCTGATGCTGTTCTTCTGGCTGGGAATTGCGACGCTTCGCAACGGTCACGGATGGCTGTTTTTCTTCGGGATCTTCTTCCCGCTGCTCTGGATATTCGGGGCGTTCTCACGGCCGGCTAGCTCGGAGGGAGCTGTCTGACGCGTGCGCGCTGGCGCTTGGCGGCCGATTGCCTTAGCGAGGCAGGGGCCGTCGACGGCGCGGTCTACGGGGCGATCGCCGCCAGCGAGACGCCCACGCTCGACATCGCCATGCGTGGTCTCTCTCGCACTGCAGACCACGGCAAGCTCTGGTTTGTTGCTGCCGCCGCGATATCGCTCTTCGGCGGCTCCCGTGGCCGCCGCGCAGCTCGCGACGGGCTCCTCTCGCTCGGCCTGGCCTCCGGCTGCGCCCACCTCGCCAAGCAGCTGACCGCCAGGCGGCGGCCGGCGCGAAGGGCGGCCGAGGAGCTGGCGCGCCGACATGTCCCGATGCCTCGCTCGAGCTCCTTCCCCTCTGGCCACACTGCCTCAGCTTTCGCCTTCGCCACCGCTGCCGGCCATGCACAGCCGGTTCTCTCGGCGCCGCTGCGGGGGCTGGCGACTCTGGTTGGTTATTCCCGGGTCCATACCGGGGTCCACTATCCCGCGGACGTTCTCGCGGGTGCGTTCATCGGCGTCAGCGCGGCGGAGCTGATCCATCGCCTCTTGGGCGAACTACGGATGCGCACTGGGCAGATCGGGGCCAAGCTGCTTAGCAAGCCAGCATGGCCACCAAGGTAAAAAAGAAGGCGGTCGAGGACTCAGCGGACCTGCTGAGGGCCGAGCAGAGCGCGGCCGCCGGCAAGGCGGCACGCGAGAAGGCTCCACGCGGCGCGCACGGCGAGTGGGAACCTGCCGAGGATCGTCGCGACCCCGTCGAGGTGCTCGAGCAGCAGGCCGAGGACCGGGTTCCGGAGCTGGTGCCGATCCGCTACGGGCGGATGCTCGCCTCGGCATTCACCTTCTACCGCGGCGCCGCGGCGATCATGGCGATGGATCTGGCGGGCAGTCCCGAGAGCGGGCTGCAGGTGCAGGCCTGCGGTGACGCCCATCTCTCCAACTTCGGTGCCTTCGCTGCCCCTGACCGTCGCCTGGTGTTCGACCTCAACGACTTCGACGAGACGCTTCCGGGACCCTGGGAGTGGGACGTGAAGAGGATGGCGGCGAGCTTCGAGATCGCCGGGCGGGACCGTGAGTTCACCGCCAAGGAGACCCGCGCCGCTGTCCTCGCCGCCGTCCGTGCCTACCGAGAGGCGATGAGGCGCTTCGCCGAGATGGGGAACCTCGACGTCTGGTACGCCCGCCTCGACGTCGACACGCTGCTCGCCGAGATCGCCAAAATCGCCGACCGGAAGATGGTGAAGAAAGCCGAGCGGAGCGCCGCCAAGGCCGGGAAGAAGAACAGCCTCAAGGCATTCGATCGCCTCGTCCACGAGGTCGACGGCGAACCGAGGTTCATCAGCGATCCACCGCTCCTCGTACCGATGCGCGAGCTTCTCCCCGACGATCAGCTCCACAAACTCGAGGGCAGGCTGGAAGCGGTCCTCGCGAACTACCGCGAGAGCGTGCAGCGGGATCGCCGCCGCCTCCTCGAGGGCTACCGGTTCGTGGACATCGCCCGCAAGGTGGTTGGGGTCGGCAGCGTCGGCACCCGCGCCTGGGTGCTGCTGTTCATGGGACGCGACGGACAGGACCCGCTTCTCCTCCAGGCCAAGGAAGCCGTGGCCTCCGTGCTCGAGCCCTATGTGGGCGTCGGCGAGTTCGGGAACCACGGCGAGCGGGTGGTCGAGGGCCAGCGGCTGATGCAGGCCGCGAGCGACATCTTCCTCGGCTGGGCGCCGGCCATCGGTGTCGACGAGCGCAAACGAGACTTCTACGTCCGCCAGCTCTGGGACGGCAAGCGCTCGGCTGAAGTAGGGGCCCTACCGCCTGCCGGCCTGGCGGGCTACGGCCGGGCCTGCGGGTGGACCCTGGCCCGAGCCCATGCCCGCTCGGGAAACCGGATCGCGATCGGCGCCTACCTCGGCAAGGGGAAGAGCTTCGACGAGGCGATCGCCGACTTCTCCAGCCGCTACGCGGATCAGAACGAACTCGATTACGCGGCGCTCGAGGACGCGGCCCGATCGGGCCGCGTCGAAGTGGAGAGAGATCTGGTCTGAGGAGACCTGGTCTAAACCGTCACCACTTCAACTCGATCTCGAACTCGCGCTCGTCGCTCTCGATCTCCAACTCGAGCTTGAGTTGCACCTCGTCAGGCACGTGGACGGTGAAATGCATGCCGTTCCTGTCGAACTCCAGGTCGTTGTGCTGGGAGAGCATGTCGGCGATCCTGCGCAGGCGCGCCGCCGCCTCCTCCCTGCTCACCGTCTCCTTCTGCTCGACCTCGAAGATGTCCATGAAGGTGGCTGCCTAACGGGAGCCGAGCAGCTTGGCCTTCTCCTGCTCGAACTCCTCGTCTGACAGGACGCTCTGCTCGTGGAGCTCGCCGAGCTCTTTCAAGCGCGTCATCGAGTCCTCACTCAACCCGCCTGCGCTCACCGCCGCGGTCTGGGTCTGGCCGGCCGCCTCGGCGTTTGCTTCCTGCTCGCCGGCCACCTTCGCGTCATGGTGCCTCTTGACTGCGACCCCGGCGGCTCCTACCGCCGCGACGCGCCGCCTGCGCTGTCGTTTGTCTCGTCGTCCCGGCATGAATTGCCCTCCTCAAGGTTCGGGTTGTTCCTTCCGTGAGCCGAAAGCTCTCCTTGCACACTAGGTCCGCCTGGAAGGTCGGCCATCCGTACATGTCCGCAGGAAGTGAGTCTGTGGCGAAGTACGGATGCATGAGATCGCGAGGGTGGGACTCTGGGTGGACGGGTCGAACCTTCGGCCCCTCTACAAGGAGGCCAACATGGCTGAGACGAATGCGCCCGTCCTCGAGACCCTGGTGCAGATGAACGAGGGCGTGGTGGAGCGTTCCGGTCTGGACGAAGAGACCTTCATGCTGGTTCGGATCGCGGCTCTTGCCGCCAGCGGCGCCCCACCCGCGTCCTACCTCGTAAACCTCGAGGCCGGGGAGGAGCTCGGCTTGAGCCTCGAGCAGGTCCAGGGGGTCCTGGTCGCCATCGCACCCGTAGTCGGCAGCGCCCGCGTGGCAAGCGCAGGCGGCTCGATCCTCAAGGCGCTCGGGTTTGCCACCGCCGTCGTGGAAGAGGCGGAACTCGAGGAGAGGGTATGAGCCCTCTCCTGCACTGACCACCCATCCACAGACCGCTGATACCAACGCCACCCGAAGGAGTCAAAATGGAAATGCGAGGCGCAGGACGCGTGGTTTTCGCCGCGATCATGCTGTTGATCGTCGGCACGCTCAACCTCATCTACGGCATCGGCGCCCTTGCCGAAGCCCACATCTACGTCAACGACACGAGGTACGTGCTGACCAACCTGAACGTGCTCGGGTGGGTGTTGATCCTCCTCGCCGCGATCCAGCTGACCGGTGGCATCTCGCTGATGGCCGGCAACGCCTACGGCCGGGTGATCGGCATCGTCGCCGGCAGCCTCGGCGCGATCGGCGCCCTGCTCTCGATCGGCGGCGCCTACCCGTGGTGGTCGCTCGGCATCTTCTTCCTCTGTTGCTGGATCGTCTACGGGATTGCCGTCTTCGGTGACGAAGACGTTCCCGCGCCACCCCGAGACATCCCCAGAGCGCCCTGACAGGCCGAAAGGCGTTCGGTGACTCCAATGGCGACCGAGAGCAGCTCACCGAACGCCGCCGAGGCGGCCGCGGCCCCACCCACCGGCCCGAAGCCCGGCCATCCGCGGGTGGTCGCCGCCCTGCTGGTCCTCGCCACCCTGGTCAGCGTGGTCGCCGTCTTCTCCGTCTGGATCAACCGCCAGGCGCTCAACACCGACAACTGGGTCGCCACCAGCACCAAGCTGCTGCAGAACAAGGAGGTCCAGGGGCAGCTGGCGATCTACCTCTCTGACCAGCTGACCGCCAACGTCAACATCGAAGAAGAACTCCAGAAGGCCCTGCCGCCGAAACTTGCGCCGCTCGCCGCCCCCGCGGCCGGAGCCCTGGAGCAGCTGGCGCCCCAGGCGGCCGAAAGGGCGCTGGAACGGCCGAAGGTTCAGGAACTCTGGGCAAGCGCGAACCGCGCCGCCCATGAAGCCCTGCTGAAGGTCATCGACGGCGGCGGTCCCGCCGTCTCCACCACCGGCGGTGAAGTGACCCTGAACCTCGGCACGCTGCTCGGGCAGATCAGCGAAAAACTCGGCGTTGGCGGCAAGATCGCCGAAAAGCTCCCACCCGAAGCCGGCGAAATCACGGTCCTGAAGTCGAGCCAGCTCTCGACGGTGCAGTCCATCGCCAAGCTGATCAGGCGGCTGCCGATCGTGCTCGGCCTGCTGATGGTCCTGCTCTACGGACTGGCGATCTACCTGGCCGGCCCCCGCCGCCGCGAGGCCCTCCGGTCGGTCGGCGTCTGCCTCTTTATCGCCGGGGTGCTGACCCTGATCCTCCGCGGCTTCGTCGGCAACGAAGTCGTCGACGCCCTCGCCAAGTCGGAGTCGGTCAAGCCGGCGGCCGAAGCGGTCTGGAGCATCGGCACCTCGCTGCTGGTCACCGTCGCGACCTCGGTGATCGCCTTCGGGATTCTGCTCTTCGCCGCGGCCTGGCTGGCCGGCCCCACCCGCATCGCCACGGGCCTGCGCCGCGAGGCCGCCCCCTATGTGGAAGAGCACCGGGGCGGCGCCTACACTGTCGCCGGGCTCGTCTTCCTGGCGCTGATCGCCTGGGCGCCGATCCACGCTCTCAGCACCGCGCTCGGAATCGTCCTCTTCGCGGTGCTGTTCGCGCTCGGCACCGAGTTCATCTGCCGCCAGATCGTGCGCGAGTCCGCCGAACTGGTCGCGGCTGGGACTGCCGACGGGATGAGCGCCGCCCAGACCGATGGGCGGACGACCGCGGCTAAGACCTAGGCGGCTGGGATGAGAATGGCCGAGAGCGGCGCAGAAGCGACGGGAGAACGCCACGGCGGGGCGAGGCGCGCGACTGCCGCCGCAGCGCTCGTGCTCCCGACCCTGGCCCTCCTGGTCGCGGCCGTGATCGCCGTGGAGCAGTTTCCCCAGGGCCTGCTCGTACTCGGCGGCGTCGCGATCGCTCTCGCCGCCGCCTGGTACGGGCTCCTGCGCCGCGGTGCGGCGAGGGTGCTCGGCGCCGGGATCGCGCTGGTGGTGCTGGCGGCGGCCCTGTTCGTGGCGGTCGCCGACGGCGGCCACCTGGTCGGGGCCGCCCTGATCGTTGCCTGCCTGGCGCTCACCCTCACCGCGGCCCGTGCCGTGTTCGGGATCGGCGCACCGCTCCCCGGCGCCCGTGCGCCCGCGCACCCAGTGCTCTTCTTCAACCCGAAGTCCGGCGGCGGCAAGGCGGAGCGGTTCAAGCTCGCCGAGGAGGCGCGGCGGCGCGGCATCGAGCCGATCGAGCTGACTCCGGAAACCGACCTCGAACGGCTGGTGCGCGACGCAGTGGCCCGGGGCGCCGACGGGTTGGCGATGGCCGGCGGCGACGGCTCCCAGGCGGTCGTCGCCAAGGTGGCGGCCGAACTGGACCTCCCTTACGCCTGCATCCCGGCCGGTACCCGCAACCACTTCGCACTCGACCTCGGGGTCGACCGCGAAGACGTCGTCGGCGCCCTCGACGCGTTCGTGGATGGCGGCGAGAAGACGGTTGACCTGGCCGAGGTCAGCGGCCAGGTCTTCGTCAACAACGTCTCGCTGGGCCTTTATGCCGAGGCGGTACAGCGCGACGGCTACCGCGAGGCGAAGCTGCGGACGATTCTCGGCACCGCTCCCGAAGCCCTCGGGCCAGCCGGCGAAGGATCACGCCTGCGCTGGAAGGGAGCGCACGACGAGGAGCAGGCCTCGGGGGCCGCGATCCTCGTTTCCAACAACCCCTACCGACTCGGACGGGCGATCGGCTCGGGCACCCGCCCGCGCCTGGACGAGGGTCGTCTGGGGGTCGCCGTGTTCCTGGGCCAGGCCAAGGGAGGCCGGCGGCGTCAGCGACCTCTGGATCAGTGGTCGGTAGGCGAGTTCGTCGTCGACGGCGACGGCCCGGTCGCCGCCGGGGTCGACGGCGAGGCGATGAAGCTCGACCCGCCGCTCCGCTTCCGCAGCAGGCCCGGCGTCCTGCGGGCCCGGATCGCCCCCTCCCATCCGGGCGCCTCGCCTTCGGCCGGCATACCCGAGACGCCGGTGGCCGGCGTCCGCTCGCTCTTGCGGGCCGCCTCCGGAAGGGGCGCAGCTTGACCTCCAAGCTCGAGAGCAAGGCGGCCGCGGCAGCCGGCTTGATCCTGTTCACGCTGTGTGCCGGGCAGTTCCTGATGATGCTCGACACCTCGGTGATGAACGTCTCGATCGCAACGGTCGCCAGCGACGTGGGGACCACGGTCAGCGGGATTCAGACGGCGATCACCCTCTACACGCTGGTGATGGCGGCTTTCATGATCACCGGCGGCAAGATCGGCCAGATCATCGGTCGCAAACGGGCCTTCGCGATCGGCTGCGTGATCTACGGCTGCGGCTCCTTCACGACCTCGATCTCCACCAGCCTGCCGATGCTGCTGATCGGCTGGTCGTGCCTGGAGGGCCTCGGCGCCGCCCTGATCCTGCCGGCGATCGTCGCGCTGGTCGCCTCCAACTTCGGCCGTGGGGAAAGGCCGCGCGCCTACGGCCTGGTCGCCGCCGCGGCGGCGATAGCGGTCGCGGTCGGCCCGATCGTCGGCGGCCTCTTCACGACCTACCTCTCCTGGCGCTACGTCTTCGCCGGCGAGGTGCTGATCGTGATCTCGATCCTCTTCCTCGTCCGCCGGATCTCCGGCGGGGCCGAGGAGAAGAAGGTGCGGCTGGACCTGGTCGGCACCGGTCTCTCGGCCCTCGGCCTCGGCCTGATCGTCTTCGGCATCCTGCGCTCGGGGACCTGGGGGCTCGTCAAGGCCAAGCCCGAAGGTCCCGAGTGGCTCGGCCTCTCGCCCTCGATCTGGCTGATCCTCGGCGGCACTGCCGTGGTCTGGCTCTTCATGGCCTGGGAGGGCCGCCTGGTCGAGCGCGGCGGCGAGCCCCTCGTCAACCCGGCGATCCTGCGGGCGAAGGTGCTGCGCGGCGGGCTCACCTCTTTCTTCTTCCAGTACTTCGTCCAGGGCGGGCTGTTCTACGCGGTGCCACTGTTCCTCTCGGTCGCCTTGGGGCTCTCGGCGATCGAAACCGGGGTGCGGCTGCTGCCGCTCTCCTTGACCCTCCTGGTCGCCGCCGCCGGCATTCCCAAGGTCTTCCCCGACGCCTCGCCCCGGCGGGTCGTCCGGCTCGGCTTCCTGGCGCTGTCGGCAGCCCTGTTCATTCTCGTCGCCCTGCTCGACGTGGGAGCCGGTCCGGAGATCACGACCTGGCCGATGCTGCTCGCGGGCCTCGGGATCGGGGCGCTCGCCTCTCAGCTCGGCAGCGTCACCGTGTCTTCGGTCCCAGACGAGGAGAGCAGCGAGGTCGGCGGCCTGCAGAACACGGTCACCAACCTCGGCATCTCGGTCGGCACGGCGCTGACGGGGGCGATCGTCGTCGCTGCCCTCAGCTCCTCGTTCCTCAGTGGAGTGCAGGAAAACCCGGCAGTGCCCGAGCCGGTGAAGTCGAAGGCGTCGACCGAACTCGCCAGCGGAGTCCCGTTCATCTCCGACGAAGAACTGAACACCGCTCTCGACGAAGCCCACGTGCCGCCGCGGACGAGCGACGCGATCCTCGAAGAAAACGAATCCGCACGGATCGTCGGGCTGCGTGCCGCGCTCGCGGTGCTCGCGATCTTCGCCGTGGTCGGGTTCTTCTTCACGGGCCGGATTCCGACCAGGCAACCGGCAGCGGCGACCGAGCCCGCCACGGCGGAGACCTGATGTCCACGGTCCGCTCAGGACCAGCTCCGCCTGCCTGGATCAGGAGGTCCACGCGCCTGGCCGACGCCCATGCGCTGGCCGACGCGGCCCACGGAGAGCAGCGGCGGGCCTCCGACAGGCGCTATTTCCTCGAACACGTCCTCGAGGTGGCCGACCTGCTTCATCGGGCGGGGTTCGACGATGAGCTCGTGGCCGTGGGGCTTCTGCACGACACCGTCGAGCGCGGGACGCTCGGCGAGAGCGAGCTGCGCGCCCGGATGGGAGCGAGCATCACCTCGCTGGTCCTCACGCTCAGCGAGGACCCCGAGCTCGCGTCCTTCGAGCGGCGAAAGGCGGGGCTGCGCCGACAAGTCGAAACCGGCGGCAGGCTGGCGGTGACGGTGTTCGCCGCCGACAAGCTCTCAGACGTCCGCGGCCTTCGCAGGGGCATCACGAGATACGGCGACGCGCTCGTCGAGCAGCGGCTCGGCACCACCGTCGCCAGCATGACCGCCCATTACCGCGAGTCGCTGGAGATGATCGAATCGGTGAACGCAGGCTCGGTCTTCGTGTCCGCGCTGCGTCTCGAGATGGTCCGCCTGCAGGCCGATTCGCCTAGGTAGTCGACCCGGGGTGGCCCCGGTGCTACGCTCGATGGAGCCCCGGGATGTCCAGTATCCGCAATAGGTACCCGGCAATTCGTTTGGAGCTGTAGCCGTGTCGTTGCTCCCTCGCAGTTTCCGCTCGTTGTGGAGAACGGGTGAGCAGGCTGCTTCCGACGCCGATCAGACGGTCTCGGAAGCCGATCAGACGAGCTCGGATTCCGACCAGAGCCTCTCCGATCGCGACCAGGCAGCAGCCCAGGCCGACCAGCAGGTCTCTGACCGTGAACAGGCGATCGCCGACCGCCAGTTCGATGCCACTGAGGCCTCCGTGCAGTCGGGCCGGCGACCCGAATATGAAAAAGCCTACGCCGAGCGGGTCGAAGGGACGATGTCGCGAGCGGCGACCGCGGCCGTCCGGTCGATGATCTCGGCCGAGCGCGACGCCCAGGCCGAGCAGCGCGACAGACAGGCGCGCGACCGCGACCTGATCGCCGAGGAGCGCGACCAGGTTGCCGATCTCGCCGACCAGGAGGCAGTCGCCCTTGCCCGTGAGATCGGCGAGGCGGAGAAACCCGCAAAGCTGGCGCTCGAGGCTGCCGCTTCCGCGCGGAGCCTCGCAGCGGCGGCCCGCAGCAAAGCGGCGTCCGATCGCGAGCAGGCAGCGCGCGACCGCGAGGCGGCGGCTCGCGATCGCGAGTTCCTCTGCGACGAGATGGAGCGCTCCCAGCTTGACGAGCTGACCGGGGCCTACCGGAGAGGGATTGGAGAGATCCTCCTCCGCCACGAGATGATGCGCGCCAAACGCCTGGGTGCGCCGCTGACCCTCGCCTTCATCGATGCCGATGGGCTGAAGGAGACCAACACCCGCTCGGGCCACGCGGCCGGCGATGCCCTGCTTCAAGAGATCTACCGGGCCCTCCAGGCGAGGCTCCGCCCCTACGACCCGATCGTCCGCTGGGGCGGCGACGAGTTCGTCTGCACCGTCTCCGGCGTCATCCCCGCCGAGGCCCGCATTCGCATCGAGCAGGCGGAGGTTGACCTCAGAACCCTCGACCCCCACGTCTCCATCACCTTCGGTGTGGCGGCAATGGAGCACGGCGACACCCTCGCGACGCTCGTGGGCCGCGCGGACGCCGGCCAACGCGAGGCGAAGGGAAAGAAGCGCGGCTAGCAAGGCCGGTGGAAGAGATCCGGTATTTACCTCAGGTGCCGACGGGGACCACGAGGACCGAGCTCGGCGCTTGGTGCAGGACCCGCTCGCTGACGCTGCCGAGAGCCTTGACGCCCCTGAGCCCACGCTTGCCGATCACGATCAGCGAGGAATGGGTCGCCCGCGCCGCTTCGTCGATGCGGGCGGGGACAGAGCCGGGGTCGGCGAGCAGTTCGGGTGGCGCGCCCGTCACCTGCTCTGCCAGCTCCACCTGCTTCTGCACTTCGCGGTAGTGCTCGGGGTGCATCCCGTCCGGGACGTAGACGACCCGCAACTGGGCGTGACGGGCCCCGGCGAGCTTGGCTGCGGTCCTTGCCGCGGGCCAGGAGGCGGAGGATCCGTCAGTCGCCAACAGGACGTTTTGCGGGAAGTCGCCGTCAGCCTCTCCACGCGCAACCAGCAAGGGTCCCTCTGCGCGGTGGGCGAGCCGGCTGGCGGTGTCGCCGAGGGTTATCCCGGCGCGGCGCGGGATGTCGCGGCAGCCGACCACGAGGAGATCGCTCCCGTTCGCCTCCGTCAGCAGAAGATCCGCGGTGAAAGCTCCGTGCAGCAGCTCGGCCGCAGCCACGACGCCGGCCTCACGGGCCACGCGGGTGGCCTCGTCAAGCGCCTCGCGGGCCTTCGCTTCGCTCAGGTCGACCTGCGCGTGCTTGCCATAGGTGATTTCGTGGGCGACCGCCACGAGGCGCAAGGTAGTGCCGGGGCCGCAGAGGGCGATCGCCTGCTTGAGTGCGATGCCGCTGCCGCGGCTGCCGTCGACAGCGCAGAGGATTCTCTCGAAGGGCAGCGCCGTCGCATCCGTTTTCTCGACGCTCCTGTTGACGGTGTCCGGCTCTGCCATCTCCCGAAGGTATGTGACGGAGAGGCGCTCGCCATCCGGGTTAATCCGAACTCCGCTGGCGGGCTTCTGCCGATGACAAACCCGAGGTAGTCCCAGAGGATTGCCTATGTGCCTGTCGATTTGCTCGAATGCCCTAGCTGTCGAGGCGCCGTCGAGCCGAACGGCCGCAGACGCACCGGCCGTTGTCCAGGGTGCGGCCGTCGCCTGGTGACGTCCGCCCGCAAGAGCGAGGCTGACGCCTGGCGACGCCTCTACGGAAAGCCGCCTCCCGGGATGATGAAAAGGCTTTCGGAATCTGAGGGCCCGCCTGGTTGATTGCCACCCAGTTGACCCCCGTCTCAGCTGGCGCGCAGGTAGGTCGGCCTCGTATCGCCAAGGTGCCACTCCACCCAGTGGCAGATCGCCGGGCTCGCGGTCCAGGCGCCCAGCGGAGCACTGTTGGGCTTCACCGTTGCCAGCCGATGCGAACAACACAGCTGCGCCGCGGCCCGCTCACTGGCCTGGGCGAGTAACGAGTCCCCGCCTTCGTCCACCAGCAGGGTCGGCGCTGTCACCCGACTGAGATCCTCGGTCGCCAGGTCGGGCCTGCCGGAATACGAAGCGATGGCGCAGATCCGTCCGCTCCGGATTGCGGCCGCCGATAATGCTGCTGCAGAGCCAAGGCCGGTGGCGACGTAGCTCAAAGGGAGGCCGCCAACGCCCCATTGGCGTGCGCTCCAGTCGGTGGCGCCGAGGAGCCGATGGCTAAGAAGACCGACATCGCGCTCGTCCTCGGTGCTGTCGGTGGTTTCGACCAGGTCAAAGAGGAGGGTCCCGATGCCCCGGGCATTAAGGCGCTTGGCGAGATCGACCTGCCGGCGGTCGAGCCGCCCGAGGTCGCGGCTTGAAGCGAAAAGCGCCAGCCCGCGGGCCGAGCGCGGCAGGCGCAGCTCGCCCGCCAGCCTCGCGCCCGCTGCCTCGATGCAGACTCCTCGGCTCACCGAACTGGTCTGGCCCTGAGCCCTATGGTGGAGGTCACCGGAGCGGCGTCTTCGCACTGATGGGGGGCGAGTCTGTCTGGACATCGCTTATCAGCGTCTCAGAAGGACGGGAAAACCCCATCCGTAGTGTGCCGAGGGTCTGGGTGGGATAACGCTTAGACGCCAGGGCCAAATAGGCGCGCTTTCCAGCGCTGAGGAGCGATGTCGGGCGGTGGAGTTCAGATTTCGCCCCAGTCCCGTTCCCTCCGGCGTTCCCTCGGGACTCAGAAGCGGTACTTTTTGGCTCTGGGGCACTGGCCAAACTGGCTAAGGCACCGGTCTCCAAAACCGGCGATTCTAGGTTCGAGTCCTAGGTGCCCCGTCTTGCTCTAAACGACCGTCGCCTGCAGGAGAACGCCGGCGATGCCGCAGCCGAGGACGACGTAGAGCACGGTCAGTTTGCCGTGCCAGCGATTCAGGGCTAGGAAGGCTGCGACCGCGAGGGCGGCGGTGTAGACGTCGACCACCGAGGTTTCGACGATTTCGACGGTGACGGCGGCGATCAGGCCGACCACGCCGGCCGCGACGCCCAGCAGGAAGAGGTGGAGGCGCGGGTTCTCGGAGATCGCGACGAGCTGGCGGTGGAGGAAGATCGGGAAGACGAAGGCGGGGAGGAAGATGCCGAGCGTGATCACGAGGGCGCCGACGAGGCCGCCCGCCAGGTAGCCGACGAAGGTGGCGAAGATGATCAGCGGCGCCGGCAGGACGCCGCCGATCGCGAGGCCGTCGACGAACTGTTTGTCGGTCAGCCAGTGATGCCCGTCGACGGCGCTGTCGTGCAGGAAGGGGATGACCGTGTAGGCGCCGCCGAAGGTCAGCAGCCCCGCCTTCAGCCCCTCCCAGAAGATCGAGACGCCGAGGGAGAGGCTGATCGCCCCCAGGGCGACGGGGACGATCCCGAGCGGCCCGGCCGTCAGCGATCCGGCGCGGCCGACCCAGGCGCGGGCGTTGCGCCAGAGCTCGTAGGCGATCCCGCCGCCGAGCAGCACCAGGACGAAGCTCGCCCCCGCGAAGAGGGTCAGCGCGAACCCGGCGACAGCGATCAGGGCGAGCGGCAGGTCGGTGAGGAACGATCGGCCGAGCCGGACCACCGCCCGCGCGACCAGCGCCCCGACCGCTGCGCTGAGGCCGTAAAAGAGGTCGTGGAGGTGGCCGGCGATGTTCGCCTCGACGTAGAGCGCCGATAGGGCCAGCATCAGCAGAAAGCCCGGCAGCATGAAGCCGAGACCCGCCATGAAGCCGCCCAGCTTGCCACCGCGCAGGCGGCCGAAGTAGACGCAGAGCTCATGCGCCTCGGGACCGGGGAGCACCTGGTAGACCGCGAGCTGCCGCTTGAAGGTCTCCTCGCCGATCCACCCCTCCTCGTCGACGCACTCACGCTTGATCATCGCGATCTGCGCCGCCGGCCCGCCCCAGGCGAGACAGCCGAACTTGAGGAAGCGGATGAAGATCTGGCTCGGTGGTTCGAGCCGCTCTATGGGGTCGGGCGGAGCCACGGCGCTGGATTGTCCACGTTTCCTGCCGCCCCATCCGGCGGCAGTCGAAGATCGAATTGGCTCCCGGCCGCCCCAGGCTTGCGCCCGGGAGCCATATCTCATTCCTTGGTCATCTTGCCTGGGACCCTGTCATCAGGTCCCCTTTCCCACGGCGACGATCGGGGCAATCCTCTGCGTCGAGATCTGCATGTTGTCACCTCCTCTCATGGCGAGTAACCATGGTGGAGACGATTACATTGGTGGAGGACGCTCCACTAACAAGCTGTCTAGTTTCACTTCCCAAACGCTCATCAAGGGATTAGGATCAAGCACTCAAGACTTCGAAAGGAATCCCGTGGCAACTAAAGCCGAGCGCCGGCAAGCAACCCAGAACCGACTGAAGGCGATGCAGCACCCGCTTCGCGCGGAAGCCTTCGGGTTGATCCGCGCACGGGGTCCGATCAGTCCGGCCGAAATCGCTCGTGAGCTAGAAGCAGATGTTCCGACGATCAGCTACCACGTCCGCAAGCTGAACGAGTACAACTGCGTCGAAGAAGTCGAGAACCGACCTGTCCGCGGGGTCGTCGAGCACTTCTACCGAGCGACCGATGAACCGCGTCTAGACCTCGAGGACTGGGCCGAGCTTTCGGGGGGGCAACCCGAAGTGGCAGAGATCTTGACCGACGAATTCATGCAACATATTATCGACGATTTCGCCGCATCACGCCGGGCTTCGATTGTGGGGAGGGACGAGAAATTCGCAATCACCCGCCACCCCCTCCTGCTCGATGACGAGGGCCTTGACGAGGCTCTCGAGGCAGCGATCGCCTATGAAACGAAGATGACCGAGATCGCAGCGCGCAGCGCCGCACGGCTCGCGGCAGACGATCCCGGAATCCCTGTTTCCTCTTCGATCGTCCTGTTCAAGATGCCCCCGCGGCAACAGAACGGCCTGCGCTAGAGGGCGTCCACTTCGGGCGGGTTGTGCCGATCTGCACGGCGGGCGATATGGATGGCTTTGCTGTCCCGGTCTTCGTTGACCGAAGTCTCAAGGATTACTCGCCAGTTCTCCTCACGCTGACCGAGCGCGGCGAGAGGCCGAAGGCCAGCGCCTTCCAACGCTGAATTCACCTGCTCAGGCGTCCAGTGTCGCTGCTGGTGGACATTTGACTCAACGCGTTGTCCAGATAGACGCGCCTTATAGATCCCGCCTCGCTCAACGGTTTGGGTGAGCCCATCCCAATCCCACCCCCGAGCACTCATCTCCTCAGACCTTCCCGAAGCGAAACTCTCCCGGAACCAGAGGAGTGTGTTGGCATCGAAGATGACCAGGCCGTCGGGGCTGAGGTTGCGGCGGATGCCGGCGAAGGCGCGCTCGAGATCGCCGTCCTCTATCAGGTAGTTGACGACCTCGTTGAGGAGGAGGACTAACTGGAAGCTCTCGCCGGCAGGGCGATCCGCGGAGGGGGAGATCGGTGCGAGCTCCCGTGCGTCCGAGTGGATCAGCCGCACCCGCTCGCCGAATTTCTCCTTCGCTTTGGAGAGCATGCCGGCGGAGCCGTCGCAACCCACGACCTGCCAGCCACGGTCGAGCAGGGGATCGAAGGCGCGGCCTGTGCCGCAGCCCACGTCGAGTGCCCAGCCCCGCTGCAGCCCGTGCTTCTCGAGCTCGGGCATCAGTACTTTCCCCAGCCACATCTCGTAGTTATTGGCCGTGGTGAACTCGTCGTAGACCGGTGCGAAGCGGTCGTACGCTTCCTGCGCCGATTCCCGGTCGGCCATGTTGGGGACAATAGACCCGATGGGCGGACCCCAAATCGTCGAGTTCGACGTCTCCGAAGTCGATCGGGTCGAGCCGCTGTTCAAAGAGCTGGTCGCTTTCCATCGCGACGTCGCCGGTGAGGAGTGGCCGGTCCGCGACGAGGAGGCGGCCTGGGCGCACCGCCGGGCCGAGTACGTCAGCTGGCTCGGAGATGGACGGGCGCGGATGCTGGTGGCGGTGGAGGGGGACGGGGCGGCTCTCGGCTACGCCGTCCTCAGCGTCAAGTCCTCGGGCGCGAGTTGGGACGTCGGCGAGCGGATCGGCGAGCTCGAGACGCTGGCCGTCGCCACGACAGCGCGCGGGCGGGGAGTCGGCTCGCTGCTGATCGAGGCCTGCCGCGCGCGGCTGCGGGCGGAGGGCATCAGCCACTGGGGCGTCGCCGTGGTTGAGGCCAACGCCGACGCCACCCGTCTCTACGAGCGGGTCGGGTTCCGGCCCTTCTACCGCCAGCTGCTCGCCGAGGTCTAGCCCTCGACCGCCGCCGGCTGCTGCGCGGCCGGGCAGATTTCGAGGCCGTCGGCGAGGGCGAAGAAGGCAATCGCGAAGGGGCTGGCGGCGGTCGCCTCGCGCAGCCGCGCCCAGTCGATCTGCTCGCGCAGCGAGCGGGTGATCAGGATCAGGTCGCCGTAGTCGGCGCTGTGCTCGTCGAGCGCCATCAGCTTGGCGATGAGGATGTCGGTCAGGTTCATCACCCGCATCTGCATCGCCATAACGCTGAGCTCGTCGCCGCGGGCGATCACCTCGTCGTCGACCCGCATCCCCGACGGTTCGAAGATGATGTCGACGAGGATCTCGCCGTCGTGGGCCTTCAGCAGCCACTGCTCGGGAGGCGACTCGGGCCGCATCCCCGCCTCGGCGAGCGCCTCCTGGGCGCGCTCGGCGTCTTCGGGCTTGACCATCAGGTCGATGTCGTTGCTCGACGGCGGCCCGCCGCGAGCCCAGCAGCCGAGCCCGCCGCCGAGGACGAAGGGGATGTCCCGCTGCTGCAGCGCGGCGGCTGCCCGCTTCAGGCTTTCGGTCAGCTCCTCGGCGACCTCGCTCTTGCCCAGGTTCTCCGCCACGCCCCCTTCGGTGCCCCGTCCACGCCTCCGATAAACGCCGCCTGAGGCGGGTAGGGAAAACGGCAGTGACTTCATCTTCTGCTTCCCGGCGGCTGCGGATCGCCGCCACCGGAGACATCCACTGCCGCGACTCCAACCGGGACTCGATCGTCTCCGGCTTCGCCGGCCTGGGCGACGACGTCGACCTCGTCCTCGTCGCCGGCGACCTGACCAGCCACGGGCGGCTGGACGAGGCCGAAATCCTCTGCGAGGCCGCTGCGGCGACCGAGGCGCCCGTCTTCGCGGTGCTCGGCAACCACGACTGGCACGCCGACGAAGCGGAGGCGATCCTGCAGCGGCTGGAGGAGGGCGGCGTGCAGATGCTCGACCGCCGCGCCGCCGTCTGCCAGGTCGGCGAGGTCGAGGTCGGGATCGTCGGCGTCAAGGGCTTCGTCGGCGGCTTCGCGCCTCGCCACCTGCCCGACTTCGGCGAGCCCTCGCTGCGGGCGGTCTACGCCGAGGCGACCGCCGAAGTGGAAGCGCTCGACGAGGGACTGCGCGAGGTGGCCACCTGCCCGGTGCGGATCGTCCTCCTCCACTACTCGCCGGCCGAAGAAACGCTGGAGGGGGAGCCGCGCGAGATCTGGGTCTTCCTCGGCTCCGACCGGCTGGCGGCGCCGATCCTCGAGCACGGCCCCGACCTCGTCCTCCACGGCCACGCCCACGCCGGCTCCCCCGACGGGCTGATCGGCGAGACGCCGGTCCACAACGTCTCCCAGCCGGTGCTGGGGACCGACTTCAGGATCTTCGAGCTCGACGCGAGCCGGGCGCACAGCCCGATCCCCTGATCAGCCCTATTTCGGTTCCAGCCCGATCAGGTCGTAATAGCCGACCAGGAAGAGACGCTCGCCGTCGGAGACCATCGGCGTGTAGCCGGCCTCCTTCAGATGGAAGGTGCGCTTGTGGGTGCGGACGTCGAAGCCGCTCGTCTCCTGCGTTTTGAAGCTCGAGGTGTAGACGGTGTGGCCGATCACGACCGCGGTGCCGGGGATCGGGCCGCCGATGTCCTTCTGCCAGCGCAGCTTGCCGGTGCGGGCGTCGAGGGCGTAGAAGCGGCCGTTTTCGGCGCCGATGTAGACGGTCGGCGGGGTGCCGGGGACCTGGGCGACGGCGGGGGAGCCGTAAACGGAGCCGCCGGCGTCGAAGTGCCACTCGACCTTGCCGGTCTTCTCGTCGAAGGCGTAGACGGTGCCGTCGTCGCGGGCGGCGAAGACGCGGCCGAAGGCGATCGCGGGGGAGGAGAAGAAGCCGCCGCGGCCGAAGGGCGGCACCTTGCTCGTGTTGCTGCGCCAGACGAGCTTGCCGGTGTCGGCGTCGAGGGCGAACATGCTGCTCTGGTAGTCGGCGAAGAAGACCTTGCCTTCGTCGTAGCTGGGGCTTGCTTTGATCGCCCCGGGCGCGTTGAAGCTCCAGCGCGTCTTGCCGTCGGCGGCGTCGAGGGCGAGCAGGTTGGTGGTGTCGGTGCCGAGATAGAGGGTGCCGTCGACCGCCAGCGGCGAGGATTCGAGGTGGGCGGGGAGCTTCCGCACCCACAGTTTCTTCCCGGTCTTGGCGTCGCCGGCGGCGAGGTGGCCGGTGAGGAAGGCGCCGTAGACGGCGCCGCGGTAGTAGACGGGGGCGGTGACGAAGTTCGGCTTCCCCTTGTCGCTGGGCCGGATGTTGATTTCCCAGAGCACCTTGCGGTCTCGCAGCCGCACCGCTTTGCCGTTCCCGTACTTGTTGATCACGTAGGCGACCCCGCCATGGATCGCGGGCGGGAACTCGATCAGCGCGTGCGTGTTGACCGACCAAGCCTGCTTCAGCGGCGGATCCAGCGCCTTCTCCTCGGCGGGGAGGTAGTGCGTGCGAGCGGGAACGCGCCCGAACATCGGCCAATCGACGAAAGAGCCCCCAGTAGCGGCCGAGCCGCCGGCGCCGGCCTCCGAGTTGCCGCCCGACCCTCCACAGCCGACGAGCCCGAAGAGGGCAAGGACCACGGCGAGTAGCAACGAGATGGTGAAGCGCATCCCAACTCTCATCGGCAGCGCTACGCGACCCTTGAAGCGGCGGACGAGAATCGAACTCGCGTCGCCAGTTTGGAAGACTGGGGCTCTACCATTGAGCTACCGCCGCGCGTATGAAGCCACCCCGCTTCGCGGTGCGGCGCCGATGACAGTTTGCACAAACGACGTCGCACTTTGCAATCTCGTCGAGGACGTCCTGCCAACGGCGGCCTTGAACGCCCTCCGAGATCGAGAATTTCTTGTCGCGCAGGTGGTCGAACTCGAGCACGATCGGGTCCTCCTCACCGCAGTCAACGCAGGGGTGGTTGCGGAAGAAGGCAACCAGATACTGCGTCCGTTCTTCGAGCAGAGCCTTCTTGCGTTGTCGAGCTAGAGCGATATAGCGCTCTTTGTTCGCGAGGTAATGCTCCCGGTGATAGGCAGACCGACATGGCCGGCAGTAGTTGTCCCGTTGCCCCCGCGCCCGCCGTCGCCAGGCAAATTCGTCGAGCGACTTCTCCTCCCCGCAGCGCCCACACCGCCTCATATCGCCAACCTATAGATACGAACAGACGTTCCCATAGGCACTCCGACTGCCGATCCGTCAGAATGAAAAACCCCACGGGGAGTGGCGCAGTCTGGTAGCGCACTCGGCTGGGGGCCGAGCGGTCGCAGGTTCAAATCCTGTCTCCCCGATATCACCAGTTCCTTCGCATGGCTCCGCGTAGCCACGCAGCGGGCCGAATCGAGCTAGCTGCCGCGAGCCTATGCGGGGCGATGCGCGGCGATCCGTGATACGAGAGTGATACGGGCTTGGTCCGGGGAGTGATATGGACCGCAGCCAACCCGACCCATCGGCCTGAGGGTCGCGAGTTCGAGTCTTGTCCCGGTCTTAGGCAGGAGGCCTCGCTAAGGGGGGGCTTCTGTGTTTCTGGCCCACCGAGTGGCAGCGTTTTGGCAGCGTTTCGATCTCCCGGCCGCTTCGGCTCCCTCTCGCGGCGGCTCCGATAGGCAGAACAATTGTCTGTCGATGGCAGGCTCGCAGCGGCGTCCTCTGCCCCGACCCTGAAGGCGGCGAACGGTCTTCGCACTCTTCCTTGATGAATAGGACGGCCATACCTCCTTAAGGGGGTGAAGCCCTATCAGTTTTGGCCCTTTGGTCAGGCGGATCAGAAGCTTTTTGGTGGAATTGAATCCACCAATCTGCTCAGCTTCTTCCATAACGACGACAGATGGAAGGGGGTGAGCGGTGTGACCTTGACCAAGCACTCGACGGTGGTCCCGATGATTCAGATCACGAAGCCCGCCTAATAAGGGGCAGGGAGGGATGGCGAGCAATCAGTTTGTCCGCCATCCCTTCCTTAGTATCTGAGTGCTCAGATAGCTTTAGACTGCATGAACATGCAGGCGCCAAGCTCCCCGCTGGATACGACAACCCCCGTCACCGCGAGGCTTCTACGTGCCGGGGGGTGGCACCCAGTTCAGATAGAGGCCTTGACGATCCTGAGCGAACGAGAGGCGAGCCCAAAACAGATTGCCGTTGAGCTAGGACTGACGAAAGCAAAGAGCAGCTACGTCAGTTACCACGTCAGGAAACTTCAAGAGCGCGGACTGGTGAGGCTGGTGAGGACGGTACCCGTCAGGGGCGTTAAGGAGCGTTTCTACAAGGCGAGCGCGCCGTTCGTGGTCATGGGCGAGACCGCGGAGCGGATGAGCCTGCAGGAAAGACTAGGGCTTTCAAGCTGGACGATCTCCTGTATCAACCGCGATTTCCTTAGTGCTCTCGAGGCGAAAAGCATCGATGAACGGACGGATCGACATCTAACCCGGGTTCCGCTGCTTCTAGACGAGCAAGCACTTGCCGAACTTTTCGAAGTGCACAACCAACTCTTCTACCGAATCAAAGAGATCCAAGTCGAAAGTGACCGCCGGCGCGAGAATTCCGGCGAGATCGGCCATCCCGTCTCTGCGACGATCGCTAGCTTTCTCATGCCCGGCAATCAGCTCGAACCTGCTTCAAATCTTCAGACACCCAGTAGGACCGATGGTCATCGACCACCAAGTTCCGCGGCTGTGGAAAAAGCGCTGACAGCCACCGCGCGCATGCTCCGGGGCGGATGGCAGCCAACACAGATTCAGGCCTTGACCATCCTAAGTGAAAGGGTGGCAAGTCCGAAGGAAATAGCGCTGGAGCTTGGGTTACCGGCGGCCAAAGCAGGGCTCGTCAGTTATCACGTAAAGGAGTTATTGGCCCGCGGCCAGGTCGAGTTGATCAAGACCGTTCCTGTCCGCGGAGCCAACGAGCACTTCTACGCGGCCACGGTTCCATTCGCGGCTACAGCTGAAGATGCAGACTCAATGACGCTGGAGGAAAGGCTGGTTCTGTCCTGCTGGGCTATTTCCTGTATCAACCGCGACTTTATGCGCGCCGTTGAGTCCGCGAGCATCGACGAGCGCCTTGATCGGCATCTCACTCGTTCACCCCTTCATCTCGACGTTAGGGGAATAGAAGACGTGTTCGCGGAGCAGGACGTTTCCTTCCAACACACCCTCGAATTGCAGGCAGAGAGCAACAAACGCCACGTCCAATCGGGCCAATCACTCCGGGCTGCGTCCGCGGTTATTGCTGGATTTCTTATGCCGCATCGATTGGACGATTCCCCACGGACCAATCCGCGATGATGAGTTTTAAAACTGCGGATTGCGCTGCGCAGTCGTCGTACCTAGAGTGCTGAGGATTCATAAAGCGCTTGGCCGGTCGGCCGATCTGGCCAAACGCTTTTGAATCAAGTTCATGGGCGGTAGATGCGCCCTGCGATGGCATTTCGGTTCGACCAGCCCGACGATTGAGCAGCCACCAGTCCAATGAAGATTCTCCTTGGGAGCGCTCCGTTCCCCACTTCCTTCACGAAGTCAAAGTAGTGATCATCGAAGCCATGCTCTGGATCGAAGAGCCGCTTTCAGCGAAAACCATCGAACGCATCATGGATAACGGAACGACGGTGTCAGTGATTGCCTACCACATGCGAACTATGGCACGAGCAGGAGTGGTCGCTAAAAAGCGGGCTCAGCAGGTTCGTGGAGTAACCGAGACCTTTTATGTGCTTGCTCCGTAGGTAGGCACATGTGAGCGAGATAGTAAAACCATCAGATGTGACTTCCTCCCACAGATCACAAACCGCCCCCGCCGCCTTGGTGAACGGCACGCCTCCCTCGCGCATAGCCGAGGCTTCAAGGGCCAGGACGGTCGGGGTCGGCGGTGCGCAGGGGGCCGCCGCCCCGACCGACCAAGGGAGCTTTGGGCCATGACCGAGGGCCGTCCCCGTGTCGACCTCATGCAGGCGCTAAAGCACCCATTGCGCGTGAGCATTTTCCAACACTTCATCTCCAACACAGCCCGTCCGATTGACGCCGGACAGCTGACGGAGGCCCTAAAGGCGTGTCATCCGGACGTGCAGCGAGGACAGGTCGCCTACCACCTCACCATTCTGCAGGAAGCCGACCTGATCCCTATGTCCTGACGATGCCGGTCACCCTAGAACCCAAAGACCGCCACGCCCGATGGGCCCAGATAAGGGGGGCAGGCTGGGAGGTTGCGGGCGTGGAGGGCGTCGTGGTCGCTGACTGGTCGTCTGCGGCGTCCCTTCACGCTCGCCCCTCCTGCCTTGGCCCTGCCTCCTCAATGAGCGACAGGGAATGACCTCGAACCGCATTCTCCTCGGGTGGTTGACGGTGATGATGATTCTGGTAACGGGGCCGCACCTGCGTCTGGAGCCCCGCCGTCGATTGGGGCCACCATCGACAGCAACCTCAGCGCGAGTCCAAACGGGTCGGTCTGCGCGTTCACTTCGCTCGAACCCGAGACTCGAAGCTGCACGGTTAGCCAATTGAACCTCGCGGATGCTGAGGTCGCCGACGATGGCCTGACCGTTCCTTTCGACGGGGTCGTGACCCAATGGTCGGTAGTCAGCGGCATGAACGGAAAGTGGAGGGGAAACCTATGAAGAAGCGAATGCTAGGCAACCTCGGTTGGCTGGTTTCCGGAGTGCTGATTGCTCTGTCCTTCAGCGGGGTGTCCGTAGCCAAGTTCATGCTCCCGCCGAACTCCGTTGGCCTTAAGAACCTCACTCCAGGGCTCCGGAAGAAAGTCAACCACCGGGGTCATGCCGGTCCTCGCGGTCCCAAGGGCGACACTGGGGCACCCGGTTATCAGCCTGGAGAGGTGCTCATCCCGCCACAGAAGCCGCCGGCCTTACGGTTCGTCCAGTCCGTGGGAGCCACGGACATCGCCGGCCGCAGCGCGATCTTGGAGGCTGACATAAGCCCGGTTGGATCCGTCGATGGCATCTACTACCAGTTCCAGATAGCTACCGATCCAGTCGACTTCCGGCCCGAAGTGACCTGTCCAGTGGATCTGGCGGACCCGCTGACCGTTCAGTGCTTCGGCGCCTCTCTAAGTAGCGGATCAAGCGCCTTTGTTCGTCAGCCGGAAGACCTTCCTACCGAGACCCTGCTGCCGACCGACGGGGTGAGGCACGCACGCTTGGAGGTCGATGGTCTCGATCCGAACCGGCGCTACTACTACCGGCTCCTGGCGGTCGAACGCCAGCAGCATGTTGACACGATCCAATGGGTCGGATCGCCCGTCGCCAGTGAAGTGCAGACCTTCACGACGGCGGACCTCGACTCCCCCCGCGCCTATGGCTTGGTCTCACCGAAAGCAGACGAAATGGAATTGAGCCGCAGCAGTAACGCTCGCCTCAGCAGGGCGCCTGGGGAAGCAGGGATTTGGTGTATTGGGACTGCGGGGATCGATCCGGCCCGAATGTTCGTCCAGGTCAGCCCAGCTGACGAAGCAGATGTCGGCGCTGCTACGGGCGCGATCCCAGTAGTCAAATGGCGTGTTGTTCCAACCGCCTGCGACTCCCGAGAAGCTGAGATCGAAACGGCGGTCTTCGACACTTCGGAAGGTACTTACAGCAGGAGCAATTTGTTGCCCTTCACGTTCGTGATCGAAGAAGGGGGTCGGTAGCGATGCGTCCGCGCGGCGAGTCGTCCGGCGGCCGAAGGTGCGTCGATGGGGTGGAGAGCCGGTGATGGCCGCACACGGATTAGCACAGGGCTGACGGTGCAAGTCGCCGGCAAGAACGGGCCGAGCGTGTTGGCTCCGGTCCCGTCGGACTGTGACGGCAGGAACTGCAAGGCGTGAGGGCAACGAAGAAGCCACTCCGCACGGGTTTCGTCGCTTTGCTGGCTTTGTCTGTCGGCGGCGCACTCGGCCCTGGCTGCGGTGGCAACTCCTCACCTGCCGAAACCCCGATGAATCGGAAGGAAAAGGGTCACGCTCACCGGCCGCCCCGGGTGCCCTCCGAAGGGGGCGCCACGACGATTGAGCCTGCCCCCCAGGAACACAGTGGATCAATCCCATGAAAAGGTTCCGAATCGAAGTTGTGACTACGTCAAATGCAAGGGCGGTCGGTCGAAACCACATGGAGGTGATGTAAGTGGCTAGCCCCTCAATGCAAGAGATTCTCGATGCGCTGGGCCATCCATTACGGCGGGACCTCTTGCAGCTGATGTTTGAAAAGCCAAGGATCACCGTCCGACAGGCCTCGCGTGAGCTACAGGGGCACCTAAGCAATGTCAGATATCACATGTATGCCCTGACTCAATCGGGGCTTGTAGAAGCGGTTGACCGAAAGGCCGAGAAGGGGTCATTTGCGACCCTTTGGAGCTCGACCGAACGAGGCGCAGCCGCTGTCGCCGTCCTTGAGGCGATCGAAACGGGGGGTGGACGATCATCACGCCCAGCGCCATGAAGGAGTTTCAGATCGAAGTCGTTACCACTACCCAAATGATCGGTTCGAGCGGTCGGTTAGCGCAGCATCATTGACTTTGGCTCGCAGCGAGGCTAGGCAGCAGGCGATGGTTGAAGGTTTCAACGTTCTTTGACTCAGCCGATCACAGAGGCGAAAAGAGAGCGCAGAAGGGGGCTCAAGGAAGCGACTGTCGTAGCGCGATGATGGCTCGAACTTGCTCAAAGGCGCCTCTTATTTCCCTGGGTTAGTCATAAGTAGACAAACCGTCTTTAAACCAGATGATTCGAATATCGGGTATTCGCGCCGCTCTGACGTGTTCTAGGATCGCAGGCGTACCTATAGCGAACCTGTCCCGAAATTCGTGAGCAAAGGTGGGGGAATTGATTCGAGTGAAAGCCGGAATGGCTCTGCGCCGATGCCTTCCAACGGGGTTAATCGTTGCCGCTCTACTTGGATTAGCGATTACGCCTGTCGTGGGAGCGGAGCAGTCGGCCGATTCTTCTGGTGCGAGGGGCGCAGACGAAGAAGTCGCGATTGCCGACGCACAGGTGGTCAAACCGGCAGAGCCTGAAGGGGCACAAGTGCCAGAAGCCCTGCCTGAGCAGCCGACCTCAGAGCCTTCGCCCTCCGGCGAAACCGCATCCGAAGCTTTGGAAGTTGCGCCAGTTCTCACCGTGGCCGATCAACAGGAGTTGGTGGAAGAACGCCAAGCCGAAGAAGGACTCCTTACTCCTGAAGCTGTTCTCGAACGGGATCAGTCCGAACTTGCCTTTGTCGACCTGTCGCCACAAGAATCAGAAGCCCTTCTGGTTGATCAGTTCCAAGTCCAGCTCGACCAAATCGACGCGGATCCCTCGCGCGCCCTGTCTGAAGTCGAACTGGAGCAGATCACCTCCCCCACCGAAGCGCTCGGGACGATCGACGGCGAAAAGGTCATGCTCGAATCCACCGTACCCATACGCACCTCAGACGAGCAAGGTGAAGCGAAGGTCGACCTCCACCTCGAGGAAGCAGATCAGGGCGTCGAACCCACGAACCCCCTCGTCAGGACGGTCCTTCCCCTCAGCGCGGATGGAGAAATCCAGGTCGGCCAATTCGGAGTATCCCTGCAGGGCGGCTCCTCGATGAACGCAGGGCTCGTCGGTGATGAAGACGTGTATCTGCCAGATGCGGCCGAAGACACGAGCCTCCTTCTGTCGCCGATCAGCGGCGGGGTGGAGCTCTCCGCGATGCTTCTATCGCGAAAGAGCCCCGAGAGTCTCAGGTTCTCCGTCACCATGCCCGAAGGGGCGGAGCTGACCGCGGCGCCTGATGGCGGTGCGGAAATCGTCGACACGGCGACGAAGGAACCGATCGGTCATATCGGCGCGCCTGGGGCGGTTGATGCTCAAGGGATCGCCCTTCCCACCGCCCTCAAGGTGGAAGGGAATGCGTTGACTCTTGAACTGCTTCATCGTTCGATGGACATCGCCTATCCGATCTTCGTCGACCCTGAGATCGAAGAAAACTGGGAAAAATTCTCCGACACCAGCAAGCTGACTTACTGGCAATGGGAGTGGAGTGGCGTTCCTAGCTCCGAAACCTATATCGGCCAGCGCTCCTGCATCGTCACCTGTTGGGGAAACGGTCTCTACGTCCGCTCGCGCTCCGACACCACCTACCCGCTGAACAGCTACGGGCGGTGGAAGTTCGTGCCGCAGGGCTCCACCACCTATATGCGCCGCGTCATTTTCAGCCCGATCAATTACGACCCGCACGGCTGCACCGCGAACGAGCCCCATCCCTACGTCGGCGTCTACACCAATTCCGGGACCTGGGCGGTGCGCAGCAATGCCTATCCCTCTGGCTGGTTCAGCTCGATCGACAGTGCCGTCGGCGGCGACCTCCCCGCCGGCTCGAGGACCGCATTCGTCGGAATCCATGCCGACGCTGCCGCCAACATCAAATGCGGGCACGACTACCGCCTCGGCGGCGCCGTCCTCTATCTGACGGACCCCGAGAATCCCTCGATCGGATCCGTGGGCGGCTATCCGACCAAATGGGTCAAGGACAACTCCCCCTTCACGATCAGCGTGCCGGTCTCCGATCCGGGGCTCGGGGTGAAGTCGGCGACGATCTCTCCCAAAGACTCCCCGCCGCTTGCCACCCAGACTCTCGGCTGCTCGGGGCATTACGACAGCCCCTGTCCGGGCAGCAACACCTTCCAGTTCGCCAATCTCACCGCCGACAGTTTTGACCAGGGCGAAAAGGAAGTCCGGGTGAGCGCCACGGATGCGATGACGAAGTCCTCCAACACCGTCTCGTTCATGATGAAGGTCGACCGGACGCCTCCTGACGTGACTCTCGGCGGGCAGCTGGCCGTTGCCACCAAAGAGACTGAAGGCGACGCCAAAGACCCCACCGCCTTCGACCCGCTCAGCTTTTCGGTCTACAACCTCTCGATCAAAGCCGAAGACGGAGTCGAAAACGGCACGGCGAGTCAGCGTCGCTCGGGGGTTGCGAGCATCGAAGTCTTCCTCGATGGCGGTAAATCTCCGCTCCAGACCTGGACCCAGGGTGCCTGCGGCAATAGCTGCGGAATGACGAAAACGTTCACGCTCAAAACCAACGAACTATCGGCTTTGACGCATCACACGCTCAAGGTCGTGGTCAAGGACCAGGCCGGCAACACGCCCCGCGAACGCGAGATCGGCTTCGAATACGTGCCGGCAACGGGGATGAAGGAAGAGTACGTCCTCCAGCACTTCCCGCTTTCTGCAGAAACCGAATCCGAATCGACCTCCTCGCCCGAAATCGCGGTGAACGTCATGAACGGAAACCTCGTCTTCCGCCAGCAGGACGTCGATATCCCTGGTCCCGCCGCTGACCTCGAAGTCGAGCGCTATTACAACTCCCTGCTCCCGGAATCCCAGGACACCAAGTGGGGCGACGGCTGGACGTTGGCGCAGACTCCGACCCTGGAACCGGAAGCCCCGGAAGGATCGGCCTCCGAAGCCACGCTCGTCGAAGAAAGCGGCGCCCTCGAAAGCCAGGTCGATCTGCCCGAAAAAGTCGGCGAAGAACGATTCGACAAGCAGATTCAGGCCGTGATCTCCAAGGAGCCGACCGGCTACGAGGTCACCGATGAAAGCGGCGAAGGAGAAGGCACGGTCGTCTTCAACGAAGGCGGTGAGGCGACCGAACTCGAAGCCGACCAGTTCGCGGGGGTCGAATACGACTACGCCGAAGGCGCCTTGTCCGAAATTGCGGTTAACGACCCTGCGAGCGCCGGCATGAGCGTCGAAGAAGCTGCCGACCGGGAAAGGCTGGAAGACATGACGCCTGCCTTCAAATCCTCCTTCGGCTCCCCGGGCTCCGGAGACGGCCAGTTCAAAGTCCTAAACGACATCGCGATCGACCCCACCGACGGCACCCTCTGGGTCTCCGACGATGAGAACGACCGCGTCCAGCACTTCACCACCTCGGGTCAGTTCCTCGGCAAATTCTCGACCTGTTATGACCCGGGCGCCGTCCTGATCGACGGCCAGGGCAACGTCTACGTCGCCTGTTCGAGCGCTGACGTCATCCGCAAGTACAGCGACACGGGCGCCACCCTCCAGACGATCAGCAAAGGCTCGGGCTCGGGCAACGGCCAGGTCCGCTTCCCGCTCGACCTCGCCTTCGACACCGCCGGCAACCTCTGGGTCGCCGACACCGAAAACGACCGCGTCCAGGAGTTCGACACCGCCGGCAACTTCAAAAAAGCGCTGCCGCTCGGCAGCGGCACCCGGCCCAAGGGGATCAGCATCGCCCCCGACGGCGACGTCTGGGTCACCGAAACGATCAACCACCGCGTCACGGTTCTCGACCAGAGCGGCAACATCCTTCGGCGCTTCGGCAGCGAAGGGACCGGTGATGGCCAGTTTGCCCACCCCTCCGACGTCGAGGTCGACTCCCACGGCTATGCCTGGGTCGCCGACTCGGCCAACGACCGGGTTCAGATCTTCAACGAAACCGGCGAATTCGTCACCCAGTTCGGCGCCAAAGGCGCGGGAGCCGGCCAGTTCAACGACAACTGGTGGATTCGCCTCGCAATCGACGCCAAGGGCAACGTCTACGCCACCGATCAGGCCAATGCACGGGTGCAACGGTGGCGGGCTCCGGGCCGCCTCTTCATCAACTACGGCACCCACATGCAGGATGACCCGAGCGTCGAAGTCTCCGTCGAAAAAGGCCTTGTCGAAACTGTCGAAGGCGATGAAGTCGGAGCGATCGGCTACCAGCACGAAGGCGAGCTGCTGACCGCGGTCGACGCGCCCGAAGGCGATACGACCTATGCCTATGACGCAAACCACCGGATGACGAAAATCAGCCTGGCCGGCGGCACCTATGCGGAAATCGCCTACGAAGCCACCTACGGCCGGGTGAAATCGGTGATCGTGTCTATCGAAGGTGCGAGTCCGAAAACCACTTACTTCACCTACGAAGATCAACCGCGCAGAACCACCGTTTCGGCACCCAATGATCCTGAAACGACCTACGAATTCGCGGCTGATGGATCTGTGTTCAAGTGGTGGAACACGAAAGAACCCCCGACCATCGACGATGTCGCCGGCACGCTCCACGACCTCGAACAGCGGGAAACGGCTTCGCCGATTACGCCGGGCCTCTACAACCTGTCGGTCGAAGCATCCTCTGCCCACGGGATCGCATCGATACAGATCATCGTGAATAACAATAGTGTCGTCAGCGAAAAGTCCTGCATCCAGATTCCGGGTCCTCCCGTCGAGTGTCCGAAAGAATCCGACGAATGGGTGTTGGAAACGGGCAACTTCGCACCAGGCATTCTCTATCTCGAAGTGGTTGCGACGGATGCACTCGGTGAATCTTCTTCCCAGCGGTTCTGGGTGAACGTTCCCTACACGCCGCCTCCAGAAGCAGAAGCCGAAGAACCGCCGAAATTCGCGGACATCCTGAAATTTCGCGAAGATATGGGTCTCGACCTCGACCTCAAAGGCGACGAGAGCGCAATCAACGATCGCATCTTCAATCTAATCGGTGACTGGCTAAACCCCCTCACGCCCGACGGGGAAATAGCGCGGGCCACGATGGAACGCTGGGGAGTGCCTCTGCGGTTGGTCGATGTTGCCGAGCTCGAATACCGCGATTACTACATTCGGCGAGATACCGCCGCCATTAGGAGCTGGGGCGCGAGCCATCCGAGCAGCTACGCGGGCTATTACGTCGATCATCGAGCCGGAGGCATTATCAATATTGCTCTGCTCGGCGCCAGAGCACAACAAGAATCTCTTTTCGCGTCGCTTAAAGGGGAACTGGTAGCCCCGGCTCGAGCAGCTATTGCCCCCGGTACCCCGATCCGGACTCAAACCCAGCTGGGGTCGATCAGGGCAGGGGTGGTTGGCGAAGCAACCAACACCCCGCAGCTCACCGGCAAGGTAGGGGCCGTGACGATCGACGTGCCGAGCGATCGCGTGGCTGTGACGACCGCGGTCCCCGCTCAGGCTGAAAGCATTTTAGGGCCGAAATACGGCTCCGCGGTCAAAGTCCTTCCGGGGGGCCAGCCGCTGCCGAGACCAGGCAAATTCAGCCGGTATAACTACGAAGGTCCAGTCCAAGCTGGTGACTATCTCTCTAACAACCAATTCGCCTGCTCGGCCGGTTTCGGGGCCTGGGACCTAGCTGATGGGCAAACTAAAAACAATGGTCAGCCGGTCTACGTCCCGCTCCAGCTAACCGCCGGGCACTGCTTCCCCAAAGGGGGAAAAGTTAAGCGGGGTTATCCGAAAGAAGTTGAAATTGGACAGGTCACGCGAAGGATCTACACGGAAGACCCGGCACAGGTTTCGCTTGACGGCGAGGCCATTAAAAGCAGCTGGCCGGAGATCGGCCGTACGATCTTCCTAACCAAGAACATCGAGAAACGGGTTACTGGATACGAAACTCCGGTGGTCGGCCAGTGGGTTTGCGTCTCTGGCGTGACCACGGATAAACGCGTGTGCGGGCCTGTATTGGATGAACCGAAGGAAAGTTTTTCGTTGGCCGAGGACGGGGTATCTACGCTTCGATCAGTTGAAATTCCGGTAGCGGCTCAAGTGAGCCAAGGCGATAGTGGTGGTCCCGCCTGGGTAATGGGATCAGGCAACGCCGCAGGTCTCATCACGGGGGCGGAAAGCAATGCCTACGGATACGGAGAATGCACCGATCTCAAAGGGGGCCACTACGACTACGGAGTCGATGCGAACTATATCTGCCCGATCGTCAGGATCACGACGATCCAGCAGATCGTTAGTGGCGCAGCGACGCTTTACAATGCTGCGAAACTGGCGGCGGAAGGGATACAGCTGCCGGAACCTTTATATATCGGCGGGGTTACCGTGGCTAAGTAGGGCCTATTAGATGACCGTTGTAGCAAACATCAACAGGAACAAGGGCTTGCTCCTTTGGGCTTTCATGCTCGTAATCCTGATCACTGCCCCGGTTGCGAGGGGACAGATGCCGACCTCATTGTCGCTAGTGGGAAAGCGGGAGGGTATTGGCCGTAATTCCGAAGCGGTCTTTCGGATTCAGATCGGCACGGGTGCCACTGGGGCGGCATTTGGTATTGCTTACAAGCTGCCCTCATGGCCTACGCCCGCTTTGGTTCAAGGTTCGCCGCTCTCGATTTCGGCTGTGAACTTCACCGGGTCCTTGAGCTATAGGCCGGCCAGGTCGCCTCTCGTGCCGAAGCCGCTCTTAAAGCGCAAAGACGTCTGTAGTCGTCGAGGCACGTCTCCATTTGCTACGTCGTTCTGGATAGAAGTGCCTGCTAACAGCTCCGCCCAGCTCGAATTGAGGGGCCGCAGCGTGCACCCCTATTGGCCGCAGACGAAATTTGAGTTGGCCTTCTCAACCTTTGACACGGATGAGCCTTCTGCGCCACGAAATCCACTTGGATCGGTCTCGGTGCCCCCGATCGGCCTTAGCGGTACTCATATCACCATGCGCGTCCCGCGTCAGAAGTCAGCAGCCAGGAAATCAGCCGCTCGACGCATGACTCCAGAAGTCGTCGGGCGTACCGACCCGCCGCTGAGGTTCGAGCGGATATCAATTCGGGCGGTTCGACCAAGCCCCACTGGAGACGTAAGCCTGTCGCTGTGGGGAAAATCCGTTCCGTCTGCAGTTCCATTGGGGAGCGTCCTCACGGATAGGGCCGGCGACTTCCGAATTCCCTCGCAAGCGTTCCCCTTTGAAGGTCGCTACGCGATCATCGCGCGATCACCGGCGCGGGGTAATATCGCGGCTGACTGGAACTGTGGCGCATTTTTCTGAAGCCAGCCGGTCGCCGCTTCGAGGTTAATCCAAGCTTGAACACGCCGGTTTTCTCGTCTGGTTAGCTCGTCTCCTCTGGCCGTGAACACACGGCTAGGTTGGGGGGCTGAGAACGGGATATGAGTGTGATATGGCCTCTATCCCAAGGCCAGTCAGGGAGCCAAGTTTGTCCTGTCTCCCCGACTAAGACCTTCGCCTCGCGTGGCTTCGCATAGCCACGCAGCAAGCCAAATCGAATTAGCTGCGCGAGGCTATGCGGGGAGATGCGCGGCGATCCGTGATACGAGAGGGATACGGCACTTGGTCTGAGAGGGATACGGACCGCCGCTTAATCGCTTTCTCCGGACCACGCCCTACGTTGATCAGGACTCGCCGAGCCGGAACCAGTCGCGCACCGTTAACTGGAGTCGAACAACCTCATCCTCGGCCAACGGACTGAAGTGAGCGATTGGTCCGCGCAGCATGTTGAGACTCGCCATGACTTTCTCCACGGCTTTCTTGCTAGAGAAGGTCGCCGCGAAGATGTCCCAGTTCGCCTTGATCGTCTCACTGAGCTGACCGAAAGTGAGGAAGTCAATCGGGTCATCCGATCGCGGTGTGACGCCGGAATCCCGCTCTCGCTGTTGTACTTTTTCGGCATCCTGTCGGATCGTTTCTGGGATGAGCGTTTCCCACCAGTCGTCGCTTTGCGCGGCGAGCTGGTCTCGAACGTTTCGGCGGATAGTCGTCTCAAGTGAATAGAAGATCTCGTAATGCGGGGCCATCTGGGCTGCCTCCGCACGAATGGCGCTCTCGATCTGGGGGTAATAAGCCTCGTCGATGTCAGAGGCTCTTCGGTTCCCTCTACCGAGGTCGATTGCGTGCTCCCGTTCGACCCGCTCAAGTCCATGCTCAATCAGTTGATTCGTCATTCCGAAGAGCTTGATTTCGTCTTCGAGAGCGCTCATCACAGTAGATGCTCTTTGAGGCTTCGGAAGATCGCATCAAAAACAGCAACATCAGAACTTGCCGGAAGATTGAGGTTGATCGTGTAGCCGAGTCGTAGGCCACCCGTAGGCGTGGAAGGACTCGCGCCGTCAGATGGCATCGACTCCTCGCTCGGTTCCACCACAGCCTCGGCGACTGATGCGCCAGATGAAAAATCCGCGAATGCCTTCAAGGCTTTGAAGGAAGCGGCGGTTGCACCAACTCGCCTTGAGCCTTTCTCGGCTCCAGTTGCTTGGATGATCAGATCTTTCAGCTTCTGATCAGTCGCATCATGGGCGTACTCATTGATCCGGTAGAGCGGTTTGTAGCCAATCCGTAGCGCCTCGGCGGCTGCTGCGCCGCTTTGAGCGCCCCGAAAGCGTTTGTATAGATCGGTAGGCGTTCCGTCCGATCCCAGAAACCCAGTTCGCTTTAAAAACGGGATGAGGGGCTTCGGGGAGCCGCCGGGCATTTGAAGCGTCGTCGCCAAAAAATCTTGGCTAAACCGGGAGGGGGTCTCCGCCTCCTTGATCTTGTTCAAGACCTTCGTGATGTTGCCCGTTGCATTGACGTAAGGCAGCGACTCTTCTGCCATGTCATCCCTCCCAGAAACGGTGATGTATCGAAATACCTACGCTAGCTTCCAGCGCGGACGTCGCCGGTCGCACAGGGCGTGGGCGATCATCCGTGATCTCACCGCGCCTTTAGGGCTCTTGCAGACGATCCTGATGTTGTCTTGCTGATCGTTTCCGCGTGTGCGGGAGCTACGATTTGTCCATGACCAAGGCGGAGCTGATTGAGCAGGTCAAGGCGATGACCGAGGAGGAAGCGGCGGAGGTGAAGCTCATCTATGCGCCGGATTGGCCTTCCAAGGCGACCTCGATCGAGGAGATTCGCAAGCGGACCGGGACCCGGGCAATGACGTCGGAGGAGTCTGAGGAGTTCTGGCGCGAGCACGGGCCGCTGATGCAGCCCCCTGACGGCGAGGGGTAGTCGATCAACGGCAGGGCGGGGAGCATCCGCTTCGAGCTGCGCGTTGATGAGAAGGCGCTTGCTGAGGATCTCGGGCGTGCGAGTGAGGCGGCGCGGGCAGCTATTAAGCCAGCGGTCTGCAAGCTGGAGGCCGATGGCGTTGCGGTCGATTCACTGCGCCCTTGCGAGGCCGAAGCGCGTGACGGAACCCGGCTCGGCGGATGCGTCAAGCACTACATTCCGCAGCCCGATGGCCGCTGGGGAGCCGTGTTCAGCATCGATCGCGCGGCCTCAAAGCCCGCGCTTGTGCTGCTTGCGGTCGGCGAGCGCCATCCGGCTCGGCCGTGGAAGCCGAGCGTTTACGAGGTTGCCCACCGTCGCTTCAATAGGCGGCCGTGATACGCGGGTGATACCGAGGGCCGGCGAAGCCGCTTCCCGTGCGGAACTGATCCTGTCTCCCCGATGTTGTTAGCCCCATCTGCCTAGGTCTTCGCTGCCTCGATGATGCTGATCATGCCTGAGCCCGGGTCGTTGCGGGCTTCCGCGGCCGCCGGGTGCTCATTACCGCGGTGCAGGCGGGCATCCTCGAAGCCGGCGCTGTTTAGTGCCGCCTCGGCTGCGGCTTGGTCGCCGGGATAGGCGTGGATCTTTCCCCGCACGAAGGCGCCGAGGATCACCCCGAAGGCCCGCTCGGGGAGCCCCGGGGCAGGGCTCGCGAAGCGCAGGTCCGAAAGGTAGACGCCCTGTTCGAATCGCTTCAGGGCGGTGGCGAATCGGGCCCAGAGCGCGTCCACGGTGTCGTCGTCCAGGTAGACCAGCAGCCCCTCGGTGACGATCGCCAGTCCCCCGGCTGGATCGAGGCTCTCGACCAGGGCCTCGAGGCTGCCGGCCCCGCCCTCCTGGAGCACGTCCAGGTCGACGACGCGATGGCCCTCGCTCAGTGACTCCATCCCGGCCAGGGCCTCGCGCTTTCGTTGTGCCATCCCCGGCAGGTCCGCCTCTATATAGGTGAGCCGATCGCCGTAGCGCTCGCTGAACCGCCAGCCCCTGGGAGACATCCCGCAGGCGATCTCGACCACCTGGCTGACGCCGCCGCGAATCCGCTCGTCGAGGATCGAGTCGATGATCCGGTGGCGGGCGAGAAGCGGCCCGTTCAGCGTCGGCCCGCCGAGCATCTTGCTTGCGGCGAGGGGCAGCGCAAAACTGCGGTGGAGCACCCGCCCCTGCCACGTCGCAAGCCGAGGATGGGAGAGGCCGTTTCGGACCCAGGTCTCGCCGGTGTAATGGGCCGTCGGCGAAACCTCCGCCGATCCCTCGCTTTCGGTCACGACGCCATTCTGACGCGCGGATGGCGCCGGAGGGGTCGGGCTGGTCTAGCCGCTTCCCGAAGGATCGGGCTTGGCCGGAGTGGTCGCGACCAGGTATTCGGCGAGCTGGTGGATTTCCGCTTTCGAGAAGGTCTGGCCGTAGTCCTGGGGCATCACGTTCGCCGGGTAGCCTTCGGCAAGCTCGACGTTCGGATCGACGAGCATCTCTTCGACGCCAGCCGTGGTGTCGTCGGGCGCGAGGAATTCGTCGAGGTTGGGACCGGTGGTTCCGGTCGTCCCGGCGGCGGCCAGCGTATGGCAGCCACCGCAGCCGGCGCCGGCGAAGAGCTGGGCGCCCGTCGTCGCTTCGGTTTCGCTTTCCCCTTGGCCTTCGCCTTCGTCTTCGGTCGTGGCGGGTGCGCTCACGGCAACGGTTTCCGTCTTCGGCGAGGCGCCGAGGTCGCCGACGAGAATTCCGGCCACGAAGGCGATCACGGCAATCACGATGAATGCCCAGCCCTCTTTGGCCAGGCGCCCCCAGCTATCCCGCTGCATCGTCTCGGCTCGGTAGTCGCGGCACGTTCATCAACCCGACCGAATCTAGTCCGGGCGGGTGAGGGGGCATCCGTAGGGAACCACACCCTCAGAGCTTCTGCGCCAGCTCGACGATGATGCCCGCCGGGCCGCGGACGTAGCAGAGGCGGTACACGTCCTTGTAGTCGACGACTTCGCCGACGAGCTCGGTGCCGCGGGCGCGGAGGTCGGCGACGGTGGCGTCTATGTCGTCGACGAGGAAGGCGAGGTGGCGGATGCCCGGCGCGTTGGAGGGGGCCGGCGGGTTGTCGCCCTCGTAGGGGGGCGAGTGGAACTTGACCAGCTCGATTTCCCCGTGGCCGTCGGCGGTTCGCAGCATCGCCATCTCCGCCTTCACATCTTCGAGGCCGATGATGCGGCCGGCCCACTCGCCTTCGACAGTGCCTTCGCCCCGCCGTTCGAGGCCGAGGGCGCTGAAGAACTCGATCGCCTCGGCGAGGTCGTCGACGACGATGCCCACGTGTTCCAGGCGCTGGATGCCCATCGGCTCGATGTTATGGGGCGCTAGCCCGCCGGCAGCTCGACGCGGTCGTCCTCGCTGATCTCGCGGGCGACGCGGGCTGGGTTGCCGTAGGCGACGACACCAGCCGGCAGGTCCTTGGTGACGAGGGCGCCGGCGCCGACGACGGTGTTCTCGCCGATCGTGACGCCGGGGAGGACGATCGCGCCCGCTCCCAGCCAGACGCCGTCGGCGATCGTGATCGGCAGCGCCCGTTCCCAGGCGGCGCGGCGCGCCGCGGGGTCGATCGGGTGGGTCGCGGTGATCAGCTGCACGCCGGAGGCGATCAGGACCTCGTCGCCGATCGTGATCGCGGCGCCGTCGAGCATCGTGCAGTTGAAGTTGACGAAGGTGCGGGCGCCGATCGTGATCCCGTCGCCGTAGTCGCAGTAGAACGGCGGTCTGATGAAGGTCTCCTCGCCGATCCCGGCCAGCAGCTCCGCCAGCGCCGCTTGGCGCTCCTCGGTGCGCTCGTAGGGGATCGCGTTGAGGGCGCCGACAAGCGCCTGGCGCTCGTCTAGCTCGCGGACCAGCTCCGGGTCGTCCCCGGGGTAGAGCTCTCCCGCCCGCATCCGCTCCTTCACTGCCCGCATCGGCCGCAGGCTACCTTTCAGAAGTGCTCAATCCCGCCGGCGTCCTCTCCTTTATCCCCGGCCTGCCGCAGGACCGGGAGCCGCGCGCGGCGGAGGTCGACGGGTTCTTCGGCCCCGACTCGATGGTCCGGCGGCTGCACCGCGAGCGCCTCGTCCTCTTCTCCGGCGTCCGCGCCCTGCTGATGCAGGCCTGCGACCCGCTGGCGGTGGTCGGGTTCCAGCGCCACTCGGTCATCTTCGACGACCCGCAGGCGCGCCTGCTGCGGACCGACGAGCGGATGTCCCGGATCTACTTCGGCAGCCCCGACGAGGCCGAGGAGACCGGCCGGATCGTGCAGGCGATGCACCGGCGGGTCCGCGGCAAGGTCCCCGCCGACTACGGCCCGATCGCCAAGGGGACCGCCTACGACGCCACCGACCCCGAGCTCGGGCTCTGGGTGCTGGCGACCCTCGCCGACTCGGCCCTCGTCTACTACGAGCGCATCTTCGGTTCCCTCGCCGCCGAGGATCGCGAGCGTTACTGGGGCGAATACCGGCGGGTGGGAGAGCTGCTCGGGCTGCCGCCGGACTCGATGCCGGCCACCGTCGATGACCTCGACGACTACGTCGCCGGCCGCCTCGGGGACGGCAGCCTCTGGATCTCCGGCGAGCGCCGCGACCAGGCCGAGCGGATGATCCTCGAGCCCCCTTACACGGGGCTCCTGCGCGCCGCCTTCCTGCCGGTCACCGAAACGGTGCGGCTGATCTCGGTCGGGATGCTGCCGCCGCAGATCCGCGACCTCTTCGGCTTCGGCTGGGACCCCGGCCGCGAGGCGCTGCTGCGCTCGACCCTGCTGCAGCTGCGCCTCGGGTCCCGCTTCTGGCCCGACGCGATCCGGCTCCATCCCGCGGCACGGGTTGCCGCGGGAGAGCGTTACGGCAGCCTCGCCGAGTAGGCCTCCCCGCTCAGCGTCCCTTCTTGCCGGTCGTTCCGCAGCCCTTCGATCCCTGGGGCAGGGAGGCGGGCCGGTGGGGCTTGCCCTTGCAGGTCGAAGGCGGCGGGGTGACTTCTTCTTCGGGAGGTTCGACGGCGACCGTCCCGGCAAGCGCGCGCCCTTCCTGGCCGATGTCGTCGCGGACGACGACTTCGACGATGTATTCGGCGGCGAGCGGGCCGGAGTTCGGCGGCGCTTCCCAGGTGCCTTCGAAGCTGCCGGCGCTGACGCCGTTGAGGCCGACTTCGGTGCCGGCGCCCCCGCTGACCGGCGTGATCAGCGCGAAGACGGCCGAAAGGCCGCTGTTGTCGCCGGCCTGGGCGCCGATCGTCACCGGGCCGCCGCCCGACGGCAGGACCGTCGGGTTCAGCGAGGTCATCGACACCCACGGCGTTTCGTCGAACTGCGGCGCCGGCCCAACCTGGACTTCGCCGATGGTGGCGGCGTTGTAGTTGTGGAAGGCGTCGTAGGCTTGGACTTCGACCAGGTAGCTGACCGTCCCGTCGCTGTAGTTGGCCGCTGCTTCCGGGGTGCCGTAATAGGTGTTGCCGTCGCCCTGGTAGAGGGCGATCGCCTGATAGCTCCCGTCGGACCCGTAGGCCTGCGCGGTCACCAGGCTGAGTTCGGTTTCGTCGATGATTTCGACGCTGATCTGGACGTTGCCGCCTTCGAAGGAGAGCAGCCCGGGGGTGAGGACGGCGTTGGTGATGTTCGGAGGCGTGGTGTCGGCCCCCGGTTCCGGTTCGTCGGCGACGGCGGTGCCGGCGCAGAGAAAAAACGCTCCCATCAGACACACCAAAAACGACCGCAAAAACGACCGCACCATCAGCCCTCCCTCGCTGGACACCCTGTCAAGGAGAGAGCCTACGCCAGGCCGAGGCGATTTCGTCGGATGTCCTAAAAGCGGAGTTCGAGCCCGTTGCTCGCGAATTCCGCGATCCGGGTAGGGGAAAGCCGTGGCCGTGATCGGTACCGGGGAACTGCTGAAGGAGCGCTACCGGCTCGAGCGCACGCTCGGGCGCGGCGGCATGGCCGCGGTCTGGCTGGGGGAAGACGAGGTGCTGGAGCGGCCGGTGGCGGTGAAGGTGCTCTCCGACACGATCGCCGGCGACCCCGGGTTCGTGGCGCGGTTCCGGCGCGAGGCGCAGACGGCCGCCGGGCTCTCGCATCCCAACCTGGTCGGCGTCTACGACTTCTCCGAAGAGGGCGAACGGCCCTACCTGGTGATGCAGTTCGTCCCGGGGGAGAGCTTGGCGGCGCGGCTGGAGCGCGGGGCGGAGGTCGACCGGGAGCGGCTGGCGCGGGAACTGCTCGAAGCGGTCGCCCACATCCACGCCGCGGGAATCCTCCACCGCGACATCAAGCCCGGCAACATCGTCGTCGAACCCGACGGGACGGCGAAGCTGATCGACTTCGGGATCGCCCAGCCGCGCGACGCGACCGCGCTGACGAAAACCGGGTTGATCCTCGGCACCGAGCGCTTCGCGGCGCCGGAGGTGATGGAAGGGGAGGCGGCGACCGAGCAGTCAGACCTCTATTCCTGCGGCGTTGTCCTGCGCGCCTGCGACGGCCCGTCGTCGCCGGTGCTGGACGGGTTGATCGAGTGGCTGACCGAGGCGGATCCGCGGGCCCGACCGCGCTCAGCCCGGCAGGCACTGGCGAGGCTCCAGCGCGAGCAGCCGGCGCTCGAACAGCCCACCCGGGCCTTCGCCTCCGAGCCGGGGCCGGAACCCGTGCCCGAGCCGAGTCGGGAGCCGGTGGCTCCGGCGCCCGCCCCCGATCGCGCCCGCCCTCGCCGGGGTCGCTGGGGAGCGCTTGCCGCCCTCTTCGCCTGCGGCATCGCGGTCGCGGCGGTCGCGCTCGTCGCCCTCGGCGGCGACGAAGGCAGGCCCGAGCGCGGCGGCAAGCAGGCGAAGGCGGCGAAGCCGAAACGCGAGCAGGCGAAATCCACCACGCCCGAGGCCGAATCCCAATCCGAACCTCAGCCCGAACCGGAAGCGACGACCGCTGCGGCAGCCGCACCCGCACCCGAAGGCGGCGATGCGACCGCGGGCAGCAGCCTCAACGAACAGGGGTACGAACTGATTCAAGCCGGCGAATACGAGGCGGCCGTTCCCGTCCTCGAAGAAGCGGTCAGCTCGTTCCCGGAAGGGACCGAAGAACTCGCCTACGCCTACGCGCTCTTCAACCTCGGCAACGCCCTGCGCCTGAGCGGGCGGCCTGAAGACGCGATCCCCGTCCTCGAACGGCGCCTCGAAATCCCCAACCAGACCTCGACGGTCGAAGAAGAGCTGGAAGCCGCCCGAGCCGAAGCCGGATAGGCGGTTTTCCGAGCTTTCGTTGCTCATCTGCCCTATCGCTGTCCGGCATTGTATGCGAACATATGTTCGTGTCCACTTCGGCGAGAGACCAGCCCCCTGAAATCGGTCCTCGCCTGCGGCAGCCTCTACTTTTGCGCCCACCTCTATGGACCCGGGGGCGGGAGGCAAATTCCCTTCCCTAGATGCCGCGGCGAGAAGAACCCCAGGTCGGCCTCGCCAAGGCCATCAGGCAGCTCCGTGGTGAGGTGCAGCTGAGCCAGGAAGCACTTGGTTTCCAGGCCGGCATCCACCCGACCTGGATCTCCCACATCGAGTCCGGCCGCGTCAACCCGACCTGGGGGAACGTGCGGCGAATCGCAATCGGCCTGCGAGTCCCGCTCCCCCAGCTCGCCGCCCTGGCCGAGGATCTCGAGGCCAAATACGGAACCGCCCCCCAATCCGAGAGCGGCGGGGGGCGGTAGAAAACATCCTCGGGGTGGCTGCGCTCAACTCTATACCCGAGCGTTCCTAGACGAACTCGCGCAGAGTGACCGCAAGCTCCTATAGCCTCGCGCCCATGCTCCGTCCCATGAAGAAGCTCTCGATCGCGTTCATCCTCTTCGTCTCCCTCGTCGCCGCCGGCTGCGGCAGCTCTGGCGACTCCACGGACACCTCCGCCGCCACGGCCGCGAGCTGCGAACCGGGGAAGCTGCCGACTACCGAGCAGGGGGTGCTGACGGTCGCCACCGACGACCCGGCCTACCCGCCCTACTTCGAAGACAACGACCCGACCAACGGCGAAGGCTTCGAGAGCGCCGTCGCCTACGCGATCGGCAAGCAGCTCGGCTACCCGAAGGCGAAGGTGAAGTGGACGACGGAGTCGTTCAACTCCTCGTTCGCCCCCGGGCCGAAAGACTTCGACTTCGACGTCAACCAGATCTCGATCACGCCGGTGCGGGAAAAAGCCGTCGACTTCTCCGCTCCCTACTACACGGCCAACCAGGCGGTGGTGGCGCTGAAGAGCTCCGACGCGGCGAAGGCGACCTCGCTGAAAGAACTGCAGGACGCGAAGCTCGGGGTGCAGGTCGGCACGACCAGCCTCGAAGCCGCCGAAGCGGAGATCGAACCGAGCAGCCGGCCGGAAGTCTTCAACAGCTCCAACGACGTCGTCCAGGCGCTGAAGAACGAACAGATCGACGCCGTCGTCGTCGACCTGCCGACGGCGCTCTACCTGACCGCGGCGCAGGTCCCGGAGGCGGCCGTGGTCGGCCAGTTCAGCGCCCCCGGCGGCGACCAGTGGGGGGCGCTGCTGCAGAAGGAATCGCCGCTCACCGCCTGCGTCTCGGAAGCGATCGAAGCGCTGGAAGAATCCGGCGAACTGCAGAAGATCACCGACCGCTGGATGAGCCAGGCGGCCGGAGCTCCTGAATTGAGCTGATGCCCAGCGATCGTCGCCTCGAACGGGAGGCGGCGAAGCGCCGCCGCCATCGCCGCGGGCAGGCGATCGCGGGAATCTCCAGCATCGTCGTCATCGGCGGCCTCGCGGCGCTGATCCTGACCAGCCCGGGCTGGCCCGAAGTCCGCGAGACCTTCTTCAACTGGGAGGTCTTCAAGGAATCCTTCCCCGACGTGCTGAAGGCCTTCTGGCTCGACGTCAAGATCTTCCTCGTCGCCGAGGTGGCGATCCTCGTCGTCGGCCTGGTCGTCGCCCTGGTCCGGATCGCCCGCTCGCCGGCGATGTTCCCCATGCGCCTGCTCTCGGTCGTCTTCGTCGACCTCTTCCGCGGCATCCCGACGATCCTGCTCGTCTTCCTGGTCGGCTTCGGCGTCCCGGCGCTGCAGCTCGAAGGGCCGCTGGAGTGGGTCCCGACCGACCCGGTCATCCTCGGCGCCTTCGCCCTCGTCCTCTCCTACAGCGCCTACGTGGCCGAGGTCTACCGGGCCGGGATCCGCTCCGTCCACCGCGGCCAGCGCGACGCGGCGCTGGCGGTCGGCCTGACCGAGAGCCAGGCGATGCGCCACGTGATCCTGCCGCAGGCGGTGCGGCGGGTAGCGCCGCCGCTGCTTAACGACTTCGTCGCCCTGCAGAAGGACGTCGCCCTGATCTCGATTCTCGGCCCGCTCGAGGCCTTCCGCGAAGCCCAGATCATCGAGGCGCTGAACTTCAACTTCACGCCGCTGGTGGCGGCGGCGCTGCTCTACCTGGCGGTGACGGTGCCGACGGCGCGGATCGTCGACCGGATGGGCGGCCCGGAGGGGGCGGTGCGGTGAGTGCGGCCAACGAGACGGTGCTGGAGGTCCGCGGCGTCACCAAGGCCTTCGGCGAGCGCCAGGTCCTGCGCGGGATCGACCTCGACGTCCGCGAGCACGAGGCGATCGCCCTGATCGGCGCCTCGGGATCGGGCAAGTCGACGCTGTTGCGCTGCATCGACCTGCTCGAGGACATCGACGACGGCGACGTCTTCCTCGACGGCGAGGTGATCACCGATCCGGGCGTCGACCCGGTCGGAGTCCGCCGCCGGCTCGCGCTCGTCTTCCAGGCCTACAACCTCTTCCCGCACCTGAGCGCGCTGCAGAACGTCGTCCTCGGCGAGATGCGAGCCCACGGGGCCTCCCGCGCCCAGGCCGAGCAGCGGGGGAGGAAGCTGCTGGCCCGCTTCGGCCTCGCCGGCCGCGAGGACGACCGCCCCGACAACCTCTCCGGCGGCCAGCAGCAGCGCGTCGCGATCGCCCGCGCCTTCGCCGGCCGCCCCCGCGCCCTGCTCCTCGACGAGGTGACCAGCGCCCTCGACCCGGAGCTGGTGGGCGAGGTGTTGGAGGCCGTCCGCGACCTCAAGCGCGATGGGATGACGATGTTGATCGCCACCCACGAGATGAGCTTCGCCCGCGAGGTCGCCGACCAGGTCGCCTTCCTCCACGAGGGCCGGATCCTCGAGCAGGGCCCGCCCGAGCAAGTGTTGGAGGCGCCTCAGCAGGACGAGACCAAGCGCTTCCTCGCCCGGCTTTTGCGAGCGGGCCGGTGAGGGGCGGGCACCGCGCCCCCCGCGGAGCCGTATTGGAGTGGTCGCGGGACGAGCTCTACGCCGGGATCCATGTCGCCGAGGACGAGATCGTCATCGTCAGCCCTTTCATCACGCGCGGGATAGCGCAACAGGTGGCCAAGAGAGCAGGCGCATCCAAGGCGAAGACTCTTCGCCTGCTCACTTGCCTTTCGCCGGCGGCAACCGCGGCCGGCGTGCTGGACCGCGATGCGTTGCTCGATCTGCTCCGAGCCGGTTGGGATCTTCGAACCGGGGAAAACCTGCACGCCAAGGTCGCTCTCGTGGACCGTGAGTGGGGGCTGCTCGGATCGGGCAACCTCACCGTCACGGGCCTGGGCGGGGAGGAGATCGGAGGGAACGCCGAGCTGGGGACGGTGCTCTCTACTGCCCAAGTTGCGCAGGCGCACCGAATCGTCAGCAAGTGGTGGAAGGAAGCGAAACCGGTCGACCAAGCGATGGTCGAAGCTTGTCCTCCGAAGAGTCGAGGACGCGGCAAAGGGCGATCCGCCGTCGGTCCTCGGCTGGGCTCCAGGCCGGAGCGCCCCGAAGATCGCCCGCCCCGCGGTCACACCGGATTCTGGCTGAAGATGGTCTACGACAGCGAGGAGCGGCGTGGGTCGGAGTGGTGGACCCGTCAGAAGTGGCTCAGCGATCGGCATCTGCTGCGGGAGGGGAAGAGGCCGATCCTGCAACCGACCTATCGGGAAGGAGATCTGCTCGTCCTCTACGTCGTCGGCCGGGGATGCCCGGCAATCGTCGAGGTGACCCGCCCGGCGGAGTTCGAACCCGAGCGGGTGCGCAACGATCCCGGTTCTCGCCCCGATGACTGGCGCCGCTGGGGCTGGGTCACCAGGATGGACTGCCGGCATTCCGTTCCTCTTGACGAGGCGCCGACGCTGGGAGAAATCGAGGTAGCGCCCTCCTCGGTTAAACGGCGCGGGCGCATCCGGCTAAGTCCACGGCAATTCGCGCTCGCGCGAAGCCATTTGCTGCGGCGCTAGCCGCCGAGACCGCAAAAACGGTCTCTGGAGAGCCATTTTTGCGGTCTCGACGAGGCGGCATCCGCGACCTCTGATTGGGATTTAGTCAAAAGATTTGACGCGCGCAGGTGTTGCGGTTATGCTGCCGCGGCAATTGAGCAATCAGGGTTTCGCTCAAGGCAGGGAAACATAGCTAGCACCTGTGCCTTAATCGGTTAAAGGGTCGGCGTTGTAAGCCGAAGATCCGGGTTCGAGCCCCGGCGGGTGCATTTCGAACAACTCATTCGAAGGCGAAACGTTCGAAATCACAGCTATGGGCGAGAACATCTTCAACCGATTCGATCAGGCGGCGGCAGGCGAGGACGGCGCAGTCCTCTGGGCGGCGCGGGCCCCGTACCGGCCCGACCCCGAGGTCGACCTGATGCTGATCCCGCGGCTGCCGAAGGGCGCCGACTGGCGCGAGGACGAGGCCGCGGTCGCAGCGCTCGACCGGATCGAGGCCGAGGACTGGGTCGACTCGATCGCCCGCGAGGGCAGGCAGCCGACCCTGAGGATCGCCGACGAGTGGATCGAGGAGCGGGGAGAGGCGCTTCGCGCCGGGGCGGCCGGCGAGGGAGAGCTCGCTGAGATGGCGGCGGGGAACCGCTACGCCGTCTACTTCTGGGGCGCCAACACGACCAAGGCGCTCCACATCGGCCACCTCCGCAACCTCGCGGTCGGCAACGCGATCGCCGGCACCCTCAAGCAGGCCGGCGCCCGGGTCGAAAACCGCAGCTTGATCTGCGACGTCGGCCGCAGCATGGGCGAGGCGATGGCCGGGGTCGCGACCCGGGCCGGCGAGGACTCGGGTCCCGATGCCGACGAGAAGTCAGACCACTTCGTCGGCTTTTGTTACGCCGACTACGTCACCGCCAGCCGCAACGGCGGCCAAGGGGACGATGGCGCCGAGGACTCGGTTGCTCGCGAGTCGACCCAGTACAACGACAAAGCCGACGAGATGATGATGCGGGTCCTCGACGGCGACCAGAAGGCGCTCGAACTGTGGTCCCGCACCCGCTCCTGGGTGGTCTCGGGCCAGCGCAAGACCCTCGCCAGCCTCGGCATCACCTTCGACAAGGTGATCTACGAGTCCGACTACCTCCCCGAGGTCGCCGAGTACATGAATCAGGGGCTCGCCGCAGGGACGCTGACCAAGCGCTGGGGCGACGACATGGTCATGTATGAGACCGAACGCGAGGAGCTGGAAGAGATGCCGCTGGTCCGCTCCGACGGCCTGCCGACCCAGCACATGCGGGCGCTCGCCTATTGGGCCGCCGCCGACGAACTCGACGACGTGATCTCGATGCAGGTCTGCGGCAACGAGTGGGTCGCCCACGTCACCTGCCGCCGCAAGCTGATCGACGAGATGGGGCTGCAGAACGGCAACGGCAACGGTTCGGCCCGCGGGGGAGGGCCGCCGACCTACGACATCTTCCACGGCATGGTCGCGCGGGAGAACGAATCGATCAGCTCGAGCAAGAAAGGGGCGCTGCTGATCGACGAGCTGGTCGAGTGGCTGGAGCAGGAGCTGAAGAGCAACCCCGAGTTCGCGGAGGAGATGACGCGGCACCCGCATCCCGAGACGGTGCCGGGCCAGGTTGCGCTCGGCTACTTCCTCCTGCAGCCGACGACCAAGCAGGTCAAGTTCGGCAAAGAGAAGCTGCTGGTCGAAGGGAAAGGGAGCCTCGGCTGGGACCTGGCGCGCGCGCAGGCCCACCACGCCTCGGCCGCGATCGAGGGCGAGCGTCCGGCTGCCGACCCGGACTACCGCTTCGCCGTCGTCCAGTCCGAGCACTACCCGGTGCACCTGCGCAGCGCCGTCGACGAGTTCGACGTCGCTCCGCTCTCCAAGTACCTCTCCCACTTCGCGCGCTGGTACCGCGAAGACGAGCGCGCACCGGAGGTCGAGGCGGTCGTGCAGCCGGTGCTCGAGCAGGGCCTGCGCGGCCTGGGACTGGAGGGAGCCTGAGATGAAAACGCTGCTGGTCGACAACCACGACTCCTACACCTACAACGTCTTCCACCTGCTCGCCGCCGCTTCGGGCGAGGAACCGATGGTGGTCAACAACGACGCGGTCAGCTGGCGGGTCCTGACAAGGATGGACTTCGACGCGATCGTGCTCTCGCCGGGGCCGGGCCACCCGTCGCGCTGGCACGACTTCGGCGTCTGCAGCGACATCCTCCGCCACTCGGAAGTCCCCGTCTTCGGGATCTGCCTGGGCCACCAGGGGATCGGCAACCTGCTCGAGGGCACCGTCAACCGGGCGCCGATGGCGATGCACGGCCGGCTCAGCCGGGTCATGCACGAAGGCAAGGGCCTCTTCAAGGACGTGCCGCAGGGCTTCTCGGTCGTCCGCTATCACTCGCTGGCGATCACGACCCCGCCCGGGCCCGAAGGGCACGTCGTCGCCTGGGCCGAGGACGGCGTCGTCATGGGGGTCGAGCACACGAAGCGGCCGATCTGGGGCGTCCAGTTCCACCCGGAGTCGATCTCGACCGAGTACGGGCTGAAGATCGCCCAGAACTTCTTCGACCTGGCGGCGACCTACAAGCGCCCGCAGCGGCCGGCCGGGCGGGCGACGATCGCGCCCCGGGCAGTGAAGCCGGCGCCGCGCACCTCCCCGCAGGGGGAGGGCGGCGAGATGGAGCTGCGGATGCGAACGGTCGAGGGCGAGGCGCCGACCGAGTACGTCTACGAACGGCTCTTCGCCGAGCACGACCCATCCTTCTGGCTCGACAGCGCCGACGCCCCGACCTGGCTCGCCCAGTGCTCCTACATGGGAACGACGGCCGGTGCCGAGCGCTGCTTCGTCACCTACGACGTCGACACGGGCGAGGTCCTGGTCAACCGCGGCGGCGTCGAGACGGTCGAGCACAAATCGATCTTCGACTACCTGCACCGTGAGCTGGGCCGGATCAGGGTCGACCCGCCGGAAGGAGTCGAGCGCGGCCTCGTCGGCGGCTACGTCGGCTACCTCGGCTACGAGCTGAAGGCCGACTGCGGCTCCCCCAACGTCCACAGCTCCGACATGCCCGACGCGGCGATGATGCTGGCCAACCGCGTCGTCGCCGTCGACCACACCAAGGGCCTCACCTACCTCTTCGCCCTCTGCCGCGGCGAGGACCCGGAGGCCGAGCTCTGGCTCGACGCGGCCGAGGAGCTGGTCCGCGAGGCGATCGCCTCGCCGCCGGCCGAGCGGCCGCTGGCGCCGCCGAGCGAGCCGGGCTCCCACGTCAGCTTCCACTCCGGCCGCGGCCGCGAGCGCTACCTCGCCGACATCGCCCGCTCACAGTCCGAACTGCTCGCAGGAGAGTCATATGAGGTCTGCCTGACCGACCAGTTCTCGACCGACGCCAGCCCCGACCCCTTCGAGCTCTACCGGCAGCTGCGCCGCAGCAACCCCTCGCCCTTCTCCGCCTTCCTCCACTTCGGCGAGAACGCGATCGTCAGCTCCTCACCCGAGCGCTTCATCTCGGTCGACCGCCAGCGTCAGGTGATGGCCCGGCCGATCAAGGGAACCGTCTCCCGGCTCGCGGACCCGGCCGCCGACGCGGCGGTGGTGAAGGAGCTGGCCGAAGACGAAAAGACCTACGCCGAGCACCTGATGATCGTCGACCTGCTGCGCAACGACCTCGGCGTCGTCTGCGACCTGGAGTCGGTCGAAGTCCCCGACCTGATGGTGATCGAGCCCTACGCGACCGTCCACCAGATGGTCTCGACGATCGTCGGCCGGCTCGAGGACGGCCGCAGCGCCGTCGACTGCGTCCGCGCGACCTTCCCCGGCGGCTCGATGACCGGCGCCCCGAAGGAGCGGACGATGGAGATCATCGACGACCTCGAGGAGGAGGCGCGCGGCGTCTACTCGGGCTCGATCGGCTACTTCGGCGCCGACGGCTCGACCGACCTCAACATCGTCATCCGCACGATCGTGATGCGGCCGGGGCGGACGACGATCGGCGCCGGCGGCGCGATCGTCATGCAGTCGGACCCCGAGGAGGAGTTCGACGAGATCCTGCTGAAGGCGCGGGCGCCGATGGCGGCGATCGCCCGGGCGGTGACCGGCTCCGAGGAGCCCGGGGCGGCTTGGAGCGTCGAGCTGGAGCCGATGGCTCGAGGGGTGCGAGCGGCGTGAGCGAGGCGGCCTCCAGCGAGGCGACGGTCCGCGAGGCCGGCGCCGAGGACGTCGAGGCGGTCGCGACCGCCGTCGGCAGCCTGCTCGAGGAGCTCGGCGGCCGCATGCCTTCGCGGCAGGAGATGGAGGCAGATGTACAAGCTTTGCTCGACGACCCGCAGGGCGGGTCGGTGCTGATCGCGGAGGCCGACGGGGAGATCGTCGGCGTCTTGACCGCGAGCTGGCAGCGGGCAATCCACGTTCCCGGCATCTACGCGACGATCCAGGACCTCTGGGTCGATGGGGCTTGGCGCAGTCGCGGCGTCGGGGCGGAACTGGTCGAGGCGGTCGCATCCCAGGCGCGAGCTCGCGGGGTAGGCCGGCTTGAGGTCGGTCTACCGCGGGAGACCTTCGCGGCGATTGCCTCGACCGAGTCCTTCTACGAGCGCAACGGGTTCGAGCACCTCGGGCCGCGGATGCGGAGGCTGCTTGCATGAGCGCGGAGCGCGATAGGTCATGACTGAGCTGCTGATGGTCGAGCAGCGCCAGGGCAGCGGCGACGCCGCCTTCTGGGTGCGGGAAGGGGAACGGCTGATCGAAGGCCGCGACTCCAACCAGCGCCTGGTCGAGCTGCGGGCGGGCCTGGTCCGCCACGCCGGCGTCCGCCCGGTCGAGGCCGACGCCGCTGACGAGCAGGTGCAGGAGACGCTGCAGGGGCTGCACGAGGCCGACTACCTGCTGGCGCTCTCCGAGCTCGAGGGGGCCGAGCCGGTGGTGATGCCGGACTTCGCCCCGCCCGGCCTCGAGCCCGACATCCCGGTCAACGAGGCGCTGGTCGCGGCGGCGCTGGAGGGGATCCGCACCTCGATCACCGCCGCCGAGCGGCTGCTCGAGGGCGCCCGCTTCACCTACGCGGTCTGCCGGCCGCCGGGGCACCACGCCGGCCCGGCCTTCCACGCCGGCTACTGCTACCTCAACAACGCCGTCGCCGCGGTCCGCCGCCTCAGCGACGCCGGCCTGAAGCCGGTCGGGATCATCGACCTCGACCTCCACTACCCGAACGGGACCTCGGCCCTGATCGAGCGGATGGGCCCGGTCGCCGCCCTGCACTCGCTGCACGCGGCGCCGGTCACCAACCTGCCCCCCGGGACGCCGCTGCCGCGACTGCCCGGTGAACGCGCCGTCGCCTTCACCGAGAGCCCCGACGAAGACACCTACCTGGCCGAGGTCGCGCACTCGATCCACGACCTCTCGGAGATCGCCCGCGCCCTCGTCGTCTCGCTCGGCTACGACACCGTCGCCGGCGATCCGCACGGGGGCTGGAGCTTCCGGCCGGAGATCTTCGCCGAGATCGGCCGCCTGCTGGCCCGCTCGGGCCTGCCGGTCTGCGTGATCCAGGAGGGCGGCTACGCCCTCGACGAGCTCGCCGACTGCAGCCACGCCTTCGCCACCGGCCTGCTCGGGGAGCGGGAGCGATGAGCGCCAACGGGCTCGAGCCCTTTCGCCGCCGCCTCGACACGATCGACGACGAGATCGCGCGGCTGCTCGGCGAGCGGCTGCAGATCTGCCGCGAAGTCGCCGTCTACAAGAGCCGGCACGGGATTCCGATGATGCAGCCCGACCGGGTCAAGGTCGTGCGCGAGCGTTACCTCGTCCGCGGCGCCGAGCACCAACTGCCGCAGCAGTTCTCCTCCGATCTCTTCGACCTCCTGATCGCGACCACCTGCCGGCTCGAGGACGAGCTGATGGACGAGCTCGCGGCCGCCGAGGGAAAGGACGCGGCGTGAGCGCCCTGCCGCCCGGGCCACGGCTGCCCCGGACCCTGCAGGCGGTCGGCTGGACCCAGCGGCCGCTGCCCTGGCTGGAAAAGTGCCATCGCCGCTACGGCGACACCTTCACCCTGCGGATCCGCCACTACGGCGACTGGGTGATCCTCTCCGACCCCGACGACGTGAAAAAGGTCTTCACGGCGGGGCGGGCGGTCGGCGTCGACACCGCCAACCCGCTGCTCGGGCCGCTGCTCGGCCCGCGCTCGGTGATGCTGCTGGAAGAACCAGAACACATGACCCGGCGCAAGCTGATGCTGCCCTCCTTCCACGGCAAGGCGGTGCAGGCGGACTCGGAGATGATGGCGGCGGTGGCGCGGCAGGCGATCTCGCGCTGGCCGGTGGGGGAGCCCTTCGCGCTCTGGCCGCGGATGCAGGACATCACCCTCGACGTCGTCATGCGGGCGGTCTTCGGCCCCGACTCAGAGCACCCGCGCCTGCAGCCGCTGCGCGAGCGGCTGCGCGGGCTGACCGCCTGGATGAACGAGCCCCGCAACCTCGCCCGGCTCGCCCTCTTCGGACCCCGCTGGGTGATCAACAGCCGCGGCTACCGGGAGGCGATGGGCGCGGTCGAGGAGGCGGTGATGGAGGAGGTGCGGCGGCGCAAGGCCGAACCGGATGGCGGCGCCCTCGGCGTCGTCTCGATGCTGGTCAGCGCGCGTTACGAGGACGGCTCGCCGCTTTCCGACCAGGACCTGCGCGACGAACTCGTCACCCTGCTCTCCGACGGGCCGACCTCGAGCACCCTCGCCTGGACCTTCGAGCGGCTGCTCCGCAACCCCGACAAGCTCGCCAAGCTGCAGGAGGACCTGCGCGACGGCGACGGCGCTTACCTCGACGCGGTCGTGAAGGAGACGCTGCGGCTGCGGCCGCCGGTGCCGGTGGTCGTCCGCAACCTGCTGGAGCCGCTGCGGCTCGGCGGCTACGAGCTGCCCGCCGGGACGACGGTCGCCCCCTGCATCCACCTGATCCACCGCGACGAGCGCCACTACCCCGAAGCCCACCGCTTCCTGCCGGAGCGGTTCGTCGGCAAGCAGCCCGGCACCTACACCTGGATCCCCTTCGGCGGCGGCACCCGCCGCTGTCTCGCCGCCAGCTACGCGGAAATGGAGATGAAGCGGGTGCTGCGGATCGTCCTGGAGACGACCGAGCTGCGGGCGGTCGAGAGCGATGCCGAGCGGGCGCGCAAAAGCGCGATCTCCTTCGCCCCCGACCAGAAGGGCCTGGTGATCGCCGAACCGAGAGAGACCGAGCCGGCGGGGCCACGTGCCCTGGCCCCCGTCTGAGGAGGAGAGCCGTGAGCGAGAGCGACATCCTCATCGTCGGCGCCGGCGCCAAGGCCGCGGCGATCGCCGCCAAGGTCCACACGATCAACACCCTCGGCCTTGGTGAGATCTCGATGACCGTGATCGAGAAAACCGAGCCCGCCGCCTCCTGGCTGGGCCGCAACGGGATGACCTCCGGCGAGGAGCCGCTGGCGATCCCGCCGATCAAGGACGTCGGCTTCCCGTACCAGAGCAGCCGCCAGTTCGGCAGCCTCGGCGACGAGATCGACGCCGCGCTGCTGCCGTTCACCTGGCAGCGCTTCGCGATGGAGCGCCACGAATACGCGGCCTGGGTCAACTCCGGCTCGCCCTCGGTGATGCACCGCGACTACGGCGCATACCTGGGCTGGGTGCTGGAACGGGCGACCGAGGGAGTCAGCATCTACGACGGCCGGGTGACCGAGATCGGGCTCGCCGACGGGCACGATGGCTGGCGGGCCGAGGTCGCCGAGCGCGGCCGGCCGGAGGACCCCGAGCGCCATACCGGGCGCAACCTCGTCCTCACCGGCCCCGGCGTGCACCGGCACTTCCCGCACGACCCCGAGGTCGAGTCGCGGGTCTTCCACTGCGACAGCCGCCGCGAGGAACTGGCTCGGATCCCGGAGCGCGAGCCGGTCGAGATCGCGATCGTCGGCGGAGGGGAGAGCGCCCTCAGCGCTCTCGTCTTCCTCCGCGACCTGCGCCCGCAGGCGCGGCTGACCGTCTACACCCCGACCCTGCCGCTGAGCCGCGGCGAGAGCTTCCTCGAGAACCGCGTCTTCGCCGACCCCGACAACGTCGAATGGGAACACCTCGACATCGAGACGCGGCGGGACTTCGTCAAGCACTGCGACCGCGGCGTCTTCGACTCCAGCGTGCTCGAGCGGATCGCCGACGACGACCACCTCTCCTTCGTCACCGGTCGCGCCCTCCACGTCTCCCTCGCCGACGACGGCGAGGCGGCGCTGCTCGAATTCGAGAGCCCCGCCCACGGCGAGATGTCCCAGCCCTACGACTTCGTCATCAACTGCACCGGCTTCGACCTCCTGCGCCAGCTCCGCGGCCTCTTCCCTGACGCGGTGCGCGACGAGGTCGAAGAACAGTGCGGCCCGCTCTGGGACGGCCCGCCGAAATTCGAGGTCCCGATCGGTCGCGGCCTCGAACTCGAAGGGGTGCGGCCGCGGCTGCACATCCCCGGCCTCGGCGGCCTCCGCCAGGGCCCCGGCTTCGCCAACCTCGGCAGCCTCGGGCTGCTGGCAAATCGGGTGCTGCAGCCGCTGCTCGCGGAACTCGACATATCGACTGCGCCGGAATCGGCAAAGATGCAGGACAAGTCCTTATTACTCGACTAGGAGGGAACCAGAGGATGTCAGGGATGAAGTCAGGAAAGACTTGGGCTGCGCTGCTTCTGCTGGCGGCGTTGACCGCCCTCGCAGGTTGCGGCGGCGGATCCTCAACGGGCTCCTCCGGCTCGGGAGAAGAAGCGAAGCTGACCGGCGACGGCTGGCCGGGCATCGACCAGGCCGCGACCCGCGACGCCGAAGGCGAGATCAACGGCAAAAACGCCTCCGAACTCGAAGTCGCCTGGTCGCTGCCCTCGAAAGCGCAGAGCACCTACGGCGCCTACGCCACCAGCCCGGTGATCAGCAACGGCGTCGTCTACATCCAGGACCTCGAATCGGCGGTGCAGGCGATCAACCTCGAAAGCGGCGACGTCGAATGGACGTGGCAGTCGGAATCGGCGACCCAGGGCCCGAACGGGGTCACCGTCGCCGACGGCAAAGTCTTCGGCGCGACGGCCAGCGAAGCATTCGCGCTCGACCAGGAAACCGGCAAGGAACTGTGGTCGGTGCCGATCGCCGAAAGCCCGCTGGCGATCGACATGGCGCCGGGCTACAACGACGGCCTCGTCTACGTCGCCACCGTCCCGGTCAACGTCAACTCCGAATACCAGGGCGGCGGCGTCGGCACCCTCTACGCCCTCGACGCGAAAACCGGGAAGAAGATGTGGACCTGGGACACTGTCCCGAAGAGCCTCTGGGGGAACAAGAAGGAAAACGCCGGCGGCGGCCTCTGGTACCCGCCGACCTTCGACGAAAAAGGCTCGATGTACTTCGGGACCGGCAACCCGGTGCCCTACCCCGGCACGCCGAACCAGCCCTGGGGAGCGAGCCGCCCCGGCCCCAACCTCTACACCAACTCGATGGTCAAATTGAACGCGAAGACGGGCAAGCTCGACTGGTACTACCAGCAGACCCCGCACGACCTCTACGACTGGGACTTCCAGAACCCGCCGATCCTGGCTTCGGCCGGCGGCCGCGAGGTCGCGATCGGCTCCGGCAAGAACGGCATCGTCACCGCGGTCGACGCGAAGAGCGGCAAGCCGGTCTGGAGCACGCCGGTCGGCAAGCACAACGGCCACGACGACGACGGCATGCTGGCGATGAAGGGCGAAGCCTCGAAGATCAAGAAGGGCGAAGTCCTGCCCGGCAACCTCGGCGGCGTGATCTCGCCGCCGGCGGCCAGCGACAAAGCCGTCTTCGTGCCGGTCGTCAACGGCGGCATCGAAGTGACGCCGGAACAGACGCTCAACAACACCGCCGAACTGCAGGGCGGGATGGTCGCCCTCGACATCAAGACCGGCAAGGTCCTCTGGGAACAGGAATACCCGGCGGCGGCCTACGGCTCGCCGGTGGTGATGAACGACGTCGTCTTCTTCGCCACCTTCGACGGCACCGTGCGCGGGCTCGACGCCGAATCGGGCGGCGAAGTCTGGTCGGCGAGCCTGCCGGCGGGAGCGAACAGCGGCGTCGCCGCCAGCGGCAACACGCTCGTCGTCCCCGCGGGCATCCCGGCCGCCGAAGGGCAGCAGCCCGAACTGGTCGCCTTCCGCCTCGGCGGCTGAGCCCGGGCGAGGTTTCAGGCATCGCCCCGAGTCGGTAAGACTCGGGGCGATGGCCTCACCGCGCAGCGCCGGCATCCTCCTCTTCCGCCGCGACGGTGGCGAGACCGAGTTCCTCCTGGTCCACCCAGGGGGGCCGTTCTGGGCGCGCAAAGACCTTGGCGCCTGGACGATCCCCAAGGGGCAGATCGAGGAGGGCGAGGAGCCCCGAGCCTGCGCGATCCGCGAGATGGAAGAGGAGCTGGGGGCGCCGCCGGCGCTCGAACCCGAGGAGCTGATCGAGCTCGGCGCGATCCGCCAGCGGGCCGGCAAAGTCGTCGAAGCGTGGGCGGCGGAGGCCGAGTTCGACCCGGCGGCGCTCACCAGCAACACCTTCAGCATGGAATGGCCGCCGCGCAGCGGCAAGCAGCAGGAGTTCCCCGAGGTCGACCGAGCCGAGTGGTTCGACCGCCGGGCAGCGGGCGAGAAGATCCTGCCCGCACAGGCAGAGCTTCTGGATCGCTTGCTGGAGCGGTTAGAGTCGGCTGATGGAGAACGGAGCGTCCCCGAACGGTAGGCCTCCGATCCCGGCGCGCCTGCTCGGCGTCGGGGTGCGCGGCGCCCGCTCGGTAACCAAGGCGACCGGGATCGACCGGGCGGTGGAAGTCGCCGCCGAGGAGGCGATCGTCGCCGCGGTTGAGAGCAAAGCGGTCGAGCGGGCGATGGCCCGGGTGCTCGAAGGACCGGTCGTCGAAGAGGCGGTCGAGGGAGCGCTCGAGAGCGAGCGGGTGAAGCGGGCGCTGCTGGAGGCGATGGACTCCGAGCTGGTCGACGAGGTCTGGCGGCGGCTGCTGGCCAGCGAGGAGGTGCAGCAGCTGGTCGAGCGGATCGCCGAGGCGCCGGAGGTGCGGGCGGCGATCAGCGCCCAGGGGGCGGGACTGCTGGAGGACATCGGGCGGACGATCGGCAACATCGCCCGCCGCCTCGACAACCGCTTCGAGCGCATCGTCCGTCGCGTCTTCTTCCGCCCGCAGCGGCTGCTGCCGACCGAACGGGCCGGGGTCGTCAGCCGCGGCCTGGCGATGGTCGTCGACGGGGTCTTCGTCAACCTCGCGTTCACCGCCTTCGTCGCCCTCGTCACCCTGGTCGCCAACGCCTTCGGCGGCAACGGCGAAGGCGGGACCAGCCTGGCGATCGCCGTCGGCTCGACCGCCTGGCTCTCCTTCGGCGCGATCTACCTGGTCGGCTTCTGGTCGCTCGTCGGCGAGACCCCGGGGATGCGCTTCCTCGGCATCCGCCTCAGCGAGGACCGCCTCTCGCCGCGCCGCAGCTTCAGGCGCCTGGTCGGCCTCGGCCTCAGCGTCCTCACCTTCGGCGCCGGCTTCCTCGGCATCGTCTTCAGGGAGAACCGCCGCGCCTGGGAAGACCGCTTCTCCGGCAGCGAGGTCCTCTACGACGAGCGGCGGCCCGAGCCGGCGCCCTGGTCGCAGCCGGTCGTCAGATCGGAGCTCCCGAGCGATTCGGCAGCGTCCGCTGGACCAGCAGCGTGAGGCTGCCGCTGAGGATCAGCAGGCTGACGTTGATGACGAGGACGACGAGGGCGCCGAGGGCGTGGTCGATGCCGCCGGCGCCGAGGGCGACGCCGAGGTAGGCGGAGGCGGGAATCGTCGTCACCGAGATCGCGACGCCGACGGCGGTGCCGGCCCGGGTCTCGAAGGAGAGCATCCCCGCGATGCCGGCGGCGAGGGCGACGAGGACGGTCGTGTAATCGGTTTTCGCGAGGGTGCTGAGGCTGCTCTGCTCGACCTTGAAGCCGTCGGGGAGGAAGCCGAACCATTTGAGCAGGGCGCTGAGGACCATCGCCGTCACGACGACGAGGCCGAGGCCCATCGTCAGGGTGAAGAAGGCGCGGCGGGCGAGGTCGAGCCGTCCCCGCACGAGGCCGACCGAGGTGGCGCAGATCGGCAGCAGGTCCGGGCTGACCGCCATCGCGCCGACGATCAGGATCGAGCTGCTGGTGATGACGCCGCAGGCGGCGATCACGGCGGCGACGTTGATCAGGGCGAGGTAGCGGGCGAGGAGGCGCGAGTTGGCTTTCGCCTGGCCGAGGACCTCGACCCAGGAGAAGCCGTCGACCCCGCCTTCGCCGAAGTGGTGGCGATGCTGCGGTGCGACCACCTCGACCCTGGTGAGGACGTAGTCCTCGCTACCGATCCCGAACTCGCCGACGGCGTCGACCAGCCGGTCGGCGGCGATCGGCTCGACGTCGGCGACGAAGACGAAGGACGGGGAGGAGGTGGACTCGTCGGCGGTCTGGACGATCCGCCGCACCCCCTCGAGCTCGCGCAGCAGCGTCCCGAACTCCTCGGCCCGGTGGTGGGCGACGGAGGAGCGCAGCCTCAGCATCTGCGGATCAAGCGACCAGCTTCAGGACCTTGAAGGCGCGGTCGCCTTTCGGCGTCTCGACCTTCACGGTCGAGCCGACCTTGGCGTCCATCAGGGCACGCCCGATCGGCGACTCGGCCGAGAGGCGCCCCTCGGTGAGGCTGGCCTCGGTCGAGCCGACCAGCGTCCAGGTGTTGGTCTCGCCTTTGGACTCGTCGAGGACCTCGGCGGTGCGGCCGAAGGAGAAGAAGTCGCTGTCGAGCTCGGAGACCTCGACGACGACGGCGTTCCGCAGCCGTTCCTGCAGCCGCTTGATTTTCGTCTCCAGGTGGGCCTGGTCCTCTTTGGCGACGTGATACTCGGCGTTCTCCTTCAGGTCGCCCTCCTCGCGGGCGACCTTGATCCGCGCCGCCATCGCTTTCCGCGCCGGCCCTTCGAGCTCGGCGAGCTCGGCTTTCAGCTCTTCGATTCCGGCCTGGGTGATCGGCTCACCCGTCTGCTCCTGTGGGCTCATGCACGGGAGCGTGGCAGATCTCAATCGCCGCCGTTGCCCGCGCTGAAGGCGGGGGCAAAGGAGCGGACTTTGGCACCCGCCGCAGCCCCCAGCGGTTCGAGCGCGAAGAGGTCCTCGATCGAGCGCAGGAGCGAGTAAGGGTTGTAGGCGGCGCCGTCGGTCGCGCCCGGGGCGAGCAGCGGCGAGGCGAGGAGGGCGCCGACCTTCTTCGGGTCGGCAGGGGCGACCGCGGGGTCGGTCGGCGGCGCCGGGTCGGCAGCGCCGAAGCTGACGATCAGCAGGCCGTCCTGCTTGTAGGCGGGGGAGGCGAGGATCTCCGGCACCACTTTGGCGAGGAAGGCGTCGGCCGCCGCCGCGCCCTCGGTCGTCCCTTCCGGGCAGGTGCTGAGAAAGCCGGCGTTGCAGAGGCCGGGGGAGATGTAGGAGAGGTTGGCGGTCGAGTCGACTTTCTTCAGGTCGCCGGCGAGCTCGCTCAGCGGCACGTCGTTTTCGTCGCAGTCGCCGAGGTCGAGCAGCGAGTGAAAGAAGATGAACGGGTTGAGCCGCGTCGAGTAGCCGTCCGGCGTCGTCAGTTCGCCCGCTTCGGGTTCGGGGTGGACGCAGTTGTCGGGCTTGCCGGCTTCGTCGGTCATCCCTTCGAAGTAGCCGTGCCAGCGCAAGCGGGCGGCGACCAGCTGGTCGGGCAGGCTCAGGGTTTCGACTTCCTGCAGGCAGTCTTCATAGCTCGGGCAGTCGGCCTTCGTCGCCGCGGTCGGGGCCTGGCCGCTGACCGCGGCGATGCTGTTCGGCAGCGCCGCGGTGTCGAGCAGCGAGTAGTTGCTCAGCAGCAGGCCCTGCGGGCGCAGCTCGCCGGAGAGGTAGGACATCTGCGAGCCGGCGCCGAAGGCCGCTTCATAGCCGGGGCCGGCGAGGGAGATCCAGAAGACGTGCTGGACCGGGCCCGGTTCGGCCGCTTCCGGTTCGCTGGATGGGGCGCTCGGCGCTTCCGGTGCAGGCGCCGGCGCTTCGGGGGAGGGCGCCGGCGCGGGGAGCGGCCCGGAGGAAGCCGCTTCCCCGCTGGGCGCCGGCGTCGGGGAGGAAGGGGTGGGCGCCGATGCTTCCGGCACGGAGGGGGCCGGCGCGACGGCGACGGGGGCGCTTTCTTCTGCCATCAGCGCCCGTACGGCCGCGGCCGCGAACGGGTTCGAGCCGCCCACACCGCCGGCGCCGACGGCGACGACGCCGGTGGTGGCGACCAGCGAGGAAGCGACCAGCAGCGAGAAGCGTTTGCCGGTGAGGCTGGCGGCGGCCGCGATTGCTTTCTGCAGCGGACCGGCGAGCAGCTTCATGCCGCCGCCTCCGTCGCCGGCGTCAGCGAATGGCCGCACTGCGGGCAGAAGCGCACCGCGGGTCCGTAGGGCGAGCCGCAGCTCGGGCAGAGGCCGGCGGCGTCGGAGCGCTCGAGCTCGAGCAGCCGCTCGACGGCGAGCAGCTCGGCGTCGACCCGCTGCAGCTCGGCCGCTTTGCGGGTGAGGACGTCGAGGCGGACGTGGTCGCGAATCGCCATCTCGTAGAAGGCGCCGCCGAGGTCGGCCTGCATCACCGTGAACTTCTCCAGCAGCCGGTCCCGCTGCGCCTGCAGATCCTTGTTCTCGGGCGCGGGGGTGGGGGAGGGCGCGGGTTTTTTCTTCGCCTTCGGTTTCAGGTTCGGCAGCTTCACGGTTCCACCCCCGAGGGCGCCGGGGCGCTGCCGCCGTCGCCGCCGACGACGATCACGTCGGGCAGGTTCTGCTGCGCCTTTATGTAGTTTTCCCCCGTCTGTTCGGGGTTTTCTTCGACGGCTTTGGTGTCTTCTTCTTCCTTCTGCTTGGAAGCCTTGAAGTTGGTGACTTCGTGGACGTCGCCGTTGTCGGTGTGGGCGACGACTTTGCCCTCGCCTTTGGATCTGGCTTTGCCGGCTTTGGCCGCTTTTTTGTCTTTCGTCGCAGTGGCGGCGCTCGGGACCGCGGCGGTGGCGGTGGCGGCCGGCCGTTCGCGCAGCGCCTGCAGCAGCGCCTCGTTGTCGTCACCACCGCCGGAGCCGCCGCGGCCGACGACGACGCCGAGGCCCACCGCCAGCGGCAGCAGGGCGAAGAAGGCGACCGCGGCGGCGCGGCTGGTCGGGCTCGGTTTCGGCGCCGGCCCGGCCAGCGGCCGCCGCGCCCGTTTGCTCATCGTCGCGAAGTAGCGCGAGGCCGGGTTGGCGCCGTTGCCGCGGCGGGCGGCGCAGTTGACGCAGTAGCGCTGCTGGGGATCCATCGGCGCCCCGCACTCCTCACAGGGCTCATATGCCTGCGGCCTCTTCACGGGATCGTCGGTCATCCCTTCTCCTTCTCGTGCTTGCGCTGTTGCTTCTTCTTTTGCTGGCGCTCGTCGCGGGCCTTGAGGATGCGGGCCGATTCGGCCCGCTGGGCCGCGGCTTTCTCCTGCGTCGTCTCGCAGCCGCTCAAGCCGGCGACGGCCAGGCAGCCGCCGAGCGCGAGGACAGCCAACTGGGGGCCGCGCCTAACCGAATGCACCGCTGACGTACTCCCGGGTCCGTTGCTCGCGGGGCGAGCCGAAGAGGGCGGTGGCGCTGTTGTACTCGACCAGGTCGCCGAGGTACATGAAGGCGACGTGGTCGGCGATCCGGTAGGCCTGCTGCAGGTTGTGGGTGACGATGACGACGGCGACGTCGTCGCGCAGCTTCACGATCAGGTCCTCGATCACCTGCGTCGATTTAGGGTCGAGCGCCGAGCAGGGCTCGTCGAGCAGCAGCACCTCCGGCTCGGCCGCGAGCGCGCGGGCGATGCAGAGCCGCTGCTGCTGGCCGCCGGAGAGCTTCAGCGCCGGGTGGTCGAGGTTGTCTTTGACCTCCTCGAAGAGGCCGGCGCGGTCGAGGGCGCTGTGGACCGCCGGTTCAAGCGTCTTCTTCCGCGCCCGCCGCGAGCCCTGCTCGCGCAGCACGTAGGCGATGTTGTCGAAGACGCTCATCGGGAACGGGTTCGGCTGCTGGAAGACCATCGTCACCCGCCGTCGCAGCAGGGTCGGCTCGATCTCGGTGATGTCGACGTCGTCGAGGAGGATGCGGCCGCTGAGGCGGGCGCTCGTGGTCAGCTCGGTGAGCCGGTTCAGCGAGCGCAGCAGCGTCGTCTTGCCGCAGCCCGAGGGGCCGATCAGCGCCAGCACCTCGCCCTGCCGCACCGGCAGGGAGACGCGTTTGACCGCTTCTTTGGCGCCGTAGTGGACCGAGACCTCGTCGATCTCCATCCGCCGGATCGAGAACTGGGGCGCCCCGACCGAGCGCTTGGCGGTGGTGAAGCCGCTCTGCTGCGGGCCGTGGCCGTTGCCGTTCGCGGGCGGCAGCACCTCCGTCGCCGGCTCCGGGTCCTCCAGCTTCAGCCGCCGGATCGGCGGCGGTGCGGTCAGTGGCTCCACGTTCCTACCTTTCTCGCGCGGCGGTGGACGACGTCGACGGCCGCATTCAGGGCCAGGACCATCAGCAGCAGGACGAAAGCCGCCGCGTAGGCTTTCTGCGGCTGGTTGAGGTTCCCGGTCGGGGAGGCCTCGTAGACGAAGTTGGTGAGGGTGGTGCCGGCCCCGCGCAGGAAGTTGAAGGGGAAGGGGGCGCCTTCGACCGGGGCGAAGTTCTGGGTGGCGCCGAGGAGGACGACGATGATCGCGGTGTCGCCGATGATCCGGCCGAGGCCGAGCATCGCCCCGGTCGCGACCTGGGGACGGCAGGTGGGGAGGAGGATGCGGCGGGTCGTCGCCGCCTTCGTCTTGCCGACCGCATAGGAGGCCTCGCGGACGTGCCGCGGGATCGAGTTCAGCCCCTCGCGGACGCTGGCGACGATCAGCGGCAGCGCCACCAGCGAGAGCATCGCCCCGGCGGCGAAGAAGGAGCGGCCGAAGACGACGCCTTCGGAGGTGCGGCTGAGGAAGCCGAGCGCGGTCGAGGAGAAGATCACCGTGCCGAAGAGGGCGAGGACGATCGAGGGGATGCCGGCGATCGCCTCGATCGTCGATTCGGTGATCCGGGCGAGCGCCGCCGGGCGGCCGTACTCGACCAGCCAGATCGCGATCGCGACGCCGGTCGGCAGAGCCAGGGCGATCCCCAGCGTGGCGACGATCATGGTGCCGATGAAGGCGTCGGAGAAGCCGCCGCTTTCGGTCTCGGTGAAGCCCGCCGCAGCCGGCGTCCAGAGCATCTCCGGGCGCAGGAACTTGACCCCCTGGATCATCAGGTAGACGACGATCGCCACCGCGATCGCGCAGAAGAGCAGGCCCAGCGTCCAGCAGATTGCCAGGCCGATGCGGTCGGTCAGGCTCCAGGTGGCGCTGCCCTCGACGGCGCCCTTCTCCTTGCTCTTGTCCTTCAGCAGCAGCATCACGGCATCAGGTACTTGCGCATCGCCCGCCGGGCGGTCCAGCCGGCGAGGGAGAAGAGGGCGGCGGAGAAGAGGAGGACGGCGGCGATCGAGAAGAGGGTCGCGTTGAACGGCGGCGAGCTCAGCTGGTCGATGTTCTTGACGATCGTCGGCGCCAGCGGGCGCGAGGGCTCGTAGATGAAGATCAGCCCGTCGGCGGGGTTGGGCGCGAAGGCGACCGAGCCGGAGATCATCGCCAGCATCACTGCCTCGCCGATCGCCCGGGCGACGGCCAGCACGGTCCCGGCGATGATCGCCGGACGGGCGCTGCGGACGCCGATCTTCCAGGTCGTCCGCCAGCGGTTGACGCCGAGACCGAGCGAGCCCTCGAGCCAGCCCGGTTTCACCGCCCGCAGGCCGTCGCTGAAGATCGAGACCATCAGCGGCGCGATCATGATCGTCAGCACGAGGATCGCCGCCACCAGGCTGTAGCCGGTGAGGGAGATGACCCCGGCGACCGAGGCCTTCTGCTCCTCGGTGACGAGGTGGTTGCCGATGAAGGGGACGAGGACCAGGACCCCGAGCAAGCCGTAGATGACCGAGGGGACGCTGGCCAGGAAGCGGATGACGGGCTGGAGGATGTTGCTCATCCACTCGGGCGCGAACTCGACGATGAAGACGGAGATGAAGAGGGCGGAGACGAGGGCGATGAGGACGGCGCCGCCGGTGATCAGAAGCGTGCTCCAGATCAGCGGCCAGGCGTGGAAGGTGTAGACGTATTCGCCGCTGGTCTGGGCCGAGAGCGAGATCGCGTTGAGCTGGTCTTCGACCGAGCCCCCGGAGCTGAACCAGGCGAGGCCGTTATGGGAGAACGAGGGCCAGGCGCGGACGAAGACGGTGACGATCAGCGCCAGCAGCAGGGCGACGACCGCGCAGACCAGCGCGACGAGCATCCGCTCGACGCGCTGGTCTGACCACTTCGGGCCGTACTCCTGGGGGAGCTGCTCCTCCAAGGCCTACTTCTTGTTGAAGGCGGGGACGCCGCCGGCTTTGGAGATGACCGAACCGGCCAGGGGACTGCGCCGCGCCCAGTCGACGAACTTGAGCAGCGCTTTCGGGCTCGTGCTGCCGTCGCCGGGAAGGACGAGGAACAGGTAGCGCGAGAGCGGGTACTTGAGCGGCTCGACGCTGATCTTGCCGGGCGCGCAGGGGACCCCGTTGACCTTGAGGGGCTTGAGTCCCTTTTTCTGCCAGGCAAGGCCGGCGTAGCCGATCGCGTTCGGGTCCTGCTTCACCGCGTTGACGACGAGGCCGTCGGCGGTGAGGGCGTTGACGTTGGACGCGGGCGGCTCGTTGTTCAGCACCGCCTGGAGGAAGAAGTTGTAGGTCCCTCCGTTGGTGTCGCGGCCGACCGGGTCGATCGTCGTCCCGAGGCTGGATCCGACCTGGCTCCAGTTGGTGACCAGCCCCCGGTAGATGTCGTGGGTCTGCTGGATCGTGATGTTGCTGAGCGGGTTCTTCGGGTTGACGTCCAGGCAGAGCCCGTCGAGGAACATCTTGATGTAGGTCGTTCCCGCGTCGCTGGGGAGGGGGGTACGAGCCTGTCCTGCGAACTGACTGGTTCCGTTCTGGACGTCTTTGACGCCGGCGTTGCCGCCGTTCGCGGTGTAGACGAAATGGACCTTCTTGTTGACCTTCTTCGTGTAGGTCGCGAAGAGGGCCTGCAGCACGGGCTGCGCGGCCACGGAACCGGACCCGATCAGGGTCACCGCCCCGGCCGACGCCGGCGCAGCGAGCCCCAAGAGGGAGATCGCCGCTATGGCGAGGGTCTTGCTTCTCATACGGGGTTGAGTCCTTTCTGCCGGGATAAAACGAGTTTGTTGACCAACTACGTCGCAAAACCCTAGCAGCTTCTGTACCTTCCTGAGTCACTTAGTAAAGAAAGGCCATCCGAGGGCGCCCGGCAAGCCAGGGGAGGCCGCAGACATGGAGGACCAATTGTTGAAGAGAAGACTGTCCACCCCCCGAGCCGCGACGGTCGTCGTGCTTGCGGCGGCCGTTGCCGTCTCGGTCACGGTGGTGCCCTCGGTCGCCCAGTCGTTCCTGACCAGCCAGAAGGCGTCGAAGGTCTACGTCAGCAACAAGAAGGCGTCGCAGCTCTACCTGAAGAAGAAGGCGGCGTCGAACCTGTACGTGGCCAAGGCGACCTCGCCGCGGCCGCCGGTCGTCGGCATCGCCGCCGGCAGCGCCCAGTATGGGCCGGTCTCGGCGACCACCGCCGGCTTCATCCCGACCGCGTTCACCTCGTTCGCGACCAAGGCCGAAGCCAGCTCGGCGGTGATCTCGTTCTCCGGCCAGGCGATCTGCACGGCGCCGAAACCGGGTCCCGACCAGGCCTGCCCGATCCAGATCCTGGTCGACGGCCAGGCGACCGGGAAAGTCAACTTCGCGCCGGCGACGGCCGAGTCCCCGACCCCGGTCCCGGTCGTGCAGACGGTCGTCCAGACGGGCGTCCTGCTCAAAGGCGGCCACACGATCGCCGTCCAGTACGCGGGGGCGAAAAACGTCACCTTCACGCTGAAAGGCTGGAACCTCTCGGTCGAGGCCTACCCGCAGCCCGACGAACCGCTCGAGCTGGAAGCGGACTCCGGCTCCAAAGGCGGCAGCTCGAAGGGAAGCTCCAAGTAGGGAGCGAGAAGCGAAAGAGCCCGGATCGCCGTCGAGTGCGATCCGGGCTCAGGTTTCACAGCCGGGAGATTCAGCGCTTTCGGCCATCAGCGCTGGGGGCGGGGGAGGGAGTCCCCGAGGATCAACCGCGCCCGGTAGAAGAGCGCCTCGTCGGCCCCGTTCAGCTCCGACTCGCGATTGTCGGTCTGGGTGGTCCGGTTCTGCCCGATGCCCGCCGGAACGTCGTCCCGCACCAATCCGGTCAACCGACCCCGCGATCGAAACGTCGTAGTGGCAACGCGTCTAGTCACTCTGTCTCCTTTCTTGTTTTGTTCACCAACTAAGTCAAGAATAGCAGATGGACCCACGGATCTCGTCGGTGACGCACCGTTATCAGGAAGGCTCCCGGGAGGACTGCTTCAGATGCTGCCTGTTGGTTTTCGCCTTTTGCAGCGTCGAGGAGATTTTTTCGGTGCCGCCGGAGAGGGTGTTGCCGAGGCCGACCGCGGTGAAGGCGGTGGCGATCAGGGCCGCTACCGAGACCACCTGATTTTCTCCCCAGGTCGCCGATTTCGCATAGACGAGGGCCATCGCCAGCCCGGCCGCGGCCACCGAGACCAGCAACAGAAAGATCTTGATCGCCAGTTCCCTGCCGCTGGTCTCCGGTTCCAGTTCCGCGTAGGCCTTGACGAAGAGGAAGAGGAAGGTCGCGATGAGAACTACGATCAGGGCGATCACGAATTCGCTCTTCTGCGACTTCATCTGGGCCGTCTGGGTCAGGACTGCCGAAGAGATTTCTCCCGGCCCGACGAACAGGAACTGACCCGTGTAGGTCCCCGGCTCGCCGTGGGCGCCGTCGATGCAGAGGTTGAAGCCGATTTCCTTGCGGTGGTTGAAGAAGTGGGGGCGGGTGTAGGTGGGGGAGACCAGCCGCACCGATTCGAGGCTTTCCGAGCCGATCCGGCGCAGCGGTTCCAGGCTGTCGATCTCGAAGTTGGTGGAGAAGACTTTTTCCGGGATCGGGCTCGAGGCCTTGAGGACGATGTAGTCGGATTTGATTCCGCGACCGGCTCCGAAGCTGAGCACCGGGTCGGTCGCGTGGACCGTGAGTTCGATCGGGTCGGGGATCGAGACCGAGGTCGGATGGGCCTGTTCGTTGATCGACCGAGCGTTCTTTTCCTTGCATTCGGCTTCTTCCTCTGACTCCGGCGCGGCGGCGGCGGCGGTCGTCGAGGCTTCGTCGGCGGCGGAGGCGCCTGCGGCTAGAAGGCCGACCGCGATGACCACCGCTGCCAGGCAGCCGCCGAGGAAGGCGAGACGCTTCACGCTCCGGAGCACGTATCCCTCACTAGTCAGGAGTACTTACGGTTCATAACCCTATGGGCAAAACCGGATTACGCAAGTGGCGCGGCGAGGTGGGGCGGGGCGTCACCCGGCAAGAAGACGCCCCACCCCGTCGCCCCTTCAGACGGCTGCAGGTATTCCTGCGTCGCCGCCGTCCTGGGTCCCGAGGGGAGTCGAGGCCCCTGGGGAAATGGACGGCGAGCCACCGTTGAAGCTTTTGGCCTGGATCGGGCGCAGGTAGGCGATCTGGCCCTCCCGCAGCTCCAGGCGCTGGAGTTCGTTGCGGGTCAGCTGCGCCCAGACCTCGGTCCCGTCGGAGAGGACGAGCTCGACCCGGACCTCGAAGCCGAGGGTGACGATCCGCTGGACCAGGCCCTCCTGGGTGCGCTCGTCGGGGTCGAGGACGACCTCCATGTCGTGCGGGCGCACGAAGTGGTCGCCGAGCCGGTTGACCTCGCCGACGAAGCTCATGACGAATTCGTTGGCCGGGTGCTCGTAGAGCTCGTCGGCGCTGCCGGACTGCTCGACCCGCCCCTCGTTCATCACCACCAGCTGGCCGGCGACGTCCATCGCCTCCTCCTGGTCGTGGGTGACGAAGATCGTCGTCACGTGCATCTCGTCGTGGAGGTTGCGCAGCCAGGTACGCAGGTCCTTGCGGACCTTGGCGTCGAGGGCCCCGAAGGGCTCGTCGAGCAGCAGCACCTGGGGCTCCACCGCCAGCGCCCGCGCCAGCGCCATCCGCTGCCGCTGCCCGCCGGAGAGCTGCGAGGGGTAGCGGTCGGCGAGGCCGGGAAGCTGGACAAGATCGAGCAGATCGTGCACCCGCTGGGAGATCTTCGCCTTCTCCCACTTGCGGATCTTCAGCCCGAAGCCGACGTTCTCGTACACGGTCATGTGCTTGAAGGCGGCGTAGTGCTGGAAGACGAAGCCGACTTCGCGCTTCTGCGTCGGCTTGCGGCCGACGTCTTCGCCCTCGATCAGGACCCGGCCGGAATCGAGCGACTCGAGGCCGGCGATCGCCCGCAGCAGGGTCGACTTGCCCGAGCCGCTGGGTCCGAGCAGAGCGGTCAAGGACCCGGTCGGGACCTCGATATTCACGTCTTTGAGCGCCTGAAAGTCACCGAAGCACTTGTTGGCTCCCTCGACTGAGATACCCATCAGGCGTCCTCCTTTCGTTTCAGCAGGTTCATCGCCAGCAGGGTCGTGAGCGCCAGCATTGCCAGTAGGACGGAGGCGCCGAAAGCGCCGGGGAGGTTGAAGTTCTCGTATTGCTTGGAGACGAAGAGCGGCAGCGTCTGGGTCTGGCCGGAGATCGAGCCGGAGACGACCGAGACGGCCCCGAACTCGCCGAGGACGCGGGCGGTGGTGAGGACGACGCCGTAGGCGACGCCCCAGCGGATCGCCGGCAGGGTGATGCGCCAGAAGGTCTGCCAGGCGTTGGCGCCGAGGGTCGAGGCCGCCTGCTCCTGCTCGGTGCCGATCTCCTGCAGCACCGGCACCGTCTCCCGGACCACGAACGGCAGCGAGACGAAGACGCAGGCGAGGATGATCCCCGGGGTCGAGAAGAGGACTTCGATCCCGGCTTCGGCGAGGCCCGGTTCGAACCAGCCGTCTTTGCCGTAGAGGAGGAAGAGCGAGAGGCCGATGACGACCGGCGAGATCGCGAAGGGAAGGTTGATGACGGCGTCGATCAGGGCGCTGCCGCGGGCCCGGTGGCGGACCAGCAGCAGGGCGCAGCCGATCCCGAAGACGGTGTTCAGCGGCACCGCGACCGCGACCGAGATCAGGGTCAGCTTCAGCGCGTGGAGGCCGTCGGGGGAGGTGATCGCTTCGAACGGCGGCGCGATCCCGTCTTCGAAGGTTTTGTAGAAGATGAAGGCGAGCGGCAGCATCAGCAGGATGAAGACGTAGCCGAGGCCGAGCACTCGCAGTCCCCAGCGGCTGCTGGTGGTCCCGGTCATCAGTTATCTCCTCCGCCACCGGAGAACGGCATGATCGTCGAGTCGATCTCGACCGACCGTTCGTGGCGGTTGCTCCAGCGCTGGATCAGGCTGACGATGACGAGACAGCCGAGCGAGGCGGCCAGCAGCACCACCGAGACGGCGGCGGCGCCGACATCGTTGCCGTTCTCGATCAGCTGCTTGATGTAGACCGAGGAGACCTGGGTGTCGGGCAGCCCGCCGGCGAACAGCAGCACCGAGCCGAACTCGCCGAGGGCGCGGGCGAAGGCGAGGGCGACGCCGGCGCCGAGGCCGGGCAGGAGGTTGGGGAAGATGATGCGGCGGAAGATCGTGAAGCCGCCGGCCCCGAGCGAGGCGGCCGCCTCCTCCATCTCGCGGTCCATCTCCATCAGCAGCGGCTGCACCGCGCGGACGACGAAGGGAAGGGTGACGAAGCAGAGGGCGACGACGACGGCGACGCGGGTGCCGGCGATGTGGACGCCGAAGGGGCTTTTGTCGCCCCAGAGCTCGATCAGGATCAGGCTGGCGACGATCGTCGGCAGCGCGAAGGGAAGGTCGATGACCGCGTTGACGACGCCCTTGCCGGGGAAGTCGTCGCGAACCAGGAGCCATGCGAGGATCGTCCCGAAGAAGGCGTTGATGAGGACGACGATGGTCGAGGCGATCAGGGTCAGCTTTAGCGACTTGACCGCCTGCGGCTGGGTGACCTGCTCCCAGAAATGGCCGAGGCCGGAGCTCAGCGACTGGTCGGTCAGGGCCGCCAGCGGCAGCAGCACGATCAGGCTCAGGTAGAGCACGACCATGCCGCGGCCGAGGCCGGCGCCGACCCAGGGCAGGCGCAGGCCTGCCCTGGGGGCGCCGGAGCGGGTGAGGGTGCCGGCCTCCATCGATCAGCCCGAGGTGGAGACCCCGAGTTCGGACTCGATCGCGGCCACCGAACCGGATTCTTCGTCGAAGAATTCGTCGTTGACCTTGCCCCAGCCGCCGAATTTGCTGATCTGGAACAGCTGCTTCGGGGTCGGGAACTGCTTCGGGTCGACCAGTTTCGGGTTGACCGGGCGGTAGCCGTTTTCAGCCCACAGTTCCTGGCCTTCGTCTGACCAGAGGAAGCTCAGGAAGGCTTCGGCAGCCGGCTCCTGCGCGTCTGCGGTGACGGCGATCGGGGTTTCGATCTGGATCGTCGAAGGCGGGATCACGTATTCCACGTCTTCGCCTTCCTTTTCGGCCTTGATCGCTTCGTTCTCGTAGGTGAGGAGCACGTCGCCCTGGCCCTGCGAGAAGGCGGCGAAGGCGTCGCGACCACTGCCCGGCTGGGCAACCGTCTTTTCGAGGACGGTCTTGACGGCTTCCAGCGCCTGGTCGGGGGAGTCGCCTTCTTCCAGCGCCGAGCCGTAGACGGCCATGATGTTCCAGCGGGCCGAGCCGGAGCTGAACGGGTTCGGGGTGACGACGCCGATGTCCTTGTCCTCGATGTCCTTGAAGGACTTGATGCCCTCGGGGTTGCCCTTGCGGGTGAGGATCACGACGACCGAGTCGGTGGCGATTCCCTTGTACTTGTTCTGGTCCCAGTCTTTGGCGACGATTTCGCCTTCTTCGACCAGCCGTTCCATGTCGCCGGCCTGGGAGAAGTGGACGACCGATGCGGGCTGTCCCGCGGCCACCGCCCGGCTCTGGTCGCCGGAGGCGCCGAAGGAGTTGCTGAAGCTCACGCCCTTGCCGTCCGAGGTCTGCTCGAAGGCGGGCTCGAGGGTTTCGGCGTAGACGGATTCCGGGGTGGAGTACCCGACCACGTCGAGCTTGCCACCGCCGCCACCACTACCTCCAGAGGAGCCGGTGGTGTCGCCACCGCCGCCGCATCCAGCGGCAAACACTGCCAGGAGCAAAACGAGAAGAGCGGCGGGGAGGCCGACCTTCACGCTGCGCCGCCGGGTGTCGCGAGCGTTCCGCATCTATTGAGTTCCTTCCTATGTCGACTAACTTACGTTCTTGAGCAACTTACTGCTCAATGAGGCGGGCACAGTAGCACAAAGTCGACCAAGAAAGTCTGGAATCCTGATCTGGATTAGGGTCTTCGCATGAGAGACGACGTGGTCCGGACCCCGGACGAGCAGCTGGAAGGCCTCCCCGACTACCCCTTCGAGTCCCGCTACCGCGAGCTCGACGGGCTGCGGCTGGCGCACCTCGACGAGGGCGAAGGGGAGCCGGTGATCTTCTTCCACGGTGAGCCGACCTGGTCGTTCCTCTGGCGCAAGGTGCTGCCGCCGGTCCGCGACGCCGGCTACCGCTGCATCGCCCCCGACTACGCCGGCTTCGGCCGCTCCGACAAGCCCACCGACGTCGGCTGGTACACCTACGACCGCCACGTCGAGCTGATGGCGGCGCTGCTGGAGGAACTCGACCTGCGCGACGCGACCGCGGTCGTCCACGACTGGGGCGGGCCGATCGGCCTGCGGCTGGCGGTCGAGCACCCGGACCGGATCAGCCGTCTGGTGATCATGGAGACCGGGCCCTTCACCGGCCACCAGAAGATGAGCGACGCCTGGCTCGCCTTCCGCGAGTTCGTCCGCAACAGCGACGAGGTCCCGGTCGGGATGCTGGTCCGGGGTGGCTGCAAGAACGACCCGGGCGACGAGGTGATCGCCGCCTACGAGGCTCCTTATATAGACGGGGCCTCGAAGGCCGGGACCCGCGCCTTCCCGCTGATCCTCCCGACCGAGCCCGACGCTCCCGGCGCCGCCGAGGGCAAACGCGTCGCCGACGCCCTCCGCGACGACGACCGCCCGGCGCTGGTCCTCTGGGCCGACTCCGACCCGGTGCTGCCGTTCTCGGTCGGCGAGCGGGTCTCCAGCCAGCTCAACTTCCCGCCGCCGCGGCCGATCGAGAACGCTTCGCACTTCCTCCAGGAGGATGCCGGGCCGGAGATCGGCGGCATCATCGCCGAGTGGCTGCGAGCCGGCTGATCAGGCCGGTCATCTGCTCGTGCGAGTGCTCGAGCAGTAGCTGAACCCGGCGCGGGGGGTCGTTGTCCTCTAGCCAGGTGACGGTTCCGGGCCAGTAGGAGTTCGGGGGAGTTCCGGGTTGGTGGAAGGCGGTGGCGAAGACCCAGCTGCCGGTGTTGTGGAGGCGGCCGCCGCGGGGGAGGGGCCATTCGGGTTCGTCAGGCAGGGGGCCGCCACGGTGAGTGTGGCCGGTGATCACGTGGGCGTCGTCGACGCCGAGCTGGGTCGCCATCTCGGTGGCGGCTTCAACTCCGGTGCGGAAGATCGCCCGCGTCGTCACGTCGGCCTCGAAGTCGGCGTGGAGGAGGCCGTTGAGGCCACGGATCGCCAGCGGGAACCCGGCGCGGGCGGCCCGGGCGCCCAGGGTGGTCCTGCGCTCTTCGCCGGCGAGCACCTCCCAGGCGCGCTCGAAGGGCCCGTTGCGGCGGCGCTTCAGCGGCAGCACCTGGGCGAGGCCGTAGGCGAACCCGTAGAGGGGGCGGAGGATCCGTTCGTAGTCGGTCGGGGTGGCGGGGTTCGGCAGCGGCCGGGAGACGCGGGCAACCAAGGCTGCGGCCAGGCACTCGGCGCGGGGCAGCCGCAGGTGGGCGTCCATGTAGTGGCCGTGCGTCGCGTAGACGTCGTCGCGCAGCCAGAGCCCGGGATAGGCGATCCGCAGCCGGGCGGGGCCGAGCCACCCGTCGACCAGCTCGGCGGGGCCGGTGGGGGACTGGTGGTGCTCGAGGCCGAGGGTCGGCTCACCGGCGATCGAGAGCTCGTCGAGCAGCGGCTCGGCGAGGCGGTGGTCGTGGTTGCCGGGGACGAGGATCACTTCGACGTCGCCGATCGCTTCGCCGAGCTCCTCGAAGAAGGAGCGGGCGCGTTCGAGCGAGGGGCCGAGGGGGAGGTTGCGGAGCTCGATCGCGTCGCCGAGGAGGACTAGGCGGTCGGCGCCGGCGATCTCCTCCAGCAGCAGCCGCCGCACCGCCGGGTCCCGCAGCACGTCCTCGTCGGAGGCGACGCCGAGGTGGAGGTCGGAGACGATCGCCGTCCGCATTAGCGCGAGTATGACGTTTGGCTGAGCAGCCAGGATGGGTACGATCCACGGATGCATCGCTTCGGTGACGAGCAATTCGCGCCCGCCAACGGAATCGAGCTCTGCTACCAGGAGATGGGCGACCCCGACGGGGAGCCGCTGCTGCTGGTGATGGGGCTGGCGACGCAGATGATCGCCTGGTCTGAGGACTTCTGCGGGCTGCTGGCCGAGCGCGGCTTCCGCGTCGTCCGCTTCGACAACCGCGACATCGGCCGCTCGACCAAGATCCGCGCCGCCGGGGTGCCGAACCTGCTCGAGATGGCGGTCGGGCGCCGCGGCAGTGCCCCGTACCTGCTCCGCGACATGGCCGCCGACACCTTCGGGCTGATGGACCACCTGGGGATCGACTCGGCCCACCTCGTCGGCGCCTCAATGGGCGGGATGATCGTCCAGCAGTGCGCGATCGAGGAGCCGCGGCGGGTCCGCTCGCTGACCTCGATCATGTCGACGACCGGCAGCCGGCGGGTCGGCCACCCCAGCTACCGCACCTTCGGCCTCCTGCTCAGCAAACCGCCGCGCGAGCGCGAGGCGATGATCGAGCGGGTCGTCAAGACGTTCAAGGTCATCGGCTCGCCCGGCTATCCCTTCGAGGAGGAGCGCGTCCGCGAGATCGCAGGCCTCTCCTACGACCGCGGCCACAGCGAGGCCGGCGTCGCCCGCCAGCTGCACGCGATCACCGCCTCCGGCGACCGCACCCCGAAGCTGCGCCAGCTCGATGTCCCGGCCCTGGTCATCCACGGCAAGAACGACGTCCTCGTCAACCCCTCCGGCGGCCGAGCCACCGCCAAGGCGATCCCCGGCGCCCGCCTGAAGATGGTCGAGGGGATGGGCCACGATCTGCCCCGGGCGCTCTGGCCGGAGTTCGTCGACCAGATCGCCGCCAACGCCGCAAGGGCGCCGAAAACGGCCGCCGCAGCGGCCGCTTGATGCGGCTGAGAGGAGTCGAACCTCCACGAGCTTTCGCCCACACGGACCTGAACCGTGCGCGTCTACCAGTTCCGCCACAGCCGCGCGGGAGGCCAATTTACCGATTGCGGCCCCCGCACCCCCGCCCGCCAGCAGAAGCCGCCCTGTGACCGACGTCTCGCCCCCTCCCGCCGCGCCCCCGCTAAAATGCCCGCATCCTCGCCGCTATCGTCTAGGGGACTAGGACGCCGGATTCTCAGTCCGGAAACCGGGGTTCGAATCCCCGTAGCGGTATTCAGCGACTCGGTCTGCTGAGTCGGACCGATCGTTTGTCGCAACTCCCGCCCTAGTTCGCTGACCGGTGTTCAGAGCGCTCTATTCTCTTCTCGCGATGGCAAGGAGGGGGCGCGGGGGGAAGAAGCGAAGCACCGCCGCCCGCCGGCCTGTCCTGGCCGATCATCAAGCGGTCGGGAAGAAGCGCATCCCACCCTTGACGCGGTTCCCACTCGCCGAGCTGACCTGGCACGTGGAAGTGCTCCCCGACTTTCTCTGGATTGCCTACACGCTCGGCCGCCGGTCTGAATGGTGGGCGGTTCGCCGCGCTCTCGATGTGATCGATCAATTCGTCCCTGAGGACGGAGACGTGGTCGACGGCCGTCTCAGCGCCTTCGATTTTGTACCACCCGAGAACAGATCCTCGGTTAGGGCCGCACTGGAGGTCGAGGCGCCGGGCGCATTTCCGTCCGCTTTTGGACATGCCATCGGCCTCTTCCCGGACTGCGGTGCAATCTGGCTTTACGAGGACTGGTTACAGCGGCACACGCCCGACCCGACCGTCGGGCTGCGCTGCTTCGCAGCATCGTCGCGGAAATCGCGGTGAAGAACAACGTATGGAGTACGCGCGCCCGACTCATGTCGATGGCCCGCCAAGCCAAGCACAGGAAATGGAGCTACCAGCGGGGCTCGATTTTGGATCTCGTTCCAAAGTATCCCGATGGATTATCAACCTCCGAGCAGGGAATGCTTGAGACCTCAATCCGTGCGAGCTGGATGGCGTGGTTCGGCGCCTACCTCCAGAATCACCAAGAGCCAAAGCAGTGGTCGCGCAGCTTCTGGTCGCAGGCGCGGGATTTGGCTCCCTGCGCAGTTCCCAAATTCGAGAGGAGAGAGCCGACGTTGTTTGGCGATGAGAACGGGGCGGTAGATCCGGAGCCGCTGATGCGCCTGGAAAGCATGAGACGGATCATCGAGCGCTTGGACGATCTTGGAGAGGTGCTTCGCGATAAACAGCTCGGTCTTACGAAGGACCCGGATGTCGATGAGCCGAACGTAGTGATCCTCGGATTCGCTTCACGGCTTTACCGTCAGCTCTATGGCCTCCTCGAACGGCCATCAGCTTGGGTTCCCGACGTAGCAGGGCTGCATCTCAGGCCAATCGTCGACGCACGAATCGTTCTCGCATGGCTCATTACTCGGGATGAACCCGACCTCTTCGCGGCCTACCAAGAGCACGGACGGGGCAACCTCAAGCTGCTCCGCGAACATCTGAAAGAGGACATGAGAGAGGACCCCGATCAAGAGGAAAAGGACTTCCTAGACGTTCTGGACGCGAGGGTGAACGCCGAGAGGGACGAGTGGTTCCAGCCGGTCAACCTTGGTTCTTTCGCGGGCGTGAGTGCTCGGGAGATGGCGATTCAGGCAGGCCTTAAGCGTGAGTACGACCTGTTCTACGCCCCGCTGTCAAGCGGCAACCACGGGGAGTGGCCGACGCTAAGAGAAATCGACACCGTCCCCTGTCAAGAGGTGCTTCACCGCGGCCACCGACTTGGCGCCTTCCAAGGTCCCGGGCGGACCCTCTCGAATGGGGCACCGCTGAGTGCGCTCGGGATGGCAAGGGATGGCATCACCCAGGCCTTTGCCTATTTCGACCTCGATGTAGAAGGCGAGTTTGAGCCGCTTGAGGGGGCACTGCATGGAGCTCTGGCGGAGGGCAGCGCTGGTTAGAAACGCTGTCGAGCGCGGCGATGTGCTTGAAGGCCGGCGCGAGGCGCGACGGTGAGCCAGTGGCACTCGGCGGGCGCGCCGTCGGTGGGTTCGTTGCGGTAGATCAGGCGGAAGCGTGGCTTCGCTTTGTGGTTCGGGATGTCGAATCGAACTCGCCGGCAGTTGGCCAGCTCAGGATGGAGGCCCGGACCCATCAGCTCGCCGATGAAAGGATTGCCCTTGCATTCGACCAGTAGCTCGGCGAGGCGCCGCTTGAGGGCCTCGGCTTCTTCTTTGCCGGCTTGGTCGCTGTCGGCGGCCGGGGCGGTCAGTTCCGCAACGTCGTCAAGGACGCCTTTGGCAAACGTAACGCCCACTGCGCCGGGCGCTTTGCCGGTCATTCCTCGCTGGGGATCTCGATGCCTAGTTTGGCCAACGCTTTGGCGCCGTCTTCCTTGTGATCGGCGGCGCCGCTGCGGATGCGCTCGGCAGCGATGGCGGCAGCTTCGTCGTCGGCGCGACGCGACTCAAAGATTTCAGCCATCTCGTCGATCCTCGAGTTCATCGTCTGCATCTGCTCTTCGAGCCGATGCAGCTTGTCTTGGACCTGGTCCGATCTCCGGGGAAGAAGGGGCATCTCAACAAGGCTACCTCGCGCGTCTGATGCCTCGGCGCGGGTAGCTCAAAAGCGTGTCCCGAAATATGTCCCCGACTCCACCGAACTCGATCGAACTCAACGGCACTAACTGGACGGAGCAGGCACAGATCGACCGCAAATGGCTTCGCAGAGGCAATTCTCAGTCCGGAAACCGGGGTTCGAATCCCCGTAGCGGTACTCCCAGGAAAGCGCTTCAGGAAGCCAAAAGCCCCGGTTTGCCGGGGCTTTTCTTATTACTCCAGGGCAACCGCCCGGCAACACGACGTCGCTTCGCAGGGCTTCGGCATGAGGGGTAGGCGTCGGAACATCGCTTTCAAAAGCCGTCTGCGCGTTCCCGTGCAGCAACAACGGGATGTATCTGCCGGCAACGCCGTGGGGCGCTGGCGTGAGTTGCCGAACTCGAGCTGAATCGAGGATGGACTCGTTGGTTAATGAGGCGATCGACAGTGGTTTGTGCCGATCGAGGTGTTCCGTATCTACAGAATTTTCAGAATTGACTTTTCCTTCTTCTGTCCTAAGTATGCGCGCAGTCATGGGAGTCGCTGGAGGCGCCTCCGAAAGTTGAAGAGATTCGGATCGTAATGCGGAACCAGCCATCCCTAAGCACCTGCGCACCGTCGTGGGCAATCAGCTGCGCAGCAGCTGGCAGGGCCAAAAAAGCAGCTTGATGACCGAGAGGCCCCGATTGGGCCGCGTCCACTGGGTCGCATGCTTTTTCATGCTTCTACTTGCCGTCATGGCGGTACCCGTCTTCGCGGACAACGCGCCTGAAAGCGGCAGTGAAGGTCCGTCCCTCACGGAACTTCCGGCCCCAAGTGCCGAGGAACTCGCTGTTGCCGAAATCTCGCAGCATGAACGGGCCGAATGGCTGTCGACCCCGGAGGCCCAGGCCCAGCGCGAAGCCTCCCGTGATGCCTATGCCGATCTCTCGGGGGGCGAGTCCAAGGACCTGCTGGTCGAGTCGTTTTCGGGCCCGCTCGAGCGGCTCAACGCCGATCCGGCCCGAGTTCTGAGTCAATTGGAAGTCGAAAAGCCACTGGGAGACCACGCAGCTCTGGTGAGCGAAGGTGCCGAAGAAGAGGTCACGCTGCTCACTTCTTCGGTTCCGGTCGAAAGCGATCTAGGTGGCGAGGGAGTTGAACCGATCGACCTCGCGCTGGAGACCAGCGGGAGCGGTTACGCGCCTCGGAATCCCCTCACGGAGGTTGAGCTTCCTGGGTCTGCCGAACAACCCATTCGGCTCGAAGGTGGCTTGAGTGTCGAACTTCCGGCTAGCTATGACCGCAACGCCGAGTCGATGGGGGAGATGAATCTCTTCTATCCGGACACCGATGTCGCGACGGACACCCTTCTCGCCCCGACGGCCGGCGGCGTCGAGGTGTTCGAGCAGATCCGCTCGCCGGAGAGTCCGGAGAGGTTCAGCTTCAACCTCGATATTCCGGCAGGGGCGGCTCTGCGCTCAAGCGAAGCCGGCGGGGCCGAAATAGTCGACTCCGCGGGGCAGACGATCGAGATCGTGCCGCCACCCACTGCCACCGATGCCCAGGGTGCCGAAGTGCCGGTGGTCACCACCGTTGAAGACAGGGCCGTGATCGTCGAAGTAGAGCATCGCTCAGAAGACGTCGCCTATCCGTTGCTCCTCGATCCCGCATACATCAACGACAGCACCTCGTTCGGAGAATGGGTTCCCAGTCTCAATTCCAGCTACGAATACTGGCTCCAGAACAACGGGTCCAACCTCGCTGCCATCTCCCGGGGAAACGTTGGAGGCACCAACTACTACTACGGCCCCGACACGCATGGTCAATGGGCCTACGGCGCCTACGGGCAGACCGGCTACATAGCTGCCGCCACCTTCTCGTCGGTCTCTTACGTCGTTCACACCTGCCAGACGGCCCAACCCCACGGCTACATCGGCCTCTACAACCCGGGCTCCGCGAGCTATGTGGCGTTGGGCTCGTATTCGGGCGGGGCGAGCGTGGGCACCTACGAAACGGGTTGGAACGGGAACAGCGGCACGCGGGCCGCGATCATCGGCATCGGCACCGGCAGTTCGGGCGTGGCGATCGGATGCGCACACGAACTTTTCGTCGGCGGCTACTCGATCCAGGAAATGGACCCCGAGGCACCTAGCGTTAGCTCGGTCGGCGGCACCTCCTCGGCGTGGGTCAAAGAACCCATCGTCACCCCCCACGTCAGCGATCCCGGGCTCGGGGTCAAGGGAGTCACCCTGAGCCCGGAAGGCAGCAGCCCCCATACGAACACCCAAGGCTGCAGCGGGGCGAACGGCAGCCGCTGTCCGGGGACCTGGGAAACCAGCTTCGGCTCGTCCTACTTCGCCGAAGGGGAACGGAGCGCCAGTGTCAGCGCCTATGACCCGCTCGGGCCTGACGTGGGCTCCCATGTCTCGGGCAGCTTTACGTTCACGACTAGGGTGGACCGCCAGAAACCCGAATTGGCCCTGGAAGGCGAATTCACCAAAGCGCTTCAGGAAGCAGAAAAAGAAGGAGAAGGGGTCGACGCTCCCGAGCTACACCTCCCTGTCTATAACCTGAAGCTCGAAGCCACCGACAAAGCCAACGAAGGCAGTCCGAAAACCGAAGGCAAAGCCAGGCGTTCGGGCGTCAAAAACATCAAGGTCTTCCTCGACGGCAAAGAATTGAGTGTCCCGTGGAGCGCCCAGGGATGCTCCGGCCCTGAATACAGCTGTCCAATGATCAAGACCTTCGCGGTGCCGCTGAGCCAAGTGCAGGGGGGCGGGGTCCACAAACTCAAAGGCGTAGCCATCGATCAGGTGGGTAACGAACGCGAACAGCAGATCGAATTCGAATATTTCCCCGCCACCGGCATCAAAGACGAATACGTGATGCAGCATTTCCCCCTCCCCGACGGGGAGGGCAACGAAGCCGAAGAAGAAGATCCCAGGCGCCCCGAACTCGCCGTCAACGTCGCTACCGGCAACGTCGTTTTTCGCCAGCGCGACGTCGAAGTCAGCGGTCCCGGCGCCGATCTTGAAGTCGAACGCTTCTACAACTCTCAGCTCCCAGAAGAAGAGAGCACCGAGTGGGGGAGAGGATGGACGCTGGCGCAGACTCCCACGCTGGAACTGGGCGAAGGCGAAGAACCGACTCCACGGCCGACTGAGATGGTCGGCACCAGCGGCACTCTCGAAACGGATCTGATGCTGCCGACCAAAGCGAGCACCCCTGAGTTCGACAAGGAGTTGAAGGCGCTCCTGACTAAGGAAGCCGGGGGTGGATACGAGATAGCCGACGCCAGCGGAGAATCCGACACCGCGCTTAGCTTCAACGGGGCAGGCGATGTCACCGAACTAACCACCTCGGGCGCTACCACGGTCAACTACGACTACCAAGGCGGCGAGCTCTCAGAAATCGCCGTTGAAGACCCTGCGACCTTCGGCGAGGGGGCTTCAGTCGCGCCCCCGATAAAACCGATCTTCGTCGCCGCTTTCGGCTCCGCCGGTTCGGGCGACGGTCAGCTGAATGGCCCCCGCGGCGTCGCCGCCGACGGTAAAGGGCACGTTTGGATCGTCGACCGCGCCAACAACCGCGTCGAGGAATTCTCCGAAACCGGCCAATACCTCGGCAAATTCGGCTCCGCCGGCACCGGCAACGGCCAGTTCTCCGAACCCTGGGGGATCACCGTCACCGCGGCCGGCAACATCTGGGTCGCCGACACCGGCAATAAGCGCCTGCAGCAGTTCAACTCCAAAGGTGAATTCATCCAGAAGTTCGGGACCAAAGCCACGGCCGGCTCCAAAGGCACCGAATTCACCGCTCCCGAAGGCGTCGTCTCGGCCCCGGGCGGGATGCTCTGGGTCACCGACTCAGCCGGCCACCGCCTCGCCGAGTTCCGCGAAACGGTCTCGAGCGAATCCGAACGCTTCGTCCGCGACGCCACCGGCGCCACCCTGAGTGAACCGATCAGCGTCGCGGTCGATGCCTCCGGCAACGTCTTCACCGTCGACCAGGCAGCCAACCGCGTCTTCAAGTTCAGCTCCACCGGCACCAGCCTGCAGACGATCGGTGCCACCGGCACCGGCGACGGCCAGTTCTCGGCCCCCACCGGCGTCGCCGTCTCCCCGGCCGGCTACATCTACGTCGTCGACCGCGCCAACAGTCGCGCCCAGGTCTTCACCCCCGGCGGCGAATTCCTCACCAAGTTCGGCTCCGCCGGCACCGGCAACGCCCAGTTCTCAGAACCACGGGCGATCGCCTTCGGGGCCGGCGGCTCGCTCTTCGTCACCGACAAGGGCAACAACCGCGTCCATCGGTGGGCCTGGACCGTGGTCGAAGAAGTCCCCCCGCCTCAGACCACCGAAGCTGACGAAGCCGTCTCGGTCGAAACTGCCAATGATCTGGTCGAATCGGTAGAGGGCGAGGAAGCGGGAGTGACGACCTATGCCCACAGCGGCCAGCTTCTGACCTCCGTCGACGGGCAGATCGGGGAAACCAAATACGCCTACGACTCGGCAAAACGCCTGACCAAAGTGACGCTTCCCAATGGTACCTGGGGCGAAATCAAATACGACGCCTACGGCCGCGCGGAATCGGTTTCCGTCTCCGTCGAAGGCGCCAAAGCAAAGACCACGACCTTCAGCTACAAAGCCGAACCTCGGAGGACCACGGTGACGTCGGAAGGGGAACCGGCGACGATCTACGACATCGCCCCGGATGGCTCGGTGCTCAAGTGGTGGAACACCCAGGTCCCGCCGGAAATCGAGAACCTCTCGGGCAGCCTTTATGCGAACCGGGAAACCTCGGGGGCGATAACGCCGGGGGATTACGAGCTGCTCATCCAAGCCTTCTCGGGCGAAGGAATCGCCCGAATTCAGGTCGTCGCCAACGGCGATCAGCTCGTCGATGAAAAGACCTGCGTGAAAACGGCAGAAGTGAGCTGCAAAACCGTTGAAGACCCGTGGGTCACCTACACCGGCAACTGGTCGCCCGGAATCCTCCAGCTGGAAGTCACCGTCACTGATACCTATGGCAAAGCTGAAAGCACCCGCTTCTGGGTCAACATCCCCTACACGCCACCGCCGGACCCCGAAGCCAAGGAACCTCCGCGGTTCGAAGATGTTCTTCGCTTCCGCGAAGAATTCGGCCTAGATCTAGATCTCAAAGGCAACGAGATCGCGATCGACGAACGGATCTTCAACTTGATTGGGGCGTGGTACAACCCGCTGACCCCGGCGGGAGAAGTGGCTCGAGCCACGGCCGACCGCTGGGGCGTACCCCTCAGAGCCGTAGACGCGGCCGAGTTGGAATATCGCGAGGAGTACATGGCTGTTGACGGCCCCATGATCGACCAATGGGCAAGGTCACGGTACCCATCGACTTACGCTGGATACGAAATAGACCACCATGCTGGAGGCCTTATCCGCCTAGGCTTTACGCAAAGTCAAAATGCCCGCTTGGCTGAATTTCTTCAAGAGGTTGAACCACTTGCCCGGGATCGGTTTGCCACCTTTGCTTCGGTACCAACGGAGCCATTGGCCGATTTGGAAGATACGTACGCCGAACTCAAGAACATGCTTGCCTCCCAGCCCGAACTAATGGCTGACGTGGCAGGAGTCGAGGTAGAAGAAGCTGCCGGGAACCTTATTCGGGTGGAAAGCACTGACGTTGGAGCGACCACCGCATTACTGGCGCAAAGCTTCGGCTCCTTGGCAGGCTTCGAAATCGTGCCGGTCGGAGGCCTATCCGAACTGATGGGATCGCGAGATCGGCAGGGAGGCCGAATGCTTGCAGGCGACCGGGTATGGACCGATTGGACTGCGGCGTCAAATCCAGAATTCACGGCCGGTACCGCCGGTTTCGGAGCCTTCGAAAGAAAATACATCACGCAGGAAAAACGATGGTTGACCACCCCGTATTTGTTAGACGCCGGCCACATGGGAGTGACCGGACTGTTTATGTATCGCGAGGAAGAACCGGAACAGCGAACTTCCAAAGAAAAACGTGAAAAAGGGGAAAAAATTGGCCGCATCGGCCGCGATGCCTACCGGGAAGGCGCCGAAATAGTTGATGCGCTCGCGATGCGCTTCGACGGCTCCGGTCTAGCTCCGAGAAGGGTGTTTGGCCACGAACCGGTCGGTCCGCCGCAGGTCGCATGGAAGGGCGAGCAGCTCTGCACTAACGGGCAGGCTACTGGTCACCGTGATTGTGGGTATATCGTAGGATTTCGACTGGTTCACAATGGGGGGAACCCAAACCCAACTCCTTCCATAGTCGTTAAGAAGATGTCTGTCGTACCTGGGGACAGCGGCGCACCGGTATGGGACCCGGCCAGCAATAGCTCGATCGGTCTGGTGAGCGCACGCCCAGGGCCAGGAAGTATCTATACCTACGTCCAGCCGCTGTCGACTACTTATTACGGAATGAAGCGGGAACACAAAATCGTAGGCGCCCTCGATGCTGCGGTGATGGGTGGAGGCAGCCTCAAGATCATGCAGGGGAGCTAGAGAAAATGAGCGATTTCCGGCAGTCATCCAGCAACGTGGCTGCGTGTTGGATAATCACGGCGATCCTGGCCTTGGTGCCCTTGGGCTCTTCGATGGGGGCGGCGTCCGGTTCGCCAGGACCGCCAACTCGTTCGGCGCACCAAGGGGACAGAACTGCAACTCGCGTGGTGCAATGGGTAGTGCTAGGAGAACCGTCCGAAAACCGTGTAAAGATTGGAAACTCGTTTGTGTGGTGCCCTGATCTCGGCTCAAAGGCGGCGCCACGGATAACCAGTGTTCGGCAGGTTGATCGGGTCCATAGCGTGGTGCTCACCGCATATCTCACCTCGGGGCCAACGGTCCACTGCGCGGGGGTTGAAGCGTCAGTAGAACGCCAGGTGCGAATCAGGGGCGGGCTGGACGGGAGGGCGCTCCTTGACGGTAGTCAGTCGCCTCCTGTCGCCCGGTGGCCCCGGCGCTGAGATTGAGGAAGCCACCCGACTCGGCGGGCGGGCGCGGCAACCCAATTCGTCCGAGAGCCAGCCGGACAGTCGACAATGTCGGGATAAGCGTGTCCCGAAATATGTCCCCGACTCCACCGAACTCAACGGAACTGGACTAATCTCCTTGGACGCCACAGGCACAAATCGCCCGCAAATCGCCTCGCAGAGGCAATTCTCAGTCCGGAAACCGGGGTTCGAATCCCCGTAGCGGTATAGCTCGATAGCCTTTGCGGCATTCTGCGAGGCTCCGGTACAGCAGCTAGTCCCGACGCAAGGCCCTCTCGCCGCAGGCGCTTCTGGTTGATCGGCGGTGGCCTTGCGGTTCTTGTCGCACTCCTCGTTCTCTTCACCTCGCAGGGGGGAGACGAGGGTGGTGGCGTCGGGCCCCTGAATGCCATCGCCAAGGCTGCTGCCGAGACGCAGGATGTGGGCGGTGGGCGCGCTGTGCTGCGGGGGGTGATCCGGGACTCGGGGAGCTCGAAGCCGATCGTCCTCACCGGCCAGCTGGTCTTCGACGGCGATTGGGTGACTCGCGGGACTATGAGAGTGCCCGACCCCAGCTCGGGCCGGTCCGTGAAGCTGGACTTCATGCAGGACGGCTCGATGATCTACATGCGCTCGAGCAAGTTCGGGACGCTGCCCGACGGGCGCGAGTGGTTGGGACTCGACCTGGCGCTTGGCGAAGATCTGGACACTTCGGTCGGCACGGGGAGCGATGCACACGGGGAACTCGAAATGCTGGAACAGGCGACCGGCGAGGTGGAAAAGGTCGGGAAGGAGAAGGTGCGCGGGGTGCCGACCACGCGCTACCGCAGCAGGCTCGGCGTTGCCGAGAGCGCCAAGCGGCTGCGGGAAGAGGGCGCGGAGGACACCCCGGCGATCGTCGAAAAGCATGCCTCTCCGCTGCAGCTCGAAGCCTGGATCGACAACAAGGGTCTGGTGCGGCGGATGAGGCTCTTCCAGTTGCGGCCGGCACCCGGCGAGGAAAAAACCATCGACACTCGGACCGATTTCTACGACTTCGGCTATGAACCCGAAATCGAGCTTCCTGACTCGGACGAAGTCTTCGACGCGACTTCCGAGGCCAAGGAACAACTCGAGTCGAGCGACGAATAGGCGTCGCGCGTAATCGCTCAAGGCGCTCGCTGCCAGCGTCGATTGAAGCTGCATCTCCCGACTGCTCGAAAACGACCGCCTGCGGCTGGCCCTGCTCCTGATCCTGTTCGGCGGCGTCGTCTTCGTCCGCTTCCAGCACTTCTTCGAGCCGGGGGAGGGGGCTGCCGCCGGGCCGACCTGTCCCGCGGCTGAAGCCCCGCCGCTGGTCCCGGCCGGCCCGGGAAAGCTGGCCGGGTTCAGGGCGGACCTCGAGAGGACGATCTCGACCTGGGCCGCGCATCACTCGGAGAAGAGCAAGCCGTTCGTCTACGAACAGGGGATCGTCACCGGTGACGCGGCTTGGACGGACATGGAACCCGGAAACGGCGGCGTCCCCGCCTCCGGCTCGCCTTCCGCCGGGTTCGAGGTCCGCTGGTGGATCTGGACCTGGGGGTGGAACGATGTCGTCGCCGATGTCTTCCTCTTCGAAGACCCCGCCGCCGCGGCGGCCTACATGGACCTCGCCTCCGGCACCGACTGCCGGAGCAACACCATGGCCGAACCTGCCGCGGCGCCGCCGGGCGGCCGCTACCTGGAGTGGTCCAACCCCTTCGCCGTCGCCCAGCAGGACGTCTACCTGCGCCGCGGCAGCCGCGTCTACCGCGTCTCCGTCGTCCAGCCGGGCGTCGGCCCGAAGGTCTCCAGGGCCAAACGAGAGGCCGGGTTCGAGCTCGTCAGCGAAGTCGCCTGCGGTCTGCCGGAATCCGGCTGCGCCCCGAGCCCGTACTCAGTTCCGGGGACACTCAGCCGGCAATAGTAAAAGTGCGCGTCTTTAAAGGAGCCGGGATGAGTACTCTGTGCCTGTGCGACGCGCAACTCTCTGTCTCGCCCTGGCGGCGTTTCTCTGCCTGCCGGCCGTAGCGGCCGCCTCGGCCCCGCCGGCGATCGTCAACGGGACGCCGACGAACGTCCGCAATCGCGAAGCGACGCTGCATTTCTCGATCGACCCGGAAGGGCTGGCGACCACCTAACTACGCCGAGTACGGGACGACGGCCAGCTACGGGACCCGCTCCTGGCTCTACGAATGGGAACTCCCGGCCGGCGAGGACCCGGTGGCGCTGAGCGAACCGCTTTCGGTCTGGCCTCTGCAGCCGGGGACGACCTACCACTACCGGATCGTCGCCTACAACGAAGCCGGCACCACCTATGGCGACGACCAGGAAGTGACGACGACGAACGGGACGCTGCCGACCGTGGTCACCGGCGCGGCAAGCGACGAGACGACGACGTCGGTGACCCTCCACGGGACCGTCGACCCGGAAGGGGAGCCGCTCACCGCCTGCCGCTTCCACTACGTGACCCAGGACCAGTTCAACCGCTTCGGCTTCGAGTACTCCTTCGGCCCGACGCCGACCCCGATGGGGAGTTCGGTGCCCTGCGAGGAGACTCCCGCCGAGATCGGCGAAGGCGATGAGCCGGTGCCGGTGCACGCCGACCTCTCTGGCTATGCGATCGGTCTCTACCAGTTCCGCCTCGAGGCAGAAAACGCCTACGACCAAGCGACCCCGGGGGCGGCTTCGCCGTTCGGGACGCCGCCGCCGCAGGTCGAATACCTGTCGCCGAGCCCGCTGCGCAACGAGTCGGCGACGCTGCGCTTCATGGTCGACCCGAACGGCCTCGAAACCGAATACGAAGTCGAATACGGGCCCGAAGCGGGAAACTACAACGAGTACCACTACCTCTGGGACGGGACGGTGCCGGCCGGCGACGATCCGGTGCTGCGGGAAGCGGAGATCCCCGCCTACTGGGAGCCGGAGCTCTGGCCGGGGACGGAATACCACTGGCGGGTGGTGGCGAAAAACGCCGCCGGGACCTACGAAGGGCCCGACGAAACCTTCACCACGCCGGACGAGCCGCCGCCGCTGCTGACCACCTCGCCCGCGAGCGGCGGCACCACCGCCGTCGCCCACCTCTTCGGCACCGTCGACCCCGAAGGCCATGAAGTAACCGGCTGCCGGTTCCGCTGGCTGCCGGTCGGCCACTACGACTTCCGCTTCTTCGAATGGCACGACGCCACCGGCGTGATCCGCCTCGGCTACTCCGTGCCCTGCGTCGAGAGCGCCGAAGAAATCGGTTCGGGCACCGAACCGATCCCCGTCCACGCCGACGTCTCCGGGATGGAACCGGGCGAGCACTACATCCGCCTCGAGGCCGAGAACGCCTACGAAGACGGTGTCGCCCCAGGCATCCCGATCGAGATCGCGGCGACCGGCGAAGTCGGCAAAGACTGCGAGCAGGACCCCGGCTGCGGGCCGCCGGAGACGAAACCGCCGCTGGTGACGCCGCCGCCGGGACAAACCGCGCCGAACCCCAAGAAGAAGAAGCCGCGCAAGAAGAAGCGCCACCACCGCGCCCATCACAACGCGCAGATCTCGGCTCGGCGCTAGCTCCCGGCCTCCTGCCCTAGTTCGTCGGGTTTCGGGTCTTCCTTCGTCTCGGCTATGCGAGGGATCAAGGAGAGCCGAAGCTATCGGCGCTTCTCGACGCAAAGACCGTATCCCGATCGCGAATCCTTCCATCGCGACCGTGGACCACAACCTCGCCGCCACCTTTGTTGCTCAAGGCCTTCCGAGCGGCGATGACGGCGTCTCGTTGGGTTCCGTAGCGGCGCCCGGTGCAGTTGCGGGAGGTCTTTATCTCCCAGCTGCCCTCTGGATTTTCCATGACGTGATACTCGTGGTTCATCTCGTGTCCTCGATTCTGAAGTCAAATCCTAGCTCGGCATTGCAAAGTTCCTTGAGACGAATTAGGTCCGCGGGAGAGACAGGGATCGCCGCATCGTCTCCGGCTAGGCATTCTCCCGCTCGCATCAGCAGTTCCGAGCGGTGAATGGTCTCTCCGGCGACGAACATCGGGAATTTCTCTGGTGGGAAATGCAGTAGGGCCTCCCAAAGGTTGAACGCCGGTCCCTCGATGCCGAGCGTCAGCTCTCCGTGCCCCAGTTTGAAACGCTCCACCGGCTGTTGGTAGACAGGGACGACGGCGACAGTGGGGGCGTCGATCATTTGCGATGCCAGCTTTCGGACGACCGCCCTGAGTCCGTTCTCGGTGTCCACGGCCCAGATGTCGGCCAGGGCTGGTTGTTGCGTTCGCACTTCGTCAGGCGTGACGTTGTGCCACACCGGCAACAGTTGCGTTCGCCCCTCGATGTAGTCGCGCACCAACTGCCGCGTCTCGTGTTGTGGCCAGTTCTTCGAGAGGAACTCGGGAGAGACAACCAGAATTCCGAAGTCTGCCTGCGAAAGGGCCTCGTGTATACGGTCGACGATGCTGTCCCCGGGCTCCAAAGAGTCGCGGTCGTAGAAGGTGGGGACCCCCAGCTGGGTCAAGTCTCGTGCGATTGCCTCCGCGACCTCGCGGTCCTCCCCGGCGTAGCTGACAAAAGCTTGCATTAGCAGTCGAGAAGCAAAGCATCTGCCCCGGCGTCAACCGGATCCTCCCAGCCTGCCAGGGCGGGGAGGGGAGGGTCAGCTCGTCGTCGCGGTGGTCGGCGGCGCGTCGAGCGGGCCGTCGACGACGCTGGCGGGGTCGGGGACGCGGATGTCCGGTTCGGCGCCGTAGGCGAAGAACTCCATCCGCATGTCGACGGTCATCGGCGGCTGCCCGGGCTCGCCCGGCATCGGCATCACGAACCGCATCCGCCGCAGCAGGTTCCTGCGGTCGACCCAGGCTTCGGCGGTGATCTGGACCGGCGAGACGCCCTCGATGCTTTCGTAGGCGTCGGCTTCGGTGTCCTTGCCCCGCTCGCGCAGCAGGTCGACGAGGGCGTCGAGCTGGACTTCGCCGCGGTAGTGGCGGGTCGCCTTGCCGTTGACCGACTCGTGCCCGACCAGGCTGACCTGGCCCGATTCGTCGAGCAGGTCCATCGAGTCCTCCATGTCGAGCGGCGATTCGTCTTCCCCGGACTTTTCGGACTTGCTCGTCCGCACCCAGCGCTTGCCCGGCGGCAGGACGCCCGCGACGACGTTGCCGCCCTCGTACTTGTCGTCGCCGTCGTCGATCTCGACCAGTCGCATCTGCTCGCCGGTGGCCGGGTTGCGGAAGCGGACGGCGATGCGGCTGCGGTGGGTCTTTTCGTTGAAGACGCCGCCGCCGCTGGCCGCGACCGGCTGCGGGATCGCCGGCGAGCTGTAGACGAAGTAGAGGGACATGCGGCCGCCGCTGACCTTCTCCACGCGCTGCGCGGCGGCGGCGACGGGGTTGAGCTCGAGCGCGCCTTCTTCCTCGTGGAGGAAGGCGTTGACGAGGACGAGGACGAGCAGGACGGCGAGCCCGGCGGCTGCCTGCAGGAGGCGCTGCGAGAGCGGGGTCAGCTGGCTACCGCCGGACCCGCCGCTCGCCGCGGGCGCAGGCGCCGGACTCGAGCCGGCGACGTGGCTGCCCCAAAGCGGGCTGGCCCCGGGGGGCGGGGTCGAAGAAGTTGGCGGCTCCGCGGACAAGACATAGAGTCATCGGCAACCGGTCGATCGACTTTTAGGACTACTTGAATCCCTTGGACGCATGGGCCTCCTAGATCCAGCACCGCCGCCGTTCGAGGTCTCCGAGTGGCGGCGGCTGCCGCACCTGGAGCGGATCAAGCCGCTGGCCCAGGATTGGGCCCTGAACGGGTTCGGGACCCCGGTCGCCGTCTACTTCCTCTACGTCTTCAAGATCCTCGCCTACGCCGGGCTCGGCGGCCTGCTGATCTTCGCCACCAGCGGCTGGCCCGCCTGGTATGAGGCAATCGTCTTCCAGAAGGCGGTTATCTGGACGATGCTCTGGGAGGTGCTCGGGCTCGGCGCCGGCTCGCTGCCGCTGACCCTGCGCTTCAGCCCGATGATCGGCGGCGTCCTCTACTGGCTGCGCCCGGGGACGACGCGGCTGCCGCCCTGGCCGACCTGGGTGCCGGGCACCGGCGGGACGACGCGGACCTGGCTCGACGTCGGCCTCTACGCGGGCCTGCTGGCGAGCGCGCTCTTCCTCCTCTTCTCCGGCGGCGAAGTCCTCGACCCGGTCGCGGTCGGTGTCCTGCTCGCCTTCCTCGGCGCCCTCGGCCTCCGCGACAAGGTCCCGTTCCTGGCGGCGCGGGCGGAGATCTACGGCAGCCTCGCGATCATCTTCCTCTTCCCGGTTGCGAACCTGGTGATCGCCGCCCAGCTCGTCTTCTTCTGCATCTGGTGGGGGGCGGCGTCCTCGAAGCTGAACCGGCACTTCCCCTTCGTCGTCACGGTGATGATCAGCAACACGCCGTGGAACAAATCGAAGGCCTTCAAGCGCCGGCTCTACCGCGACCACCCGGAGGACCTGCGGCCCTCGCGCTTAGGGGAGCTCGACGCTCACATCGGGACGGCGACCGAGTTCACCCTGCCGCTCGTCCTCCTCCTCACCCAGGGCGGGCCGGTCGGCACCCTCGCCCTGGCGGGGATGGTGCTCTTCCACGTCCACATCTTCTCGACCTTCCCGCTGGCGGTGCCGCTGGAGTGGAACGTGTTCATGATCTTCGGCCTCTTCTTCCTCTTCGGCCACTACGCCGACGCGCCCTGGTCGAGCATCGACGATCCGCTGCTGCTGGTCATCCTCGCCCTCGTCTGCGTCGGCCTGCCGGTGCTGGGGAACTTCCGCCCCGACCTCGTCTCCTTCCTGCCCTCGATGCGCTACTACGCCGGCAACTGGGCGACCAGCCAGTGGCTCTTCCGGCGCGGCGGCGACGGGGTGGAGGGGGCCGAGGCGAAGCTCGACAGCGAGATCGTCAAGTCGGCGCCGATCGTCACCCGGCAGCTGGAGAAGTTCTACGAGCCGGAGATGATCGACGTGCTCGTCTACAAAGGGCTCGCCTTCCGCTCGATGCACTCGCACGGGCGGGCGCTGAACGCGCTGACGATGCGGGCTGTGGACGACGTCGAGGCCTACGACGTGCGCGAGGGTGAGCTCGTCGCCGGCGTCGTCCTCGGCTACAACTTCGGCGATGGCCACTTCCACGACCACCGGCTGCTGGCGGCGGTGCAGGAGCGCTGCCACTTCGCGCCGGGGGAGCTGCGGGTGGTGACGCTCGAGTCCCAGCCCGCGCACGTGCAGCGCCAGCGCTACCGGATCTGGGACGCCGCCGACGGGCTGGTCGAGGAGGGCTGGGTCGACGTCCGCGACATGGTCGTCCGCCAGCCCTGGCTGGTCGGCGACGAGCCCTTCCCGGTCCACGATGCCTAGCGCCGTCGTCGTCGGCTCCGGCCCCAACGGCCTCGCCTGCGCGGCGACGCTGGCGAGCCGCGGGGTCGAGGTGACGGTGCTCGAGGCCGAGGAGCGGATCGGCGGCGGCACCCGCACCTCGGAGCTGAACGAGCCGGGCCTGCTCCACGACGAGTGCAGCGCCACCCACCCGATGGCGGTTGCCTCGCCGGCGGTCGCCGGGCTCGGGCTCGAGCGCCACGGGCTCGAGTGGGCCTGGCCGGAGGTCGACCTCGCCCACCCACTCGACGGCGGCGGCGCGGTGATGCTGCGCTCGCTGGAGGCGACGGCGGCCGGGCTCGGCGACGCGGGCAAGAGCTGGGAGCGCGTCTTCGGCCCCCCCTCGCGGAACTACGACGCCCTCACCGAGGACGTCTACCACCCGCTGATCCACATCCCGCGCCACCCGCTGCGGCTGGCCCGCTTCGGGCTGCCGGCGGCGCTGCCGGCGACCACGCTCGGGCGGCGGCTGGGGACGCCGGAGGCGGCGGCCCTCTTCGGCGGCATTGCCGCCCACGCCTACGCGCCGCTGAACCGGCCGCTCAGCTCGGCGATCGGGATGGCGCTCGTCTGCTCCGGCCACGCCTACGGCTGGCCGGTGGCGAAGGGGGGCTCGATCGCCCTGGCCGAGGCCTGGGCGGCGGTCGTCCGCGAGCACGGCGGGCGAATCGAGACCGGCCGCCGGGTGCGCTCGCTGGAGGAGCTGCCGGCCGCCGACGTCGTCGTTCTCGACCTCAGCCCGCGTGGCGTGCTCGAGGTGGCGGGGGAGAGGCTCCCGGGCCGGGTCGCCCGCGCCTACCGCCGTTACAAATACGGGCCGGGCGCATTCAAGCTCGACCTCGCCGTCCAGGAGGGGGTGCCCTGGACGATGGAGGCGGCGCGGCGGGCGGGGACGGTCCACGTCGGCGGCAGCCTGGAGGAAGTCGCCGAGGCCGAGGCGCAGATCAACCGCGGCCGGATGCCGGAGCGCCCGTTCATCCTCGTCGGCCAGCAGTACCTCGCTGACCCCCGCCGCTCGCGCGGCGACCTGCACCCGGTCTGGGCCTACGCCCACGTCCCCAGCGGCTACGACGGCGACGCCACCGAGGCCGTCCTCGACGCGATCGAACGCTTTGCCCCCGGCCTGCGCGATCGCATCGTCGCCAGGACGGTGACGACGACGGCCGTGATCGAGGCCCGCAACGCCAACTTCGTCGGCGGCGACATCCTCGGCGGCGCCAACACGCCGCTGCAGACGCTGCTCCGCCCCCGTCTCCACCCGGTCCCCTATTCGACCGGCATCCCCGGCGTCTTCGTCTGCTCCGCCGCGACCCCACCCGGCGCCGGCGCCCACGGCATCAACGGTTACAACGCCGCCGAAGCCGCCCTGCGGACGATGTGAAACGAAAGTCCGCCGGACCTTTGTGGCGCTATGCGCAACTAAGGGCCGGCGGACTTTCAGTCGCCCGCCTCGATCGGGCGTGGGGGCGGGGTGGGGGTCGGCTCGTCGACCCGCACTTCCAGGCGGCGGACGCTCGGAATCGAGTAGACGGCGACGAGGGTGAAGGTGACGATGGCGGCGCTCAGCCAGAGCGTCTCCGAGGTGCCGATCGCCACGGCGATCGGGCCGACGACCGCGAGTCCCAGCGGCTCGAGGGCGAGGGAGCCGAACCAGTCGTAGGCGCTGACCCGGGTGCGGACCGGGGGCGGGACGTGTTGGACCCAGGCGGTCTCGAAGAGGATCGCGGCGATGCTGGTGACGACGCCGGAGACGAGAGCGCCGAGAGCGATCACCGCGGTTGACGCCGGCAGGGCCAGCAGCGCCAGCGGGACCGCGATCAGGATCACGATCCCCTCGCCGACCAGGAGCGGGCGCCGCGGCCGGATCGAGAGGGCGATGGCGCCGCCGATCAGCGCCCCCAGGCCCATCGACGTCGCGATCACCGCCCACGCGCTGGAGCCGCCGAGGGACTCCTGCGCCACCGTCGGTCCCAAGACCTGGATCGCCGGCGCGAAGATCGCGTTGGAGACCGCCGCCCCGCAGACGACGGCGACCAGCCAGCTCCGGACCGAGAACTCGCGCCAGCCGTGGCGGAGCTCGGCGAGGAATGAGGTCCGCTCGGCCGCCTCGACCGGCGCCGGCCGCAGGCCCAGCAGCGCCACCGCGCTGACCGCGAAGGTGCCGGCGTCGAAGGCGACCGCCGCCCCCGGCGAGCCGAGCCCGAGCAGGAGCCCGGCCAGGGCCGGGCCGATCACCTTGCCGAGCGAGCGCGAAAGTTCCAGCAGCGCGTTCGCCTCCTGCAGGCGGGAGGCGGAGACGACCTGGGGAACGATCACGTTTGAAGCCGGGTTGAAGAAGGCGGTGGCCCCGCCGACGATCGCGTAGAGGACGGCGATCTGCCAGATCCCGGCGCTGCCGCTCAGAAGTATGGTCGCCATCACCGCCATCGCGACCGTGCGGACGAGGTCGGCGCCGAGCATCGAGAGCCGCGGCGAGATCCGATCGCCGACCACCCCGGCGGAGAGGACGAGCCCGATCAGGAGCAGGCTGTGGGCGGCGAAGACGATCCCCAGGTCGGTGGCGGAGCCGCCGAGGCCGAGGACCGCGAAGGCGATTGCGATCGGCGACATCCCGTCGCCGATCAGCGAGGTCGTGCGACCGACGAAGAGCCTCCGGTATCCCGGTTCCCGCAGCACTCGCAGTCGCCTCCTCGCTGGCACCCGAGTGAGGATAGGAGCGGGTTAAAGAAGATCGAGGCCGGGGTAGCTCGCCCACACACCGATATGGGGACCCAATCCAAAACCGGGAACGACCCCCGCGAGCACAAGTTCGGCTCCTCGACGCCGCTGACGATCGGGGTCGAGGAGGAGCTGCTGCTGGTCGACGAGGGCTGCGGCCTCGTCGCCGAGGGGGGGAGGGTGCTGGAGCGGATCGACGACGAGCACAAGCAGTCCGTCTCGACCGAGATCTTCGCCACCCAGATCGAGGTCAAGACCGGCGTCTGCCTCGACGCGACCCAGGCCGTGAAGGAGCTGGCGGGCGTGCGGCGCGCGGTTGCCGGCACCGGCGCCAGGCTGATGGGGTCCGGGATCTACCCGGCCGAGAGCGGCGAGCCGCAGTTGATCGAAAAGGCCCGCTACGAGAGCGTGAAGAAGGACCTCGCCAGCCTCCTGGCGACGCCGCCCTGCGCCCTTCACGTCCACGTCGGCGTGCCCGATCCCGAAACCGCGGTCGCCGTCGCCAACGCGATGCGCCACCACCTGCCGCTGCTGGCGGCGCTGACCGCCAACTCGCCTTTTCGCGACGGCGCCGACTCGGGCCTCGCCAGCGCCCGCGCCGCCGCCGTCCGCAGCTACCCGCGCTTCGAGCTGCCGCGCGCCTTCCGCGACTACGAGGACTTCCTCCGCGTCGCCGACCAGCTGATCGCCGCCGCCGGCGTCTCCGACTACACCTACGTCTGGTGGGACGTGCGGCCGCACCCGAACCTGGGCACGGTCGAGGTGCGGGGGATGGATGTGGCGCCGCGGCCGGAGGAAAACGCGGCGATCGCCGCCCTGATCCAGGCCCTGGCGGCGAAGGAGATCGACCGCCCCGGCGCTCCCGGCCTGGCCCGCGAGGCGATCGAGGAGTCCTACTTCCAGGCCGAGCGCTACGGCCTCGAGGCGCGGCTGATGGTCGCCGAGAGCACCGCCGCCCCGGCCCCCGAGGTCGCCCGCGGCACCCTCGAGGAGGCCCGTCCCTACGCAGCCGACCTCGGCGGCGAGGGAGCGCTGGAAGAGATCGAGCGGATCATCGCCGAGGGCAACGGGGCCGACCGCCAGCGCCGCATCCACCGCGAGCACGGCATGGAGGCGCTGCTCAGCGACCTCGCCGAGCGCACGCGCGTCTGAATCTAGACCAGGGCGGCGACTTGAGCTCTATCCAGATATCGGTAGCTCTGGGGGGGTTGGAAGCCAGAAAGACGATCTCTCAGGTCTTGAAGCGGCCGAGGCTTGTCGAGGCGGCGGATGTCAACGAGCCTGATTGCAACTGCCTCGGTGAGCCCTTCGAAGTAGTCGTTGTATTCGCTCCGGCTGACCCCGGTTTCGCTCCCATGTTCTTTCCAGATCTGTGCGGTTCGAGCAACCTTCACCTCAGCTACCTCGGCACGCCCTACCAACTTCATGGTCGGGGAAGACGCATACAGAAGAACCGAAGTCCCAGGGGCAACGTCTGGCCGAACGCGCCGCAGCTCCACGCTCTTGTGTCCGTTCAGGAGCAACTCGGCAAACCGAGGCCGTATCGAGAGGAGGAGGGCTGGGCTGTCAGTGGGCATAACCAGAGGATCGCTGGTAGATCAGACAGAACATACGTTCGTCTATGAGGGCGGGCGACAGAGGGGCGAGAAACTGCTCTCCCGCCTCTCCCCACATCTTGTTGAGTTCATCTAGGTCGATCGGTCGCTCCAGAAGCTCAGTATTGATAAATCGGATTGCCATGACTTCCCCAGTTCCCTCTGCGCACTCCAAGACCTGCTCGACTGAGTAGGTGCCAAAGCGCTCGAAGCGTGCATGGAGCGTGCGCGGCCTGCCCCTAACGACCTCGGCGACCTGGGATACGGCGCGAATGCTGCCCCGACGCTGTGCAGGAGGATTCCCGCTGACATACCAGAAGATTCGTGCGCCAGGAGCTATTCCTCGGTCGTTCTTGATCTTTCGGTAGTACACGTGCTCACGATCAAGGCCTAGGCCTTGCTGGCGTGGCAGAAGATTTTGCTCCGTGAGTCCAAGCTCCTCAGCAAACGGCAACTTGATCGGTACGAGATAACAGGGAACGCCAGCTCCCACGATTTTCACCGGCCAGTACCGATCTTCGTACTCGGTAGGCGTCATCGGCGATGGATGCTGAAGGTCTATCTCGGCGATATTTGCGAGGCCGACCTTGACAAAGGAGGTCCAGATGTCGCCGTTCTCTTCGAAATGCTCGTTCTTCAGAGCTTCCTGAATACCCTTGGATGGATGTGGATCGGTGATCCGCACTTCTCCCAAACGGAGGTCGGCGGCGTGCTTCCGTTGTGCGAAGACGAGCTGCCGCGCCAAGGCCATAGATCCGTGTTGAGTCACGACACGGATGAGCGAGACCTCGAGGCGCTTGTCAATGATGCATCGAGCAAAGCCACCGACGATTCGACCATCAGCTGCCTGCACAATCTGAACGGCGTGGTTACGATCGGCAAAAATTGGCCGTAGGCGGTTGGCGAGCTCTGAGCGCCTCTCGCCGTCGGCATTGTTGAGGAGTATTGAGAGCACTTCCTCGTGCATCTCCGCCGTTGGGGAGAGTTGCTTGAACTCAGTACCTGCAAGGGCGACTGGTTGGTACGGGTCGTCGGATCTCTCCTTGTCGAGCCGAGCGATCAGCGCGGCAGGAGGAAGGATTGCCAGGCCTAGCGCGTCCTCTAAGGCCTCCGCAGCATCGAGGAGACCAGAATCCCGAGAGACGAGGTAGTCCGCGCCGGCGGCTACCGCTCGCGCGAGGTGTCGGTGGTCAGCTTTGCCGGCCTTTGGGGCCAGTCCGGCGACTTCGTCCAGAAGGTCTTCCCAGTTGTCGTCGGGTTTTGAGATCTTTCGGTACTGGTTCGCCCATGCATGCTCAAGTGCACGTTCTTGTGGGTTGGGATGGTTGTAGATCTCCCGGAAGACCTCGTCGGTTACGCAGAGCTCGACATCGTCAGCGACCCAGTCTTCGAGGAGATACTGGCTCTCCCTTGCTTGTGCTCTTTGGCTGACGTCTAGGTGCAGATCTAAGAAGACGTTGTGGTCCAGTGCGGCGATCGCGCGTTCTGTTTGGCGATCATCGAAGAGGGTTGGATAGGAGGGATCCTCAAGTTCGAAAATCCAGGCCGTCAGGGTGTGACCCTCCTTGCTTCGCCCCGGTCGATTGCCTTGCGCTCGAAAGCCAAGTGCCATCCACATCTCCGCCAATTCGTAGTCGTCTCGGCACCAGAGGTCGATCTGCTGTCGATGCTCATGTCTCGAAGCGAGAGACTCAATCAGCCGCTTAGCGACGCCACGACCCCGTGCCTCTATGTCAACACAAAGATGCCGGATCGTGATGCTGCGGCGAGGAAGGTCGTATAGGACGTAACCCAGAAGACGCTCGTCCTCCACCGCGGCCAGTAGCGTTCCCTTGCGGGCCCGGTCGGAGAAACCTTCATCCGGCAGGAACCCGAGCCTTTGTTTGGCGGGGCCATTGCCGAGGTCGATCACTCGGCGAAGGAGGTTGCTCATGGGCTCGACCTCCACGATCTCTACTTCACGGCTCACCTGTAGTGAAGGCCCGGTAGACACGGATCTCTCCCCCCTGGTCTCGGAATGAGGGAGGCATCGTATGGGGATCCGGCGGTAAGTCCCTAAATCGACCGATGCTCGAAATCGCATTCTGCGACTTCGAATTGCGAGACTCAGTTAGGCGCCGGGATCTTCAGCCGTTTGCGGGCCGCGACGACGGCGGCGACCGAGGAGCGGCAGGCTTTGGCGATCTCGCCATTGCCGTGACCGGGGCGGCGCCGGACCTCGAACTCGACCAGAGCGGCGCGGCGCAGCTTGGCCCGGTCTTCGAGGCTGCCCTCGGGGGCGGCGTCGAGGGCCGCCTGGGCCGCGCGCTCTCGGCGGCAGAGGAGGCAGAACGTCCCGTCCCGGTCGGCGGTCCAGCTTTCGGGCAGCTCGACCTTCTCGCCGCCGAGGCGGGAGACGCTTACCCCGCATTGATCGCAGGTCCACTTTTTCGCAGTAGCAGTGCTCATGAAAACGATTGGGGCGGCGGGAGGTGCCTCTGCCGACCCCTGCAAGCAGGGTAGCAGGGTGGTTCCTTCGCCTTGACGGGATTTACCCTGCTAGCAAGCACGTTTCCTCCGCCTCCTAAACTTCGTGGTGTGACCGGCGAAGCCTCTTCCGAGCCCACCTACACGCTCTACCGTCGCGGCCTCGAGCTGCTCGAGGACGGCGATTTCGAGCACGCGACCGCTCCCCTGGCCGAGGCCGCCCGGCGGGCGCCGGAGAAGACCTCGGTCCGCGAGGCCCTCGGCCGTGCCTACTTCCGGTCGGGGCGGTTCGCCCCGGCGGCGGCCGAGTTCGAGGCGGTGGTCGAGTCGCACCCTGTCAACGATTTCGCCCATTTTTGTCTTGGGCGGGCGCTTAGTAAGACGGGGGAGAAGCGGCGGGCTCGGCATCACTTGGCTTTGGCTTGTAATTTGCGGCCGGAGCGGCGGGATTATCGGTATTACCGGCGGTTGCTGGACGCGGAGATCGCTTAGGGCTGGGGAGGGGCGGGGGTACCCCCTCCAGACGCAGCTCGCTTATGGCTCGTGTTAAGTGTCTGGAGGAGGTACCCCCGCCCCTCCTGGCTAGCGGGATTGGTTAGCCGACTAGAGGTAGTACGCAGCGGAAGCGTTTGGTGGCGGTCGATGCAGCAGATTTGACTTCGCCCGCGGAGCTCACCGTTGCAACGCCGTAGAGGTCGACACCGCTCGTGACCGGAATGTCTCCGCTCCACTCATCTCCTTCGGCCAAAGTCACGCCGGGTTGCTGCGAGAAGGCCACCAGCGTCAGGGCGTCTGGCAGCTCCCCGCCCGCATTCGCGCACGCGGCCGCGGCGGCGGGGGCGTTTAGGGCTGAGGTGCTCGGGTCGGTTTGCCAGCAGGCGCCTGCGAAGGGGCGGGTGCCGGTTCTGCAGCCGGCTTCGTAGCCGTTGACGGTGCGGGCGTTCTCGGCGTTTGCTGCTTGCAGGGCGGTCTCGGCGTCGTGGGCCGAGTCGGCGGTCTCGGCGTGGACGGCGGAGGGGACTTGGCCCAGCGTCGAGGTGTCGATCTGGATGCCGGTGATCGAGCCTGGGGCGAGGAGGTTGCCCTGGAGGGCGCCCGGCTTCAGCCGGTTTCCCGGCACCGACCCCACCGCCAGCCGGTTCCCCGGCAGCGACTTGACCTTGATCGTGCGGCCGTTGATCTTTCCCGCCGCATAGACGGTCCCGCCGAGCGCCGCCAACAGCGCCAGCCCGGCGATCACCAGCGCCGGCGCCTGCCGGCGAAGTCCCCTGCTCATCTACTGACCTCCTGCCTAGGGTTGATTGAAAGAGCCCGCCGCTATTGGACGGGCAACTCAAAGTGGCGGCACCCTAAGCGCCGAAAGAGGGCGGCGGACAAATGTCTACGCCGGAGTTCGTCAAACGTCCGAGGCGGGCCGTTTCGCACATTTGGAAATGAGGCAGATATCCGATAAAAGCCACGGGACGATGCGAATGTGGGGTAGATCGAACCGCCTGACCGCCGCCTTGATCTGGCTCTGTGCCGTCGCGTCGATCTTGCTATTGGTCGCGTTGCCGGTGAGGGCTTCGGTGGGCGCTGCGGAGACGCAGGGGAAAGAGTTCTGCAGTCGCCCCCACTTAGAGGTAGGGGAAAGTCCGCCCCGTTTCAAAGTCCGCCTCGGCCTCTCTAGATCGGAAGCCGCTCGCGGCAAGCGACTGAAGCTACGGATCGAGAATTACGGTTCGGAGTCGGTTGCTTACGGATATGCCTATCGATTGAGACGTAAGAGTGGTTCCTCATGGCGCGAGGTGCCCGTTGGGCCCTTCTACGGAGCGCGACTCTTTACCCAGAGCGCAAGCGCGGGCCGGTGCCAAGAGATTCGCATCGGGCGGAAATGGGTCCCCGGGCGCTATCGGATCGAAAAGGATGTGTGGCTGGCTGAGGAGAGCTCCGACTCGTCGCGATCCCCAGCCGTCAGCTTCAAGGTCACGGGCTAAGCCGCCTTCGAGATGCCGGCGATCGGTGCTGCCGGGGGGTGCTTGCTCAGCTTCATCTCAGGGCTCCGCTGCGAGCCTATCCGGGCGCGGTTTTGGGAGAGCGAATTCTGTTGCTGGATAAAGGCTGACCGGACTCAAGCGCTTTGGGCGAAAGCCAAGGTAGCGTTAAGTGTTCAGGGATTCTGAGCGGCTATCGGGGAGGACTCATTTGGCCAACCAAGCTGGGCGGCGAGCGGCGCGCCAAAAGCGATTGATCGCGCTGGCGGATCCGCTGCGGGCGGAAATGCTGCGGATCCTGGTCGAACGGCCGGCGAGCCCGGTGGAAATGGCGCGGGAGCTGGGGGTGCCGACGCCGAACGTCTCCCACCACGCGAAGCGGCTGGTCGAGCTCGACTGCGCCGAGCTGGTCGAAGAAGAGAAGGTCCAGGGGGCGATGAAGCACATCTACCGGGCCACCGACCGGGTCCTCGTCGAGACCGGCGAATGGGACGAGATGCACCCGGCCGAGGCCCGCGGCTTCCTCGCCGTCTCGATGCAGGCGGTGATCGACGACTTCGTCGCCTCCGAACGCGAGCAGACGGTGGCCGGCGACCGCGACTTCCACCTCAGCCGGACGCCGATGGTGCTCGACCAGCAGGGGCTCGAGGAGGGGCTGGAGATCTACGAAGCCGCGCGCCTGGCGATGGCCGAGGTCGAGCGCCGCAGCGCCGAACGCCGGCAGGGCGAGGAGGGGGGCGGCTTCCGCGTCTCCTCGGTCTTCGGCCTCTTCAAGGTGCCCCCGGTCGGTAAGCGGCGGCTGAGCGATTAATGGTTGACACCCGCCGCGATGGCTGAAGAGACTCCGCCCGTGGACGGCGAGGAGAAGGCGGCGGATCGCTGGTTCCTGCGGGCGCTGTCGCACCCGGTCCGGATCGAGATCCTCGAGCTTCTGCAGGAACGCGAGGCGAGCCCGATCGAGATGAAGCGGGCGATCGGCGGCACCCTCAACCTCGTCAACTACCACCTCAAGGTGCTGGTCGAATGCGGCTGCGTCGAGGTCACCCGGACCGAGCCGGTGCGGGGGGCGGTCAAGCACTTCTACCGGGCGACGCCGCGCTCCTTCTTCGGTCACCGCGACCTGCGTGAGGTACCGGCCTCGATCCGCGGCGGCGCCACCGAGATGTCGCTGCGGACCTTCTCGAAAGCCTTCAACCGCGCCGCCGAGGCCGGCAACGTCGACAGCGAGGACGCGGTCCTCAGCTGGATGAGCCTGGCGGTCGACGGGCTCGGCCGCGAGGAGGCGATCGCGGCGAGCGAAGAGGTGCTCGAGCGCTACGAGCTGATCGCCGAGCGCAGCCGCAAGCGGGCGGCGGCGAGCGAGGAGCCGCTGGCGCCGCTGGTCGTCGGCGTCGCCTGCTTCGACGCGGCCGCCGCCAAGCGCCGCCGCTGATTTGACCGGGGCGGCGGGCGTTAGCTTGCGTCCGTGCCCGACCTCCTCGTCCTCTTCCTCGCCGCCTCGGCGACGATGCTGGCAACCGGCCTCGGCGCGATCCCGGTCTGGCTGCTCGGCACCCGCGCGGAGGCGCTGACGCCGTTCCTGCTCGGGATCGCCGCCGGGGTGATGGGCGTCGCCTCGATCGTCGGCCTGCTGCTGCCGGCGGCCGAAGAAGGCTCGGTCTGGGACCTGCTCGCCGGGCTCGCGGTCGGCGGCATCCTCCTCGGCGTCGCCCGCCGCCGCCTCGACCATGAGTCGGCGTTCATGGGCCGGAGCGGGCCGGGCGCGCGCACCTCGGCCCTCGTCTTCGCCGTCCTCTTCGTCCACAGCCTGCCCGAGGGGTTGGCGATCGGGACCGCGTACGCGTCCGACCGCGAGGGGCTGAGCCTCTTCGTGATCCTCGCGATCGGGATCCAGAACGTCCCCGAGGGGACGAGCGTGGCGATCCCGATGGAGGCAGCGGGCTACGGCCGGGCGCGGCAGTTCTGGGCGGCGGTCGGGACCAGCGCCCCGCAGCCGATCGGCGCCGTCATCGCCTACCTCGCGGTCGAACAGGTCAATGCGCTGCTGCCGTTCTCCTTCGCCTTCGCCGCCGGGGCGATGCTGAGCCTGATCTTCGTCGAGCTGCTGCCGGACGCCTACAAGGGCGGGCGCCTCTTCGGCCCGACCGTCGGGCTGCTCGGGGGCGCGGCGGTGATGATGGTCCTCGACCTCGCGCTCGGCGTCTGAATCAGAAGAGCGCCAGGACGCCGAGGGCGAGGACCGAGATCGCGACGACCGCCAGCGCCAGCGCCGTCGAGACGCGGTCGAAGCGGCCGAGCGCGTTCTCGCCCATCAGCTCGCGGTCCTTGGCGAGCGAGCGGATGAACGGCAGCAGGACCAGGAGCAGGACCGCGTTCAGCGCCTGGCTGAGGAAGAGGATCTGGATCAGCGGCGCGCCCGGGAGCAGGACCAGGCAGGCGGCGACCGCGGTGACGGCGCCGAAGCTGAGGTAGAAGGCGGGCTCCTCGCCGAAGCTCGAGTCGAGGTCGGCGCGGCGGCCGAGGCTCTCGGAGATCGAGTAGGCGGTGGAGAGCGGCACGATCGCGGCGGCGAGCAGGCCGGCGCCGAGGAAGCCGAGACCGAAGAGGGTCGCGGCTCCCGCGCCGGCGACCGGCTCCAGCGCCCGCGCCGCGTCGCCGGCGTCGTCGACGTCGATTCCCTGCGTGTGCAGGGTGGCGGCGCAGGCGACGACGACGAAGAAGCCGATGACGCCGGTGAGGACGGCGCCGACGATGACGTCGACGCGCTCGTAGCGCAGATCTTTGACGCTCAGCCGCTTGTCGACCGCGTAGGACTGGATGAAGGCGAGCCCCCAGGGCGCCAGGGTGGTGCCGACGGTCGCTACCGCGACGAGGAGCGCGTCGCGGTTCACGGGGATGCTCGGCACCACCAGGCCCTTCGCCGCTTCGCCCCAGTCGGGGTGGGCGAGGACGCCGGCGACTACGTAGGTGACGAAGACCGAGCTCAGCGCCAGCAGCAGGTGCTCGACCCGGTGGAAGCTCCCGCGCAGGACCAGCAGCGAGATCATGATCGCCGCCGCCGGCACCGTCAGGTAGCGGCTGGTCCCGGTCAGCAGGTCCATCGCCGCCGCGACCCCGGCGAACTCCGCGCACATCGTCCCCGTGTTGGCGACGATCAGGGCGCCGGCGACGAGCATCGCGGCGCGGTGGCCGAAGCGCTCCCGGACCAGCGTCAGCAGCCCTTTGCCGGTGACGACGCCGAGCCGGACCCCGACCTCGTGGAAGACGATCAGCGCCGCGGTCGAGATCGCCAGCACCCAGAGCAGCTCGTAGCCGTAGCGGGCGCCGAGGATCGAGTAGGTGGTGATCCCCGCCGGGTCGTCGTCGGAGAGCCCGGCGAGGATCCCGGGGCCGACCACGGCCAGGAGCGCCGCCAGCCCTCCAGCCTGCAGCAGCCGCCGGCGCCGTCGCGCGAGGTGCCAGTGGAGATGGCGGCCGGGGACGCGATGTGGGCCCCGGCGACGATGGTGGTTGGAGGGCTCCACGTCACCCATACCCTGACGCCGCGGCGGGATAGACTCGCCCCGTACATATCGGTCGGTGGTCAAGGGAAGTCCGGTGCAAGTCCGGCGTGGTCCCGCCACTGTGACCGGGTGGAGGAGTTCGCAGGCGCCCCGCGCGCCAGCCACTGGGGACGACACCTCGTCCCCGGGAAGGCGCGTCCTCCCTGATCCCGGAAGCCAGGAGACCTGTCCCCGACCTTTGCCAATTCAACCCTCGAGGAAAGGGTGGCTTAGATGCCAAGAAGTACCCGATTCCGGCTGGCGGCCGTCTGCGCGCTGGCTCTGTCCCTGACGTTTGCCTTCGCCGCGATGGCCGTCGCCAAGAGCCCGCTCGCCGAGCTCCGCGTGGTCGGCAGCGGCGGCAAGGTGCTGGCCGAAAAGCCGGTCGCGATGAAGGACACCGCCGTCAAGACCAGCCCCAAGGCGACCTGCTTCGGGCCCGGCACCGGCGGCAGCGGCGATCCGGCGCAGCTGAAGGGAACCACCGCGATGGGCCTGCTCGCCAGCGGCTCGAAGACGATCCCGGCGCTGCGCCCGCTGCTGATCAGCGACAGCTTCGACTTCGGTCTCGCGCTCTGCGGGGTCGGCTCGAGCGTCGCCAAGGGCAAGGCGTCCTGGTACCTGAAGATCAACCACAAGTCGCTCTCGGTGGGCGGCGACTCGGCGAAGGTCAAGCCGGGCGACGAAGTGCTCTGGACGCTGGCGCCGTCGTATCCCTACCCCGACGAGCTCGTGCTGAGCGGCCCGAACTCAGCGCAGGCCGGGATGCCGTTCACGGTGCGGGTCTGGGCCTACGACGAAAAAGGCCGGAAGAAGCCGCAGGCCGGCGCGAAGGTGACGGGCGCCGCGGCGCCGACCGACGCGCAGGGGCGGACCACGGTCACGCTCGGCAAGCCGGCGAAGCTGATCGCACGCGCGGCCGGGGAGATCCCCTCGGCCCGCGAGCCGGTCTGCCTCGGGGGCAAGTGCCCTAAGTGACCATCCGGATAGTCACTAAATGAGGTCTCGCCGCGGCATCGCGGTCGCGAGCGCGCTGCTGGCGCTGCTCGCGGCCGCGGGCTGCGGCCTCGGCCCCGGTGCCGACGTCGGCGACGTGCGGCTGACGGTGACCCGCGACTACGGCCGGGAGACGATGGCCGAAGCCACCGTGGCGGCGAAGGAATCCGACACGGTGATGCGGGTCCTCGAAGGGGAGGCCGACGTCTCGACCCGCTACGGCGGCGGCTTCGTCCATTCGATCGACGGGCTGGCGGAGGAGAGCCAGGGCGGCGAGCCGTACGACTGGTTCTTCTACGTCGACGGCGAGGAAGCGGAAGTCGGCGCCGCCGACTACGACGTCAGGGGAGGAGAGCGGATCTGGTGGGACTACCGCAACTGGTCGGCCGTCAACCACGTCCCCGAGGTGGTCGGCTCCTGGCCGGCCCCGTTCAAGAACGGGATCGGCGGCGAGCGGCACCCCGTGGTGGTCGAATGCCTGTTCCGCGGTTCCTTTCGCACCGATGACGTGCAAAAGGAACCACGCGCTTGCGAAATGACCCGCGCGGCGCTGGAGCAGGAAGGCGTCCAGGTCGCCTCTGGGACGCCGGAGAAGGCGATGCGGATCCTCGTCGGCCCTTGGGGCGCCGTGCAGCAGGATCCGGTCGCGGGCCTGATCGGGGCGGGGCCGGAGGAAAGCGGCGTCTTCGCCGAGTTCCGGGGCCCCGACCTCGTCGCGCTCGGCGAAGACGGCAAGGAAGCGGAAGACCTTGGGCCGGATGCCGGTCTCGTCGCCGCCACCAACCGCTACGGCGGGTTGCCGGTCTGGGTCGTCACCGGTGGAACCGGCGCGGCGGTCGAGCGGGCCGCCGAAGCGCTGAAGCCGGACCTGCTGCGCAACCATTACGCGATCGCCGCCGACGGCGAGCTGATCTCTCCGCTGCCGCTGGAGAAGCCGTGAAATCTCCCTTCGCCTACCAACCGCGCCCGCGCCCGCTGCAGCTGGCCTCGCCGGCCGCCGCCGTCGCCTACCTCGGCGCGATCGTCGCCGTCGCCTTCCTCTACTCGAACCCGCTCGTCCTGTTCGCCGCGGGCGTGGCGGCCGTCGCGGCCGGCCTGCTGGCCGGAGCGCGGCGGGCGGTGCGGTTCGCTCTGAAGATGGGCCTGGCGCTGGCGCTCCTCGTCACCGTCGTCAACGCCCTCGTCGTCAGCCGCGGCGAGACCGTCCTCGCCCGGCTGGGCGACTGGCCGCTCTTCGGCGACGTCACCGTCACCCTGGAGGGGATAGTCGCCGGCGCCTCCGGCGGCCTGCGGGCGGCGGTGACGATCGTCGCCGCCGCCGTCTACTCGGCCTGCGTCGACCCCGACCGCGTCCTGCGGATGCTGCGGCCGCTGGCTGGCCGCTCGGCGCTCACCGCGAGCTTGGTCTCGCGCCTGGTCCCGGTCGCCGCCGCCGACGCAGCGCGCCTGCGCGACGCCGCCCGCCTTCGGGGTCCCGGCGCGGCCGAGGTCGGCAGGGCGCCGCTCGCCCGCCGCCTCCTCGCCGGCTCCCTCGACCGCGCCGTCGACGTCGCCGCCACCCTGGAGCTGCGCGGCTACAGCCTCGACGCGCCCCGTCCCCGCGGCCGCCACGCCCGTTCCCGGTACGACCGCCGCTTCTACGCTGTCGCGGCCGTGGTGCTCGCCGTCGCGATCGCCGGCAAGGCCCTGGGCGCCGACGACTTCCAGACCTACCCGACGATCGAGATCGGCCTCGACCCCGCAACGCTCTTCGTGGCGGCCGTGGTCGCCGTCAGCGGCCTGGCGCCCGTGCGCCTGTCGAGTTTGTTCGGACATGCCGAACGAACTCGACAGGCGGAGGTGGCCCGTGTCTGAGCTGGCGATCCGACGCGGGGCGGCGCCGGCGCTCGCGGTCAATGCGCTCGGCTACTTGTATCCGCAGGCGCCGGCGCCTGCGCTCGTCGACGTCTCGCTCGAGGTTGCGCCGGGGGAGTTCGTCCTCCTTGCCGGCCGCTCCGCCTCCGGCAAGTCGACGCTGCTGAAGGCAGCCTGCGGGCTCGTACCGCACTTCCACGGCGGCGAGATCGAGGGTGAGGTGCGGGTCGCCGACCTCGACGCGATCGCCTCGGGACCGGGAGAGCTGGCGGCTGCGGTCGGCTACCTCGCCCAGGACCCGGAGACGCAGGTCGTCTCGACCACCGTCGCCGCCGAGATCGAGCTGCCGCTGGAGATGCGCGGCGACGAGCCCGCCGACCGCGCCCGCGCCGTCGAGGAGGTCGCCCTTGCCCTGGCGATCCCGCACCTCCTCGACCGCGCCGTCGACACCCTCTCCGGCGGCGAGCTCCAGCGCGTCGCCCTCGCCGCCGCCCTCGTCACCCGCCCGCGCCTGATCCTCCTCGACGAGCCGACCTCCCAGCTCGACCCGGTCGCCGGCGACGAGCTGATCTGGCTCCTGCGCCGCCTCAACGAGGAGTGGGGGGTAGCGGTGCTGCTCGCGGAACACCGGCTCGAGCGATGTCTTGCCGCTGCGGACCGAGTCGTCGCGATGGAGGCCGGCCGCATCGCCTTCGACGGCGCCCCGGCGGAGTTCCTCGCTTGGTCGCAGGGTGCCGACCCTCCTCTTGAGACTCCAGCCGCTCGACTTTTCTCCCTCGCGGGAATCGACCCGCTCCCCGTCGGCGTCCGCGCCGCTCGGCAGACGTTGCGTGGGATGGGGGCCACTCACCCTCCTAATCGAGTGAGTGACCCCCATCCATCTGACCGCGCCTCACAACTCGAACCCGCCCTAAGGGCAAAGAACCTTTGGGTGGCGCTCGACCGCGGCGAAGACCTGCGGGACGTGCTGAAAGGCATCGACCTGACGATCAGGCATGGGGAACGCGTCGCCTTGATGGGTCGCAACGGCGCCGGCAAGAGCACGCTGCTGCGGACCGCTGCGGGGCTGCACGAGCCGGTCGCCGGCAAGGTCGAGGTGGGATCGGTCGCCCTGCTGACCCAGAACCCGGGCGACTACCTGGTACGCGAGCGGGTCGGCGACGAACTGGCCGGGGATCAGGGCGCGGCGGCGCTGCGGGTCGTCGGCCTGGAGGAGAAGGTCGACGCCGACCCGCGCGACCTCTCGGGCGGTGAGCGGCAGCGGCTGGCGCTGGCGATCGCGCTCGCCGGCCGCATGGAGGGCGAGTTGCTCCCCGGTCTCGTCGCCTTGGACGAGCCGACCCGCGGTATGGACCGCGCCCGCAAGGGCGAGCTGGTCGAGTTGATCCGTCGGCTCGCCGGCGATGTCGAGTTGGTCCCCCCTGGGGAGACCAACTCGACAGGCGCCGCCGTGGTTGTCGCCACCCACGACGTCGAGTTCGCCGCGGAGTTCGCCGAGCGCGTGGTCCTGCTCGGCGACGGCGTCGTCATCGCCGACGGCCCCAGCGACGAGATCCTCTCCGGCGGCTGGTACTTCGCCACCGAGGTGGCGCGCGTCCTCGACTTGCCGGGCGTCGTCACCCCCGAGCAGGGCGCGGCGGCGTTGGGGGAGGGACGATGACCTGGGAGCTCGCCAGCTTCCTGATCGTCGGCGCCGTCGTCCTCGCCGGCTTCGCCTGGTACGAGCGCTCGCGGCCGCCGGCGCAGGTCGTCGCCCTGGTCGCGGCGCTGGCGGCGCTGGCGATCGCCGGCCGCATCGCCTTCGCCGCCTTCCCGAACGTGAAGCCGACGACCGACATCGTCGTCTTCGCCGGCTACGCCCTCGGCGGCGCGCCCGGCTTTGCCGTCGGCGCCCTCACCGCGCTCGTCTCCAACTTCTGGTTCGGCCAGGGCCCGTGGACGCCGTGGCAGATGGCGGCGTGGGGCCTATGCGGCGTTCTCGGGGCGCTCTTGGCGCTCGGGACCCGCAACGCCGGTCGCCTCGGTCTCGCGGCAATCTGCGCCTTTGCTGGCATTTTCTACGGCGCTCTGTTGAACTTCTCCCTGATGGCGACGTATGGAGGGGACCTATCGCTGCGGCATTTCCTCGTGCTCGAGGCACGAGCGATCCCGTTCGAAGTCGCGCACGTGCTCGGCAACGTCGTCCTGGCGCTGGCGGCCGGACCCGCCATGGTGCGGATGCTGACCCGCTTCCGCGGGCGCTTCGAATGGGAGCGGCGGATGGCGTCGGGGCCGGCTGCGAAGCCCGGCCCGCTTGGCGGCGCCCTCCGCAGCGGTGGCGTTGCCGCGCTCCTTCTCCTCGCGCTCCTCGTCGTCGCCGCGCCTGCCGCGCGCGCTGCATCCCCGGTCGAAAGAGGCGCCGACTGGCTCGAGTCCCAGCAGCGGCCCAGCGGTGGCTTCGCCGCCTCGGCCGAGCGCGACGCGGGTGCCGAAATCACCGCCTGGGCAATGCTGGGCCTGGCGGCCGCGGACCGCAACCCGCTCGACCTCAGCAAGGGCGGTAAAACGCCGGTCGACTTCCTCCGCAACCACCTCGACGAAGTCAAAGACGCCGGCGACATCGCCCGCACCATCCTGGCGCTCGAGGCCAGCGGCGTCGAGCCGCGCAGCTTCGGCGGCGAGGACCTGGTCGAGCAACTGCTCTCCAAGCGCGGCGACAACGGCTCCTACCAGGGCTGGCCCGGAACCAGCGCCTACGCCGTCCTCGCCCTGCGGGCGGCGGGGGAGAACGAAGCGGCCTCGCCGACGGTCGCCTGGCTGCGCAAGGTGCAGGGCAAGGATGGCGGCTGGGGGAACCTGCCGGGAGACGATGCCACCGCGGAGATCACCGGCGCGGTGCTGCAGGTGCTGGCGCCCGACTCAGACGCCGCGGGCCGGGCCTTGGACTTCCTCCGCAAGTCCAAGCGCCAGAACGGCGGCTTCGCGCCGGGCAACAATCTCGCCGCCAACGCCCAAGCGACCGCCTGGACCTCCGAAGGCCTGCTGGCAGCCGGAAAGGACCCGGCGAGCTTCGGCCCCGGCAAGAGCTCCCTCGCCTACATCCGCGAGCTGCAGACCGAAAACGGCTACTTCCTCAAGGCCCCCGGCGACGAATCGACGCCCGTCTGGGTGACCGCCAACGCCCTGATCCCGCTTTCGGGCCGGCATCTCCCGATCGCGGCACCGGCCCGGGAAACGAAGCCGAAGCCAAAGCCCCTCACCTCGAGCAACCCCTCTTCGTCCTCCGGCGGCATCCCGCCCTCCCTGTCCGTCCCCCCGTCTGCGACCGGCCCCGCCTCGAAGGCCTTGGAAGAAGCGCTGAAGGGCAGTGCCGCCGGTTCCTCGCCGGGGCAGTCGGCGCCGTCCGGCAAGGGCGGCTCCAGTGGACCGGGCCAGATTCCCTCCACCGGCGCTCCCCTCCCCGAGGGGGACGCCGGCACCACGCTGCCGGAAGCCTCTGCCTCGCAAGCCTCGGGAGAACCGGCCTCCGAAACGAGCGAAGACTCGAGCAGCGGCACCGCCGGAGCGATCCTCCTCGGACTCCTCGCCGGCTGCCTCCTCTTCGGCGCCGGGCTAGCCGGCCGCCGCGGCTGGATGCGCTGGCGCTACGGCCTCTAAGCGACTAACTCGGCATGAAGTTGGTGCCGAATTGGCCTTTTCAGCGCGTATTTCGTCACAGACAAACAGTTACGCTACGATTCATGTCAGTGATGATGCCACGGCAGAACTGGACCGACGAGCGCCTCGAACATTTCGGGAAGCGGGTCGAGGAACGTTTCGACAATTTCGAAGCGAAGGTCGACGAACGCTTCAAGCGGGTTGATGAACGCTTCAAAGCGTTCGAAGCGAAGGTCGACGAACGTTTCGAGCGCGTGGACGAACGCTTCCGAGAAGTCGACAAGCGCTTCGAGCAGGTTGACAAGCGCTTCGAGCACGTGGACAAGCGCTTGGACGGGATGAGCGAGGACATCCGCGAGCTACGGCAGGCGGTGACTCAGATGAGCGAGAACATGAACAGGAACTTCATTGCTCTCGCGATGCTGATCGTGGCGGCGGTCGTCTTTTTCTAGAGGGCGCCTAGCTATACCCTCGACGGATGGACGTCGAGACCGCAATCCGCACTCGCCGCACGCACAAGGCGTTCGGCCCCGAGCCGCTGCCGCGGGAGCAGATCGAGGAGCTGCTGGAGCTGGCGAGCTGGGCTCCGAACCACAATCTCACGGTCCCCTGGCGCTTCCGGGTGATCGGGCCGCGGACGCTCGCCCGCCTGAAGGAGATCGCCGGGCCCGAGGGGGCGACGAAGCTCGACCGCGCCCCGACCCTGGTGGTCGTCTCCTGCCTGCTCAGCGGCGACCCGGTCGAAGAGGAAGAGGACCTGCACGCGACCGCCGCCTCCTCCTACATCGTCCTCCTGGCCGCCCACGCCCGCGGGTTCGCCGGCTACTGGCGGACGCCCGGCCTGCTGCGGGGGGAGGAGGGGCGCGCCGCCGTCGGCCTGCCCGCAGAGGAGCGCTTCGTCGGCCTCCTCCACCTCGGCCAACCGCGCCAGGAGAAGCCCGCGCCGGAGCGCCCCGGCGCCGACCGCACCACCACCTACCTCGACTGATGCTGACCCGCGCCCGCGCCATCGAGGAGATCGCCGGCAGCCACTTCGAGGTCGTCGTCATCGGCGGCGGCATCACCGGCGCCGGGGTCGCCTTCGACGCCGCCTCGCGCGGTTACTCGGTCGCCCTGCTGGAGCGCGGCGACTACGCGACCGGAACCTCCAGCCGCTCCTCGAAGATGGTCCACGGCGGCCTCCGCTACCTGCAGAACTTCGACCTCGGCCTCGTTCGCGAGGCGCTGCTCGAGCGCCAGCTGATGGTCCGCCTGGCGCCGCACCTCGTCTACCCGACCCCGTTCCTCGTCGCCGCTTTGGGGGAGGAGCGCCGCGACCGCAAACTCGGCCTCGGCCTCAACATGTACGACGTGATGGCGACGACGCGCGCCGGCCGCAGCCGCCGCGAGCGCCGAGCCCGCGAGGAAGCCGAGGACGCCTACTGGTCGCCCGATCGCCACCGCACGATCGACCGCGACGAGGTGCTGGACCTGGTGCCGGCGCTGGCCCCGCGCGACCCCCACGACGCCTACCTCTTCTACGACTGCCAGACCGACGACGTCCGCCTCGTCCTCACCGTCCTCGGCGAGGCCGAGCGCTTCGGCGCCGTGATGCTGAACGGGGCCGAGGTGACCGAGGTCCTCGCCGCCAACGGCAAAGCGAACGGGGTCGCCTTCGTCGAGGAGGAGTCCGGCGAGCGGATCGAGGTCAGCACCGACCACGTCGTCAACGCGACCGGCGTCTTCGCCGACCAGATCCGCCCCGAGGAGCTGCTGGGGGAGGAGGACGTGCCGCGGATCTCCCCGAGCCGCGGCACCCACCTGCTGATCGACGCCAAGGACCTGCCGATGGGCAAGGCGGCCTGCATCGTCCCCGCCGGCGAAGGCCGGATGATCTTCTCGCTGCCCTGGTACGGCCGCACGCTCGTCGGCACCACCGACAACGACTTCGACGGCGACATCACACACCCGCGGCCGGCCGCAGACGACGTCGAGTATCTGCTCGAGGCAGTCAACGACTTCTTTGGGACCTCGCTGGGCGAGCGCGACTTGGTCGGCGCCTACGCCGGCGTGCGGCCGCTGATCTCCACCGGCGACCCCCGCAAGTCGGTCGACATCTCCCGCAAAGCGGAGCTCTACGAGACCTCCTCGGGGATGCTGACGATCACCGGCGGCAAGCTCACCACCTGGCGGCGGATGGCGAAGCAGACCGTCGACCGCCTGGTCGAGCAGGGGGGGCGCGAGGCGCCCTGCCACACCGACGAGATCCCGCTCGGGATGGAGGCGCGGCCGGAGGACCTCGAGGCGCCCCCGGGAGTTGGGGAGGAGGCGCTTGCCCAGCTTGCCTTCCGCTACGGGCACGCCGCCCGCAAGGTCCTCGAGATCGCCCGCGAGGACCCGAAGCTCGCCCGCCCGATCGTCCCCGGCCGCCCCGACCTGCTGGCCGAGGTCGCGCTCGCCGCCCGCAAGGAGCAGGCTCGCAGCGTCGCCGACGTGCTCCTGCGCCGGACCCGGCTGGCAATCCTGGCGGCGCCGGAAGTGCGGACCGCGAAGGCGGTGCGGCCGGTTGCCGACGTGCTCGGCGCCGAGCTCGGCTGGTCGCGCCGCCGCCGCTCCCGCGAGGCCGAGGCCTGGACCGCCGTCGCCGCCGAAGAGGGAACCGACCCCGCCGCCACGCTGGGGCGATCACCCGCCGGGGCGGTCGAATAGTCTCCGCTGCCGATGAACAAGGCTGAGCTGGAGAAAAAGCCCCTGTCCGAGCTGCACCTGCTGGCCGCCGAGGCCGGCGTGCCGAAGTTCCGGATGCTGACCAAGAGCGAGCTCGTCGAGCAGCTGGCGAGGGATAACGGAGCATCCGCCCCGCCCGCCGCAAAGAGCGAGCGGAGCGAGGAGCGTCCTCAGCGGCGCCGGCGCGAGCGCCGCGACCGTACCGACCGTCCTGAGAAAGCTCCCGAGCGCGAGCCCGCGCCGAAGCCGGCCGAGCCTGCGCCCGCCGAGCCCGCAAACGCTGAGCCTGTCGCCGAGGCGCCGAAACCGCGCCGGCGCCGTCGCCGCCGATTCGGCCGCCGCGGCAAGCAGGGCGTGACCCTGCAGGGCCTGCTGCTGCCGCCGGAGGCCGGTCGCCAGGCCGTCCTCTGCGCCGAGAGCCGCGAGGCCTGCACGGCGCTGCTGCGCAGCGTCGCCGCCGATCTTGCCGCCGACACCAAGGGCCCCGACCCCGTCGCCCTGCTGATCGACCCCAGCCCGGAGGAGCTTGCCGACTGGAAGCGTGACGCCCCGCAGGCGGAGATCGTCGCCGCCGGCCAGCCCCGCCATGCCTCCGACGCCCTCGGCCAGGCCGCCGCCCGCGCCGGCAGGGGAGAAGACGTGATCCTCCTCGTCGACTCGCTGACCCGTCTCGGGGAGGCCTACGACGACGCCGAGGCGGCGAAGGAGTTCTTCGACGCCGGCCGCGCCCAGGCGGGCGCTGGTGGCGGTTCGCTGACGGTAGTCGCGGCGCTCGAGCGCCCGAACTCCGACTGATCTAGAAGACGCGAGCTAGCGTCGGTAGGCGATGCGGCGCCAGCTCGGCTCTTTGCTGAGCTCGATCAGGTCGCTGCTGCGATCGGGCTGGACGTAGCCGAAGGTCTGGGTGCGCTCGTCGAAGACGACGTCGAGCTCGCCCTCCTTGACCCGCTGGTCTAGCCAGGCGCCGCGGAAGACGAGGCGGCGGATCCAGTGGACGAGGCTGCGGTTGGAGGGACCGACCAGGTCCTCCCAGTTCTCGTTGATGTGCTCGCCGAGGCGGGAGCTGGGCTCGGCGATCTCGCCGCTGACCGCGAGGTCGAGGAGGTCGTCGAGCTCCTCGGAGCTGAGCCCCTGGTCGACGAAGCGGAGCTTAACCGCCGCCTGCTCGACGCGCTGCGCGAAGTCCTCCTCGTTGAAAGCGAAGCGGAGCTCGCCGTACTCCAGCACGTAGTCGGAGCCGGACTCGTAATTCCCTCTGCGGGTCGTCTTCTTATCCATGAGTTGAAGCCAGTCCGCTGACGCAAGCCCGGCGTCAGCAGGTCCATGATCTTGCCGATCATCGTAAAGGCGTGCCGGCTCGGGCCCGTGCCTGAACGCCCGGTTGCACCCTGGCCGGAAGGTTGCACTCCTTCAGCGCCGAATTGGGTAGTCGGACTGCGGAAGCCGCCGTGATCGACCTGCACTGCCACATCCTCGACGCGATCGACGACGGCGCCCGCGACGCCGACGACAGCGTCGCAATGGCGCGGCAGGCCGAGGCCGACGGGATCGAAGCCGTCTGCGCGACTCCCCACATCCGCCACGACCACGACGTGCGGATCGAAGAGCTGGCTGGCCGGGTGGCGGGTCTGAACGCGCGGCTGGAGCGGGAACTGGTCGCGGTGAAGATCCTCCAGGGGGGCGAGGTGGCGGAGACCGCGGTCGAGGGCCTGGGCGAGGAGGAGCTGGCGCTGCTCTCGCTGGGCGGCGGCGGCTGGATCCTCCTCGAGCCGGCCCCCGGGCCACTCGACGACAGCCTCCTGCGCCGGGTCGGCTACCTCGCCGAGCGCGGTCACCGGACGATCGTCGCCCACCCCGAGCGCCATCTCTCAGCCGACATGTTCGAGCGGATGGCGGCGCTGGTCGCGGAGGGGGCGCTGATCCAGGCGACCGCCGACTTCTTCCTCCGCGAGAACATGGCCGCGGGGATGCTGGCGATGGCCGCCAAGGGCCTGGTCCACGTCCTCAGCAGCGACGCCCACACGGTCCTCGGCGGCCGCCCGGTGCGGATCTCCCCGGCTCTCGACCGCCTGCGCGAGGTCGAGCTGCTGGCGCCCCACCTCGAGTGGATCGCCGAGACCGCCCCGCACGCGATCGTCAAGGGGGAGCCTCTAGAGGCCCCCTACGCGCCGCAGCTCGACGCGGGGAGCTAGCTCTTCGATCACCGAGCGGGAGCCGGTTCCGAGCCCCGAGCGGAGGAAGTTGGTCGCGCCCGCGGCGGCGCTGAGGCGGAGGACGTCGTCCCACTCGCGTCCCGCCGCGATCGTCGCCGCCAGCGCGCCCATCATCGAGTCGCCGCAGCCCTCGCGGGAGCCGCGCTCGAATTTCGGCGGCGCCAGCTCGGTGAACTCGCCGTCACGGAGCGCCAGCGCCGGGTCGCCGGCGCGGGTGACGATCACGCTCTCGGCGCCCTCGTCCCGCACTCGTTCCATCGCCGCCCGCATCCGCTCCTCGGTGTCGACGGGGCCGGAGATGAAGCCGGCGATCTGCCAGTCGTTGATCTTCACCAGGTCGGGCTTACCCTCCAGCGCCTTGTCGAGGCGCGGCGAGGAGAGGTCGACGACGACCGGCTTGCCGTTCGCCTTGACGTCGGCGACCAGGCCGCCATAGATCTCCAGCGGAATCGTGTTGTCGGGATAGGGACCGCAGACGGCCAGCAGGTCGCACTCCAGCGCCGCCGCCACCGTGACCGAGAAGAGGTCGTCGACCTCGTGGCGCGAGGCCGGCAGCGCAGCGCTCTGTGAGATCGGTTCGCGCTCGCCGCTGCGGCGGTCGTGGATGTAGGCGCCGCTCGGCTCGGCCGTCTCGACCAGCCGCAGTTGCACCGGCATCTCCTCCAGCAGCGGCCTCAGGACGGTCCCGACCTCGCCGCCGATAAGGCCGCAGAGGACGGGTTCGGCGCCGAGCTCCGCCGCCATCCGCGCCACCCAGACACCCTGGCCGGCGGCGTGGATGTGGATGTCGTCGCCGCCTTCGGCGCTGAAGGACTCGATCGCGATCGAGACCATCGGGTTGGGGCTGAAGATCGCGACTTTGGGCTTTGGGTTCATCGACGGGGGGAGAGTCTGGGCCGCTGTGGGCTCAGGAAGAGATGGACCATCTTCCCCGACCCTTCCCCGTTGCGAAAGGTTTCCGAACCAGATTGCGCGGGCTCAGCCGGCGCGATCGCTCAGCAGCGGGGCCGGGGCTGCTGATCCCGCGCTGCTCCAGCGTCCACACCTTCGGGATGCGGTTCGAGCTCGACCTCTTCTTCCTCGACCGCGAAGGCAGGGTGATCGGGGTGCGGCGCCGGGTCCCGCCGCGGCGGATGGTCTGGTGGCCCGGTGCCGCCGCGGTCCTGGAGATCCCAACGTGCGGGGAAATCGCCGGCAAGGGGGGAGAGATCGAGGCGCCTCAGGGCTCAGGCATCCCATGCTCCCCCAACGAGAAGAGATAGCCAGCCTGGTCGTCTGCGAGGACGACGACGTCACCCTCGACCTGCTCTGCGAGCACCTCGCCGCCGATCGCTTCGGCGTCATGCCCGCGCCCTGCGCCTCGGACGCGCTGCGCCTATGTCGCTACAACCATCCCGACCTGCTCCTCCTCGACCTCTCCCTGCCCGACGCCTCCGGTCTCGACGTCCTCCGCGAGATCCGCGAGGCCGACGGGGTCGACTCCCGCTTCGACCCGCGCCTGCCGGTGATCGTCCTCACCGGCCGCAGCGGCGAGACCGACCGCGTCCGCGGGCTCGACTCGGGAGCCGACGACTACCTGGTGAAGCCGTTCCGCTATCCCGAGCTGCGAGCGCGCATCGGCGCCGTCCTTCGCCGCCGCAAGCAGCCCGAGGACGGGCCTCGGCGGGTCGGCGATCTAGTCATCGACCCGGTCCGCCGCCAGGTCATGGTCGGCGAGCGCGAGGTCGCCCTGACGAGGAAGGAATTCGACCTCCTCAGCGTCCTCGCCTCCGACCCGACCCGCGTCTTCACCAAGGAAGAACTGCTCGACGCCGTCTGGGCCTATCGCGGACCGTCGAAGACGAGGACCCTGGATTCGCATGCGAGCCGGCTGCGCCGGCGACTCGACCCCGAGAAGGGTCGCTTCGTCGTCAACTGCTGGGGCTGGGGCTACCGCCTCGTCGCTGCCTAGCCCTGCCGAAGCGGTGCCCCCGGTTCATCCGGGGGACACCGCCTAGCCGACGGCTTTTTCCTGCATTTCGAGTTATTCGTACCAGATGCCCAAGGAAGCGCCGGTTGTGTTCGCCCCCCGGACTTCAGCCGCACCTCTCCAGGTGCCATTCGTGAAGGTGCCGCTCGAACAACCAGGGAAGGATCTGGATTCCTGGGTGTAGGTGACGCCCGTGATTTCCCAGCTGTTGACCCATCGACGCAGAGTCCCGACACCCTTGTTGATCCAGGAGCCGACCTTTTTCAGGATCTGCGCCCCGACTCTGACGAAGCAGTTGAAGGCTGTGACTATGAGCCCACAGGTCAGCTGGATCGTGGCGCCTTTATATCCCACGGTCAACGCGCAGTTGTCTGGATGGACGCTGGTGCTGACGAAGCCGAAGGCGGTGCATTCGCCGAAGGTCGGGGTCAACCGGACTTCTCCGGTTGTCACCACGGACGTTGTGCCGCTGTAGGTAGTCGTTTTACAGGTCACGGTCCCGGCGTTGAAGGTCCAGACCTCGTCGGTCCCTTCCGATTGTTCTCCGGCCAGAATCGTGTGGGCTGCTTCTGAATGGAATTCTTCCGCAGCTGAGGCAGATGCGGCCATCGCGAGGACTGCGGCCACCACGATCCCCGTAACGGCAACTGATCGATATCTCACGTTTCTCCCCTTTCGCCCGCGAAGAGACTCGAAACTCTCTCTTCTCTGCTCAGGGGGGCTTACTGGTCCGCTGATACCCCCGTCAAAGTGAGGGGGCGCCCGCCACCCAGGGCTCGCCGAACCCGGGGTGAAACGGCAGCAAAAGGCGCGCAGTGGACGGGGGCGCGCGCCGATCGGCTCGCGCGTCGAAAGGCGAGGCCGGGCTGAAGGGTGCCGGCTCGCTGCAGCGGCATCCCCGGGCGGTCCGGGGATGCCGCTTGGTTACTTCTTTCCTTTTTTCGCCGCCGGCACCTCGAAGTGCATGATCGCCAGCTTGCTGGTGATCCCGTCTTTCTTGCTCTTCAGGCGCTTGCCGGCTTCCTTCTGGATCTTGCTTGCCTCTTTGACCGTTTCCGCGAGGACCTTGTTGAGGTCTTTCCAGCCCTGCGCGTCGAGCAGCAGAGGGGTGTCGGAGAGGTGGGAGTCGCTGCGGGCCTCGATCGTGCCGTCCGCCATCGCCTCGGTTGCGCTCTGGCCGATCGACTCGAGGATCGAGCCGGAGATCCCCTTGCGGGCCGAGGCCGGGATCTTCGCCCAGTCGGAGTCGCTGAGGAAGGCGCGGTCGGTGGCCCGGTAGAAGTGCTCGACGGCGCCGCGGCGCGGCTCCGTTTTCACCAGTTCGACGCAGTCGTACTCGAGCAGCGTTTTGACGTGGTAGCTGACGTTGCCCAAGGGCTCGCCGAGTTCCTGCGCGAGCTGGTTCGGGCTCGAGATCCCTTTGTGAAGGGAGCTGAGGATGCGGACGCGCAGCGGATGCGCGAGCGCCTTCGCGACCTGCTGGGTGATGCCCTCTGGGGAAGTGCGGGACTGTGGCAAAGGAAGACCCTCCGTTTCTAGCCCGGGCTGGGGGTGACGATCGGTGGCAGTAGCGCCCGAGTTACTAGACAAGTATTCCAAAACGTTCCCCGGAAAATCGTTTCCGTAGGGGAAAATGGAGTGAAGAAAACCGACTTATGCATTCGGTTCCAGTTAGCAAAAAAGACTTTGGGAACCGAACTGTGTCCGCGCGGGTCTAACACCTCACGCCCGTCCTTCCCGACGCGCCTGGCCGAGACCGCCAAGGGAGGACGGGCGTCTTCTCCCCGCAGCGGAAGCACGCTCTTTCCGGGGTCCGCCGCGAGCAAGGGGGGAGACAAGACAGAGCAGCGGGGCTTAGCTCCCCATGATCGAAACCAGGGACGGATAGGTCATGGCTCTGGACCTCTCGGCGATTGCCGCCGGCTTGCCGATGGCCGCTTCCTTTGCGATGGCAGGTGGGTTTGTCAGCGTTCGGGAAGCCCGTCGGCGGAGCTCGCTCAATGCCGCGCTGCACGAGCTGCGACGCCCGCTGCAAGCGCTCTCGCTGCTGACGTCGGCGCCTTCGGATCCAGGAGGACCGCTCGAAAGCACGCTGCAGATGGCGGTCGCGGCGGCCGACCATCTCGACCGCGAGATCAACGGGCAGCCGAGCCTGCTCGAAGCGGATCGCTTCTCGGTGCGGCCGATCGTCGAGGCGGCGGTGGAGCGGTGGCGCCCGGCAGCGGACCGGGTCGGTCGATCGCTCGAGTCGGCCTGGTCGGGAGGCGACGGAGAGCTCGAAGGGGACCCGATCGCCCTGGCCCAGGTAGTGGACAACATGATCAGCAACGCGCTCGAGCACGGCGGCGGAGCGATCACGCTGGCAGCCGAAGTCGACCGCGGGCTCTGCCGGCTGTCGGTCAGCGACGAGGGTGGAGGCGGAGCGGTTGACAACACGCAACCTTCATCGCGGCAGCGGCTCAGCGGTCGCCGCCGTCACGGCCATGGCCTTCAGATCGTCCGCCGGGTCGCGGCTCAGCACCGCGGTCGCTTCAACCTAGTCCGGTCGGGCGGGGGCACCGAGGCGAAGCTGGCGCTGCCGGTCAGCCAGGAGGAGCGATGAGCCGCCGGGGCCGGGCGCTGGGCTTCCTCCTCGCCGCCCTGCTGGCCGCTGCCGCCGCTGCGGCAATTGCCGACGGCTACGGCGAGAGCGTCAGCCGCGGCTACGGGACGCTGCGCCCTGTCCTCGTCGCCGGGTCCGACCTCCGGCCCGGGGAAAAGATCGACGCCGGCCATGCCGGTAACGAGCTCGAGGTGAGGCGGGTGCCCGCTCGCTTCGTTCCTCCCGCGGCGCTCGCGGATCCGGACGAAGCCCTCGGGCTCGTCCCCGCCGTTCCGGTGCCGGCCGGCTCCTACCTGTTGGCGACGCAGTTGCGGCCGCCCCGCGCCCGCCGCGTTGCGGGGAACCTGGCGCCGGATCGGCGGCCGGTCGAAATCACCGTCACCGGTGCCGGCGCCCTCAGCGCCTTCGGGGCGCAGCCCGTCGGCTCGAAGGTCGACGTGGCGGTGACGAGTGAACCGTCGGGCTCCGGAGACGGGCGGACCTACATCGCCGCCGCCGCCGTGCCGTTGCTGGCTCTAGGGGCGGCGGGCGAAGGAGATCCAGGCGAAGCCAGCGTGACCTTGGGGCTGACCCGGGCTCAGGCGCTGCGCCTCCTCGCCGCCGAGAGCTTCGCCCGCCGGGTCACGGTGATTCCGGCGGGCGGGTGAGCGATGGACCTGCACGAGAGGGACGTCGCCGAGCTGAGCGCCTCGCTGCGCGAGCGCCTGGTGCGGCGGCGCCGAGCGGAAGCCGCAGCCGGCCGCTCGCCTGACGACAGCCTGGCGGAGTCGGCCCGCCTCCTGGTCGACGAGCACGCCGCGCTCCTGCCCGCCCACCGGCGCGACGAGGTCGTCGAGCGGATCGTCCGCGACAGCGTCGGCCTCGGGCCGCTGGAGGTCCTGCTGGCGGATCCCTCGGTGGAGGAGGTGATGGTCAACGGGCATCGGCGCGTCTACGTCGAGCGGGGCGGGCAGCTGGAGGAGACCGAGGTCGGGTTCGACAGCGAGGAGGAGCTGCGCAACGCGATCGAGCGGATCCTCGCCCCCCTCGGGCGCCGGATCGACGAGCTGAGCCCGATGGTCGACGCGCGCCTGGCCGACGGCTCCCGGGTCAACGTCGTCATCCCGCCGCTGGCGATCGACGGGCCGACGCTCTCTATAAGGCGCTTCGGCGCCTCGCGCCCGGGTCCCGACGAGCTGGAAGAGCTCGGCACGCTCGACTGCGAACAGCGGCGGCTGCTCGAGGCGGCGGTCGCCGGGCGCCGCAGCGTCCTCGTCAGCGGCGGCACCGGCTCGGGCAAGACGACGCTCCTGAACGCCCTTTCCAGCTTCATCGGCGCCGCCGAGCGGGTGGTGACGATCGAGGACGCGGCAGAGTTGCGGCTGCAGCAGCCGCACGTGGTCCGGCTGGAGAGCCGGCCGGCAGGAGTCGAGGGGCGGGGGGAGGTGACGATTCGCGACCTCCTGCGAAACGCCCTGCGGATGCGTCCCGACCGGATCGTGATCGGCGAGGTGCGGGGGATCGAGGCGCTCGACCTCCTCACCGCCCTCAACACCGGCCACGACGGCGCCCTCTCCACCGTCCACGCCAACTCGCCCGCCGACGCGCTGGTGCGGCTGGAGACGCTGGCGCTGATGGCCGGGGTGGGGCTGCCGCACGCCGTCGTCGCCGAGCAGGCCCGGCGCGGGGTCGACGTCGTCGTCCACATCGAGCGCGAAGCCGACGGCGCCCGCCGGGTGACCGAGATCGCCGAGGTCGGATGACGACGGCGGTGCCGATCGCGGCGCTCGCGGGTGGGCTCGGGGTCTTGGCGGCCCGGGAGGCAATGCTCGCCAGTCCCGCGGCCGCGGCCTGGATTCGCCTCGCGCTCGAGCCGCTGGAGAGGATCGAGCGCGAGGGCTACCTGCCTTCGACCCTCGAGCGCCGCCGCCTCACGGTCCTCGGCACCGGCGCCGCCGCACTCGCCGGCTGGTTCCTCGCCGGCCGCTTCCTGGCGACGCTTCTCGCGGTCCTCGGACCGGCGGCGGTGGGGTGGGTGATCGCGGGGCGCAGGCGCCGCTACCGCCGCCGGGTCGAGCGGGCGCTGCCGGAGGTCGCCACCGCGATCGCCGACTCGCTCAGCGCCGGCCGCTCGCTGCGGGCGTCGCTGGCTGCGGCGATCGGTTCCCTGGACGGACCGGCGGCGGGCGAGCTGGCCCAGCTCGCCGGTGAGCTCGAGCTGGGCGCCCCGACCGGCGCCGTGCTCGAGGGTTGGCGCGGCCGGATGCGCTCGCAGCGGGTCGACGCTCTCGTCGCGGCGCTGCTCAGCCAGAGGCTCGCGGGCGGCGATCTCGCCGGGCTGCTGCGGCGCTTCGCCGCCGGCGCCGCGGAGCAGGAGCGGGTCGCCGAGGACGCCCGCTCGGCCACCGCCCAGGCCCGCTTCACCGGCCTCTTGGTGGTGGCGATGCCCACCGGTGGGGCGATCTTCGCCGAGCTGCTCGAGCCGGGGTTCATCGCCAAGCTGCTGGCCTCGCCGCCCGCTGCTGTCCTGCTCGTCCTCGCGGCCGGGTTGCAGGTGCTGGGCTTCCTGGCGATCCGGCGATTGGCGCAGGTGGCCGGGTGAGCGGCGCCGGCCTGGCGGCGGCGATCGCGGTCATGTTCGCCGCGGCGGCGCTGCGCGAGCTGCCGCTGCAGAAATTGCGCGGCGTCATCGGGAGACAGGTGTCGTTGCCCTCGCAGCTGCCGGGAAAGGTCCTCGGCACCATGGCGGGAGGGGCGGCGGCCGTGCTTGCCGCCCCGGCGGCGCCGGGGCGAACGGCGCTGGTGGTCGCCTTCGCGCTGCCAGTCGCCGGCTTCCTCGCCCCCGACGCCTGGCGCCAGCGGCAGGCCCGGCTGCGTCACCGCCGCCTGCTCGCGGCGCTCCCCGACGCGCTCGACCTGCTCGCGGTCAGCGTCGGCGCCGGGCGCGGGGCCGCGGCCGGGCTCGAGCAGATCGCCCGCTCGGGGGAGGGGCCGCTGGCCGAGGAGATGCGGCTGGCGGTCGCCGAGATCTCCTGCGGCGTCCCCCTCGGCGCGGCGCTGGCCTCGCTGCGCGGCCGCGTCCCCGGCGGCGAGATGGCGAGGCTGATCGCGGCGATCGAGCGCTCGCGCCGTTTCGGCTCGCCCCTCGCCGACCAGCTCCGCCGCCAGGCCACCGCGCTGCGCCGCGACAGCCACCGCGAAGTCGAGGACCGCGCCGCCAAGGCCGCCCCGAAGATCCAGCTCGTCGTCGCCTTGATCCTCGTGCCCTCGGTGCTGCTGATGATCACCGCCGGCCTGATCGCCAACGCCGGCACCCTGCTCGCCGGCTTCTGAGCCGGCCGTCGCAGTTACTCCAGCGCCTCCTCGCGCAGCCGCTTGGCGACGGCGCCGGTGGCGGCGGCGATCGAGTCGAGGGCGGCGGCATTTTCCTTGTGGCCGCTGACGTAGCAGCAGAGGGTGCCGTTGACCAGCTCGAAGGCAAACTTGTCCGGCGCCGAGTCGGTCAGCCAGACGATGAAGGTGGGGGAGAAGAGCTGCCGCAGCCAGTTCGCGTCCTGCTCCTTGGTGGCGAAGATCTCGTACTTCTCGAGCAGCTTCTCGCTCTCCAGGGTCACCCGCTCTTTGTCGCCGCGAAAGGCGTCCTCGAACTTCTCCAGCGCCCGCAGCCCGAACTTGCGCTGGCAGTACAGCTCGGGGACGAGGCTCGCGCAATCGGGGACTTCGACCAGGCCGAGCGTGTAGCGGTAGTAGTTGGTCTGGGTGTCGCCGTCGGAGTCGCGGGTCTCTTCCTCGTAGGTATAGAGGGCGAGGGTGCCGTCGAAGCCGTCGGCGATCGGTCCGCTGAGGGTGCGCTCGGTGTAGCGGTCGTCGCCCTTGCGCAGCAGCGGCGTCGCCTGCGGCAGGCGGCCGCGGCCGTGGACGAGGGCGAGGCCGCGGTTCGCCGCGTAGACCTCGAAGAAGTCGTCGGCGGCGCGGTTGTCGGCGATCACGAAAACCGCGACCACTCCCAGCAGGAGGGCGAGGAGGGCGCCGCCGGCCCCGACCAGGGCGCCGAGGAAGATCAAGCAGGCGACGAAGACGACTGCGGTCAGGGCGGCGATCAGGATCAGCGTCAGCGGCGTCCGCATCAGGCGGCTGAAGTGCATGCCGCGGAGATCGTTGGCGTCGTCGGGCACGCCGGTGGCGACCGTTTCCTCGGCTCCCTCGATTACCGGCTGCGTCTGCTCGGGCTCGCCCACGTCGCTGAACCTAGCGTGCCCGGAGGCGGATGCAAACGGGGTTGCAATGGAGGGTCGTGTTGCAAAGTGGGGGACAGTGGGTTATTGTGGCGATCGAGTTGAAGCCCAGGACCGGGGTGGTGAGGCTCCTCCCACCTCATCACTCCGGTCCAACTCTTTCCGGCCCTCCCGCTCAGAAAGGACTTCGCCGCAGTGGCGTTCAGGGGTCTCTACGAGCACAGCCTCGATTCCAAGGACCGACTTACGGTCCCCTCTCGCTTCCGGGCCTCACTGGCCGATGGAATCGTTCTCTCCAAGGGCTTCGACCCCTGCGTCTGGGTGCACACGACCAGCGAGTTCGAGCAGCTCTCCGACCGCTTCCTCTCGCCCCACAGCCCCTTCGGGCGCGACGCCCGGGCGCTGCGCCGCCGCTTCCACGGCGGCTCCTTCGACGAGAAGCTCGACTCCGCCGGCCGCATCCGCGTCCCCAAGCCGCTGATCGAGCACGCCGGGCTCGACGGCAACTGCGTCGTCATCGGCGCCGGCGAGTACCTGGAGATCTGGAACGCCGAGGCCTGGGCCAAGCAGGAGGAAGAGCTCGACTCCGCCGCGCCCGAGATCGCCGAGGGCCTCGCCACCGCCGGACCCGCATCATGAGACTGAATGCTGCCGCCACCCAAATCTCCGCGCCCCATCCGCCGACGGGACTAAAACCGACCTATGTATCCGGAAATCGTCCCGTCGCCGGGCAGGCGCTGTCTCCCGTCGAGGTCGTCATGAGCGGCAAGCACGAGCCCGTCATGGCGCCGGAGCTGGTCTCGCTGCTGGCGCCCGAGCCAGGGCAGACGGCGGTCGACTGCACCTTCGGCGGCGGCGGCCACGCCCGCCAGGTCGCCGAGCTGATCGGGTCGGAGGGAACGCTGATCGGGATCGACCGCGACCCCGCCGCGCAGGAGCGCTTCAACCGCTTCGCCGCCGAGGTTCCCTGCCGAACCCTCTTCATCAGCAGCGACTTCGCAGCAGGACTCCGCGCCCTGGGGGGCGAAGGAATCCGCCCAGACATGGTTTATGTAGATCTGGGGATGTCCTCGATGCAGGTCGACGCGCGCGAGCGGGGCTTCTCCTACTCATACGACGCGCCGCTCGACATGCGGATGGACACGCGGCAGAAGTTCACCGCCGCCGACCTCTTGAACGAGTGGCCCGAGGCGCGGATCGCCCAGGTCCTGCGCCGCTTCGGCGAGGAGCGCTACGCCGGCGGGATCGCCCGCGAGGTCGTCCGCCGCCGGCCGCTGTCGACGACCGGCGAGCTGGTCGAGGCGATCAAGGCGGGGATGCCGCCCGCGGCCCGCTTCGGCGCCGGCCATCCCGCCAAGCGCAGCTTCCAGGCGATCCGGATCGCCGTCAACGGCGAGCTCGAGGCGCTCGAGGAAGCGCTGCCGCTCGCCTGGGCGCAGCTGAAGGTCGGCGGCCGGTTCGCCGCGATCTCCTTCCACTCGCTCGAGGACCGGCCGGTGAAGCAGTTCCTCGCCGCCAAGGCGCAGGGATGCGTCTGCCCGCCCGAGCTGCCGGTCTGCGTCTGCGAGCACGAGCCCGAGGCCGAGCTCCTGACCCGGCGCGCGATCAGCCCCGGCCCCGAGGAGGCCGAGCGCAACCCGCGCTCGCGCTCCGCCCACCTGCGGGCGGCGCGGAAGATCGCCGAGGCCCAGCCCGTGGGGGAGGCCGGCTGATGGCCGTTGCCGCCCCCGCCCGCCGCAGCACCGCCGCCCCGGCGCCCGCACCCTCGCGGACGAAACCGCCGAAACGCAAACCGCCGGCGAGCAAACCGCCGCGCAGCAAGGCGATGCCGGCGCCCGCCCGCCGTGCGCCGGCCCGCAAACCGACTCCGAAACGCGCCCCAGCCTCGACCCGCCCCAAGCTCGCCGTCCTCGCCGGGCGCAGCGCGGTCGCCGTCCGCGAACTTCCCGACTCTGGCCTGGTCGTGCGGATGACCCGCGGCCGCGCCTGGATCGCCGTCCTCGGCGTCCTCCTCGTCGGCATCGTCGGCCTCAACGTCGCCACCCTCAGCTTCGCCGCCTCGTCCGGCAAGATCGACGAGCAGATCACCTCGCTGGAAAAAGAGAACTCGATGCTCGAAGGCCGCGAAGCCGAGCGCTACAGCACCGCCCGCGTCCGCGGCCAGGCCGCGACCGCCGGACTCGCGATGCCGACCACCGAAGACCCGCGGGTCGTCGAGTACGACCCCGCCGACGTCGCCACGGCAGCCGCCCGCCTCGCGGCCGCCGGAGGCTAGGGGCCGCCGCCGATGCGCTTGATCGAGCGCCGGATCGGGCTCCTCTTCGGCGGCTTCCTCCTCTGCTTCCTCCTCATCGTCGGCCGCGCCTTCTGGCTGCAGGGGGTCGAGGGCTCGAGCCTCGCCTCGCAGGCGGTCTCCCAGCAAACCGAGATCGTCGACGTCCCCGGCCTCCGCGGCGACCTGCTCGACCGCAGCGGCAACAAGCTCGCTGCCTCCGAAGACGCGGCGACGATCTACGCGACGCCCTACCAGGTGAAGAACCCGCCGGCGGCGGCGCGGCGGCTGGCGCCGATCCTCGACCAGCCGAAGGACGAGGTGCTGGAAGCGCTGACCGCGGAAAGCGGCTTCTCCTACCTCGCCCAGAAAGTCGACCTCGGCACCGCGGCGAAGGTGAAAGCGCTCGACATCGAAGGCGTCGGCGAACTCCCCGACGTTCGCCGTACGTACCCACAGGGGGAGATGGCGGGACAGGTGATCGGCGCCGTCGGCACCGAAAACGCAGGATTGACCGGGCTCGAGGCGGGCGAGGAAGACGTGCTGGGCGGCCAGGATGGCGAACGGCGGATCGTCAACGACGCGCTCGGCGAGCCGATCCGGCTGGAAACCGTCGAGGAAGCCGAAGACGGCGAAGACGTCCAGCTCACCCTCGACCCGGTGATCCAGCGCGAAACCGAACGGGCCCTTGCCGGCGTCGGCGAAACGTACTCGCCGAAGGGGGCGACGGCGATCGTCGTCGACCCGCGCACCTCGCAGGTGCTGGCGATGGCGAACTGGCCGCCGGTCGACCCCGCCGACCTCTCCGAAGTCAGCAACGAAGACCTGCTGAACAAGGCGACCGGGTTCACCTACGAGCCGGGCTCGACCTTCAAGTCCTTCACGATCGCCGCGGCGCTGGAGGAAAAACTGGTGACTCCAGCGAGCGAATTCGTCCTGCCGCCGGTGCTCCAGGTCGCCGACCGGACGATCGAAGACGCCGAGCCGCGGGGGACCGAGACGATGAGCGTTGCGACGATCCTCGCCCACTCCTCCAACGTCGGCGCGGCGACGATCGGCACCGAGGTCGGCGCCGAAAAATTCGACAAGTGGATCCGCCGCTTCGGCTTCGGTCAACCGACGGGGATCCAGTACCCGGCCGAGGAGCAAGGTCTGCTGCTCAACCTCGACGAATACTCCGGCTCGACCCTCGGCAACGAGTCGATCGGCCAGGGGCTCTCGGTCACCCCGATCCAGATGGTCGCCGGCTACACCGCGATCGCCAACGGCGGCCGCCTGCGACCGCCGCAGCTGATCAAGCAGGTCGGCGACGAACCGGTCCACGAGCCAAAGGGAAAGCGGGTGATCTCGCCGCAGGTCGCCGCCCAGATCCGGGAAATGCTCGAGGGCGTGCTCGCGCCCGGCGGTACGGCCTCCGAGGTCAGCGTCCCCGGCTACACCCTCGCCGGCAAGACCGGAACCGCCGAGGTGGCCGAAAACGGGACCTACTCGGACACCAAATACGTCGCCTCCTTCATCGGCTTCGCCCCAGCCCAGAACCCGCGGCTGCTGGCCGCGGTGATCGTCGACCAGCCGCAGGGGGAAATCTACGGCGGCTCGGTGGCGGCGCCGGCATTCGGCCAGATCGCCGAATTTGCCCTGCCCTATCTCGGCGTCCCGCAGGAATAGCCCACCGACCGCGGACCTAGAATCGCCCCGATGAGACTGGACGAGCTCCTCGCGGGCTACCCGGGCGCGCGGGTCACCGGCGATGCCACGGTCGAGATCGCCGCTCTCGCCTACGACAGCCGCAAGGTCGAGCCGGGGACGCTCTTCTTCTGCGTCGTCGGGGAGAAGGCCGACGGGCACGAGTTCGGAGCCCGGGCGGTCGAGGAAGGGGCGGCGGCACTGGTCGTCGAGCGGGAGCTGACCGAACTCGACGTGACGCAGGTGGTGGTGGCGGACTCGCGGGCGGCGATGGCGCCGCTGGCTGCGCGGTTCTGGGGCGACCCGACGGCGCAGCTGCGGGTCGCCGGCGTCACCGGCACCAACGGCAAGACGACGACCGCCTTCCTGCTCCACGAGATCCTGCGGGCGGCGGAATTCCCCTGCGGGCTGCTGGGGACCGTGAAGCAGATCGTCGGCGGTGTGGAGAAGGAAGTGGAGCGGACGACGCCGGAGGCGATCGAGCTGCAGGCGACCTTCAGGGCGATGCTGGAGGGGGGCGACGAGGCCTGCGCGATGGAGGTCTCCTCGCACGCGATGACCCTGCATCGCGCCGACGCGATCCACTTCGAGGTCGCGATCTTCACCAACCTCACCCAGGACCACCTCGACTTCCACGCCGACATGGAGGACTACTTCCTCGCCAAGCGCAAGCTCTTCGAGACGGGGCCGAAGACGGCGATCGTCAACGTCGACGACGCCTACGGCCGCCGGCTCGCCTCCGAATTCGAGTGCGTGACCTTCTCGGCGGAGGGCGCCGAGGCCGACTACAGCGCCCGCGACGTCTCATTCGACGCTGGGGGCGCCAGGTTCTCCGTCGGCGAGATCGATCTGCGGACGGCGCTGCCGGGCCACTTCAACGTCGCCAACGCGCTCGGCGCCTTCGCCGCGGCGGAGGCGATGGGGGTCGGCCCGGAGATCGCCGCCGCCGGGCTGGCCCGGGCGGGCCGGGTGCCGGGCCGCTTCGAGCCGGTCGACGAGGGGCAGGGCTTCACCGTCCTCGTCGACTACGCCCACACGCCGGACTCGCTGGAGAACGTGCTGCGGGCCGCCCGCCGCCTCACCGCCGGCAGGGTGATCTCGGTCTTCGGCGCCGGCGGCGACCGCGACCGCGACAAGCGGCCGAAGATGGGCCGGGCAGGGGCCGAGCTCTCCGACCTCACCGTCGTCACTTCCGACAACCCGCGCTCCGAGGACCCCGAGGCGATCGTCGCCGAAGTCGCCGCCGGGGCCGAGGGCGCGTCCGGGGCTGGTGAGGTCGAGGTCGTCGTCGACCGCCGCGAGGCGATCGCCCTGGCGCTCGGCCGGGCGCAGCCGGGGGACACCGTCGTCATCGCCGGCAAGGGGCACGAGCAAGGGCAGGAGTTCGAGAACGGGCGCAAGATCGCCTTCGACGACCGCGAGGTCGCCCGCGAGGAGCTTTGGAAACTGGGCAGCCCGGCGTGAAGCTAACCGGGGAGGAGATCGCGGCGGCGATGGGCGCGGAGGTCCTCGCCGAGGGCGAGCCGGGATCACCGCAGCGGGCGACGATCGCCTCTAGCGAGACGGGGCCGGGAGATCTCTTCTTCGGCCTCAAGGGCGCCAACCGCGACGGCGGCGAGTTCGCCCCCGCCGCGATCGAGGCCGGCGCCTGGGGCGTGGTCATCGGTCCCAAGGTCCGCCGGACCTTTGTTCCGGATAGCGATACAAAGGTCCGGCGGACCTGGGTCTTCGCGGTCGGGGAGCCGCTGGCGGCGCTGCAGGCGCTCGCCCGCGCCTACCGCCGCTCGCTCGGGGCTCGTGTCGTCGGGGTGACCGGCTCGGTCGGGAAGACCTCGGTCAAGGACATCGCGCGGGCGCTGCTGCCTGGCCGGGTCCACGCGAACCGCGAGAACCTCAACACCGAGATCGGGCTGCCGCTGACGATCCTCGAAGCCCCCGGCGACACCGACCTGCTGGTACTGGAGATGGCGATGCGGGGGAGGGGTCAGATCGCCGAACTCGCCGCGATCGCCGAGCCCGAGGTGGCGGTGATCACCAACGTCGGCCCGGTCCATGTCGAGCTGCTGGGCTCGGTCGAGGCGATCGCGGCGGCGAAGGCGGAGATTCTCGACGACCTGCCACCCGGCGGGACCGCGGTGGCGCCGGTCGAGGCGGGGGAGCTGGAGCTGCACCTGGAGCGAGCGCCGAAGCTGCTGCGGTTCGGGCCGGGCGGCGATGTCGAGGCGGGCGAAGCCAAGGTCGCCGACGGCGTCACCGAAGCGCTGGTCCGTTCTCCGCTCGGCGAGCAGACCTTTCACTTCCCCTTCACCGAGGCCCACAACCTCACAAATGCCCTGGCCGCGATCGCCGCCGGCGTCGCCCTCGGCGCCGATCTCGCCGGGATGGCCGACCGCGCCGCGGACATAGGATTCAGCCGCTTCCGTGGCGAGCGACTCGAGCTTCCCGGCGGCATCGTCCTCGTGAACGACTGCTACAACGCCAACCCGGTGTCGATGCGCGCGGCGCTCGACCATCTCACCATCCTCGAAGCCGAGCGCACCGTCGCCGTCCTCGGCGAGATGGGCGAGCTCGGCCCCGGCTCGGCCGGCTATCACCGCGAGGTCGGTGCGCACGCGCGCGCCGCCGGCGTCGACTTCGTCATCGGGGTCGGCCTGCCGGCCCGCGACTACGACCCCGACGAGCTCGTCGCCGACCCCGGCGAGGCCGCCGAACTGCTGGCGCAGCGGCTCGAACCCGGCGACGCCGTCCTCGTCAAGGGCTCGCGCTCAGCCGGCCTGGAGACGGTCGCCGAAGCGCTGCCGGACCTCGTCGCGGCGGAGGAGAGCTGATGGGCGAAGTCCTGATCGCGGGGATGGCGGCGATGCTGATCTGCATCTTCCTCGGCCCCAAGTTCATCGAATACCTGCGGGTGAAGGAGTTCGGGCAGCACATCCGCGAGGACGGACCGCAGGAGCACCACACCAAGGCAGGCACGCCGACGATGGGCGGGCTGATCGTCTTCGCTTCTATCTGCGTCCCCTTCCTCGTCCTCTCCGACCGCGACGCCCAGAGCATGGCCGTCTTCGGGGTGGCGATGGGGTGCGCGGCGCTCGGCTTCGCCGACGACTACATCAAGATCGTCAAACGCCGCTCGCTCGGCCTCTCCGGCCGCTGGAAGCTGATCGGCCAGCTGCTGCTGGCGCTGGCGCTCTGGTGGGTGGCGCGCCACGAGGTCGGGCTGGAGCCGACGCTCTACTTCCGCATCGGCGAGGGCAGCATCGACCTCGGCCCGGCGCTCTACCTCGTCCTCGTCTTCCTCGTAATCGCCGGCACCTCCAACGGGGTCAACCTCACCGACGGCCTCGACGGCCTCGCCGCCGGCTCCTGCGCGATCGTCCTCCTCGCCTACACGGCCATCACCTTCGTCGCCAACGAGCAGCAGAACCTGGCCCTGCTCTCGGCCTGCCTGGTCGGCGCCTGCATCGGTTTTCTCTGGTACAACGCCTTCCCGGCCTCGATCTTCATGGGGGACACCGGCTCGCTCGGCCTCGGCGGCGCGATCGGGGCGCTGGCGGTGATGACCCAGACCGAGGTCCTGCTGATCATCATCGGCGGCATCTTCGTGATCGAGGCGCTCTCGGTCCTGCTCCAGGTCTTCGCTTTCAAAACCTTCCGCCGCCGCGTCCTCCTGATGGCGCCGCTGCACCATCACTTCGAGATGATGGCCTGGTCGGAGACGAAGATCATGCTCCGCTTCTGGATAATCGCCGCCGTCTGCTCTGGAATCGGGTTTACCCTCTACCAGCAGTCGATCGGCAGCTAGGCGGCTGCAAACCGGCGCCTGGCGGCGTTCTCGGTCGCTTGTGTGCAGAGCACACAGCGCTCCCTGCGTCCTTGCCAGGCTTGGTTTTCGCTCGCCTAGTATCCAGTCATGCCAGAGGTAGAGCTCACCGCGGGTCCGATCGACTATGGCGACTCCGGCGGCGAGGGCAGGCCGATCGTCTTCATCGGCGGGCTGCCCCACGACGAGGCCCTCTGGGACGGGGTGATCGCCGAGCTGGCGCCGCAGTTCCGCTGCCTGACGCCGGTGCTGCCGCTGGGAGCACAACGCAAACCGCTGCGACCTGACGCCGACCTCTCGTTGCCGGGGCTCGGCCGGATCGTCACGGAGTTCCTCGAGCGCCTCGACCTCTCCGACGCGGTCGTCTGCTTCAACGACTGGGGTGGCGCCCAGACGATGGTCTCCCACGGCGGCGTCGATCGGGTCGGCGCCTTCGTCCTCGTCTCCTGCGAGACCGATCGCAACTATCCGCCGGGCGTCGCCGGCCAGATCGCCGCTCTCTCCGGCTTCATGCCCGGCGGCTTCGGGGTGATGCGCTTCGCCCTCTCCTCGCCGGTGCTGCGCCGGCTGCCCTTCACCTACGGCCGGATGAGCAAGCGCGGCGTCCCCGACGAGCTGATGCACCGCTGGCTGCATCCGCTGAAGCGCCCGGAGATCCGCCGCGACACGCGTCGCTACGTCCGCGACGTCCGCCACGGCAAGCGTGAGATCCGCGCCGCGACGCCGAAGCTGCGCAGCTTCGAGCGGCCGGTCCTCGTCGTCTGGGACGAGGAGGGGACGATGATGCCCAACGCCGAGGGCCGCCGCCTGGCTGAATCCTTCCCCAACTCGACCTACGTCGAGCTGCCCGACTGCTACACGCTGATCCCGCTCGACCAGCCGGTGGCGCTGGCGCAGGAGATCAGGCAGTTCGCCTCTCAGTAGGGCGCGCGGAGGCCCTCGAACATCGGGAAGTGCTTGACGTTGCTGGTGGCGAGCTGGGTTTCGAGCAGCTCTGCCGTAGCGGCGACCGCCAGGTCCGGGACGCCGATCCCGGGATGGCTCCGGAGCCAGCCGCGCCCGAGCTCGCCCGCTCGCCGGGCTACCGCCTCGTCGACGGGAACCCAGGTAATCAGCGCAAACAGTCGATCGGCTCCCCGCCGTTCCTCTGGGCGTAGGCCGCGAAGGACCTCGATCCTGGTCACCTCAGAGCAGGTAGGCGGAGCACCGAGTGCGGCGATGTATTCACCTGCGGGGGACGACCCCCGCAGGTGATCGACGAGGACCGTCGTGTCGAGGACGACGCTCATTGCCAGATTTCTTTGAATCGCTCGGCTTCCGCGCGGCGGAGTTTGTCGACGTACTCGACGCCCTCTTCGAGGTAGGGGGCAATGCCGGCGGTCTCCGCAACAGCCTCCTGCCACTGCTCGCGCCAAGCCGCCGCGTCCTGCATCTCCTGAGCGAGGTAAGCGTCGATCGCCCGTCGAATCAGCTTCGAACGGGTGGTTCCCTCGGCGGCGGCTCTCTCGTCGAGCTTCGCGGTCTGGTTCTCGTCGAGGTAGATCTGGGTGCGGCGATTCATGGTGTACAAGCGTACATCACTGCTCGGCGGCGGCGGGACAGAGGGGTATCCGGGGCTTTCTCGAAGCTGTGGCATGTGCCTACGAGGGTTCAGCCCAAGCGGTTTCGCCCCCCCCTGCCGCGAGGGCCGTTCCTAATTTCCGGACTTGCCCGCTCCGGGCAGGCGGCGGCGCGGATGCTGGCGGCCCGCGGTGAGGAGGTTCTTGCGGTCGATTCCGGGCATCCCGAGGGCGCGGCAGGGCTGAAGGGGGCGGGCGTCGAAGTCTTCCTGGATACGGATGGACTGGCACAGCTCGAGCGGACGCGGACCGTCGTCAAGAGCCCGGGAGTTCCCCGGGAGGCCCCGGTGATCGCAGCGGCGCTGGAGCGGGGGATCGATGTGATGGGGGAGATGGAGCTGGCCTGGCGGGCGATGCCGAACCGCTTCCTCGGCATCACCGGCACCAACGGCAAGACGACGACGGTCGAGCTGCTCGGCCACCTCTACCGCAGCGCCGGCGAGCCGGTCGCCGTCGCCGGCAACGTCGGCACGCCGCTCTCCGGGCTGGTCGGCGAGGTCGACCCCGAGGCGACGATCGTCTGCGAGTGCTCGAGCTTCCAGCTCGAAGACACGGTCGCCTTCGCCCCCGAGTGCGCCGTCTTCCTCAACCTCGCGCCCGACCACCTCGACCGCCACGGCGACCTCGAGCGCTACCTGGCGGCGAAGCTGCGGATCTTCGCCAATCAGGGCAACGACGACGTCGCCGTCTATAACGCCGACGACCCCTTCGCCGCCGGTACCGACCTCGGCGGCTGCGCCCGCCGCATCGCCTTCTGCGTCGGCGATGCCCCAGATTGCGAGGTCGCCGTCGCCGGGGGGACGATCTTCTACGACGGCGAGCCGCTGCTGGCGGTCTCCGAGCTCGGCCTCTTCGGCGAGCACAACGTCGCCAACGCGATGGCCGCCGCGGCGGCGGCGCTGGCGATGGGGATCGACCGCGACGCCGTCCGCGAGGGCCTGCGCAGCTTCGCCGGGGTCCCGCACCGGCTCGAGCCGGTGGCCGAGATCGGCGGCGTCCGCTTCGTCAACGACTCCAAGGCCACCAACGTCGCCTCGGCCGCGGTCGGTCTGCGCGCCTTCGACGGCGGCGTACACGCGATCCTCGGCGGCAGCGAGAAGGACGAGCCGTTCGCGCCGCTGGTCGAGCCGCTGGCCGAAGGCGCCCGCGCGGGCTACCTGGTCGGCGCCACCGCCGAGCGGATGGCGCGGGAGCTGGCGCCGGTCCTCGAGGCGGGGGTCGAGCTGCACCGCTGCGCCGACCTCGAGGACGCCGTCCGCCGCGCCGCCGCGGCAGCCGCCCCCGGCGACGTGGTCCTGCTCTCGCCCGCCTGCGCCAGCTTCGACGCCTTCGAGAACTTCGAAGCCCGCGGCGAGCGCTTCCGCGAGATCGTCGCGGGGCTGCAGCGATGAGCGCGAAGAAAGCGACGAGCGCGAAGACGTCGAAGCGGCGCAAGAGCCCGAAGAAGCGCGCCCGGCCGCTCCCTCCCGAGTACAACATGCTCCTCACCGCGACGCTCTGCCTGCTCGCGCTCGGGGCGGTGATGGTCTTCTCGGCCAGCTCGACCACCCGCATCCTCCAGGACGGCGGCCTCTCCGACAGCGCCTTCTACCTCAAGCGGACCCTGCTCTTCGGCGCCGTCGGCCTGGTGATCATGTTCATGGCCTCGCGCCATGGCCTGCGGGTGATCCGCGAGCTGACGCCGATCTTCCTCGCCGGCTCGATCTTCCTCCTCGTCGCCGTCCTCGCCGTCGGCACCGAAGTCAACGGCGCCACCCGCTGGCTCGGTGGCGGCTTCCTCCAGATCCAGCCCTCGGAGCTGGCGAAGGTGGCGCTGATCCTCTACGGCGCCGACCTGCTGGCGCGGAAGCCGAAGCGGGTGCGCTCGCTGGAAGGGATCATGCCCTTCCTCCTGGTCGTCGGCGCCTCCAGCCTGCTGATCATGCTGCAGCCGGACATGGGGACGACGATGGTGATCGCCTTCTCGGTCGCCGCCCTCCTCGTCTCCGCCGGTATGCGCCCGGTCGACCTCGGCAAGATCGGCCTCGTGATCGCCGTCCTGGCGCTGATGATGGCGGTCGTCGAGCCCTACCGGATGGCCCGCCTCACCTCTTTCCTTCACCCGAGCGCCGACGCCGGCGGCGCCGGCTTCCAGGCCGCACAGGCGAAGATCGCCCTCGGCTCCGGCGGCCTCTTCGGCGAGGGGCTCGGCAACGGCGTCCAGAAGGCCTTCTACCTGCCCGAGGCTCACACCGACATGATCACCGCGGTGATCGGCGAGGAGCTGGGGCTGGTCGGGATCGCCGGTGTCGTCGGCCTCTTCGCGATGTTCGGCTACGCCGGCCTCAAAACCGCCCAGAAGGCCAAGGACGTCTACGGCAAGCTGCTCGTCACCGGCCTCACCTCGCTGGTCCTCGTGCAGGCGGTCATCAACCTCTTCGCCGTGATGGGGATGGCGCCGCTGACCGGCGTGCCGCTGCCCTTCGTCTCCTACGGCAACAGCAGCCTGATGGCGAGCCTGCTCGCCGTCGGCCTGATCCTCAACGTGGCCCGCGGCGGCGCCAGGAGCGCGGCGCGCAAGGCGACGCCCTCCGGCGCTGGCAAACTGCGCGCCATCGACGGCGGGCGCTCGCCCGCACGCGAAAGGAATCGAGCGAACGGTGCCAGGAAAGCCAAGAGTGGTGATAGCGGCGGGGGGAACCGCGGGGCACGTCGTGCCCGCCATGGCGGTCGCCGACGAGCTTCGGGCTAGCGGCGCCGAGGTCAGCTTCCTTGGCGCGAAGGGCCGGATGGAGGCGGAGCTGGTGCCGCGGGGCGGCTACGAGATCGACCTCGTCAAGGTGCGCGGAATCGACCGCCGCAACCCCCTGAAGGCGGCGCGGGCCGGGTTCGAGGCGCTGGGTGCGGTCGGCGCGGCGCGCAAGGTGCTGCGGAGGCGCGGCGCCGACGTCGTCCTCGGCGGCGGTGGCTACGTGGCGGGACCGGCCGGCCTGGCGGCGACGCTGACGGGGACGCCGCTGGTGCTGAGCGAGGCCGACAGCCACCTTGGGCTGGCCAACCGCCTGCTGGCGCGGCGGGCCCAACGCGTCTGCCTAGCCTTCCCGATCGCCGGCCGGGAGGGGGAGCCCTACCTGGTCACCGGGCGGCCGGTCCCGAAAGCGGTTTTGGAGGCCGATCGGGAGGCGGCGCGGAGGCGATTCGGGATCGCCCCGGACGCCCGCTGCCTGCTCGTCTTCGGCGGCAGCCAGGGGGCCCGCTCGATCAACCTTGCCGCGATCGAGGCCTTCGCCGAGAACGGTGAGCGCGGGTTCGACGTCCTCCACATTGCCGGCGCCCGCGACTTCGCCGAGCTGCAGCGCCGGCTCGCCGCCGCTGCCCACGGCGAGCGCTACACGCTGCTCGACTACGAGCCCGACCTCGGCGACAGCCTCGCCGCGGCCGACCTCGTCGTCGCCCGCTCCGGCGGCTCGATCTTCGAGGTGGTCGCCGCCGGCCGGCCCGCGGTGCTGATCCCGTATCCGTTCGCTACCGCCGATCACCAGAGCGCCAACGCCGAGTGGATGCGCGCCGCCGGCGCCGCCTCGGTCTTTGCCGATGCCGAGCTCAGCGCCGAGCGCCTGCGGGCGGAGGTCGCGGCGGTGCTCGGCGATCCGGCCCGCCTTGGGGCGATGGCCGCAGCAGCCCGCGGCCTCGCCAGGCCGGATGCCGCCAGGCGGATCGCCGACGAGGTGCTGGAGGCGGCGCGGTGAGCGACTGGGGCGGGCGGCGCCTGCACTTCATCGGCATCGGCGGCGCCGGGATGAGCGGCCTGGCGCTGGTCTGCGCGCGGCTCGGGGCGACGGTGACCGGCAGCGACCGGGCCGACTCCTCTTATATGGAGCGCCTGCGCGAGGCGGGGCTCGAACCCGCGGTCGGCCACGACGCAGCAAACCTGCCCGAGGGCGCCGAGGTCGTCGTCTCGACGGCGATCGCCGCGGACAATCCCGAGCTCGAGCTCGCCCGCCAGCGCGGGGTTGAGCCGATCCATCGCGGCCAGCTGCTCGCCGAGCTCTGCGCCGAGAAGCGGTTGATCGCGATCGCCGGCACCCACGGCAAGACCACTACCACGGCGATGGCGGTCTGGGCGCTGCGCCAGATCGGCGCCGACCCGGCCTTCTTCGTCGGCGGCGAGGTCCCCGGCCTCGGCGCCGACGGCTCAGCCGCCAATGCCGGCTGGGGCGAGGGGGAGTGGGTCGTCGCCGAGGCCGACGAGAGCGACGCCAGCTTCTTGCGGCTGCGGCCGGAGGTCGCCGTCGTCACCAACGTCGAGATGGACCACCACGCGCGCTGGGGCTCGCTGGCCGAGCTGCACGAGGCCTTCGCCGCCTTCGCCGCTCCCGCCCGAGGATTGGTCGCGCCAGCGGACGAAGAGATGGGATGGCTGCAGGGAGCGGGGGAGGAGACGATCCGCTTCGACGGCCGCTCCCCTGGACCAGAGGATCTGAACCTGGCGGTCCCCGGCGAGCACAACCGCCGCAACGCCCGCGCCGCCCTGGCGGCGATCGAGCTCGCCGGCTTCGACGCCGGTACCGCCGCCGCGGCGCTCTCCGGCTTCCGCGGCGTCCGCCGCCGCCTCGAGTCGAAGGGGACTCGCGGGCCGGTCCATATATATGACGACTACGCCCACCACCCGACCGAGGTGCGGGCGGCGCTCTCGGCCTTGCGCGAACTGCGGCCCTCGCGCCTGCTCGCCGTCTTCCAGCCCCACCTCTATTCGCGGACCAAGGCGCTCGCGACCGAGTTCGGCGCCGCGCTCGCGCTCGCCGACGAGGCCTTCGTCCTCGACGTCTACCCGGCGCGGGAGCAGCCGGTCGGCGAGCTCGCCGGGGTCAGCGGCCTGCAGGTGGCCCAAGCGGCGGCGGAGCGGATGGGGGGTGGTCCGGTCTGGTGGCTGCCGAGCGCCGAGCTTGCCGAGCGCGCCCTCTCCGCCCGCCTCGACGACGATCGTCACCGCTACGGCGAGGGGACGGTGCTGGTGACGATCGGCGCCGGTGACGTCTTCAAGCTGGGCGAGCGGCTGGTCACGGAGGCAGCCGGATGAGCCCACCCGAGGGAGTGAAAGCCGGCCACCCGCTGGCGCGGTTCACGACCGTGCGGACCGGCGGCGCCGCCGACTGGTTCGCCCACTCGCGGGACCTCGAGGGACTTGTCGCCGTCCTGCGCTGGGCCGACGCTGAGGGCATCGCCGTCGGCGTGATCGGCTCCGGCTCCAACCTCCTCGTCGCCGATGCCGGCTTCCGGGGGCTCGCCCTCAAGCTCGGCGGCTCCCTGGCGACGATCGAGCGCGACGGCGAGCGGGTTGTATGCGGTGGCGGCTACCGGTTCCCCTCGGCGGCGGCGAAAACCGCCGGCTGGGGGCTCTCCGGCCTCGAGTTCGGGATCAACATCCCCGGCACCACGGGCGGCGCCGTGAGGATGAACGCAAACGCCTACGGCGGCCAGCTGGCGAAGGTATTGGAGTGGGTCGAGATCGCGACGGCGGCCGGAGTCGAGAGGCGCGGTCCCGGCGATCTCGGCTTCGAGTACCGGCGCTCGAACCTGCGCGAGGGTGAGGTGGTCGCCCGCGCGTCCTTTCACCTCCAGTCGGCGGATCCGGAGGCGGTCAAAGCGACTCTGGCCGGGATGCGCGAGCGCCGGCGGGAAGCGCAGCCGTCCGGGATCAAGACCTTCGGCTCGACCTTCAAGAACCCCGAGGACGAGCGCGCCGAAGGCCGCTCGGCGGGGCAGCTGCTCGAGGCAGCCGGCTGCCGCGGCCTTCGCCACGGCGGCGCCCGCTTCTCCGAGAAGCACGCCAACTTCGTCGAGAACGACCGCGACGCGACCACCGCCGACGTCCTGGCCCTGATGGCGGCGGGGAGGCGGCGCGTCCATGAGCGCTTCGGAATCGAGCTCGAGCCCGAGGTCCAGGTGCTGGGCGAGGTCGAGTGGCCCGAGGACTGGCAGCTGTGAGTCGCAACCGGACCCTGGCGGCGGTCGCGGTCGTGCTCGCCGCCGCATTGGCCGTCTACTGGTTCGGGGTCCGCGCCGGCTCGGCCGATCCCCACGTCACGGTCCCGAAGCTGGCGGCGACGATCGGCGAAGGCGACGAAGCGGTCGGGGTCGCAAGCAGCGGCGCGCTCGTGCGCTGGCTGCCGCTGCCCGACGAACCCCCGCTGCCGCGGCTCTCGCTCGAAGAGCTTCCGAAGGGAGGCCGTGTCCGCGGGCCGGCGCTGGAACAGGTGCGGGTGCTGGCGGCGGTCCCCGCTCAGCTTCGCCCTTATGTCGCCCGCAGCTTCTCGGGCGAGAGCGGGGTGGACGTGGAACTGACGACGGGGATCGAAGTCCGCTTCGGCGATGCCACCCAGGCGCCTCAGAAGTGGCGGGCGGCGGCGACGATCCTGGCCGATCCGTCGGTGACCGCGCTCGATTATGTAAACGTGACCGCGCCTCGCCGACCGTCTTTCGGGGGCAGCGAACACGAACTCCCCGCCGCACCCTGAACCTTCTCCGGCGGCCGAGAAAGGGCTTTGGAGAGCGGTGTCGAAAAGTCTCGACCTGAGGGTGAGAGTGGCTAAACCCTCGAGTAGGAGTAGAGACTTGGAGGCTGCACGATGGTTATCGGGCGTTTGACAGAGCGGGCGCAATGCCCTACGTTGAGCGCAATTTCCGTGCTTAGGACGGCGACTCGAACCCTAGAGTGTTGCTGAAGGCTCGGACGGAATAAAGGCTCAACTCACGATGGAATCCACTTACTTGGCAGTGATCAAGGTCGTCGGCGCGGGCGGCGGCGGCACCAATGCCGTCAGCCGGATGATCGACGCCGGAATCAGGGGCGTCGAGTTCGTCGCCGTCAACACCGACGCCCAGGCCCTGCAGGCCTGCGACGCCGACATCAAGCTTTCGATCGGCCAGGAGCTGACCCGGGGCCTCGGCGCCGGGGGCAACCCCGAGGTCGGCGCCGGCGCCGCGGCCGAGAGCCGCGACGAGATCAAGGAGGCGCTGAAGGGCGCCGACATGGTCTTCGTCACCGCCGGCGAGGGCGGCGGCACCGGCACCGGTTCGGCTCCAGTGATCGCCGAGATCGCCAAGGAGGAGATCGGCGCCCTGACCGTCGGGGCGGTCACCAAACCGTTCGAGTTCGAGGGCAAACGGCGGATGCAGCAGGCGCTCGAGGGAATCGAGAAACTGCGCAACAAAGTCGACACCCTGATCATCGTCCCGAACGAGAAGCTGCTGCAGGCCGTCGAGCGGCGGACCAGCGTCCTCGAGGCCTTCCGTCAGGCGGACGACATCCTCCGCCAGGGCGTCCAGGGGATCACCGACCTGATCACGATCCCCGGCCTGATCAACCTCGACTTCGCCGACGTGCGGACGATCATGCGCGATGCCGGCTCGGCCCTGATGGGGGTCGGCTCGGCCTCCGGCGAGGCCCGCGCCCTCGACGCCGCCAAGGCGGCGATCACCTCGCCGCTGATCGAGGAGTCGATCAAAGGCGCGACCGGGATGCTGCTGAACATCACCGGCCCCGAGGACCTCGGCCTCTTCGAGGTCAACGAGGCCGCGCAGCTGGTCCAGGCCGAGGCCGACGACAACGCCAACATCATCTTCGGCTCCGTCGTCGACCAGTCGATGAAAGACGAGGTCCGGGTGACGGTCATCGCCACCGGCTTCGAGGGCTTCGAGCTTCTCGCCCGCTCGCCGCAGCGGGTGCGGCGGCGTTACGAGAGCCGCCCTCGGGTCTCCGCCGAGGACACGGAAATCCGGAAACTCCGGGTCTCCGAGGACGACATCGACGTTCCCGGCTTCCTCAAAGAGTAGGCGCGAGCAGTTCAATAGATTGATCGGGTGACCACTGCGGCCGCCCGGCGCACCCCCCTGTACGAGCAGCATGTGGAGCTCGGGGCAAAGATCGCCCCCTTTGCCGGCTGGGAGATGCCGGTCACCTACGAGGGGATACGGGAGGAGCATTCGGCGGTTCGCCGGCATTTGGGGATGTTCGACGTCTCGCACATGGGCGAGGTCGAGGTCGAGGGGCCTGGGGCGCTCGCCTTTCTGCAGCGGGTCCTAAGTAATGACGTCGCCAAGATCGCGATCGGCGGGGCCCAGTACTCGTGCCTCTGCCAGGAGGACGGCGGGGTCCTCGACGACCTCTTCGTCTACCGGCTCGGCGGCGACCGCTTCCTCGTCGTCACCAACGCCGCCAACCACGAGGGCGACCTGGCCTGGCTCGGCCGCCAGAGCCGCGGCTTCGACGTCATCGTCCGCGACGTCGCCGATCGCTACGCGATGCTCGCCGTCCAGGGCCCGCACGCCCGCCAGGTCCTCAGCGCGGCGCTGGGGATCGAGCTGCCGCCGCGCTTCCACGTCTCCCATCCGCAGGTCGGCCGCCGGCCGGCGCTCGCCTGCGGCACCGGCTACACCGGCGAGGACGGGGTCGAGCTGCTGATCGACCCCGAGGTCGCCGCCCCGATCTGGGCCGAGCTGCTCGACGCCGGCGTCGTCCCCTGCGGCCTCGGCGCCCGCGACACCCTGCGGCTCGAGGTCTGCTTCCCGTTGCACGGCAATGAGCTCAGCCCGGAGCGCAACCCGATCGAGGCCGGTCTCGGCTGGTGCTGCAAGGAGGAAACGGGCTTCATCGGCGCCGAGGCGATCGCCCGCGCCCGCGCCGAGGGCACCGCCGAGAAGCTCATCGCCTTCAAGATCGAGGACAAGGGGATCCCGCGCGAAGGCAACCCGGTCCTCCGCGGCGGCGAGCAGGTCGGCACCGTCACCAGCGGCACCTTCTCGCCCTCGCTCAAGGTCGGCGCCGGGATGGCCTACGTGAACTCGGAGCTTGCGGACACCGGGACCGAGATCGAGATCGACGTCCGCGGCAAGCACCGCCCCGCCCGGATAGCTTCCAAGCCCCTCTACGCGAAAAGGAGCTGAGTCTTGCCCGACGCCACCTACCCAGAGGACCTGCGCTACCACGAGGAACACGACTGGGCCCGAGTCGAGGGCGATCAGGCGACGCTCGGGATCACCTGGTACGCCCAGGACTCGCTCGGCGAGGTCGTCTTCTTCGACCCGCCCGAGGTCGGCGCGGCGATCCAGAAAGACTCCTCCTACGCCGAGGTCGAGTCTGTCAAGGCGGTCTCCGACGTGATCGCGCCGCTGTCGGGCGAGATCGTCGAGGTCAACGACGTCTTGCAAGACCACCCGGAGAAGGTCAACGAGGACCCATACGGCGAGGGGTGGCTGGTCAAGGTGCGGATGACCGCGCCTGAGGAGGCGGAGACGCTCCTCGGCGTCCAGGAATACCGCAAGATGCTGGACCGCTAGGCCACAAGCCCAACCACCCGCTTCCCTAGCCTTAGTCGCGTGACCCGCTACACCTCCGCGACCCCGGACGACCGCCGGGAGATGCTGGACGCGATCGGCGTCGGCTCGGTCGACGAGCTCTTCGCGCAGATCCCCGAGGCGCTGCGCCTCGGCCGGCCGCTGGCGCTCCCCGACGGGATGGGCGAGGCGGAGGTCTACGAGATGCTGGCGGCGCTCGCCGGGCGCAACGCCGATGCCGAAGAGCAGGTCTGCTTCCTCGGCGCCGGGATGTACGACCATTACGTGCCGGCGGTCGTCGACGCGATCACCTCGCGCAGCGAGTTCCTCACGCCTTACACCCCCTACCAGCCGGAGATCTCGCAGGGCGGGCTGCAGGTGATGTTCGAGTTCCAGACGGCGATGTCGGAGCTGACCGCGCTGCCGGTCTCCAGCGCCGGCCTCTACGAGGGGCCCTCGTCGGTCGCCTCAGCGGGCTACCTGGCGATGGGGGCGACGAAACGCCGCCGCTTCGTCGTCTCCCGCGGCCTCCACCCGCACAGCCGCGAGACCCTGCGCACCTACTCGGTCGGCTACGGCGCCGAGGTGGTCGAGGTCGGGCTCGAGGGCGGGCTGACCGACGCCGCGGCCCTGGCCGCGTCGGTCGACGGCGAGACCGCCGCCGTCTTCCTCCAGAGCCCGAACTTCCTCGGCGCGGTCGAGGACGTCGAGGCGCTCGGGGCGGCGGCGAAGGACCACGGGGCGCTCTTGATCGTCGCCTGCGACCCGATGACGCTGGGGATCCTGAAGCCGCCGGGCGAGTGCGGCGCCGACATCGCCCTCGGCGAGGGGCAGCCGCTCGGCAACCGCCTCGACTTCGGCGGCCCTTCTTTTGGTTTCTTCTGCGCGACCGAGGCCCAGATCCGCCGCATGCCAGGCCGGATCGCTGGCGAAACCGAGGATGTCGACGGCCGCCGCGGCTTCGTCCTGGCGCTGCAGACCCGCGAGCAGCACATCCGCCGCGAGAAAGCGACCAACAACATCTGCACCGCGCAGGCGCTGAACGCGCTCGGGGCGATGATCCACCTCGCCTGGCTCGGCCGCGAGGGCTTCCGCGAGCTCGGCGAGCTGCTGGTCAGGCGGACGGCCTACGCGCGCGAGCGCCTGGCTGCGGTCGAGGGAGTCGAGCTGCTGCATGAGGCGCCGGTCGCCCGCGAGTTCGCGGTCAGGCTCGATGCGCCCGTGGGCAAGGTCCTCGACCGCCTCGCCGAGCGCGGAATCGCCGCCGGCTACCCGCTCGGCCGCGAGTACCCCGAGTTCGAAGACGGGCTCCTCGTCGCGATCACCGAGCGCCGCACCAGGGCCCAGATCGACGAGCTGGCCGAGGCGCTGGGTTCGGCCGTCGCCGAGTTCCGTGGTTCCTTTCGGACGGATAGCGTCCAAAAGGAACCACAAGTTGGGGGAGCTGCCTGATGGCGCTCACGGAGACCCCAATGCAGGCCGAACGGGCGAAGACGATCTACGAGAAGTCGAAGCCGGGCCGGCGCGCCGCGGCGCTGCCGGCGGCTGAAGTCGCGGAGACGCCGATCGCCGAGCTGATCCCGGAGAACCTGCTGCGGGCCGAGCCGCCGCGGCTGCCGGAGATCGCCGAGCCGGAGATCGTCCGCCACTACAACCGGCTCTCGCGCCGCAACTTCGACCTCGACTCCGGCTTCTACCCGCTCGGCTCCTGCACGATGAAGCACAACCCGCGGCTCAACGAGCGGGTGGCGGCGCTGCCCGGGCACGCCCGCCTGCACCCGGCGCAGGACCCCCGCCGCGCCCAAGGCGCGCTGGAGCTGATGTGGCTGCTGCAGGGGAGCCTGAGCGAGATCTGCGGCCTGCCCCACGTCAGCCTGCAGCCGAGCGCCGGCTCCCACGGCGAGCTCGCCGGCCTGCTGCTGACCCGCGCCTACCACGCCGACCGCGGCGAAGAGCGGACCAAGGTGCTGGCGCCCGACACCTCGCACGGGACCAATCCAGCCTCGGTGACGATGGCCGGCTTCGAGGTCGTCAAAGTCGCCACCGACGAGGTCGGCGGGGTGGCGATGGACGACCTGCGGGCGAAGCTGACCGAGAACGAGGGCGAGGTCGCCTGCCTGATGCTGACCAACCCGAACACGCTCGGCGTCTTCGACGAAAACATCGCCGAGATCGCCTCGCTGATCCACGAGGCGGGGGGGACGCTCTACTACGACGGCGCCAACCTGAACGCCGTGATGGGTCACTCGCGCCCCGGCGACATGGGCTTCGACATCGTCCACGTCAACCTCCACAAGTCCTTCAGCCAGCCGCATGGTGGGGGCGGCCCGGGCGCCGGACCGATCGCGGTCTCCGACCGGATCGAGCCCTTCCTGCCGCGGCCGCAGGTGGTTCGCCGCGAGGGCTCAAACGGCCACGGTCCGAGCTTCGACCTCGACTTCGAGCGGCCGAAGTCGATCGGCCGACTGCGCGGCTTCCAGGGCAACTTCGGCGTCTTCGTCCGCTCCCTCGCCTACATCCTCAGCCTCGGCGGCGACGGCCTCAGCGAGGCTTCGGAGACCGCGGTCCTCAACGCCAACTACCTGAAGGCGCGCCTGGCCGAGGGCCGCGCCGGCGAGCGCCTGCCGATCGCCTTCGACCGCCACTGCATGCACGAGTTCGTCCTCTCCGGCAAGCCGATGAAGCGCGACCTCGGCCTCGCCACCCTCGACCTCGCCAAGCGGCTGCTCGACTTCGGCTTCCACCCGCCGACCGTCTACTTCCCGCTCCTCGTCGAGGAGGCCCTGATGGTCGAGCCGACCGAGACCGAGACCAAGGAGTCCCTCGACGCCTTCGCCGAGGCGGTCGAGAAGATCCTCGCCGAGGCCGAGACCGACCCCGAGCTGGCGAAGAACGCTCCCTACACGACCCCCGTCCGCCGCCTCGACGAGGTCAAGGCGACGCGGCAGCCGGTCGTCCGCCAGCAGCTGGGGGAGTGACCGACTCCGCCTACCGCCCGCGGCCGGTGGCGGCCCGGGTGGCGACGGCGGACGATCTCGAGGCGCTCACCGAGACCCTGACCCTCGCCTTCCGCGAGGACCCCGTCTGGAGTTGGGGCTTCTCGGTGCGGGATCGCGGCTTGGAGGGCCTGCGGGCGGCGTGGCGGCTCTACCTGGGCTCGGCCATCGGCTACGGCTGGGTCTGGCGCACCAAGGACAGTGCCGCGGTCGCACTCTGGATCCCGCCCGGCGTGCCGGACCTCCTACCCGAGGACGAGGAGCGCTTCGAGCCGCTGATGCGCGAAGCGCTCGGATCGGAAGCCGAGCGGCTGTTCGGCGCCTTCAAGCGCTTCGAGGAGGCGCGGCCGAGCGAGCCCCACTACTACCTCAGCCTGCTCGGCACCCACCCCGACCACAGCGGCCAGGGCTGGGGGATGGGCCTGCTCGCCGACAACCTCGCCCGGATCGACGCCGAGGGCGGAGCCGCCTACCTCGAGTCCTCCAACCCCGCCAACGTCCCGCGCTATGAGAGGCTCGGCTTCGCCGTCTGCGACGAGTTCGCCGTCAGCGACGAGATCTCAGTCGCCCAGATGTGGCGGGAGCCCAATCCGCTCGTCGATCACGACTCTTGAGGTCTAATTCTTCGGGCGAACGACGCGGAACCCGATCGAGGCTTCGGGGGATTCCCCGTTCTCGTTGTAGGACCTGAAGAAGGCCCGGTAGCGCCCGGCTGAGAGGAACTGGATGCCGCCCTTCGGCTTCGGCAGCTTGCCTTCGAATCGGACCCTGTTCTTGCCGGTGACGCCGTCGCGGGTGAATGCTCCGCGGCGGACCAGAGCTCCGTCCTTGCGGACCTGTTTGAAGACGGCGCTGAAGGTCGCGTTCTGGTTGATGAAGAAAGAGAAGATCGTCTTCCGCGGCAGCTTCGAGTGCGTGCCCTTCGGCGTGTTCGGAGCCAGGATCGTCCGCGCGGTCATTTCCAGGCCGGTCAGCGAGGGCGGCGTCCCGGGCGGCGGCGGTTCGGGTGATGCGTGTGCGACCGCCGCCGCCGCCAGGGCAAGGAGCACTATCGAGATCGCCGCGATTCGCATGCCTCGTAAACCCGCCGCCGGCGCCAAAGCTGCGGCGGCCCCTGCCAGCTCTAGCACTGGGGCGAAGAAACCCGGACGTCGGGTTACTCTAAAAATTTAGTGCTCAGGATTGACTCACCATCTGTCCGTTGTTAGACCGACCTTCATCTACCAAGGCCGGACGGCCACGCGAGAAGGGACGGGCGATGACGCAGCTTGCACAGATGCACTACTACCCCGAGCAAAAGAGCCTCGAGATTTCGGTTCCCCACGGGCTGACCTTCGAGGAATTCGGCGAGAGCGGGGCTCAGTTGCTCTCCGAGGAACTGCTGAAGCGCCTGAAGGTTGCCTGCCCCGGGTGCTTTTCGGGCATCTCGTTGCGGATCCGGGAACGGTTCGACCCGTTCGTCGACGTCGATCTGCACAAGCTGGCGACTATGCGACCCGGCGGGATCGACGAGGCCGTGATCCAGCGCGGCACGATCGCAGAGCGCTAGGTGGGCCATCCGGAGTCGGCGCCGGGCGGCAAGCCGCTCGGCGTCGGCCTGCTCTACAACACCGCGCTGCCGGAGTTCCTGGCCGAGAACCCGGAGGCAGTGGACTATTTGGAGGTGATCCCGGACACCTTCTGGAGCGACCACGGCGCCTCCTCGTCGAGTCGATTCGAGGAGATCGCGGGGGCGGTGAGCGATCTGGATCGGCTCGCCGCCGACCACCCGATCGTCGGCCACAGCATCGGCTTCTCGATCGGCAGCGCCGGTGAGCTCGACCTCGGACAGCTCCGGCAGATCGCCGGCTGGCAGCGCCGCTACCGGTTTCCGTGGCATAGCGACCACCTCTCCTTCGCCCGCCTCACCGCTCACGACGGGCACGAACACAACGCCGGCCTGGCGGTCCCGGTCCCCTACGACCACGAGCTGCTCGACCTGATCGCCGCCAAGGTCGCCGCAATCCAGCGCCGGGTCCCGGTCCCCTTCCTGGTCGAGAACAACGTCTACTTCATCGACATACCCGAGCAGGAGATGAGCGAGCCGGAGTTCCTCAACGCACTCTGCGAGCGGACCGGGTGCGGGCTGCTGCTGGATCTCCACAACGTCTACGCGAACGCGCGCAACCACGACTTCGACGCTGCCGCCTTCGTCGCCGCGCTGGACCTCGAGCGGGTGGTCGAGATCCACATAGCCGGCGGCAGCGAGTTTGCCGGGATGTACACCGACTCGCACGCGGGGCCCTGCCCGGAGCCGGTATGGCAGCTACTGGAGGCGACGGTCCCGCGGGTCCCGCACTTGAGGGGCGTCACCTTCGAGTTCCACGAGTCCTACTACGACGCGCTCGGGGAGGACCGGCTCCGTCGCGAAATCGAGCGGGCGCGGCAGGTCTTCGGCCTGCGCGGGGTGGCGTAGGGGACGTGTCAATCGCCGGCTTCCAGCAGGCGCTGTCGGACCTGATCGCCTCTCCGCAACGCTGTCTGAGGCTTCGCGCCGGGGACCAAGCCGGCCTGGAGGGCTACGAGTTGAGCGAGCGGGAGCGGCGCAGGCTGGCGGCGGTCGTGCTCCAGCCGGGGATGTCGGTCAGCTGCAGCATCTACCGGGCGAACCGGCTGACGCCGATCGCCGGCGGCCTGCCCTGTTCCTGCACGGCGCTCGGCGATGCCCTTCCCGCCGAGATCGAAGCCTTCTGGGCGGCTGAGGCAACCGACATGCAGTTCGGGCGCGAGGTCGAGCGCTTCGGTCGCTTCCTGGGAGAGCGGCTCCGGAGCGGAGGGCTCGAATGCAGGTATCTGGACGAGGTCCTGAGCTTCGAGCTGGCGCTGAACCGGCTTCGGCACGAGGAGGGCGCGAGCACAGTGCGATTCGCCCACGATCCCGTCCCGCTGCTGGAAGCGCTGACGGAAGGCAGGGTCCCGGGGGCGGTGGCGACGGGCAGCTACGAGGTCGTCCTCGAGGCGAACGCGGGGGACATACGGGTGTGGGTCGCCTCCGAGTCGGGGACGGCGAGCGGCTAGAGCTGCGGCAGCTCCTGTTCGAGCTCCAGCACCGGCGCGAAGAGGTCGCCGTGCTGCTCGATCCGCTCGAGCACCTCGCTCGCCTCGAAGACGAGCTGCGAGCCGTCGCCTGAGTCGGCGACCGCTTCGACCTCCTCCCAGGTGACCGGGGTCGAGCAGGTGGGGCGCTCACGGGCGCGCAGCGAGTAGACGGAGATCGTCGTTTTGCGTTCGTTGTTCTGGTACCAGTCGATCAGCACCTTGCCGCTGCGGTCGGTCTTTTTGCCCATTTTCGCCAGCACCTCGTCGGGGGTCTGCTTTGCGATCAGCTGGCCCAGCGCCTGGCCGAACGGCCGCGTCTCCTCGTAGGAGGTCTTGGTGTTGAGCGGGACATAGAGCTGCATCCCCTTCGAGCCGGAGGTCTTGATGAAGCTCTCGAGGTTCAGCTGAGTGAGGACCTCGCGCAGGCGCAGCCCCACCCGGCAGCACTCGACGACGTCGGCGGGCGGGCCGGGGTCGAGGTCGAAGACGAGGGCGGTGGGTCGTTTCGGCGCCCGGCTCTTCGAGAGCGACGGGTGCAGCTCGATCGCCGCCAGTTGGGCCATCCAGACCAGGGTCGGCAGGCTGTCGCAGACGCAGAACTCGATCACGCCCGCCCGCGGCCCGGCCTGCACTTTCGCCGTCTTCACCCATTTCGGCCGGTGTTTCGGGCAGCGCTTCTCGAAGAAGGCGGCGTCGAGGTCCTCGACCCCTTCCGGGAACCGGCGCAGGGTGACGGCGCGGCCGCTCAGGTGGGGGATTATCGCCGGCGCCACTTTGGCGTAGTAGTCGACCATCTCGCCCTTCGTGAACCCGGCCTTCGGGTAGATCACCTTGTCGAGGTTGCTGAGCTTCAGCTCCTTGCCATCGACCTCGACTAGCCGCGTCTCGCCCACGGCTTAGGAGCCTATTTGGAGGCTTTGGCTTTGGCTTTGGAGCGGGAAGAGCTTTTCGCTTTCGCTTTGCCCTTCTTCGCGGCTTTGCCGTTCGATTTCGGCTTCGCCGCCTTGTCGCCGTCTTTGTCCTTGACCGCGGCGATGCTCTGCTCCAGCGCCGCCATCAGGTCGGGGGCTTTGGTCGCCTTCGGTTCCTCGGCTTCGGGGGCGACGATCTCTTTGCCTTCGGCCTTGCGTTCGATCAGCGCCAGCAGCTGCTCGCGGTACTCATCGCGGTATTGGCCTGGCTCGAACTCGGTGCTCAGCGAGGCGATCAGCTGCTCGGCCATCTCGCGCTCCCGTTTGGCGACTTTCGGCTTCTTGTCCGGCAGCACGTCGAGCTCGGAGGGCGGCACGACCTCGTCGTGGAAGCGCATCGTCGTCAGCGTCAGGACGCCGTCGGCGGTGCGCAGCGCCGCAAGGTGCTCTTTGTTGCGGAAGACGAAGCGGGCGATCGCCGCCTTGCCGCTGCTCTCCATCGCCGCGGCGAGCAGCGAGTAGGCCTTCTCGGCGCCGTCGGCTGGGCCGAGGTAGTAGGGGCTGTCGAAGTACATCGGGTCGATTTCCTCGATGTCGACGAAGTCCTGGACGTCGATCGCGCGCGTCTTCTCCGGCGCCAGCGCCGCCATCTCCTCTTTGCCCAGCGGCACGTACTGGCCGGGGGAGAGCTCGTAGGCCTTGACGATGTTCTCGTAGGGGACCTCCTCGTCGGTCCCTTCGGCGACCCGCCGGTGTTTGATGCGGGCGCTGTCGGAGTCGCGGATCTCGCGCAGGGCGATGTTGCGGCGCGCCACCGCGCTGTAGAGCTTCACGGGCACGTTTAGTAGCCCGAAGCTGATCGTTCCGCTCCAAATTGCTCTCGCCATCCGCAGAAATCTCCTACCCGGATTCTTTCAGCCGAATTCGCCTTACTAGGTAAACCGTAAGGTTCGGCAACTATCTTGCGCCGAATGCTCTTCGAGCTGCGAGACGTCGGCCTGGATCGCGGCGATCGCGCCGTCCTCGATGGCTTCAGCGCCCGGATCGCCGAGGGGGCGACGGCGATCGTCGGCCCCTCCGGCGCCGGCAAGTCGACGCTGCTGCGGCTGCTGAACCGGCTCGCCGACCCCAGCCGCGGCGAGATCCTCTACCGCGACCGCCCGCTCGACTCCTACGAGCCGCTGGCGCTGCGCCGCGAGGTCTCGCTGGTCCCGCAGCTGCCCGCCCTGCTCGAGGGGACGGTCGAGTCGAACCTCCGCTACGCGGCCGAGCTGGCCGGCGAGCCGCTGGAGACGGAGGAGACGCTGCGGCGCGCCGGCCTCGACCCGGCCTTCGCCGGGCGCGACGTCGCCAAGCTCTCGGTCGGCGAGCAGCAGCGGGCGATGCTGGCACGGGCGCTGGCCCAGCGCCCCGCCGTCCTCCTGCTCGACGAGCCGACCTCGGCCCTCGATCACGCCGCCCGCGACGCCGTCGAGGCGACGCTGGCGCGGCTGCGCAGCGAGTCCAACCTCTCGCTGGTCCTGGTCAGCCACGACCCCGAGCAGGCGCGGCGGCTCGGCGACCGCGTCGTCGAGCTGGAGGCGCGGCCGTGAGCACCACCTCGATCCACGTCGAGCTCTGGCAGGTCGCCGCCTCGCTGGTCCTGGTGGCGCTGGCGGCGGCGATCTCCTTCTGGCAGCGGGCCGACCTCGAGCGCGACATCGCCGTCGCCACCGCCCGCTCGATCGTCCAGCTGACCCTGGTCGGCTACGCGATCAAGCTGATCTTCGAAGCCGACACCATCCTGCTGGTGCTGGCGCTGCTGGCGGTGATGGTCTTCTTCGGCGCGATCACCGCCCGCCACCGCGCCGACAAGGTGCCGGGGTCCTTCGGGCCGCTGCTGATCGCGCTAGCGCTGGCCGGCGCCAGCACGCTGGGCCTGGTGGTCGCCCTGGGGATCTTCGAACCGACGCCTCGCTACCTGGTCCCGGTCGGGGGGATGGTGATCGGCAACGCGATGACCGCCAGCGCCGTCGCCCTCAACCGCCTCGGCGACGAGATGGCCGACGCCCGGGCGCGGATCGAGGCGACGCTAGCGCTCGGCGCCACCGCCCGCGAAGCGGCGGCGCCGACGATCCGCCGCTCGTTGCGCTCGGGGATGATCACCCTCGTCGACTCGACCAAGACCACCGGCCTGATCTTCTTCCCGGGGACGATGGTCGGGATGCTCCTTGCCGGCGCCAGTCCCACCGACGCCGTCCGCCTGCAGCTGATCCTCCTCTACACCCTGCTCGGCAGCGTCTCGATCTCGGCCCTCGTCGCCACCCTGCTGGCGTACCGCAACTTCTTCACCTCCGCCGCGCAGCTGCGCGAGCTCTAGCGCGAGCAGCACCAGCCTTCGAGCCGAGGGAAGGAGGCGCTTCGCTCGCCGGGGGCGAAGGCGGTCGAGATGTTCGCCACCGCCTGCTGGCGGCCGCGGCCGAGCGGAAGGAAGAGCCACTGGTCGACGGCCGGCCAGGCGACGAGCAGGCGGCGGCCGTCGGGCGACCAGGCGACTTCGCCGAGGCTGCCCGGCACGCTCAGCAGCGCCTTCGGCAGGGAGCCGGGTCGGTAGAGGACGATCGAGCTGCTGGTGCCGTGGTCGCGCCAGTCGGTGAAGACAGCGGCGACGGTTTCGTGACCGGGAGCGAGCGCGGCGTCGACGACGGTGCTTCCTTCCGGCGGCGGCAGGCGGCGGGTGCGGTCGATCGCGGGCCCCGGCGCCAGCTTCCGCGGTTGTACTTGGCGCAGCCGCAATTCCCCCCGGGAGACTTCGAGGATCGCCCTGCCACCGGCGCCCCATTCGATCTGTGAGACATCGGGAAGGGCGTGGGCAGACGCGAGGACCTCGCCGGTCTCGCTGTTGACGAGCCGCAGCGCTCCCGACCCGGAGACGTAGGCGAGGCTCGGGTCGCCGAAGGGGGACCAGGTCGGCGCCACGGCCGCGGTCGAGCCGGCGAGCAGGCGGTCTTCGGTCCCGTCCCCGGCTATCACCCGCAGGTCGCTTCTGGCGCGGTAGGCGATGCGGGTGCCGAAGGGCGCCCAGCGCGGGTCGGCGACCCGGGCCGGCGCCGTGAACGACCAGTGCGGGGTCCCGTCCGGCTCGACCGCGCTCAGCGTGCGGCCAGAGGCAACGCCGACGTAGAGGCCGCGCGGCGACCAGGTCGCTTCTTCGTAGTCGCCGAGCAGGCGGCGCGAGCCGTCGGGTTTGACGACCCAGGGTCCTTCGGCGCTCTGGACCAGCAGGCGACCACCGCCGGGGACGTCGCCCAGGGTGGGCTCGGGCCGCGGCGCCGCCGTCAGCACGTCGTCGACCCAGCCGCGGACCGCGGCTCCGGCCGGCGAGAGCAGCAGCGCCGCGATCAGCGTCGCCAGCCCCAGTGCGAGGGTGAGCCGGGGAAGCGGGCGACGGCCTCGCCTCACCGAAGTCGTGGGGGTCATAGCCCCCCGAAGTTCGGAGCCGCTCTTCCGCTCGGCAAGGGCGGCTTCGACCACCCGCAAGCCGCGTTCCTCGGCACCGTCCAAGAGCGGGATCTCCACCTCGCGCAGGGCCGCGCCGAGCGGGTCGCGGTGGCTCATCGTCGCTCCTCCGCAGCCGGATCCAGCTCCGCCGCCTCGCGCAGGCGGTCGAGGCCGCGACGCAGCCGCGAGTTGACCGTCCCCCGCGGCAGGTCGAGCATCCCGGCGATCTCGCCGGGCGTGTACTCGAGCAGGTGGCGGAGGACGACGACCGCACGCTGCTCGGCGGGGAGCTCCTTCAGCGCCGCGATCATCTCGCCGCCGATCTCCTCGGGCGGGGGCAGCGGCTCGAAGACCGACTCGGTCTGCGCGACCCGCCGCCGCAGGCTCTCGCGCCGGGCCCAGTCGAGCGCCCGGTTGACGACGATCCGGTGCAGCCAGGGGGCGAAGGGACGGCGGCGGTCGAAGCGATCGAGCGCATCGACGGCCGCCAGGAAAGCGTCTTGGGCGACGTCCTCGGCCGCGGCGGCGTCGTGCACCACGAGGTAGGCGGCGCGGTAGGCCCGCCGCCAGTGCAGCGAGTAGAGCTCGGCCATCGCCGCGCTCGAGCCGTCCTGGGCTTCGCGGACGAGCCGCTGCTCGTTCGCCCCGCGCTCACTTCCCAAGCTCCACCCCCTTCGGACATCTCAATCTTCTCGCACCCACCGGCCCATCCGCACGATCGCGGTGCCGAGGCGCTCGCGCATCCGCGATCCCAGCTTCCCCTGGGGCAGCTCGACGACGAAGGCGGCGCCGCTGAACTCATGGTTCTGCCAGTTCGGGGCGGTGCCGGCGGGCCAGCGCATGGCTCGGAACGGCATCCGCGCCAGTCGGGCGAAGCGACGGGCGGCGGGGACGCTCTGGCCCCAGGCGCGGACGAAAGGATGGGCGCCGCGGAACTGGTGGAACCAGATCGTCGCTGCCGGCCGCAGCGACCGGATCACCCGCGCGGCGAGGCGGGTTTCCGGCTCCGAGAAGGGGCGAGGGCCGGAGTATTCGGCGCTGAAGGGCGTCCCTGCCCGTCGCCACTGCGAGGGGAAGTTGCGGTTGAGGTCGACGCCGCTGGCGTTCAGGCGCGAGCCCGCGGTGGTGCCGTCGGGATCGAGATTCGGGAGGAAGTAGACGTCGGCGCTGGGGTCGGGGCAGCCGCCGCTCAGCGCCGATACCGGTTCGATCCGGCTCGCCGCGCACTCGTCGCCGTGGATGCAGCCGACGACGAGCAGCTCGCCGCTCCACTTCGGGTCACCGCTCTGGTGCAGCTCGATCGGGCGCCCGGCGGTGGAGTGGCCGATCACTTTGTAGCGCCCCAGCAGGTTGCCGGGGCCGCGCGGGGTGCGGGCAAAGTCGAGGAAGGATTCGGATGCCTTCGCCTTCAGCAGATCATGGACGTGGAACGAGTCGGTGTCGATCGTCAGCAGCGGCGCGGCGCCCGCGTCCTTGGTGTCGCGGCTGCGGACGACGATCTTGCCGCTGTCTTCGTCGAGCCGCAATCGCAGCTGGAACGGTTCGCGCAGGTGCTCGAGCTGAGGCAGGTCGACGCAGACGGCGCGCCCGTCCACCGTGTCGAGGGCGTGGAGGAAGGTCCCGTCGCCGCCGGTGTAGAGGGTGTAGGCCCAGCGGCCGTCGGCGCCGGCGACGCGGCTGACGGGAGAGCCTTCCATCCGCTCGTCCGGCTCTGAGGGGTCGACGATCGCGCCTGGGCGCAATCGGCCGCTCGCCGTGTCCAGCGCCCGCACCTCGTAGCGCCCGCGTCGTTTGCGGTCGTAGAAGTTGTGGATCAGGTAGATCGTCGAGGCGTCGGGGGAGATCGCATCGAACCCGTAGGCGCCGCGGAGGCTGAAGCGGGTGACGGCATGGCGCGGCGCCGAGCCGGTCTGCGGGTGGCGGAGAAAAAGACGGGTGTCGAGGATCGCGAAGCTGGTCCGCTTCGGCGGGTAGCGCCGCGGCTGGGCGTAGAGGACGAGCTTGCCGTCGGCGATCCCGCCGCTGCTGCCGTCGGAGGCGACCGCCGGCAGGTAGTAGCTGCCGTGCAGGTACCACCACCGGTCGATCGTCGAGTCCCGCGTGTCGATCCGCTCGACCACCGTCAGCGGGTGGCGGGTGTGGGGGGAGAGGACGATGTAGCGGTACGGCGGGTCGTCGAGGCGCGGCGCGGCGCCGAGGATGCCGAAGCCGTCGCCCGCGGCCGTGGCGGGAGTCAGGGCCAGGGCCAGCAGCAGCGTCGCGATCGCGGTCGTTCTTCTTCTCATGCCCTCTATACGGACGAGTCCCCGCCAGAGGTCCCGGGCCCGCCCAACCCACCTGCCAGACTCCTCGCGTGTCCCGCCAGCAGCGACTGACGCTGATCGCGACGATCCTCGGCTCGACCGTCGTCTTCCTCGACAGCACCGTCGTCAACGTCGCCCTGCCGGCGATCAGCGACGGGCTCGACGTCGGCCTCGCCGGGCAGCAGTGGGTGGTCGAGGCCTACACCCTGGCGCTGGTCTCGCTGCTCCTCGTCGGCGGCAGCCTCGGCGACCAGTTCGGGCGCCGGCGGATGTTCGTCCTTGGCCTGGTCGGCTTCGGCGCCACCTCGATCCTCTGCGCGATCGCCCCCACCGATGTCTTCCTGATCGTCGCCCGGGCGCTGCAGGGCGTTACCGGGGCGCTGCTGGTGCCGGGCTCGCTGGCGATCGTCGCCTCGACCTTCGAGGGCGAAGCGCGCGGCAAGGCGGTGGGGACGTGGACCGCTTGGACCGGGATCGCGACGGTGATCGGGCCGGCCGGCGGCGGCGCCCTGATCGGCATCACCTCCTGGCGGGCGATCTTCTGGGTCAACATCCCGCTGATCGCCGCGACCGTCCTCCTCACCCTGCACTCGGTCGAGGAGAGCCGCGACGAGGACGCCTTCCTCGGCATCGACTGGGCCGGGATCGCCCTTTCGGCGATCGGCCTCGGCGGACCGACCTTCGCCCTGATCGAGCAGCCCTCGCGCGGCTGGAGCGACCCGGTCGTCGGGGCCTCGATGGCGATCGGGATCGCCTGCTTCGGCCTCTTCATCCTCCGCGAGGCGACCGCCCGCCACCCGATGCTGCCGCTCGGCCTCTTCCGCATCCGCAACTTCTGGGTCACCAACCTGACCACGCTGGCGACCTACGCGGGGCTGATCGGCGGCCTCTTCTTCGTCGGCCTCTACCTGCAGCAGGTAGTTGGCTACTCACCGCTGGAGGCGGGGCTGGCGACGACCCCGATCTCGATCCTGATGTTCTTCCTCTCGCCCCGCTTCGGCCGCATGGCCTCCGGCACCGGGCCGCGGCTGCCGATGACGGCCGGCCCGATCGCCGGCGGCATCGGGCTGCTGCTGATGATGAAGATCGACCCCGGAGCCACCTACCTGACCGACGTCCTGCCGGGGCTGCTGGTCTTCGGCGTCGGCCTCTCGGCGACGGTGGCACCGCTGACCGCGACCGTCCTCGACTCGGTCGACGAACACCGGGTCGGGATCGCCTCCGGGGTCAACAACGGCGTCTCCCGCGTCGCCGGGCTGCTGGCGATCGCCGTCCTCGGCGCCGTCATCTCGGCCAGCTTCGGCGCCAAGCTCGACGACCAGCTCGGGACGGCGCCGCTCTCCGGGGCCGCGGCCACGGCGGTCGAAGAAGCGAAGGAAAAGCCACTCGCCGTCCCGGCGGCCGAAGACCTTCCCGCGGCCGAAGCCGATCGAGTCACCCAGGCGGCCGCAGACGCCTCGACGTCGTCCTTCCGGCTCGGGCTCGGGATCGCCGGGATCCTGATGATCGTCGGCGGCATCGTCGCCGGGCTCGGCGTCCAGAACCCCGAGCGACGGCGAGAAGCGATTCCCAGCCGCGGCTCGGCCCAGGCCGGCGAGTGCGGTCACGGCAGCGACGCCGATTGCGCCGAGCCCGACCGCGCCGAGGAGGCGCCCGAACCCGAGCCCGCGTAGGGCCGCCCCGGCCTCTAGGCTGCGGCCTCCATGGCGAAGCCGATCATCTTCTCGGGCATCCAGCCGACCGGCCGCAAGCACCTCGGCAACTACATCGGCGCGATCCGTCAGTACGTCGAGGGGCAGGACCGCGGCGACCCGGCGATCTTCTGCATCGTCGACCTGCACGCGATCTCGGTCCCCTACGACCCAGCCGAACTGCGCGAGCGCGTCTACGACACCGCCGCGATCCTGCTCGCCGCCGGGCTCGACCCCGAGCGCTGCATCCTCTTCCGCCAGTCCGACGTCCACCAGCACACCGAACTGACCTGGCTCCTCTCCGCCGTCACCGCCCACGGCGACCTCAACCGCATGCACCAGTTCAAGGAAAAGGTCGGCAAGGACCGCGAACTCGCCTCGGCGGCGCTCTTCTACTACCCGGTGCTGATGGCTGCCGACGTGCTCGCCTACCGGGCGACCGAGGTGCCGGTCGGCGACGACCAGCGCCAGCACGTCGAGCTGATGCGGGAGATCGCCCGCCGCTTCAACGCCCGCTTCGGCGACACCCTGGTGGTGCCGGAGCTGCGGATTCCCGAGGTAGGGGCGCGGATCATGGACCTGCAGGAGCCGGAGCGGAAGATGTCGACCACCGGCGGCACCGAGCAGGGGACGGTGCTGGTCCTTGACGAGCCGGCGGCGATCCGCAAGAAGTTCGGCTCCGCGGTCACCGACTCCGGCCGCGAGGTCGTCCGCTCGCCCGAGAAGCCGGGGCTCACCAACCTCATCGACATCCTCGCCGTCGCCCGCGGCATCGACCAGGCCCAGGTCGAGAGCGAGTTCGAGGGCGCCGGCTACGGCGACTTCAAGAAGGCGGTCGCCGAGGCGGTCGTCGAGCTGCTGGAGCCGGTGCAGGCGCGCTACGAGGAGCTGCGCCCCGACCAGGCGGAGCTCGACCGCATCTTCGCGGTCGGGGCCGAGAAGGCCGCCGCGCTGGCGGCCCCGGTCCTCGCCGACGTGCGCGAGCGCATGGGCTACGGCTCCGCTTAGGCCGGAGCTAGTCTGTCCGGATGGCAGTCGCCGATCTCGACCTCGATCTCGACCTCGACGTCTTCGCCGGGCCCTTCGACCTGCTGATGGCGGTCGTCCTCCGCGAGGAGGTCAGCCTCTTGGACCTGCAGCTGGGCGAGGTCGTCGTCGCTTACGTCGAGCACCTCGAGCGCGAAGGCGAGTTGGAGCTGGAGGTGGCGACCGAGTTCCTCGTCCTCATCGCCGCCCTGCTGGAGCTGAAGTCGCGGCTGATGCTGCCGAGCCCCGAGGAAGAGCTCGACGAGCTGAAACCCGAGGAAGCGGTCGAGGAGCTGATCGCGCGGATGCTCGAGTACCGGCGCTATCGCGACGCCGCGGCGGAGCTGGCGGAGCGCTTCGAGTCCCAGCGCGGTTACCTCTACCGCTCGGCGCCGCTGCCGGCGGAGCTGCGGCGGGTGGCGGTGCAGGCGGCCAGCGCGGTCTACGACCCCGACGCACTGGGGGCGGCGCTCGGCGACCTGCTGACCGAGCCGCCCGACGTCGACATCAGCCACATCCGCCCGACCGTCTCGCTGGAACGGCGGCTGCGGGCGCTGCGCGACGCCCTCCTGCGGCGCAAGGACTTCGACTTCGACGAGGAGTTCGGCGACGAGGACCGGCTGACCCAGGCGGTCACCGTCTTCGCGATGCTCGAGCTCTACCGCAAGGGCGAGGTGACCTGGGAGCAGGGCGAGTGCTTCGGCCCGATCCGGGTCAAGAAGGTCGTTCCCGCGGCCGGAAGCACCAAGGGCGCATGAGCGACCTCTCCCGCACCGTCGAGGCGCTGCTCTTCCTCTCGCCGCAGCCGGTCTCCGCCCAAGACCTGGCCGAGGCGACGCAGGCGAGCGAGGGTCAGATCGAGGAGGCGATCGGGTTGCTGCGCGAGGACCTGGCCGAGGGCAGGCGCGGCGTCGTCCTGCGCGGGGTCTCCGGCGGCTTCAGCCTCGCCAGCGACCCGGCCAGCGAGGAGGCGGCGCGGCGCCTGCTGGCGAAGCCGCGGACGCCGCCGCTGACCCAGGCGCAGGCCGAGACCCTGGCGATCGTCGCCTACCTGCAGCCGGTGACCCGGCCGGAGATCGCCCGCATCCGCGGCGTCACCTCCGAGTCGGCGGTTACCAGCCTCGCCGAGCGGGGTCTGATCGAAGAGTCCGGCCGCTCCCAGTTCGGCGCCGCGATCTTCAAGACGACCGAGCTTTTCGAGCGCCTCTTCGGCCTTTCCGGCCTCGACCAGTTGCCCGATCCTTCTAAGTTCGATCCGAGCCCGGAGGACGAGCGGGAGCTGCGCGAGCGCCTCTTGAAGGCTGGGGAACAGCGATCGGAGTGATCGGGGCGTGGACCCGAGGGGGGTCCCGCCGGACAACTGATGGGGAGGGTCCGTCGGGACCCCCCTCGGGTCCACGCTCGTGAGGTTGGTGAAGTTCCTTGCGCATGCCGGGGTTGCTTCTCGGCGGAAGGCTGAGGAGATCATCGGCAAGGGGGTGGTGACGGTTGGTGGGGAGGTGGTCACCGATCCAGCTCGGGATGTCAGTGAGGGGGATGAGGTGCGGGTCAACGGTGCTCCGGTGGTGGCGGAGGTGCGGGAGGTCTGGGCGGTCAACAAGCCGGCGGGGGTGGTCTCGACGGCTCGGGAGCCCGGTGGGCGGCCGGCAGTCGTGGAGCTGGTGAAGACCGAGGCGCGGCTCTATCCGGTGGGGCGGCTCGATGTCGATACGACCGGCCTTTTGCTGCTGACCAACGACGGCGAGTTGGCCAACCGCCTCACCCATCCGCGCTACGAAGTGCCGAAGACTTATCGGGTGCGGCTGCGCAACGCGATCGCCGATCGGGACCTGGAGCGCCTGCGGGGCGGGGTGCAGCTCGAGGACGGGCCCACGGGCAAGGCGCAGGTCAAGCGGCTCGGCAAGAGCGAGATCGAGATCACTCTGCGCGAAGGCCGCAACCGCCAGGTGCGGCGGATGGTCGAGGCGGTCGGGAACGAGGTGGCGGCGCTGCGTCGCGTCAGCTTCGGCCCGCTCACGCTCGGCGATCTCCCCGAGGGCAAGGCGCGACGCCTCTCGGACCATGAGGTCGCTGAATTGCGAGAAGCCTCTCGATAGGGGCCGCCTCACCCTCCTAATTGCCGGGTAGGAGGGTGAGGCGGCCCCTACCAACCGCGGTGAGGTCTCAAGCCGGTGCACGGGCGGCAAGCGCCTTCGCGACAGCGTCAGTGACAGCAGCGGCTTCGTGTTCCGCTTCGTGGTGGGTGACGCGCAGGGAGTTGTAGCCGGCACGGAAGAGTTCACGGTCGCGCCAGCGGTCGCGCTCGAAGGCGACGTGGGTGGAATGGAAGGCGCGGCTGTCGGCCTCGACGACGAAGCGGTGGTCCGGCCAGAGGAAGTCGACCTCGATGCGGCCGTTGGGGATCTGGACCGGGGCGTTGAGCAGCGGGAGTGGGAGGTCGCGGCCGAGCAGCAGCGGCAGCACCTTCGCCTCGAGCGGGCTCTTGAGGCGGCCTTTCTTCGTCAGGGGCGCCGCCTGGCGCCATTCGGCAACCAGCTTTCGCAGCGAGGGCATCCCTCGACGCCCGGGATCGATCGAGCGCTCGATGGCGGGGATGTCGAGCAGCTGCCGTTGCGCCGCCCGCTCGAAACAGCTGCGCAGCGTCCGGTCGCCCACGGTCCCGGCGAGGTCCACGAACGTCCGCGACGGGCTCGTGCAGGGGATGCCGTCGACCGTCCCGACCTCGTCCCGCCGCGGCGGCCGCACCCGATGAAAGCGGATGCCGTCGATCTTGCGGCCTCGCGAAGGCGGAGCGATGACGTCGATCACCATCGGGCCTCTGTCGAGGAGCCGCAACAGAGCCCCGGCGCTCCGGTGAGAGACGACGGCGCCGGTGCCGCAGGCGAGAGTCGCCGCGCGGAGCCGCCCTCGCGGCCCGATCTCCCTATGCCCCAGTGCAAACGCGCCGCGGAAGATCCGATGAAGGCGCGCGGCTTCGATTTCGCCGCGAATCACCGTGTCGCTCATCCCAAGTCGCCGCAACTGCTCCCGTGAGACCACTCCGTGCTGCTCTTCGGCGAGACGAGCGAGGTCTGCATGTCGATCGGTGCGCCTTATGGGTCCCATGCACCCATAAGGCGCACGGCGGGAGGTTTCACCCCCCTCGCTTTGGAAAGATGCGGGTGTGAGCGATAACGGCGACTTGGAACTGGGGCGGTTCGAGGGTCCGCAGGAGCGGCTCTTTGCGGTCCGCGGTGCGGTTCAGGCCGAGGCCAACGAGGCCCCCGCGATCCTCTCGGCTACCGAGGAGCTGATGCGGGAGCTGATCGAGCGCAACGGGCTCGCGCCGGAGGCGATGGTCAGCTGCTTGTTCACGACCACCGAGGACCTCGATGCCGAGTTCCCGGCGGTGGCGGCGCGGGACCTGGGGCTGACAGCGGTGCCGCTGATGTGCTGCCGCGAGATCCCGGTCCCCGGCTCGATGCCGCGGGTGATCCGGGTGATGCTGCACTTCTACGGGCCGGCCGGGCACGAGCCCGTGCACGTCTACGTCGGCGAGGCCCAGAAGCTGCGGACGGACCTCGAGGCCGCCCAGTAGGGCGCCCTGGCTTCGTCCGTCACAATCGGTCGCCGATGACCATCACCTTCGCCGAGAAGCTCGCCCGGATGCCGGGCTATCAGGCCGGGGTCCCGACCGGGCAGGCGCCCGAGGCGATCGCCTCCGGGAACATCGCCCAGCTCGCCTCCAACGAGTCTCCGTTCCCGCCGCACCCGAAGGTGGTCGAGGCGATCCAGGCGACCGCCGCGGCGATGAACCGCTACCCGGACCCCGACGCGACGCTGCTGCGCCGCCGTCTCGCCGAGCGCTACGAGACCGAGCCGAGCCGGATCGCCGTTGCCAACGGCTCCTGCGAGATCCTCCTGGCCGCCGCCGAGGCGCTCTGCGAGCCAGGGGCGGAGATCATCTACGCCTGGCCCTCCTTCTCGATGTACCCGTACCTGCCGGCGCTGACCGGCGCCCGCGAGATCCGGGTCCCGCTCGCCGAGGGCGACGTCCACGACCTCGACGCGATGGCGGCTGAGGTGACGGCGGCGACGCAGCTGCTGATCGTCTGCAACCCGAATAACCCGACCGCGACCCACATCCCCGCCGCCGATGTCGCCGCCTCCCTCGAGCGGATCCCGACCCACGTGACGGTGATCCTCGACGAGGCCTACGTCGAGTTCCAGACCCACGACGACCCCGACGCGACGCTCGACCTGCTCGCCGACTTCCCGAACCTCGTCGTCCTCCGCACCTTCAGCAAGTGCTACGGGCTCGCCGGCCTCCGGGTCGGCTACGCGATCGGCTCGCCGAAGTTCCGCGCCGCGGTCGACGCGGTCCGCCAGCCCTTCAGCGTCAACGCCCTCGCGCAGGCGGCCGGGGCGGAGGCGATCCTCCACCAGGACGACGTCCTGCGCCGGGTCGAGAGCACGATCGCAGCCCGCCTCGCCGTCGAGGAGGGCCTCCGCGGCCTCGGCCTCGCCACCTCCGAGACGCACGCCAACTTCTCCTGGGTCGACCTCGGCGACGCCGACGAAGCCGCGATCCTCGCCGGTCTCGGCGAGCGCGACATCGCCGTCCGCCCCGGCAAGGCCCTGGGCGACGCCGGCCACATCCGCGTCAGCTACGGCGCCGCCGAGGAGAACGAGCGCTTCCTGCGTGGCCTGTCGGAATTACTTGACTAAAGGCGCGCCCGTGATACAAAGTCCGGGTGAGGTTGGACAAGGCCACATCCGCGACCGGCACCGCTTCGTACGACGCTGCCGTCGCGTGCGGCTACCTCACCTATTGGCGATTTAGCTAGGCGTTCGGCCCGGCGCTCAGGCGCCGTGCGAAGACCAGGTTCTTCCGGCCGGGCGCCAGGGCACCAGTTCGCGCTGCCGCGCGCGCCGACCCAACCCGGCAGCCGGCAACCAGAAAGTACGATTTCCTCGGTTTGGAGAAAGGCATAGGCAAAATGTTCATCGGCATGGAGGGGGCGAAACGAGACGGCGTCCGCGATCAGCGGATCGCGAAAATCGTCGAGCTTGCGCCGCCGGAACGGCTGCTCGCGGAGCTGCCGCTCGGCGAGGAGCGGGCGAAAGCGGTGGTGCGCGGGCGCGAAGAAGTACGCGACGTCCTGCAGGGGAAGGACCCGCGCCTGATGGTCGTCGTCGGGCCCTGCAGCGTCCACGACCCGAAAGCGGCGATGGAGTACGCGACGAAGCTGAGCGCGACGGCGCGGAACCTGCGCGAGGAGCTGCTGGTCGTGATGCGCGTCTACTTCGAGAAGCCGAGGACGACGACCGGCTGGAAGGGCCTGATCAACGACCCGCACCTGGACGAAAGCGGCGACGTCAACGCCGGCCTGCGGATCGCCCGCAAGCTGCTGCTGGAGGTGCTCGACACCGGGCTGCCGATCGGCTGCGAGTTCCTCGACCCGATCACGCCGCAGTACATCGCCGATTGCGTCGGCTGGGGGGCGATCGGGGCGCGGACCTCGGAGAGCCAGACGCACCGCCAGCTCGCCTCCGGCCTCTCGATGCCGATCGGCTTCAAGAACCGCACCGACGGCAACATCCAGATCGCCGTCGACGCGGTGCGGGCGGCGGCGGCCTCGCACGCCTTCGCCGGGATCGACGACGCGGGCGCGCCGGCGATCCTCCACACGACCGGCAACCCGGACTGCCACCTGATCCTCCGCGGCGGCCACGGCGAGCCCAACTACTACCCGCCCGAGGTCGAAGACGCGCTCGTCACCCTCGGCGTCGCCGGCCTGCCGGAGCGCCTGGTGATCGACGCCTCCCACGACAACAGCGGCAAGGACCCGGAGAAGCAGTTCTTCGCGGCCGGCGACATCGCCGACCAGGTCGCCGACGGCAACAAGGCGATCGTCGGGGTGATGCTGGAGTCGTTCCTGGTCGAAGGTCGCCAGAACCTGGTCCCGGGCGAGGAGCTGACCTATGGGCAGTCGATCACCGATGCCTGCATCAGCTGGGAGGACACCGTCTCAGCGCTCGACCGGTTCGCCTCGGCCGTGGAGGCGCGCCGCGGATCGTGATGGGCGCCGCCCGCCGATGAAGATCGCTGTCCTCGGGGTGGGCCTGATCGGAGGCTCGATCGGGCTTGCCGCGCGGCGGCGGCTCGAGGCCGAGGTCGTCGGCTGCGGGCGCAGCCCCGAGCGGCTGCAGCGGGCGGTCGAGCTGGGGGCGATCGACCGCGCCGCCGGCTCCCTGGAGGAGGCCTGCGCCGAGGCCGACCTCGTCTTCTGCTGCGCGCCGGTGGCGACGCTGCCCGCGCAGGCGCGCGAAGCCCTGGCGGCCGCCGGCCCCGAGGCGGTCGTCACCGACGTCGGCTCGACCAAGGGGGAGCTGGTCGGGGCGCTGGGCGGCGACGAGCGTTTCATCGGCGGCCACCCGCTTGCCGGAGCCGAGACCGCCGGGGTCGAGAACGCCCGCGCCGACCTCTTCGAGGGCGCGCGCTGGTACCTGACCCCGACAGAGCGCTCGAGCGGCCTCCTCTACGACCGCCTGCAGCGGGCGCTGACCGGCCTGGGTGCGCGGCCGCAGGCGATCGACCCCGCCGGCCACGATCGGCTGATGGCGACGGTCAGCCACCTGCCGCACGTCCTCGCCAACGTCCTCGCCGCCGAGGCGGCGCACTCGCTGACCGCGGACTCCGAGCGGCTGCCCGACGTCGGGCCGAGCTTCCGCGACGCCACCCGCGTCGCCGGCTCCAACCCGGCGATCTGGGCCGACATCTTCGCCAGCAACCGCGACGCCGTCGCCGATTCGGTCGACGCAGTCGCCGAGCGCCTGCGCGAGGCGGCGGAGCTGATCCGCGGCGGCGACCGCGAGGCGCTGGCCGCATGGCACGGCGCCGCCGGCGAGGACCGCCGCCGCCTGCTCGAAGCCGAGTCGGAGGCCGGGCCGCTGCGAGAGCTCCGCATCGTCGTCTCCAACAAGCCGGGGACGATCGCCGAGCTGGCGCTGGCGCTCGGCGAGGCCGGGGTCAACATCGAGGACATGGCGCTGCACCCGGCGCCGGACATGACCTCGGGCGCGGTCTCGCTCTGGGTCGGGGGCGACGAGCAGGCGCGCAAGGCCGAGGGCCTGGTGCGCGAGCTCGGCCACACCGTCTCCGTGGTCGGCGACGGCAGCCCCGAATAAGCTCGCCCCCGATGACCCGCTTCGATCCCTCCGGGCCCCTGCGCGGCTGGCTGCGACCGCCTTCGGACAAGTCGATCTCCCACCGCGCCGCGCTGATCGCGGCGATGGGGGAGGGGGAAATCGAAATCACCGGTTTCCTCGACGCCGCCGACACCCGTTCGACGCTGGCGGCGGTGGAGGCGCTGGGGGCCGGAGTGAGGATCGGGACCGGCTCCAGATCCGTCACGGTCTCGATGGGACCGGAGTGGGACGGCCCCCCGCCCCCCGCGGGTACCCAGGATCTGGGCCTTGTGATCGCCATCCGCGGGATCGGCCTGCGGGGTCCCAGGCCGGCTCAGATCGACGTCGGCAACGCCGGCACGTTGCTGCGGCTGCTGCCGGGCTGGCTGGCCGGGCAGGAGGGTGGGGAGTGGACCCTCGACGGCGACGAGTCGATCCGCCGCCGGCCCGTCGACCGGATCGTGGCGCCGCTGCGCCGGATGGGGGCGAACCTGCACGCTCGCGAGGAGCGGCTGCCGCCGTTGCATGTCGAGGGCACCACCCTCCACGGCGCCGTCTACGAGATGCCGATCGCCAGCGCCCAGGTCAAGTCCTGCCTCCTCTTCGCGGGCCTGCTCGCGGGTGGCCAGACGCGGGTGGTCGAGCCGCTGCCCAGCCGCGACCACACCGAGCGGATGCTGGCCGCGGCCGGCGCCGCGATCGATCGCGACGGCGACGCGGTCGTGATCCGCCCGGCCGAGCGCCTCGAGCCGATCGCCTTCTCGGTGCCGGCCGACATCTCCTCGGCGGCGTTCTTCCTCGTCGCCGCTCTGCTCGTCGAGGGCAGCGATCTCGTACTCGTCGACATCGGCGTCAACCCGACGCGCACGGGAGTGCTGGCGATCCTCGAACGGATGGGGGCGGAGATCGAGAGGTTGATGGAGCACGAAGTGGGCGGCGAGCCGATCGCCCTGCTGCGGGTGCGCTCGTTGCGAAGAGATCGCGGGTCGGCTCCCTTGCGGGGCACCGAGGTAGGCGGCGCCGAGATCCCGCTGGCGATCGACGAGCTGCCGCTGGTCGCGCTCGCTGCGTGCTTTGCCGAGGGCACGACGACCATCCGCGACGCCGAGGAGCTGCGGCGCAAGGAGTCCGACCGGATCGAGACCGTGACTGAGGCACTGCGGGCGCTCGGCGGGCAGGTGGAGCCGACCGCGGACGGGATGGTCATCGAGGGCACCGGCGGCCTCCGCGGCGGCTCGATCGACTCCCACGGCGACCACCGGATCGCGATGCTGGGCGCCGTCGCCGGCCTCGCCTCGCGCGAGGGCGTCGAGGTCCACGGGATGGAGGCGGCGGCCGTCAGCTACCCCGGCTTCGAGTCGGACCTCGCCTCCCTCACCCGCCCCTGAACGTCGTTTCCAGACTTTTGGTTCCTATAGGGGCCAAAACTCTGGAAACGACGCGGTCAATACGCTGCCCTCATGGTGATCGCGATCGACGGGCCCGCCGGGGCCGGGAAGTCCACGGTCGCGCGCGCCGTCGCCGGCGAGCTCGGCTTCACGTACCTCGACTCGGGGGCGATGTACCGGTGTGTCGCCTTGGCGGCGCTGGAGGCCGGGGTGGGGCTGGAAGACGAGGAGGCACTCGGCGCGCTGGCCGAAGGCCTGGAGATCGACTTCGACGGCCCGCGGGTGCTGCTCGGTGGGCGCGACGTCAGCGATGAGATCCGCTCACCAGAGGTCAGCGCCGCCGCCTCCCGCGTCTCGGTCCACCCGCGGGTGCGGGCCGCGATGGTCTCTCGGCAGCAAACGCTGATCGCCGCCGGCCGCTATGTCGCCGAGGGGCGCGACATCGGCACCGTCGTCAGCCCCGACTCGCCGCTGAAGATCTTCCTCACCGCCTCCGACGAGGAGCGGGCGCGGCGCCGGGCGGCCGAGGCCGGCGAAGACTTCGAGGAGGTGCTCCAGGCGCAGCGCCGGCGCGACGCCCGCGACACCGAGCGCGAGCACGGAGCGCTGCGCCCCGCCGACGACGCGGTCGAGCTCGACACGACGGGCCTGACCCTGGAGGAAGTGGTCGCCCGCGTCGTCGATCTCGCCCGTGAGCGGGGGCTCGCATGAGCCTCCCCACGGTCGCCATCGTCGGCTTCCCCAACGTCGGCAAGAGCACCCTCGTCAACCGCCTGGTCGGCGGCAACGAGGCGGTCACCTCGCCCGAGCCCGGCGTCACCCGCGACCGCAAGCGGCTGGCGACCGAATGGAACGGCGTCGCCTTCGAGCTGGTCGACACCGGCGGCATCGACCTCGGCGACGAGGCCGAGCTGGCGCGCGACATCCAGGCGCAGGCGCGGCTGGCGATCGCCGAAGCCGACGCGATCCTGCTCGTCGTCGACGGCCGCGCCGGCCTCCGCGCCGGCGACGCCGACCTGGCGAAGACGCTGCGCGGCGGCAACGTCCCCGTCCTCGTCGTCGTCAACAAGGCCGATCGCGCCAACGACTACGGGATCGCCGCCGAATTCCACGCGCTCGGGCTCGGCGAGCCGTTGCCCGTCTCCGCCACCCATGGTCTCGGCACCGGCGACCTCCTGGACGCGATCGTCGTCGCCCTCGGCGAGCGCGACCCGCAGGGGGACGAGGACGAGGCGACCCGCGTCGCCGTCGTCGGCCGCCCCAACGTCGGCAAGTCATCGCTCGTCAACGCCTTCCTCGGCTCCGACCGGGTGATCGTCTCCGACATCGCCGGCACCACCCGCGACGCGATCGACACCCGGCTCGAGGTCGATGGCCGGCCGGTCGTCCTCGTCGACACCGCCGGCCTGCGGCGGCGCTCCAAGGTCGCCGGCACCGTCGACTACTACGCGCAGCTGCGCTCGGAACGGGCAGTCGACCGCGCCGACGTCGCGATCGTCGTCTGCGACGCCGGCGAGGGGGTCACCGCCGAGGACCTGCGGGTCTCCGAGATGGCGATGAAAGCCGGCTGCGCCAGCCTCCTGGTCCTGAACAAGTGGGACGTCACCGAGACCGACATCGACGACGCCCGCGCCCGGGTCGAGCGCAAACTGCGGCTGCGCCCGGCGGTGATCACGGTCTCGGCGAAACGTGGCCGCAACGTCGGCGCGCTGCTGCCGAAGGCGCTGCGCCTGGCCGACAAGGCGGCCGAGCGGGTGCCGACGCCGGAGCTGAACCGCTTCCTCGCCGACGTCGTCGCCAAGAACCCGCCGCCGTCGCGCCGCGGCAAGCGCCTGCGGCTCTACTACGCGGCGCAGGTGGGGGAGAGCCCGCCGCGGGTCGCGATCCAGGTCAACGACCGCCGGCTGATCACCCGCGACTGGGCCTACTACCTGGAGAACCGGATGCGCGAGACCTACGAGCTCGAGGGCGTGCCGCTGATCATCGATTTCGTGCCGGCGTCGGGCCGCAGGCGCTACGGCGACTGACCGCAGCCAGCCACTCGACATTCCTTTACTCTTCCCGCCATGACTTCCAAGCCGCTCGCCGAGGGCGAGTACCTCTTCACGTCGGAGTCGGTCACCGAGGGCCACCCGGACAAGGTCGCCGACGCCATCTCCGACGGCGTCCTCGACGCGATCATGCGCGACGACCCGGGCGGCCGCGTCGCCTGCGAGACCCTCGTCAACACCGGCATGGCCGTGGTCTCGGGTGAGATCTCCACCGACGTCCACCTCAACATCCCCGAGATCGTCCGCGAGACGGTGCGGGGGATCGGCTACCAGGGCGGCGGCTACGGATACGACTGCGACCACATCTCGGTGATCGTCTCGATCGACGAGCAATCGCCCGACATCGCCCAGGGCGTCGACCAGGCCTACGAGACCAAAGTCGACCCGTCCGACGACGACGAGCTCGACGTCGCCGGGGCCGGCGACCAGGGAATGATGTTCGGCTACGCCTCCGACGAGACCGAGGCGCTGATGCCGATGCCCGTGCACCTCGCGCACCGCTTCGCGGAACGCCTGGCGGCGGTCCGCAAGGACGGCTCGATGGGCTACCTCGGCCCCGACGGCAAGACCCAGGTCACCGTCCGCTACGCCGACGGCCGGCCCGTCGCAGTCGAAAAGCTTCTGATCTCCACCCAGCACGACGAGGGCGTCGACTCGCAGAGTCAGATCAAGCCGGAGCTGTGGGAGAACGTCATCCTCCCGGTGCTGAACGTCGAGGTCCCGGGCCTTTTCGACGAGACCGAGCTGCAGACCGAGTTCCTCGTCAACCCGACCGGCAAGTTCGTGATCGGCGGCCCGGTCGGCGACGCCGGCCTCACCGGCCGCAAGATCATCGTCGACACCTACGGCGGCATGGCCCGCCATGGCGGCGGCGCCTTCTCGGGCAAGGACCCGTCGAAGGTCGACCGCTCGGCCGCCTACGCCGCCCGCTACGTGGCGAAGAACGTCGTCGCCGCCGGGCTCGCCCAGCGCTGCGAGGTCCAGGTCGCCTACGCGATCGGCGTCGCCCACCCGGTCAGCCTGATGGTCGAGACCTTCGGCACCGGCAAGCTCCCCGACGCCCAGATCTCCCGCCTCGTCGAGGCCGAGTTCGACATGCGCCCCGGCGCCTTCCGCGAGTACCTCGACCTCCACCGCCCGATCTTCCAGAAGACCGCCGCCTACGGCCACTTCGGCCGCAGCGACGAGGACTTCACCTGGGAGCAGACGGACCGCGCGGATGCGCTGCGCGAGGCAGCGGGTGGCGAGGCCGTAGCGGCCTAGACCGCAGTTTCCGGCCTCAGCGCGTAAGCCGAGCCCCGAAGTGGGGCGAACCAAGGTCGTTTCCACCCTTTGAGTTCCTATGGGAACCAAAAGTCTGGAAACGACCGGCCGGGAGGTGTGGGAGTTGGTCCGCCGCCAGCACGGTGTCGTGTCTCGCCGGCAGCTGCTGGAGCTCGGCTATACGCCGATGGCGATCCGCCACCGGATCAAGATCGGGCGACTTCATCCGGTCCGGACCGGCGTCTATGCGGTCGGGCGCCCGCAGATCAACCGGGAGGGGCGCTGGATGGCGGCGGTGCTCGCCTGCGGGCCGGAAGCTCTGCTCAGCCATCGCAGCGCGGCTGCCCTCTGGGGTTTTGGCGAGGAGACGCCCGGGGTGATCGACATCAGCATCGCCCGCCACTCCTCGCTGCGGCGCCCGGGCATCCGCTTCCACAACCGCGCCGGTCTCTGGAACCGGGACATGACGCGCCGCCTCGGCATCCCGCTCACCAGCCCGGTCAAGACCTTCCTCGACCTCGCCTCGGTGTCCGGGCCGATCACCATTGAGCGGGCGGTCAACGAGGCCGACAAGCTCGAGGTGATCGATGCGGACTCGCTGCGCAGGGCGCTCGACGACCGCTCGGGAGAGCCAGGCGTCCGTCCACTCCGAGCGATCCTCGACGAGCACACCTTCCGTCTCTCCGACGATGAGCTGGAACGGCTCTTCCGCCCGCTCGCCACCGCCGCCGGGCTGCCGGTGCCGCTGACGAAAGTGATGGTCGACAAGTTCGAGGTCGACTTCTTCTGGCCTGAACTGGGGTTGGTCGTCGAGACGGACGGCTGGCGCTACCACCGCACTCCCTCGGCGCAGAGCCGGGATGCGCTGCGGTTTCAGCGCCACGTGGCGTCGGGGCTCACCCCGCTGCGGTTTTCCCACTACCAGGTGAAGTACGAACCTCGGCATGTGGAAGACATCCTCCGCAGGACCGCCGCCCGTTTGCGCGGCCATCCTGCACCCTCACAAAGCAAGTAAGGGTGCAGGATGGCCGCGCCTCGAGCGCGCTCCGGGGAACCACGGGCAAGGGGTCGGTCCGGCGCCTCTCCGAACTTGGGTCCCCTATGAGGGACCAAATCTCGGAGAGGGCTGGCTGGCGGCTGGGCCGGCGTTAGGATGCGCGCCTTGTGACCCCGCCTGCACTTCTTCCCTCTGACCTGGCTCCTGGTCTTCTGATCGGGGACAAGGTTGTGATCGGCGAGGGGGCTTTGATCGGGGGGCATGTGATCATCCACTCCGGCGTTCGGATCGGCGCTGGGGCTCGGGTTGGTGACCACGCTCAGATCCGGGACGGGGCTGAGATCGGGGCCGGCTCTACCGTCGGCAGCTATGTGTCGGTCGACCCCGGCGTGGTGATCGGGGAGCGGGTGAGCATCCAGACCCGCTGTTACATCACCGGCGGCACCCGGATCGAGGATGACGTCTTCGTCGGTCCCGGGGTGACGCTGACCAACGACAACACGATGAACCGGCACGGCGAGGAGTTCGAGTTCGAAGGGCCGCTTTTGCGACGTGCCTGCCGGATCGGCGGTGGGTCGACTCTCTGCCCCGGCGTCGAGATCGGCGAGGAGGCTTTCGTCGCCGCCGGCGCGGTGGTTACCTCCGACGTGCCGTCGCGCGCCGTGGTGATGGGGGTGCCGGCGCGGGTCGTCCGTGAGGTCGCAGACGCCGACCTGCTGCAGAACTGGCGCTAGTTCACGTGCCGCACAGGTAGAGGCCGCGCCGGGTTGCCGACCACGGTCGCGCCCGCGGCGACGTCCTTGACGACGACCGCGCCGGCGCCGACCGTCGCCCCCACTCCGATCCGCACGCCGCCTAGGACCGTCGCGCCGGAGCCGATGCTGGCTCCATGCTCGACCACGGTCTTGAGCAGCTCCCAGTCGTCCTCATCCTGCAGCTCGCCGGCCCCGTTGGTCGCCCGCGGCCGCTTGTCGTTGACGAAGACGACGCCGTGGCCGACGAAGACCTCGTCCTCGATGCGGACGCCGTCGCAGATGAAGGTGTGGCTCTGGATCTTGCAGTCCGCCCCGATCGCCGCCCCGCGCTGGATCTCGACGAAGGTGCCGACCCTCGTCCGCGCTCCGATCGTGCACCCATAGAGATTGGTGAACGAGTAGACGACGGCGCCCTCGCCGAAGCTGACGTCGTCGAGCAGCCGGTGCGGGGCGTCGTTGGCAGGAGCGGTCAAAGTAGGCGCGGACATTCGAGAGAGAAACGCCTCTGCAGCGCGCAAGCTTTTGGTCGCCTCGCCCGTTGTTGATCCGTGGCCGTCCTCAGCGAACCAGTCGCCGGTACCCCGACCCTTTCCGCGCAGCTCTGCGTCGTCCTCGCGACCGGTGGCGAGAGCATCCGCCGGCGGATCGAGGACTCGCTGCACAAGGCCGACCAGGGCATCAACCTCGTCCTCGTCCACGGCGTCGACGAGCTGATCGGCCTCGAGCTCGAGGCCCCGATGATCGCCGTCCTCGTCTGCGACCTCGACCGGCCCGACGAGATGGCCGACCTGCGCCGCGTCCGCCGCGAGCTGCAGGAGGTGTCGATCGTCGCCGTCACCCCACCCGCGACCGGGACCGGGGTCCGCCGCGGCCTCGACGCCGGCGCCGACGCGATCGTCTTCGAGCCGATGATCGAGTCGACCCTCGCCGTCACCGTCAGCGCCGTCGGCTCCGGCCAGGCCGTCGTCCCCCGCGAGCTGCGGGCCAGCGTCCAGCGCCCGGCCCTCTCGCATCGCGAGCGCCAGGTCCTCACCTACGTCACCGAGGGGTTGACCAACTCGCAGATCGCCGACCGGCTCTTCCTCTCCGAAAGCACGATCAAGAGCCATCTCTCCTCGGCCTTCGCCAAGTTCGGCGTCCGCTCCCGCCGCGAGGCCGCCGCCCTCTTCCTCGAGTTCGACCGGGTGGCGCAGTGAACGCCCCGGGAGCAGGAACGGCGCTGCCGCTGGCGGCGACCGAGGGCAAGCGCGTCCCCTTCATCCGCCTCGACAACGCCAACCCGGAGCTGATGGCGGAGCTGCTCGCGGTCGTCGAGCGGATCGCCTCCGAGTCGGCCTTCACCCTCGGCCCCGAACTCGAGCGCTTCGAGCAGAACTTCGCCGCCTACTGCGGCACCGAGTACGGCCTCGGCGTCTCCTCGGGGACGGCGGCGCTGGAGCTGGCGCTGCGCGGGCTCGGCATCGGTCCCGGCGACGAGGTGATCGTCCCCACCTACAGCTTCATCGCCACCGCCGAGGCGGTCAGCACCGTCGGCGCCACCCCGGTGATCGTCGACGTCGAGGAGGAGACGGCGCTGATCAACGCCGAGATCGTCGCCGCCGCGATCACCGAGCGGACCCGCTGCGTGATCCCGGTCCACCTCTTCGGACGCACGGTCGAGATGGGCCCGCTGCTCGAACTCTGCCGCGAGCGCGGCATCCATGTCGTCGAGGACGCCTGCCAGGCGCACGGCGCCCTCTACCGCGGCAAGCCCGTCGGCTCGCTCGGCGACGCCGGCTGCTTCAGCTTCTACCCGACCAAGAACCTCGGCGGCTGGGGCGACGGCGGCGCCTTCGTCTCCAACGACCCCGAGCTCAGCCACCGGGTGCGCCTGCTGCGCTCCCACGGCGAGGGCACCCGCCACCACCACGAGATGGCGACCGGGACCCACCGCCTCGACACCCTGCAGGCGGCGATCCTCGACGTCAAGCTGCGTCACCTCGAGGACTGGAACCAGCGGCGGCGCGATGCCGCCGCCGCCCTCGGAGCGGCCCTGGCCGGCAGCTCGGTCGACCTGCCGGTCCCGCCGATCGCCGACGGCGACAACGTCTTCCACCTCTTCGTCATCCGCTCGCGCCACCGCGACGCCCTCCGCGACCACCTCGATGCCTGCGGCGTCGCCAGCGCGGTCCACTACCCGACCCCGATCCACCTGCAACCGGCCTACGCCGACCTCGGGCTCGGCCCCGGCAGCCTGCCGGTGGCGGAGCGGCTGGCGAGCGAAAACTGCTCGCTGCCGATCTTCCCGGCGATCGAGGACTGGCACATCGCCGAGACCGCGGCGGCGGTCACGAGCTTTGAAGTCCCGGCCGATAACTGAGGCTCCACCTGCCGCCGAGCGGCGCGGCGGGCTTCGGATCTGCATGGTCCACTACTCGGACTTCGTCGTCGACTCGCGGATCCAGCGGCAGGCCCGGGCGCTGGCCGAGCGCGGCGACCGGGTCGACTGCGTCTGCCTCAATGACGACGTCACCTTCCCGGTCGGAAACGGGGAGATCGCCCTGCACCGCGCCTCCGCCGGCAAGCCGCGCGGCGGCGCCCGCGCCTACCTCAGCGGCAACGCCAGGTTCCTCGCCGGCGCGGCGCGCAAGGTCAGCGCCCTCGATCGCGAGGAGCCCTTCGACATCGTCGAGATCCACAACATGCCCGACGCCCTGGTCTTCACTGCCTGGCGGCCGAAGCTGCGCGGGACGCCGCTGATCCTCAACTTCCACGACACCTTCCCCGAGCTCTTCGCGACCCTCTTCGACCGCTCGCCGCGGCACCCGCTGGTCCGCGCGGTCCGAGCCGAGGAGCGGATCAGCGCCGCGCTTGCCGACGGCCTCGTCTTCGTCACCCCGGAGGCGCGCGACCTGCTCGCCTCCCGGGGGGTCAGCGCTGAGCGCACCGAGGTGGTGATGAACACCCCCGAGGAGCGGATCTTCGGCGAGCGCCGCGAGCCTTCGGCGCCGAGCGGGGACGGCGAGCTGCGGGTCGTCTACCACGGCGGCCTCGCCGAGCGCTTCGGCGTCGAGACCCTGGTCTGCGCGCTGGCGATGCTGCGCGGCCGCAGCGTCCCGGTCCGCCTCGACGTCCTCGGCTCCGACGCCGAGGCCGCCCGCCAGCTGGCGGCATTTGCCGCCGCGGAGGCACCCGAGGGCGTCCACGTCGCCCCTGAGCCGACCCCGGTGGAGGAGATCCCCGCCCGGCTCGAAGAAGCCGACCTCGGCGTCGTCCCCACCCTCGAGGACGACTTCACCGAGATGCTGCTGCCGGTGAAGCTGCTCGAGTACGTCCACATGGGCCTGCCGGTGGTCGCCTCGCGGCTGCCGGTGATTGAGCGCTACTTCGGCGACGACGTCCTCTTCGCCGAACCGGGCGACGCGGCCTCCTTCGCCGCCGCGATCGAAGGCATCCGCCGCGCCCCGGAGACCGCGCTGGAGCGGGCCCGCGGGGCCTCGCAGCGGCTGGCCGAGATCGAGTGGCGCCGGCAGCGCAAGCGTTACCTCGAGCTGGTCGACGGCCTGGTCGAGCACGCGCGGAGCCGCTGAGGTGCAGCGCCTGCTCTTGATCACCCCGGCTCGCGACGAGGCCGCCCACCTGGAGCGGACGGTGCGGGCCGTCCAGGCCCAGACCCGTCCGCCCGACCTCTGGCTGATCGTCGACGACGGCTCCAGCGACGGGACCCCCGCCCTGCTCGAGCGGCTCGCCGCCGAGACGCCCTTCCTCGAGGTCCGCCGGGCCCCGGAGCGCACGGCCCGCCCCGGCGGCGACGGGCTCGCGGTGGCCGCCGAGGCGGTCGCCTTCAACAAGGCGCTGGCGGGAGTAGACCTCGGCGGTTTCACCCACGTCGGCAAGCTCGACGCCGACGTCGAGCTGCCCCCCAGCTACCTCGCCGACCTGCTGGAGCGGTTCGCCGCCGAGCCCGCCCTGGGGATCGCCGGCGGCACCCTGCTGGAGCGGGAGAACGGCAGCTGGGAGGCGGCCAAGGTGCCCGCCAACCACGTCCGCGGCGCCCTCAAGCTCTACAGCTGCGAGTGCTTCGAGGCGATCGGCGGCATCCAGGAGCGGCTCGGCTGGGACACGATCGACGAGACCTACGCCCGCATGAAGGGCTTCGAGACCCGCTCGCTGCCCCAGCCCGAGGCGCGCCACCACCGCCCGGTCGCCACCCGCGGCGGCACCCTGCGCGGCCGCGCCCGCCACGGCCAGTGCGCCTACATCCTCCGCTACGGCTTCTGGTGGGTCGCCCTGCGCTCACTCAAGGTCGCCCGCCTGCACCCGCGCGGGCTCTCCGGGCTCGCCTTCCTCTACGGCTACCTGCGCGCGGCCCTGCGTCGGGAGGGCCGGGTCGAGGACGAGAGCTACCGCCGTTTTGTCGCCCAGGAGCTGCGCGACCGGGTGCGCGCCGCAACCGATTCGGCGCCGGTGAAAGTTCCTACGTTTTTCATGCGTTCTTAGACCGATGGCACTGGTCGAAATCGCCCGCGAGCTGTGGCAGCGCAAGTTCCTCGTCGGGCTTGTCTTCCTCTTCGCCCTCTTCGCGGCGATCCTCTCCGCCTACCGCTTCTCCCCCGCGCCGCCGAGCCTCGAAAAGCGCTCGCTGACGGTCGCCGCCGCCTCCAGCCAGATCCTCGTCGACTCGACCAACTCGACCCTGGTGACCGGCGCCGAAGCGGGCGAACTCGACGCCCTGGCGACGCGGGCGAAAATCTACGGCCAGTACCTGAGCAGCCTCGCCGCCCGCGAGGAGATCGCCAAACGGGTCGGCATCCCGCCGGAAGCGATCTCCACCAGCGGCCCCTTCAGCCCCGCCACCGGCCAGCAGGAATACGCCTCCCAGCCCTCCGGCGAACGGGCCGACGAACTGCTGCAGGAAGGCGCCGGCAACCGCCTCGTCTTCACCGCCCAGGAAGGCGTCCCGATCCTCACCGTCTCCGCCCAAGCGGCGACCACCGAACGCGCCGTCGCCCTCGCCGCCGCCTCCTTCGAAACGCTGAAGGCCTACGTCGACGAGCTGCGGGCCAGTGGCAAACCGGTCCGGCAGGGCGTCACCGTGCGGCAGCTCGGCGCCCCCGAGGGAGGCACGCTCGGCGGCTCCAACAACCTGATCCTGATGGTCCTCGCCTTCCTCCTCGTCTTCGGCCTCGGCTGCGCCGCGATCCTCGTCCTGCCGACCTTCGTCGCCCGCTGGCGGGCCCTCAACAAGCTCGACCACCCGGAGCCGGCGGCGATGCCGATCCAGCCGGTCGAGGACCCCGACCCCTTCGATCCCCGCCTCGCCGGCGATGAGTCCGACGAGCCGCTAGCCCCGCACGCCACCACGCGCCTGCGCTAATGGAGGCGACGACCGGGTCCCGCCCACTGCTCGGGCAGCCCGTCGGCCCGGCACGGCGGACGGGCGAGGCGTCGCTGCTGCGGCCGCAGAGCCAGACCGCCGACTGGCCGGCGACCACGAGGCTCCTTCCCTGGGCCCTCTTCTCCTTCGTGGCGATGCTCTGGCTGGTTCCGTTCGACAGCGTCAAGCTGCCGGTCGGCGGACCGATCGACGCCACCCTCGACCGGCCGCTGCTGGTCCTCCTCGTCGCCTTCTGGCTGCTCAGCGTCCGCGCCGTCCGCCACCGCTGGCCGCTGCGGCTGAGCGCGATCCACTGGGCCTTCGCGGCCTTCGTCGCGATCGCCGCGATAAGCATCGTCGTGCAGGGGGAAACGCTGGTCCGGATCGGCGAGATGGACCTGGCGACCAAGCAGCTCGCCCTGCTGATCTCCTACCTCGTCTTCTTCGGCCTCGCGGCCTCGATCCTCCGCGCCTCCGAGGTGACAAAGATGCTGAAGGCGATGCTGGTGCTCTCCTGCGTCACCGCGATCGGGGTCGTGGCCGAGTACCGGCTCGGGATCAACCCCTTCCACGACTGGATCGGGCCGCTCTTCCCCGGCTACGTGCGGCCGGAAGGGATCGGCGGCATCGACTCGATCGGCCGCCGGCAGATCTTCGGGCCCGGCGTCCACCCGCTCGCCGCCGCGGTGATGTTCTCGATGGCGCTCCCCTTCGCCTTCGCCTGGCTGCTGGAGGCGAAGGAGCGGCGTGGCCGGATCCTCTACGGGCTCGCGGTGGTGATCCTGATCGCCGGCGCGATGGCGACGCAGAAGAAGACGGCGATGGTCGGGCCGCTGGTCTGCATCCTCGTCCTCACCGCCTACCGGCCGCGGCAGATGCTGCGCCTGACCCCGCTGGCGCTGGTCCTCGTCGTCGTCATCCACTTCACCGCCCCGGGCGCCCTCGGCGGGGTCGTCGACCAGTTCTCCCCCGGCTCGGTCAACAAGGTCAACACGACCCAGGACCGGGTCAGCGACTACCAGGCGGTGACGCCGGACATCGCCGAGCACCCGCTGCTCGGGCGCGGCTACGGCAGCTACGACCAGAAGAAACACCGGATCCTCGACAACCTCTACCTGACCCTGGCGATCGGGGTCGGCCTGCTGGGGATCGTCGCCTATCTCTCGATCCTCCTCACCACCTTCCTCGAGGCCAACCGCGTCGCCCGCTCCGGCGACCCCGACCGGGGGCCGCCGGCGATGGCGGCTTCGGTGTCGATCTGCGTCGCCCTGGTCAGCGGCGCCCTGCTCGACTTCCTCTCCTTCCCGCAGCTGCCCTACCTGCTCTGCTTCATCGCCGCGGTCGTCTTCGTCCTCGCCCATGACCGCAGCGGGAGGCTGAGCCTGTGAGCGCCTGCCCCGGATGCGGAGCCGCGAGCGAGCGGCCGGCGGTGCTGCTCGACGGGCACGACCGCCTGACCGGTGCGCCGGGCCATTTCGAGGTCCTCTCCTGCCCCGCCTGCGGGCTCGCCTTCACCCACCCGCGGCTGCGGCCGGAGGAGTTCTCCACCTACTACCCGGAGAGCTACAGCGCCTACGAGCCGAACCTCGGCGGCCGGCCCTCGCTGGGCGAACGGATCGGGGACCTGCAGCGCAAGCTCGTGGCCCGGTTCGGCCCCTACCGCCGGGTCTGGAAGCGCCCCCCCGGGCGCCTGCTCGACGTCGGCTGCGGCACCGGTGAGCTCGCCGGAGTCTTCAAGCGGCGCGGCTGGAGCGTCGCCGGGATCGAGCCCTCCGCGGCGGCGGCCGAGCACGCCCGCAACAGCGGCGTCGAAGCGGTGACCGGCACCCTCGCCGACGCCCCCTGGGGCGCGGGGGAGTTCGACGCGATCCTCTTCAACCACTCGCTCGAGCACATCGACGACCCCGCCCGCGCGGTCGAAGAAGCCGCCCGCCTGCTGGCGCCCGGCGGCCTGCTGGCGATCGCCGTCCCCAACTTCGGCAGCTGGCACCGGCGCCTCTTCGGCTCGGCCTGGTTCCAGCTCGACCTGCCCCGCCACCTCCAGCACTTCGACCGCGACTCGCTCGCAACTCTTGTCGAGAGCGCCGGCCTGCGCCCGGTCGAGACGACCGCCGCCTCGATGCGGCCGAGCCCGCTCGGCAGCTTGCAGTACGCGACCTTCGGCAGCCTCCGCTACGAGGGGCGCGGCTTCCGCCTCCTCGCCTGGGCGCTCGCCCCGCTCCTATTCCTGAGCGATCGCTTCTTCGAGGGGGACTGCCTCCACCTCGTCGCCGAGCGCTAGCGCCAGCACCTCGGCGGTCCGCGCCGACCAGGAGTTGGCGGCGATGAAGCGGCGGCGGTCGTCCTCGCCGGCCGGGCCCGCGGCCAGCGCCAGCTTCACCCCGGCGACGAAGTCACCGCCCGGCGGCACCCGCAGGACCGGGCCGTCGACCCGGCGCACCGGCTCGAGGTCGGTCGCCACGGTCGGCGTCCCCGAGGCCAGGTACTCGTAGAGCTTCAGCGGGCTCATCGCCTCGGTCAGGGGGGTGCGGCGGTGCGGCAGCAGGCAGGCGTCGGCGGCGTGGGCGAGGGCGGCGACCTCCTCGCGGGCGACCGGGCCGTGGACGACTGCGTTCGGTTCGGCCAGCAGCGGGCGCAGGTGAGCATGGTCGGCGGTCGGCCCGACGAGGACGACGGAGCCGTGGGGCCAGGCGCGCGCCAGCCCTTGCAGCGCCGTCACGTCGAGGCGGTCGTCGAGGGTGCCGACGTAGAGGAAGCGCGGCCCGTGCAGGTTCGCGAACCAGCTCGGCGGCGCGCCGGGTTCGACCCAGAGCCCGGGCTCGACCCCGTTCGGCACCACCGCCGCCGGCCCCCGCGGGTCGATCCGCTCGAGGATCGCCTCGCTGACCGCGCAGACCCGGCGGCCGCGCTCGGAGACCGAGCGGTAGGCGGCCAGCAGGCCCTCGCGCCAGGGCTGGTATTCGCGGTGGGCGGAGAGGTCGTCGCTGGCGTACAGGGTCACCGGGCCGGCCCACTCGAGCTCGGCGAAGCCGGCGAGCAGGGGCTGCGAGGTGATGATCGCCGGCCGCACCAGGCCGGCCCGCTCGGCCGCCCGCTGCAGTCGCCCGTCGTAGCGCGCGTAGGCCCGCCGCAGCGCCGCCACACCGGTGGGATCCTGGCGGCGCAGGCGCAGGGGCTGCCAGAGCCGGGCCCGCTCGCTCGCCTCGAACTTGGCCGGGCGCTCGGTCAGGTCCCTGACCCACTTGACCGGGGCGCTGCGGGGGCGGTCGCAGACCAGCAGCCGCTCGATCGCCGGCTCCCGCAGCATCGCCAGCACCAGCTGGTCCTGCGGGAAGCACATCCCGCGCCGCTGCGCGGCGGCCCAGGTCATGTCGTCGAAGGTGTAGATCGCGTGGCGCGCGCTCATCCTCCTGATCAACGGCCGGGATCAGCCGTGGCTTGCGGCGAAAGTCCACGCCTCGCCGGCCGTTGGTCATACGTGGGCCCCCCAGAACCCGACCAGGACCAGCTCTCCCACGAGGAGCTGAAGAGCGCCGCCGTCGCCGGCGTGCGCTGGACGACCGCCGGGCGGATCGCGATCGAGGCGATCACCTTCGCCGCGGCGATCGTCCTCGCCCGGTTGATTCCGCCATCGGGCTTCGGCGAAGCGGTGGTGCCGCTGATCCTGGTGCCGCTGGCGGTGATCTTCACCTTCGAGGGCTTCGGCAGCGCCCTCGTCCAGCGCAAGACGATCGACCCCGCCCACGGCGAGGCGGCGATGCTCGCCAGCATCCTCACCGGCGCCCTCCTCACCTCGCTGGTCGTGCTGCTGGCGCGACCGGTCGGGGAACCGCTCTTCGGCCAGGGGCCGGCCCGCCTCCTGGTGATGATCTCCCCCGTCTTCCTGCTCGCCGGCATCGGCTCGGTCTCGCGCAGCCTGCTCTGGCGCCGGCTCGACTTCCGCCGCATCAGCCTGATCGAAATGGTCTCGCTGGGAATCGGCTCGGCGACCGCCGTCGCCCTCGCCGCCGCCGCCGGGCTCGACGCGCCGGCGATCGTCCTCGGCGCCCTCTGCGGGGCCCTCGTCACCACCGTCCTCCTGCTGCTGGCGGCGCCGCCCCCTCCCCCGCTCTGGCACCGCCGCGAGCTCGGCGAGGTGATGGCCTTCGGCCTGCCGGCCTCCGGCGCCGGGATGACCTCGGTGGCGATCACCAACGCGACCCTGGCGGTCGCCGCGATCCGCCTCACCGCCAGCCAGGTCGGGATCTTCTGGCGCGCCTTCCAGCTCGGCGTCGTCTACCAGGAAAAGATCAGCGGGATCATGATCCGGCTGGCCTTCCCGGTCTACTCGCGGACCAAGGACCTCGGCCAGCTGCGCCGCTTCCACGAGCGCGCGACCCGCATCCACGCCGCCGTCATCGTGCCACTGCTGGCGCTCCTGATCGTCGTTGCGCCCGATCTCGTGCCCTGGCTCTTCGGCGAGCGCTGGGCGCCGGCCGCGGGCCCGGTCCAGATCCTCTGCGTCGCCGGGATGATCGCCGCGATCCTCACCGGCTACCCGCAGATCATGCTCGCCGCCGGCAAGCCGCGGGCGCTGCTCGGCTTCAACCTGGCGCTGCTCTCCCTCTACCTCCTCGTCTCCTGGGTCGCCGCGCCCTACGGGACCACCGCGCTTGCCCTCGGCGTCGTCGCGGTCCACGTCGTCCTCCTCGTCGCCGTCTACGGCTTCCTCTTCCGGCGCGTCCTCGGGATCCCGGTGCGGCGCCTTGTCACCGACCTCTTGCCGGCCCTCGCCAGCAGCCTGCTGCTGCTCGCCGTCGCCTTCCCCGCCGCCGAGCTGCTGCGCAACGCCGGCGCCCCGGTCCCGCTCTTCCTGCTCGGGGTCGGAGTCGCCGGCGGCGCCGTCTACCTCGCCGCCCTGCGCCGCTTCTTCCCCGATGTCTGGAACGACCTTGCCGAGCTGACGCGACGCGTCCTGCCCACCCCCACCAATGCGATCGGCGTGCCCGGAGTACGCCGCACGGCTCAAAGCGCCGTAGGAGGAACGTAATTCGATGACCGCCAGATCTGGCCGTATTTGGTCCAACAGCCCGACCAATCGCCGGGACAATTGGACTGTGCGCCTACTTACCGCCTGCGCGATCGCGCTCTTCCTCCTCGTCGCCGCGATCGGACCTTCGAGCGCCGCTGCTGCGACCTGCCCGAACGCCAACCCGGTCGTCAACGAGAACCAGTGCAAGACCGGCTCCACGGGCTGGGAAGTCAACGAATACAGCAAAAACCTCGGCGGCTTCACGACCAAGTCGAGCGTCGACCTGGGCGAAAGCGTCGTCCTCAAGATCGGCCGCAACGGCCCCGTCTCGCCGACCCGGACGGTCAACATCCAGGTCTATCGGATGGGCTACTACCAGGGCACCGGCGGACGCCTTGTCCACAGCGCCTCCAACGTCGCGATCAACAACGACTTCACCTGCAAAGCGATGGACGGCACTACCGGCCTCGTCGACTGCGGCAACTGGGCTGCGACCTACACGATCCCCGGCAGCGCCCTGCCCGCCTCCGGCATCTACCTGGCGAAGCTGACCGCCTCGACCGGCGACCAGACCGAGGTCGTCTTCACGGTCCGCGACGACAAACGCACCACCCCCTCGAAGCTCCTCTACGTCCTCCCGGACGCGACCTACCAGGCCTACAACCTCTTCGGCGGCAAGTCCCTCTACTGGGGCTACGAAGGCGAAAACACGGTCTCCGGGACCGACCGCGCCGTCAAGGTCTCCTTCAACCGCCCCTACGCCCAGGCGGGGGCGCGGATGAACTGGTTCCTCGGCCCCGACTTCGAACTCCTCTTCTGGCTCGAGAAACAGGGCTACGACGTCTCCTACACCGACGACGTCCAGGTCCAGGCCGAACCGGCGCAGCTGCGCGAACACGACACCGTCGTCGTCTCCGGCCACTCCGAGTACTGGTCGCTGCCGCAGTTCGACGGCTTCCTCAAAGCCCGCGACGCCGGCGTCAACATCGCCTCCTTCAGCGCCAACACCGCCTACTGGAAGGTCCGCTACGAGGACGGCAACCGCACCCTCGTCTGTTACAAGACCGTGCAGGGCAGCGGCACCGAAGGCAACGGCACCGTCAGCGACAACGACTGGGGGCCGGACGGCCTCAAAGGAACCGCCGACGACGCCCTCGGGCTCGACGGCAAAGCCGGGACCGCCGACGACAACCCGCAGAACTCGACGACGACCTTCCGCGACAACGGCGCGCCCCCCGGCGACCCCTCGGCTCCGGCCGGCGGCCGGGTCGGGCCCGACATGCCCGAGAACCAGCTCTTCGGGGTGATGTACGTCGGCGACAACGACGCCCGCAACTTCCCGCTGACGATCCCCGCCGGCAACGCCGCCGACGAATACTCCGCCGACCGCATCTGGCGCAACACCGGCATCTCCGAAAACACCAGCACCTCGATCGGCGAACGGATGGTCGGCTGGGAGTGGGATGCGGTCCCGACGCAGGCGCAGTACCTCGCCCACCAGCCCGCGAACGTGATCAAGCTCAGCTCGACCAACGTCCAGACCGCCCCCGACAACTCCTGGCTCCTCGACGAGGGGCGCCTGCGCGCGACGACGCCGCCCCCGGGCCAGCCCGGAACCGTCAACGCGGTCAAGTACCAGGCACCGAGCGGCGCCCTCGTCTTCGCCAGCGGCACGATGCAGTGGTCGGAGGGCCTGCTCGACGAAGCCGACGACAGGATCGAACAGGCGACCTACAACGTCCTCTCCGACATGGGCGCCCAGCCGCTGACCCCGGAAGGGATCACCCTCGACCCGGGCGGCTCCAACCGCGCCCCCAACGGCAGCTTCACGGCGACGCCGAACCCGGTCAAAACCAACACCCAGGTGACCTTCGACGCCTCCGCCTCGACCGACCCCGACGGCACGATCGCGAAATACGAATGGGACCTCGACGGCAACGGCAGCTTCGAGACCAACACCGGCAGCAGCCCGAAAACGACCCACAGCTACGCCGCCGAGGGCGAAGTCAACGCCCGCCTGCGGGTTACCGACAACGGCGGCGCCACCGACCTCGCGGTGCGGACGGTGACCGTGATCAACAACCAGCCGCCGACCGCGGCGATTACGGCAACCCCGAACGCGCCGCTGAGCGGGGAAGCGACGACCTTCAGCGCCGCCGGCTCGAGCGACGCCGACGGCACCATCGCCAAATACGAATGGGATCTCGACGGCAACGGTACCTATGAGACCAGCACCGGGACGACCCCGAGCGTAAGTCACACCTACACCAGCTCCGGCGAAGTCACGGTCGGGCTGCGGGTGACCGACAACGGCGGCAAGACGGGCACGGCCTCGACGACGATCACCGTCGTCAGCAACGGCGTCAGCAACTACAGCCCGACCGTGCTCAGCACGCCCGGCCTCGCCCACTACTGGCGCCTCGACGAGACCAGCGGCACCAGCTTCGCCGACAGCGTCGGCACCAGCGGGGCCACCACCAGCGGAGGCCCGACCCTCGGCGTCGCCGGCGGCGTTCCCAACGACTCCGACAAAGCGGCCCGCTTCGACGGGGTCGACGACGCGGCCGGGGCCGCGGTCGACCTCTCGAAAACCAAAGCGGTGACGATCGAGTTCTGGATGAAGTGGAACTCCTACGCCAACGACGACCGCCTGGCGATGGAGCTGACGAAAAACTTCAACGAAACGGCCGGCGGCTTCCTCGTCGATCCGAACGCGCCGCAGCTCTCCGGCACCTTCGGTGTCGGCCTCGGAATAGGGGCCTCGCGTAACAACGTCTTCTTCGCCCGGCCCTCGGCCGGCGTCTGGCACCACTACGCCTTCGTCCTCGACACGACGGCGCCTGCGGCCCAGCAGATCACCCCCTACGTCGACGGCAAAGCGGTCAGCTACACCAAGCTCGACAGCGGCACCGGCGCCGGCAACTTCGCCAACTCGAACCTCTACCTGATGTCGCGCGCCGCCAGCGGCCTCTTCGGCGCCGGCGACCTCGACGAGGTGGCGATCTACGAAAAAGCTCTCGACGCCGGCACGATCGACGAACACTTCAACAGCGAAAGCGCCAACAAGCGCCCGCAGGCGAGCTTCACCGCGCCGCTCAGCGCCAAAGTCGGTGAAACGGTCAACTTCGACGCCTCGGCTTCGAAAGACACCGACGGGACGATCGCCAAATACGAATGGGACCTCGACGGCAACGGCAGCTTCGAGACCTCGACCGGGACCACTCCGACCACCAGCCACGTCTACACGGCGGGCGGCCCGGTCGTCGTCGGCCTGCGGGTGACCGACAACGGTGGCGGCGCCGGGAGCACCACCCGGACGGTGACGATCGAAGGCGAAGCTCCGCCGGAAGAAGAAGTCACCAGCAACTACAGCCCGACCGTGCTCGACACCGCGGGGCTGATCGACTACTGGCGGCTGGACGAGACCAGCGGCACCAGCTTCGCCGACCAGGTCGGCGGCAAGACCGCGACGACCAGCGGCGGCACCACCCTCGGCGTCGCCGGCGGCGTCCCCCACGACAGCGACAAGGCGGCCCGCTTCGACGGTGTCGACGACGCCGCCACCGCCCCCGTCGACTTCGGCAATAGCAGCGCGATCACGGTCGAGTTCTGGCTGAAATGGAACGCCTACGCCAACGACGACCGCCTGGCGATGGAGTTCACCGGCAACTTCAACGAATTCCCCGGCGGCTTCCTCGTCGACCCCAACTCGCCCCAGTTCAACGGCACCTTCGGTGTCGGGATCGGCAGCGGCGCCTCGCGCAACACCGTCTTCTTCACCCGGCCCTCGGCCGGCACCTGGCACCACTACGCCTTCGCGATCGACACCACCGCTCCGGCGGCGAGCCAGATCACGCCCTACGTCGACGGCCAGCCGGTCGCCTACCAGAAGGCCGACAGCGGCAGCGGCGCACCGGTCTTCGGCAAATCGAACCTCTACCTGATGTCCCGCGCCGCCAGCGGCCTCTTCGGCGCCGGCGACCTCGATGAGCTGGCGCTTTACAACCGCGCCCTCAGCGGCGCCACCGTCGCCGAACACTTCAACAGCGACGTCGCCAACAAACGGCCGACGGCGAGCTTCCAGGCCCCGGCCTCGGCGAAAGTCGGCGAAACCGTGACCTTCGATGCCTCTGCCTCGAGCGACGCCGACGGCACGATCGCCAAATACGAATGGGACCTCGACGGCAACGGCAGCTACGAGACCAGCACCGGCACGACCCCGACCGCCAGCCGCGCCTACGCGACGGCGGCCGCGGTTGGCGTCCACCTGCGGGTTACCGACGACAAAGGCGGCACCGGCTCAGCCGTGCGGGTCCTGACCGTCGAAGGCGAAGGGGGCCCCGAAGAAGAAGGCGCGATTCAGCCGACCTACTCCGAAGGCGTGCTCAAAACCTCCGGCCTGCTCGACTACTGGCGCCTCGGCGAGGCCGTCGGCCCGGCCCTGCTCGACAGCGCCGGCTCCAACACGGCGACGGCGAGCGGCGAACCGACGTTCGGCGTCAGCGGCGCTCTGCCGGGCGACCCGAACACGGCCGTCAGCTTCGACGGCGTCAACGACGCCGCCACCGCCCCCGTCCAGCTCGGCGGCAAGACCGCGGTGACGGTCGAATTCTGGATGAAGTGGGACGCCTGGCAGAACAACGACGAACTGGCGATGGAGCTGACCGAAAACTTCAACTCCGCCCCGGGCGGCTTCCTCGTCGACCCCAACAGCAGCTACGGCAGCTTCGCGGTCGGGATCGGGATCGGCTCCTCCCGCAACGTCTCGATCTTCGCCCGCCCCTCGGCCGGCGCCTGGCACCACTACGCCTTCGTCCTCGACACGACGGCCCAGGCCTCCGAACAGGTCATCCCCTACGTCGACGGCTCGCCCGTCGCCTACACCAAGGTCGAGAGCGGCACCGGGGCCTCGGCCTTCGCCGATTCCAACCTCTACCTGATGTCGCGCGCCGCCAGCGGTCTCTTCGGCGCCGGCGACCTCGACGAGGTGGCCCTCTACGGCCGGGCGCTGAGCGCGAGCGAAGTCGCCGGCCACTACGCCCTCTCGATCCCGAACGCAGCGCCGGAAGCGTCGTTCACGGCGACGCCGAACCCGGCCCTGACCGGCGCCACCGTCAAATTCGACGCCTCTGCCTCGAAAGACCCGGACGGCTCGATCGCCAAGTACCTCTGGGACCTCGACGGCAACGGGACCTATGAGACCGACACCGGCACCGCCGCCGCTGTCACCCGCAGCTACGCGACCCTGGGCAACCGCCAGATCGGGCTCAAGGTGGTCGACAACAAAGGCGCGATCGCGAAAGCGACGCGCACGCTGACGATCCAGAACAGCCCGCCGACCGCCTCCTTCACCGCGACGCCTAACCCGGCCTCGGTCGGGGCGACGGTGACCTTCGACGCCACCGCCTCCAAAGACAGCGACGGCACGATCGTCAAATACGAGTGGGACCTGAACGGGGACGGGACCTACGAGACCGACACCGGCACCACTCCCGCGATCAGCGGCAGCTACGGCACCGTCGGCGAACGGACGATCCGCCTGCGGGTGACCGACAGCGACGGCGCGACGACGGTCGCGACCAAAGCCCTGGTGATCCAGAACGCGACCCCGAGCGCCTCCTTCACCGCCACCCCCGAAGCGGCGCCGACCGGGACCGCGGTCAGCTTCAACGCCGCCGCCTCGAGCGACCCCGACGGCACGATCGCCAAATACGAATGGGACCTCGACGGCAACGGGACCTACGAGACCAGCACCGGCACGACGGCGACCGCCAGCACCACTTACGCCACCCCCGGAGCCCGCACCGTCGGCCTGCGGGTGACCGACAACGGCGGCGCCACGGCGACGACCACGCGCACGGTCACCGCCCAGAACCGCGCTCCCTCGGCCTCCTTCACCACGACCCCGAACCCGGCGCTGAGCGGCACCCAGATCGTCTTCGACGGCAGCGGCTCCAGCGACCCCGACGGGACGATCGTCGAATACGCCTGGGATCTCGACGGCAACGGCACCTACGAGACGTCCGGCTTCGGGAAACCGACGACCAGCGCGGCTTACGCGAAACCCGGGACCCGGACGGTCGGGCTGCAGGTGACCGACAGCAACGGCGCCAAAGCGACGACCACGCGCACGATCGTGATCGAAAACAGGCCGCCGACCGCCTCCTTCACGGTCTCGCCGAACCCGGCCCCGACCGGGACCACGGTGACCTTCAACGGCTCCGGCTCCAGCGACCCCGACGGCACGATCGCCAAATACGAATGGGACCTCGACGGCAACGGTACGTACGAGACGAGCACCGGGACGACCAGCTCGACGACCCGCTCCTACGCGACGCCGCAAACGCTGACGATCGGCCTCCGGGTCACCGACAGCAACGGCGCCACCGCGACCACGACCAGGTCGCTGACCGTCACCAACCGGGCCCCGACCGCCTCCTTCACGGCGACCCCGAACCCGGCCCTGACCAGCCAGACGGTGACCTACAACGGCAGCGGCTCCACCGACCCGGACGGCACCGTCGCCAAATACGAATGGGACCTCGACGGCAACGGCACCTACGAGCTCAACACCGGCACCACCGCGACCGCCAGCAGCTCCTACCCGACGGCGGGCAACCGCACGGTCGGGCTGCGGGTGACCGACAACCTCGGGGCGACGGCGACGACCACCCGCACCGTGACCGTGCGCGGGCCCTACGAGAACGCGGTCCGCTCGACCGCCGGCCTCGTCGACTACTGGCGCCTCGGCGAGACCTCCGGCACCTCGCTGGCGGACTCGGTCGGCACCAGCACGGCGACGGCCCGTAACGGGGTCACCCTGGGCAGCGCCGGCAACCTGACCCTCGACCCCAACACCGCGGCGAGCTTCGACGGCGTCAACGACAACGCCGCCGCCTCGGTCAACCTCTCCGGCACCTCGAAAGTGACGATCGAGTTCTGGATGAAATGGACCTCGTTCGCCAACAACGACGACCTCGCCTTCGAGTTCACCTCGAACAACACCAACAACAACGGCGCCTTCGTGATCAACCCGAACTCGACCACCTCGAGCAGTCGCTTCGAAGTCGCGCTCGGCCGCAACGGCTCCCGCAACACCGCCTTCTTCACCCGGCCCTCGGCGGGCGTCTGGCACCACTACGCGATCGTCCTCAACACCTCGGCGATCGCCTCGCAGCAGATCCTCGTCTACGTCGACGGCGCCGCGGTCTCGATCAGCAAGGGCTCGAGCGGGACCGGCGCCGGCAACTTCGCCAACTCGACGCTCAACTTCATGTCGCGCAACGGCAGCTCCCTGTTCGGCGCCGGCACGCTCGACGAGGTCGCGATCTACAACCAGGCCCTGACCGCAACCCAGATCGCCCAGCACTACGCGGCCAGGTGACCGTGACGCCCTGAGCCTCCTCATCCCCATGCTGCTCGCGAGCGCAAGCTTCGCGGGCGGCGTGGGAGAGGCCCAGGTGGCCGCCCCCGCCCCGGTGATCGGGATCGCGCAGCGGGTCGCGGTGAGCAGGCCGCGTCCGGCTCCCGTTCATGCGCCCGGCGAGACCCCGCCCGGCCCGGGCGAACCTCCACCCGCTCCCCCGGCCAAGCCCCCGTCTGCACCCGACCTGCCGCCCCCCGCCTGCACGACCACCGTCTCCACCCTCGCCGCGGTCCGCGGCGAGCTGGCGGCGGCCGCGGGAGGCGAGGTGATCTGCCTCGCCGACGGCACCTACGGCGAACTCGCCCTCTCGGCGACGCCCGCAAGCCGGGTCGTCGTCCGCGCCGAGCACCCCGGCGAGGCGACGATCGGCGGCGCCACGATGGCCGGCGCCGACCTCACCCTGGAACGCTTCGCCGTCAGTGGCGAAGTCCAGGTGCAGCCCGGCTCGAGCGGGATGACCGTCTCCCACAACCGCATCAGCGGCGGCTACTTCGGGGTCGAAGCGGCGCCGACCTCGACCACCTCGGTCGACGACACCGCGATCGTCGGCAACCAGCTGATCGGCCCCTTCGGCGAGGACGCGATCCACCTCAACCGCTACCACGACGGCGACGGCGACGGCATCGGGGTCCTGGTCGAAGGCAACGAGATCACCGGGGTGCGCGAGAACGGCAACCACAGCGACTGCCTGCAGACCGTCTGGGTCGGCGACCACCTCGTCTTCCGCCGCAACTACCTGCACGACAACCGCTGCCAAGGCTTCTTCGTCAAGGACCAGGCGAGCCCGGTGGTCGGGATCACCGTCGCCGACAACCTCTTCCTTCGCAACAGCGAACCGTGCGCACCCGAAGCCCCCGACTGCGGCCAGCCCGCCTACTTCCAGGTCTTCGGCCCCTACGAGGGCCTGACGATGCGCCGCAACACGATCTGGGGCGACGACGTCACCACCGCCTTCCAGGAGGGGACCGGGCTCGACACCCGGATCGAAGCCAACGTCGTCGACCGCTTCTGGACCTCGACCGATCTCTCGGCGATCGCCTATGTCGACAACACCCGCTGCAGCCGCGAAGCCAGCGGCGGCCTTTGGCCGCTCCTCGTGCCCGGGGAGACGGTCGACTGCGCTCCTCCGTTCGCCGATCCGGCGAGTGACGACTTCCGCCTCCCCGGCTCGACGCGCGGCGTCGACTGGGCGCCGGCCGAAGTCCATTTCGGTCCCTGAGCGGCCCTGAGACGCCGCTGGGCGTTCCTTTAGAACGTTTGTCCGTTATGTGAGCGGGTACTCATCCTTTGGGATTCATACATCCGTCGGCAGGGGCGGGGGGCAATGCGTAAGGAGCGGCCGTGTGCCGATCAACTTTCCCATGCCAAAGGAGCCGAAGATGACCAGTCGCCGGTCCAGCTATGCAGTCGTTCTCGCCGCCTTCCTCGTGATCTTCCTGCTCAGCGTGGGGATTTCGGCCGCCGCCGGAAGCGGCCCGATCGGCTCGTTCCTGGCCAAGGCCAAGGAGGCGGAGCGCGCCCGCCACTCCGTCCGCATCTCCCTCAGCGAAGCGTTCGCGGCGGCGCTGAGGAAGTCCGGGGGCGGCGATACGACCGCTCCCGAGACGACGATCTCCGCCGGCCCGGAAGCGACCACGACCGCGACCGGCGCCGAATTCTCCTTCAGCGCCAGCGAGGCGTCCGTCACCTTCGCCTGCAAGCTCGACAAGGGCCGCTGGTCGCGCTGCAAGTCGCCGCGTACCTTCGCCGAACTCGCCCTCGGACCGCACACGTTCGCCGTCCGCGCGACCGACCGCGCCGGCAACGTCGACGCCACGCCCGCGACCTGGAGCTGGAGCGTGGTCGCCCCGCCGCCTCCCCCGGCCGAAGAACCGGTGAGCGAAGAAGCGCCGGCGGCTCCCGCCGAAGAAACCCCGCCGCCCGCGGAAGAAACCCCGCCTCCGGTCGAAGAAACCCCCCCACCGCCGCCCGCTGAAGAAACGCCTCTGCCCCCGCCCGCCGACACCACCGCGCCTGAGACGACGATCCTCAGCGGCCCCAGCGGCACCACCCTCGCCACCGTCGCCGAACTCACCTTCTCGGCGAGCGAGAGCGGCTCGACCTTCCAGTGCAAGCTCGACAGCGGCAGCTGGGCCACCTGCGCCTCGCCGAAGTCCCTCGGCGGCCTCGCCGTCGGCGCCCACACCTTCTCGGTCCGCGCCACCGACGCCGCCGGCAACGTCGACTCGACCCCGGCCAGCCGCGGCTGGACCGTCGAAGCCGAACAGGCTCCGCCGCCACCTCCGCCGCCGCCCCCGGCCGAAGGCTGCACGACCACCGTCTCCAGCGTCGCCGCCGCGCAGTCGAGCGTCGCCTCCGCCGCGCCCGGCGCCGTCGTCTGCCTCGCCAACGGCAGCTACGGCAAGGTCGCGCTGGAAGCGACCAAGGCCGAGCCGGGGGTCACCCTGCGCGCCGCCAACCCGGGCGGGGCGACGATCGCCGGCGCCAGCCTGCAGGGCAAGAACCTCACCCTGGCCCGCTTCGTCTCCACCTCGAGCGTCACGATCAAGCCCGGCGCCCAGGGGATGACGGTCGAACACAACCGGGTCACCGGCGGCGGCCAGGGAATCGACGGCTGCCCCTCCTCGACCACCACCTGCGACGACACCGCGATCATCGGCAACGAACTGATCGGGCCCTTCGAAGAGGACGCGATCCACCTCAACCGCTACCACGACGCCGACGGCGACGGGGTCGGGATCCTGATCGAAGGCAACGAGATCACCAACGTCCGCGAGAACGGCAACCACAGCGACTGCCTGCAGACGGTCTGGGTCGGCGACCACATCGTCTTCCGCCGCAACTACCTGCACGACAACCGCTGCCAGGGCTTCTTCGTCAAGGACCAGGCGAGCCTCGGCGGCGTCTCCGGGCCGATCACCGGGATCACCGTCGAAGACAACCTCTTCCTCCGCAACCACGAACCCTGCGGGCCGCCGCTGACCAGCTGCGGGCAGCCGATGTACTTCCAGGTCTTCGGCCCCTACTCCCAGTTCAAGATGAAGCGCAACACGATCTGGGGCGACGGCGCCGACTCGATCGCCGCCTTCCGCGAAAGCACCGGCGCCGACACGCAGATCTCCAACAACGTCATCTACCGCCTCTGGACCGACACCAACATGAGCGCGGTCAGCCTGACCGAAAACACGCTCTGCAACCGCGAAGGCAGCTGGCCCTCCTCGCGCCCCGGCGAGACGATGGCCTGCAGCCTCTCCTTCCGCAACCCCGCAGCCGACGACTACCGGCTCAGCAGCGGCGGCACCCGCGGCGTCGACTGGGCGCCCGCGGAAGTTCACTACGGTCCCTGACCGTTGATCGGGAGTGAGGAACCGCTCCCGCAGATCCTTCGCGCTCGCCGCCATCTGCCTCCTCGCCGGGGCGCTGGCGGCGGTGCTGCTGCTCGGCGGCCATGGCGGCGAGAGCCACGCCCGCGCCAAGGCCGCCGCCCGGACCAAGCTCGACCCCTGCGATCGCACCTTCGGCAACCTGCCGGCCCTGGCCAAGGCTGCGGCCGAAGCGGAAGCGGGTGCCGCCCTCTGCCTCGGTGACGGCAGCTACGGGGACCTGGAACTCGTGCGCCGGGGCAGCGGTCCGGCCGTGACCGTCCGCGCCCAGCACCCGGGAGCGGCAACGCTGAAGGGGGCCACCCTCGCCGGCTCCTTCCTCACCCTCTCCCACTTCGACGTCGAGGGCGAAGTGACGATCGAGCCCGGCTCGCGGAAGATCTCGGTCCTCCACAACCGCATCAGCGGCGGCTACTTCGGGGTCGAAGCCGGCCCCACCACCTCTGTCTACATCTCCGACACGACGATCGCCGGCAACCGCTTCGTCGGCCCCTTCGGCGAGGACGCGATCCGGCTCAACCGCTACCACGACAGCGGCGACCGCGATCCCTACGGGGTCCTGGTCGAAGGGAACGAGATCACCGGCGTGCGCGAGAACGGCAACCACAGCGACTGCCTGCAGTCGGTCTGGGGCGGCGACGGCCTCTTCTTCCGCCGCAACTACGTCCACGACAACCGCTGCCAGGGCTTCTTCGTCAACGACCAGCCGGCGCCGGTGAGGCTGATCGTCCTCGCCGACAACCTGATGCTGCGGAACGCCGCTCCCTGCGCTCCCCCCAGCAGCGACTGCGGCCCGCCCTCGATCGTGCAGATCTTCGGCCCCACCCGCGGCATCAGCTTCACCGGCAACACGGTCTGGACCTCGGGCAACGATTCGCCCGTGGCTATCCGCGAGGGACCTTTCGGCGCCGTCTCCTTCAGCGGCAACGCGATCTACCGCGGCTGGAGCGACTGGAGCGGCGGCTGGCCCGATTTCAAGCAACAAAAGGACCTCGTCTGCAAGTGGGAACCGACGCTGCCACGGCTGAGCCGCAGCTCGCGGCGCGACTGCAGCCCCGGCTTCGCCGACCCCGCGCACGACGACTACCGCCTGCGAAGCGGCGCCGGGGTCGACTGGGCCCCGGGTGACCAGCATTACGGGCCCTGAATTTCGGCAACAAGTATTGAGGTGGTCCGCGCGTTGGTGAGGTATGAGCACCATGCGTGAGAAGCACGCGCACGCCGGCATCGCGATGGCGGTAGCGACCCTGGCGATGGGCGCGACCTCGGGCATCCAGGCGCTCCTCTACCTCAGCTCCTTCGGCGTCAACGCCCGCACCGACGGCTTCTTCGTCGCCTTCGCCCTTTACACCAGCTTCGGCGTCTTCAGCCAGAGCATCCGCGTCACCTCAGCCTCGATGCTGGTCGGCGAGCGGCCGCGCCTCAGCCAGCGCGAGTTCGCGCTGGCCCTGGTCGCGATCGCGGTGCCGGTGGCGATCGCGACGATCCCGCTGGCCGGGCCGCTGGCGGGCCTGATCGCCCCCGGGGTTGGCGATTCCGGCCGCTCCGTCGCCGCCTCGGCGCTGCCGATCCTCGGCCTGGCGATGATCCTCCAACTCTGGGCGGCGGGCGGCGCCACCGTCCTCGCCGTCCGCGACCGCTTCGACCGCATCGCCGGCGCCTACATCGCCGGCGCCCTCAGCGGCCTCGTCGTCTACCTCGCCGTCTCCGGACCCGCTGGCGAGCTCTCGCTCGGCTGGTCGATGCTGGCGATGGCGGTGGTCACCAGCACGACGATGCTTCTCGGCGTCCACGCCAGCCGCGACCGGGCCGCCGCCGCGAGCGCCCGGCCGCGGGCCGGCCGCCTGTTCGCCTGCGTCGGGCTGATCCTCGGCAGCACCGCCGTCTACCTCGCCTTCAACGGCCTCTACGTGATCACCCTCGCCTTCGCCAGCAACTACGGCGCCGGCGGCGCCACCGTCCTCTCCTACGCCTACCTCCTCGCCAGCTACCTGGTCGCCGGCACCGGCTTCGCCCTGGGGATGTCGCGGATCGCCGACATGCGCCGCGGCGCCCTCGCCGACTGGCGCGAGGTGATCGCCGACACCGTCCCCGCCGGCTTCCGCTACTCGATGCTGATCGTCTCGCCGGCGCTGGCGGCGCTGATCGCCGGCGGCGCCACCCTGGTCGGCGAAGTGCTGCCGAAGAGCTTCGACCCCGCCCAGGTGGAACAGCTGCGGGTCTTCGGGGCGCTGCTCTTCGCCTGGACCGTGGCGGCGCTGCTGGTCAACCTGCTGCTGCCGGCGATGTTCGCCCTCGGCCGGGTCAAGCTGGTCAACGGCCTCGCCCCGGTCCTGGTCGCGGTCCACGTCGCCGCGACGGCGCTGGGGGGAGCGCTGTTCGGCGTCAACGGCGTCGTCGGCGCCTTCTTCGTCGCCCCGCTCTGCTTCGCGGTGACGCTGCTGCTGGCCGGTGCCGGCTCGGGAAGCGCCGCGCTCGCCCGTGAGCTCACCCGCGACGGCCTCCGCTTCGTCCTCGCCGCCGCCGCCTGCTTCGGCGTCGGCGCCCTGGTCGGCGACGCCGCCGGGGGCGGGATCGCTTCGCCGATGCTGGCGATCGGGGTCGGCTCGGCGCTCTACGTCGCCCTGACGCCGTGGCTGGCGCCCGAACAGGTGCGCCTGCTGGTCGGGGCGCTGCGTCCGGCCTCGGCATGAGCACCGCGGTCCGCACGCGGGGCCGGCGGCCCGCCGCGGCGCTCGGCAAGCCCTCGCGCGTCCGCGAGATCGCCGCCGACGCCGACGTCCGCGCCGTCGCCGCCCTGGGGTTCTTCTTCGCCCTCCTGGCGGCGCTCAGCTGGCGCAAATGGGGGGTTCCGTCGGTCGATTCCGGCCACGAGCTGACGGTCGCCGCGACGATCGCCGAAGGCGGCGAGCCCTACCGAGACATCCGCTACTTCTACGGGCCGCTCGGGGTCTACTCGCTGGCCGGCGCCTTCGCCGTCTTCGGCACCGGCTTCACCACCGCCTTCGCCTTCGGGCTGGCGCAGGCGGCGGCGATCTGCGGCGTCTTCTACGCGCTTGCCCGCCAGCTCCTGCGGGTGCTGCCGGCCACCCTCGCCACCGCTGTGGTGGTGGCGATCGGCTTCTCCGGCACCGCCTTCAACTTCGTCCTCCCCCACACCAACTCGGCCACCTTCGGCATCCTCTTCGTCCTCCTCACCCTGCTCGCGCTCTGCCGCGGGCGGCTGCTGCTCGCCGGGGCGGCGATCGGGTTCGCCTGCCTCACCCGGCCCGAATTCGCCGGCATCGCCGTCCTCGCCGCGGGCGCCTACCTGGTCGGCGAATGGCGCCAGCAGGGGCTTCGCGAGGCCCTGCGCGCACTGCCGCGGCTGGCCCTGCCGGCGCTCGCCGTCGCCGTCCCCGTCCTCGCCTGGCTGGCAGCCGAAGCCGGCGCCGCCAACCTCTTCACCGAGAACCTCTGGCCGGTCGACTTCATCCGCGTCGGCGGCCTCAAGTCGCAGGAAGCATGGGCCCCGCTCGACCTCGAAAGCTTCGCCTCGACGCTGGCGCGGGCGGCGATCTACCTGGGGCTGCTGTCGGCCCTGGTCGGCTCGGCGGTGCTCTTCACGCGCGCCCGCGGCCTCGGGCAGAGGGTACGGTCACTCTGGCCGCTCGCCGCCGTCTTCGCCGTCCTCGTGCTCGCCGACGCGACGATGAAGCACTTCGCGATCTGGCCGGGAACGCGGGACGGGGTCCAGTACGAGGCGACCCACCTGCTGATCGGGATGAGCTGGCTGCCGGCGCTCGGCTTCGGGGCGGCGATCGCGATCGCCGTGCGCTTCGTCCGCAAGGGCTCGCCGCCGCTGACCGCCTCCTGGGGCTTCGACCTCGCCCTGGTCGCGGTCGCCGCCGCGCTCGGCGCCCGCGCCTACGACGCCTTCACCGCCGAGGCCTCCTACGCGCCCTACTACGCGGCGCCGCTCGTCCTCCTGCTCGCCCTCCTCCACGACCGCCTTGCCAAGCGCTGGCCGCAGGCGCGCGCCGTCTCCTATGCGGCCCTGGCCGGGGTGGCGGTCGGCCTGGCCGCCTACGCCCAGGTCGGCCTCTACCGCGACGACGACGCGGCCGTCCACACCCCGCGCGGCACCTTCGTCACCACCGCCGCCGCAGCGCCGGGCCTGCAGGGCGCCGTCGATTACATCGGCGACCACACCTCGCCCGGCGAACCGCTGCTCGCCGTGCCCTCAGACGCCGGCGTCAACTTCATGACCGGCCGCCCGCCGGCGCTCTACAACCCGATGTTCCTGCCCGGCCTGCTCGACAGCCGCGGCGACGAACTCGCCGCCATCGCCGCCATCGACAGGGAGGGCGTCCGCTACGCAGTCGTCAGCGCCCGCCGCTTCGACGGCTACGGGTACAGCTGCTTCGGTGAGGACTACAACCGCCTGCTGGCGGCGCGGATCGAGCGCGAAGGCCCGCCGGTGGCCCGGTTCGGCAGCGGCCTCCCGGCCGCGGGGACCAACGCCGCCACCGTCTTCGAGGTCTACAGGCTGACCCCGGGCCGGTGAGCGCCGACGCCCACCGGAGCACCGTCGGCGTCTTCCCGGCCGCCGCCCGTCGCGATCTCGCCCGGCTGCTCTCCGCCCTCGAGGAGGCCTATTCGCTCAGCTTCGAGGGGCGGCAGGAGGGCGAGCTCCGAGACCTCGACGCCGTCGTCGAGGTCGGCTCCGGGAACCAGGCCGAGGCCGCCGCGGCGCTGGGGCTGCCAGCCCTGCGTCTGCTGACGCCGGAGCCGCTGAAGCCGGAGGCGCCGGTCGAGGTGACGCTCGCCACCGAGCCGGTCCTCCACCGCACCCTTCACGGGGCGCAGCTGCCGGACGAAAGAATCGCGGGCGCCTTGGGCCAGGCGATTCCAGCGCCGGAGCGGGCGACGGTCCTCGCCGGCTGCGAAGGCATCCCGACCTGGGTCCGCCGCGGCGAGCTGCAGACGGCGTTGCTGTGCCCAACCGATCTCGAGCCTGGAGAGGCGTTGCGGGAGCGACTCTGCGGCCATCGCAGCGTCGCCCTCCTGCCGCTCGTCCACTTCCTCCGTGAGCTGACCGCCCCTGAGGGCGAGCAAGCGACGCCGCTCCGCGCCAGCTTCCTCTTCGACGACCCCAACCTGCACTGGCCGACCTACGGCTTCGTCGACCTCCCCGCCCTCGGCGAGCACGCCCGCCGCCACGGCTACCACGCGGCCCTGGCAACGGTGCCGCTGGACGGCTGGTTCGCCCACCCCCGCGCCCTCCGCGTCCTGAAGGAGAGCGGCGGCGCCCTCTCGCTGCTGGTCCACGGCAACGACCACTACGGCGGCGAGCTCGGCCGTCCCCAGACCTCCTCCGAGGCGCTCGCCCTGGCCGCGCAGGCGCTGCGGCGGGTTGCCGCGTTCGAACGCCGCACCGGCGTCGCGATCGACCGGGTGATGGTGCCGCCGCACGAGCGCTGCTCACGGGCGGCGGTCGAGGGTCTCCGCCGCTGCGGCTTCGAGGCGCTGACGGTGACCCAGCCCTACCCCTGGCTCGGCGACGGCGGCCAGGCCTGGCTCGCAGCCCCACCTGATGCCGGCCCACTGGTGGGCTGGCATCCGGCCGACAAGGCCGACGGCCTGCCGATCCTCCTCCGCCACCCGCTCGCCCAGCGCTCCCTGCCCGAGATGACCCTGAGGGCCTTCCTCGGCCAGCCGCTGATCCTCTACGGCCACCAGGAGGACCTCAGCGACGGCCTCGACGTGCTCGCAACGGCAGCAGCCGACGTCGAGCGCTTGGGCGAGACCCGCTGGTGCTCGCTGGGAGAGATCGCCGCCGGCGTCTCGACCAGGCTCCCGGGCCCCGACGCCGTCGACCCCGAACTGGTCCCACCTCCCCGGTTGCGCCCCCTAGCGATGCCCCGCCGGATCCTCAGCGAGGGCCGCGACCGCCTCGCGCCGCTGCTCTCACGCGCCTGATCCGGCTTCCAGCCGCACCGGCGAGGTCGCGTCTTTGATCAGCAGCTGCTCTTCGCCGCTGCCGTCGGCGGGCACGGTGTAGACGTTGGTGCCGTCGGAGTAGACGAGGGTCTGGTCGTCGAGCCACTCGACCTGGTCGTCGACCGAGCGCTGCTCGGCGACCGGCTGGTCCTTCAGGGTGGCGACGTCGAGGACGTGGACGTGCCAGCGGTTCTCCTCGCCGATCCGGCTCTTGAAGGCGATCTGCCTGCCGTCGGGCGAGAGCGAGGGGCACTCGACCCCATCGCGGAGGACGCGCAGCGAGCGGGCCTCGATGTCGCCTTCGACGAGGTAGTGGTGGTCGCCGGTGGCGAGGGTGGCGTAGAAGGTGTTGGAGTCGGTGGGGCTGAAGGTGACGCCCCAGAAGTTGAAGTCGACGGCGTCGAAGGGCTCGCCGTCCTTGGTCACCGTGAACTGCTCGAGCTGGCCGAGCTGCTCGCCGTTCTTCATCTCGAGCAGCGTCGTCCGGGTCGAGAATGCGGTCGGCGAGGAGAGGTAGGAGTCGCCGTTGACGAAGACGGTCATCGCCCCGTAGCGGCCGTCGGCCGAGACCCGCGCCCGCGAGGGCAGGCCGAGGAGGGTTATTTCGTTCAGCTTCCGGGACTCCGAGTCGAAGACGGTGGCGTCGTAGTCGACCCCCGATGCCGCTACCCCCATGCAGATGCCGCGGCCGGCGGCGTAGTAGACGCGCTCGCAGGCCAGGTCCGGCAGGCGCCGCACCACCTTGCCGTCCTCGACGACGAAGACGCGGCCGTTCAGGGTCGGCTTCGCCGGGTCGACCGCCCGCACCATCACCGGCACGCCGGAGGCCTCCCCCGCGGTCGGGCTCGCATCGGTCGTCGTCTGGCTCGGCCCGAGGGCGGCGTAGACGACGTAGCCGCCGCCGAGCAGCACGCAGGCGACGACCAGCGCGACGGTGATCTTGCCGCCGCGGCTATCCATCCACGGCAAGCCGCTGGGCGCGGAAGAGCAGCGGCGCCGAGAGCGCCAAGGCCAGCGCCAGGCAGGCGGCGAAGATCAGGACCGCGCTCTGCAGCCCGATCGCGAACCAGAGCGCCCCGAAAGCGAGCGATGAGACGAGGCGTCCGAGGCTGACCACGGTGATCAGTATCCCGATCCCGCTCGCCTGCAGCTCCTCCGGCAGCACCGCCCCCGCCAGCGCGGTCATCACGCCTTCGGTCGCGGCGAAGTAGCCGCCGAGCGCGACCAGGCAGACGGCGAGGGCCAGGTAGCCGACGGAGCTCATCAGCAGCACCCCGTAGACGAGGAAGAGCAGCGCCTGGCCCGCCAGCAGGACCGGGACCTTGCCGACCCGGTCGGCGAGCTGGCCGACCGGGATCGCCAGGGCCATGAAGGAGATCGCGGTCATCACATAGAGCAGCGGGAAGACGGCGGGGTCGAAGTCGATCGTGCGCTGCAGGCCGACGTAAATCAGCGCGTCGGAGACGCTGGCGACCGAGAGTCCGGCGGCGGCGATCAGGAGCGGCGCGAAGCTGCGCTCCTTCACCAGCGAGAGCGCGGCGCGGAGGCGCGGCGGCGCCCCTTCGCTCGGCGCCCGCTGCGGCCGCGCTTCGACGTTGAGGATGAGGACGGCGAGGCCGAGGACCGCGAACAGGGTGCTGACGACGAAGACGGCGTCGAAGCGCGCCGGGGCGAGGAAGAGGATCCCGAAGGCGACGAGCGGCCCGAGCATCGCCCCGACCGAGTCCATCGCCCGGTGCACGCCGAAGGAGGTGGCGAGCTTGTCCTTGGCGCTGGAGAGCGAGATCAGCGCATCGCGGGGAGCCGTGCGGATCCCCTTGCCGACCCGGTCGACGGCGACGATCGCCCCGACCCCGCCGATCGTGTTGCCGGCGGTGACCATGGCCACCTTGCCCAGAGCCGAGAGGCCGTATCCGATTCCGGCCACCTCCTTGTGGCGGCGCCAGCGGTCGGAGGTGAAGCCGCTGACGACCTGGACCAGCGCCGCGGCGCCGCGGTAGGTGCCGTCGATCGCCCCGAAGACCAGCGGGCTGGCGCCGAGCGAGAAGATCAGGTACATCGGCAGCACCGTCGCGACCATCTCCGAGGAGACGTCCGTCAGCAGGCTGACGGCGCCGAGCATGATCACGTTGCGGGGAACCCGCAGGCGGCTCGACTGGCGCGCCCAGAGGCGCGGCTTCAGCAGGGCTTTGGAGGCTTCGACCTGGTACATCGCTCAGGCGGTTGCGAGCGCGGGAGCCGGTGCGCCGGCGAGGCTGAGGCGCTCGGCGACTTCGGCGGCGACCCCTTCGGCGAAACCCATCACCGAGTCGCCGTTGAGGAGGTACGGGTAGATCTGCGCGTTGGAAGCGAGGGCGAGGCCGCCGACGCCGGGCCAGATCGGGGCGATTCGGGGGCCTTCATCCTCGCCGCGCACCTGGTGCATGGGCTCGACCAGCTTCGCCCGCTGCACGGTCCAGTCGACGACGTCGTCGCGGCTGAACCCGGGCGAAAGACGGGCCAGGTAGTCGGTGAAACGACGGTAGACCGACTCCTCGTCCTCGCTCTGCTCGGGAGCTTCCGGGTCGCAGTACTTGGGCAGGTAGACCAGTTGCAGCCCGTCGGTGTGGTCGGTGCCGAGCACCTGGGTCGTTTCGACGGCGCTGGTCAGCGGCGTCGGCTCGGTGATGTTGATCGCGTAGTAGGGCAGCAGCCGCCGCCGCACCTTGACGATCGGGCAGACGACGCCGAGCCAGCGCTGCGGGTAGCGCTCGAGCAGGTGCTTGTGGCGCTCCGGCAGGAGGAAGCGCAGGGCCGGCGGCTGCAGGGTCGGGATCGTCAGGTCGAACTCGAGCGTCTCCCCCTCCAGCTCGACCCCGGTGACCGAGCCGTCCTCGGCAAGGGCGAGACCGGTGACCGGCGCCCCCGTCCGCGCCTCGACGCCGAGCTCGCGCGCCCGCGCGACCATCGCGTCGATCAGGCGCTGGTGGCCGCCGACGATGTGGCCCATTTCCTCGCCGCCCTTGCCGCCCCCGCTGCGGGCACCCGACATCCGCCGGGTGCGGGCCCAGAGGTAGGTGGCCGGCAGCCCCGAGGGGTCGCCGTCGAAGCGCGTGTCGAGCAGCGGTTTCCAGATCCGTTCCCAGACCTGGTTGCCGCAGATCCGCCGCAGCCAGGTCTCCAGCGGGATCGCCTCCAGCTTCTCGTAGGAGCTGCGCATCTGGCACTGGGCGACGAAAGCACCGAGGCGCAACCGCGCCGGCGGGCTCAGAGGCGAGAAGCGAAGCAGGTCGCCGATGCCGTTGAAGTCGTGCATCTTGCCGTCAGAGAAGAAGCCGGCGCCGACGGGGGTGAAGCGCAGCTGGTCGCCTAGCCCGACCTCCTCGGCCATCGCCGCCATACGCTGGTCGGAAGGGGTGATGACGTGGTAGAAGCGGTCGACCTCGTGACCGCCGAAGTCGAAGGTGCCGGCGAGGCCGCCGAGGCTGGGACCGCGCTCCAGCACGGTGACCCGCGCCCCCGCCTGGGCGAGGCGCAGGGCGAGCGAGACGCCGAGTACGCCGCCGCCGACGACGCCGACGCTCGGTGCCCGCTCGCTCATCCCGTCTGCGCCACGGGCGCGCGGCCCGCAGTCGGCGCCGCGGCCGGCTCCGCCAGGGCAGGCCGCTCGGCCGGCGACGGCAGTTGCGCCGTCGCCTCGGCGAGCGGCGAGACCGGCGGCGGCTGGATTCGTCCCACCAGGTGCGCGGCCATCACCCGGAAGTAGGCGACGACCGTAGGCTTCAGCTGCATCTTCGACTCGCCTTTGCGGGTCGTCCAGTCGTTGGTAGTCGGCACCTCGGCGACGGTGGCGCCGTCTCTGTAGAGCTTCAGCAGCAGCTCGACGTTGGCGGCAAACCCCGGCTCCCGGACGAGCAGGTAGCCGTAGGTGTCGGCCGCCTTGCGCAGCGTTCCGGCCCGGTAGACGCGGTAGAGCGAGGAGAGGGTGTGCATCTCGCGCAGCCCGCCGAGGTAGCGGAAGGTGTTGGAGACCGATTTGCTCGCCGCCAGGCGCCAGCCGGCGACGCCGACGATCTTCCCGCCCGGCGCGTAGACCGAGGCGAGGACGACGTCGTTGCCCTGCTCGAAGAGCTCCATCATCCGCGGCAGATCCGAGAGGTCGGAGGTCGTGTCGGCCTCCAGGGTGACGATCGCGTCGTCGTCGGAGGACTCCTTCAGGGCCGAGCGGATGCCGGTGTTGATCGCGGTCCCGAGGCCGCGGTTGACGGAGTGCCTGACCACCGCCAGGTGCATGTCCTGCGCGTGTTCGCGGATCACCTCGCTGGTGCCGTCGGTCGAGCCGTCGTCGACGATGATCACCCGCGCCCCCAGCTCGCGCGCGACCGGGGCGAGGTCGGAGAGCAGCCGCGGGATGTTCTCGGCCTCGTTGTAGGCGGGGATGACGAAGCGGATCACGCGAAGACCTCCAACGGTCGGGGGGCGGGGATGTCGAGCAGCTCGACCGGGCGCCGCACCGCCGCCGACTCGCGGACGGCGAGCGCAGCGGCGAGCGCCTTGACGCCGTCGTGGGCGCTGACCGGCTCGGGCGTGTCGTCGAGGACGCAGTGGCAGAAGGCTTCGAGCTCGGCCCGCAGCGGCTCCGCCTTGGCGAGCGAGAAGCGCACCGCGGCGCCCTCGCCGTCGCCGCGCAGGACCGAGAGCCCGTCCCACTGCAGCGGCGCCGTCGTCGACTCGACGAACCAGACGTCCTGGGTGATGTAGCTCGCCCGCAGGAGGCCGTTCTCGCCGATCAGGGCGATCTCGCGCTTCTTCTCCGGGGTCAGCCAGTTGACGTCGAGCAGGCCAAGCGTCTCCGCGCCGCCGTCGCCGCCGAAGCGGGCGAGACAGGTCAGCAGGTCCTCCTGGGAGCTGTGCTGGAAGCGGCCGCCGTCGGCGTAGATCTCGTGGATCGAACCGTCGAGGACGTACTGCATGACGTCGAGGTCGTGGGTGGCGAGGTCGATCGCGACGCCGGTGTCCTGGATCCGCGTCGGCAGCGGGCCGACCCGGGTCGTGTGGGCGCGGTAGACCCGGCCGAGGCGCCCATCGGCGACCAGCTCGCGCAGCTTCTCGACCGCCGGGTTGAAGCGCTCGACGTGGCCGACCATCAGCTTGCGGCCGGCTTCGATCGCCGCGCCCCGCATCCGCAGGGCGTCGGGGAGCGTGGTCGCGATCGGCTTCTCGACGAGAACGTGGAGGCCGGCGGCCAGCGCCTCCAGCGCCACCTCGGCGTGGTGCTCGGAAGGGCAGGTGATCGAGACGGCGTCGAGCTCGTCGGCGTCTTCGATCAGGTCGCGCCAGTCGGAGAACTCGAGCACCTGCGAGCCCGCCAGGGCGCGGCTGCGCGCCTCCGGGTCGGGGTCGGCGACGGCGACGAGCTGGGCGCAGTCGAGCTGGGCGTAGTTGCGGACGTGGAAGCCGCCCATGCGGCCGCAGCCGATGACGCCGACGCGAAGCTGCTCAGACAAGGGATCCCTCCGGGGCGCGGTCGAGGTGGGCGACGGTCAGCTCGGCGATCCGCTGGGCGGCGAGGCCGTCGCCGAAGATCGGCGGGCGCTCGGCCGGCAGCGGCTTCGATAGCGCCGCCCGGAACTTCGCCTCGTCGACGCCGACGAGGGTGTTCCAGCCGGTCGAGACGGTCTCGATCCACTCGGTCTCCTCGCGCATCGTGATGCAGGGCACGCCCCACAGGTAGGCCTCGCGCTGGACCCCGCCGGAGTCGGTGGCAATCGCCACCGCGTCGCGCTCGAGGGTCAGCATCTGCGTGTAGGTGACCGGGTCGCGCATCTCGACGTTGGCGGGAACCTCGAGGTTCCAGGTCTCGATGCTCTTGCGGGTCCGCGGGTGCAGCGGGAAGATCACCCGGCACTCGGCGGCGCCGAGGCAGCCGAGGACGGCGGCGAGCCGCTCGGCGGAGTCGGTGTTGTAGTTGCGATGGGCGGTGGCGAGGACGTACTCGCCCTCCTCCCCCCGCTCCGGCAGCCGCTCCCGGGTCGCCAGGAGGACATCGGCGAGGACGTCGCCGGTGACGTGGACGGCGCCCCGCACCCCCTCTTCGACCAGCACCTCGCGGGCGTGCTCGCAGGGGGCGAAGAGAAGGTCTGAAAGTTCGTCGGTCTCGATCCGGTTGGCCTCCTCGGGCATGTCGGCGCGGTAGCTGCGCAGCCCCGCCTCGACGTGGATCAGCGGCACCCCGGCGGCAACGGCGGCGCGGGCGCCGGCGATCGTCGCGTGGGTGTCGCCGCGGACGAGGACCGCGTCGGGCTCGCGGGTGGCGATAACGCGGCCGATCCGTTCCTCGGCCACCGTCACCGCCGCCGCGGGCGGCAGCGAGCCGACCCCGAGGTTGAACTCGGGCAGCGGCAGGTGCAGGTCGGCGATCTGCAGGTCGGACATCCCCGGGTCGTAGTGCTGGCCGGTGTGGACGAGGATCTCCTCAACGCAGTCGGCGTAGGCGAGCGAGAGCGGCGCCGCCTGCACGATCTCGGGGCGGGAGCCGATCACGGAAAGGATTCGGGCTGCCATGCGTAATCAACGCACGAACTCCCCATCTCTTTTCGTCACCCGGAAAAATTTATGAGCCGCAAGTGTTCCCGCGGCGGGACCGTTGTATTCGTGGATGGAGGCCCACGGACTCACCCGCGAGAGAAGCCTGGCCCTGAAAGCCGGGGGCCGGCAGGTGGTCGTCGCCCTGCGCCGCGCCTTCGACATCGTCTTCTCGCTGGCGCTGATCCTCCTCTTCAGCCCGATCCTGGTCGCCGTGACGATCGCCGTCCGCCTCGACAGCCGCGGGCCCGCCTTCTTCCGCCAGCGCCGGGTCGGCTATCGCGAAAAGGAGTTCACCCTCTTCAAGTTCCGCAGCATGCGAGTCGACGCCGACCCCCGCGGCCACCGCGAATACGTGACCGCGCTGATCAACGGCGCCGAGGCCAACCCCGACGGCGGCCGCGAGAACCTCTACAAGCTCGCCGTCGACAACCGGATCACCCCGGTCGGGCGCTGGATCAGGCGCTGGAGCCTCGACGAGCTGCCCCAGCTCTTCAACGTCCTCCGCGGCGACATGACCCTGGTCGGGCCGCGGCCGGCGATCCCCTACGAGGTCGCCGAATACCCGAGCTGGTACCGCGAGCGCTTCTCGGTCAAGCCCGGCCTCACCGGCTACTGGCAGGTCAGCGGCCGCAACGAACGGACCTACGAGGAAATGGTCCGGCTCGACATCGAGTACGCCGAGCGGCGCTCGCTCGGCCTCGACCTTCTCATCCTTCTCAAGACCCCATGGGTAGTCCTAAGTCGAAAGGGAGCAGCGTGAATCCAGCAGGTGCAATCGGAACCTTGGTCGTCGGCTATGGCTACTGGGGCCCCAACATCGTCCGCAACGTCGTCGAGCGCCCCGAGTTCCGCCTGATGGGTCTCTGCGAGCTCGACGAAGGCCGCGCCGAAGACTTCCGCCGCCGCCATCCCGGGATCTGGATCGAGCCCGACCTCGACGCCGCCCTCGCCGACCCGCGGATCGAAGCGGTCGCGATCGCCACTCCTCCCCACACCCACTACAACCTCGTGCGCCGGGCGCTCGAGGCGGGCAAGCACGTCCTCGTCGAGAAGCCGCTGGCCCGCACCGCCAAGGAGGCCGCCGCTCTGGTCCGCCTCTCCGAGGAGCTCGGCCAGGTGCTGATGCCCGGCCACACCTTCGTCTACAGCCCCTCGGTCAACGCGGTCCGCAGCCTGATCCAGGAAGACGAGCTGGGCGAGATCTACTTCATCACCTCCTCGCGGATGAACCTCGGCCTCTACCAGCAGGACGGCGTCGTCCTCGACCTCGCCCCGCACGACCTCTCGATCCTCATGCACTGGCTCGACCGGCCCCTGCTCGAGGTCTCGGCGACCGGGCGCAGCGTCTTCCAGGACGGCGTCCACGAGACCGCCTTCCTCACCCTCCGCTTCGAGGGCGGCACCCAGGCCAACGTCCAGCTCTCCTGGCTGGCGCCGCGGAAGATGCGGCAGATGGTCGTCGTCGGCTCGCGGCGGATGGTCCAGTACGAGGACACCGCCGCCGACGACTCGGTCCGCATCTACGACCGCGGCCTCGACTTCGCCGAGCCGCCCGCCAACTTCGGCGAGTACCGCCTCACCTACCGGACCGGCGACATGGTCGCCCCCCGGGTGCAGGCACTGGAGCCGCTCGGCCAGGAGCTGAGCGACTTCGCCGCGGCGATCCGCGAGGGCTCGACGCCGGTCTCCAACGCCCGCCTCGGCCTCGAGATCGTGCTCGGCCTCGAGGCCTGCGAGGAGTCCCTGCGCAGCGGCAAGCCGGTCGCGGTCCAGCCGGTCGCCGAGGCGATCGAGGAGGCCGGCAGGGTCGACCTCGGGGCGCCGGTCGGCAGCGGCGACTAGCTAGAAACGGAGCCCGACTTCGCTGGTCGGCGGCGTCCCGCGCGGAACGACGCCCAGGAAGTCGAGCTCGGCCAGGTAGACGAGGACGGCGTGGGCCGCCAGCCGGCTCGTCGTCGTCCGCTGGCGCCGTGCCTCCCGTTCCAGCAGCGCCTCGGTCTCGCGATCGAGCGTGAGCTCGAACTTGGTTCTCGGCGAGGCCTCGTCGCGCAGGAAACGCGGGACTTCGAGGGGCCTGCGACCGGCTTTCAGCTTGTAGGCGTAATGCAGCAGGGCCTTGCGGGCGCCGCCGGGTACGTCTTTGCCGAAGTGCCCTTCGAGCCCACTACAGGCGAGTTTTCCGAGTTCCACGTTGATCACCTTCGTATAAGGAACTCCTCACAGGTGGGCAACCTTTGCACGGCCTCGCGGGGATCAACCTAACTTCAGACTTTTCACAACCTCCTGGACGAATGTTGAAAAAGTCTGCGTTTACAGGAAACTCGCAGTACTGCCTCCTAATAGTCGAAAAACCTAATTGACAATTCACCGATGCGGTGACAGGTTTGCGCCGATTACCCCGCTCTTTCGGAGAGCGGCTAGTTGAGCTTTTCCCCAATTAGGGACCATTTTGAAAGCAATAGCTTCCATAAATCAGGGACTCGTTCCACCTCCCCCTGGAGCGAGCGGGTCTGGAAAACCGGTTGTAGTGCATGCGGTGAGCATGAGGGAGAACAGCAATGAGCAGCGCGTCCGAAGGCTCAGCATCGAGCCGCGGGACCGGCGACCTTACCCAGGCTGCAATAACTCGGGCCAAGGCAGGAGACCCTGAGGGGCTCCACTACCTCTACGTTCGTTATTCCGATGACGTACTTCGCTATGTGAACGGTTTGATCCGCGATCACCACGAGGCAGAAGACATCACCCAAAACGTCTTCGCCAAGCTGATGAAAGCGATCAAGAAGTACGAGGAGCGGGCGGTCCCGTTCGACGCCTGGATCCTGCGAGTGGCAAGGAACGCCGCGCTCGATTACCTGCGGGCGAAGCGCAGCATCCCCACCGAGGAGGTGAGGCTGGCCGACACCGGCCGCGCCGAGACCGCCCTCGACCGCGGCCAGGCGCTGCGGCAGGCGCTCGAGAGCCTGCCCGAGGACCAGCGCGAGGTGCTGGTGCTGCGGCACATCGTCGGGCTCTCGCCGATCGAGATCGCCGACACCCTGGACAAGAGCGAGAGCTCCGTCCACGGACTGCATCACCGCGGTAGGCGCTCGCTGCGCGACAACCTCAGTGAGCTCGGCGCGGCCCCGGTGGTCGCCTCGCCGCCGCGGGCCTAGTCGCCGGAGGCGTCTTCTCCTGACACCAGGTCGTCGAGGATTCGCTGGGTGACGCGACCGGCGTCGAGCTCGGCGGCAAAGTAAAACGCCGCGTGCTCAGCCAGCTGCTCCACGGTTACCCCTTGTCTAGTCGCCTCGGCTTCGAAGTCGCGCCAAAGGTCAGTTTTCACCTCGAGCTCGGCCTCCACCTCTCCCCGCGTCTCGCTGCCGCGGAGGAACTCGGGGTAGACCCAGGCCGCTCCGCCGTCATCCCTGTCCCCGAGGTAACAGAGGACCGCGTTTTCGATCCGCAGTGACGCATCGACATCGCTCTTTCCCCCCGTCAGAGCGTCGAATGCGAGCTCGCTCAGGGCGATCGTGACTCCCCGCTTCTCCGTGGCGTCGTCGCGTGCCAACCCAGTTCCTCCCACAGTGATCCCCATTGATTATCCGGCTACCCCGATGACTGGTTTGGCTAACCGGCCAAGTCGATTGTTAGCCGATTCTCATACTTTGGCGGAGCCTAACCGGTTCTTGACAGCTAGTCCAACAGGCCTTTGTTTCTCGCCCCGGCGACGGTCGAGCGCAAGGTCTGGGCGGCGTCGTGACGCGGCTGCCAGCCGAGATCTCGGCGGGCCTTGGCCGTGTCCATCAGGACCGGGGTGTCGGCGGCGATCGCCCACTCCAGCTTCGAGGAGGCGAAGCTGAGACGGCGGGCGGCGGCGGTGCCGACCCCGACCGCGGCGCGGGGAACCGGGATCGAGCGCCAGCCGAGCTCGCGGGCGATGTCGGCGATCCGGACCTCCCCCTCGCCGGCGAGGTTGTAGATGCCCGGCGGTCCGTCGCCGCAGATCGCGGCGGCCATCGCCCGGGCGACGTCGTCGTGGTGGACGAGCTGCATGGGGACGCCGGGGTCGGGCAGGACCGGGCTGACGAGCGGCAGCTTTTCGATTCCCCTGCGCAGCAGCGGCACCGGGTCCCCCACCCGCACCGCGTCGACGGTCTGCTCGACCAGCATCGTCGCCCGCGGCCCGGCGACGATGCAGGGCCGGAAGACGTAGGCGTCCACCCCGCTCCCCAGCAGCAGCTCGTCGAGCAGCCCCTCGAGCTCGGCCTTCTGGGCCGAGTAGTAGAAGCTCTCGCTGCCCCGCGGCGGCACCGCCTCGGTAAGCGGCTGCGGGTTCTCGGGATGGAACCCGTAGGCGGCAACCGAGGATGCATAGACAAGCCGCTTCACCCCGGCCCTGATCGCCACCTCGAAGACGTTCCGCGTCCCCTCCAAATTGACCTTCCGAGTCTCCTCCCGCCCCCCGAAAATCGCAAAGGCAAGATGCACCGCCACATCGACCCCATCAAATAGAGCCGCAAGAGCCCCGCGGTCAAGGATGTCTCCCCTGCGATAGGAAACCTTCCCCCACCCCTCCTCAGCAGGATCAAAAGGCCGCCGAGCCATCCCAAAGACCTCCCCAACCTCCGGCCGGCGCTCTAACTCGCTCATCAGAGGCTTCCCGATCTCCCCAGTAGGCCCCGTAACTGCAACGTTCAACATCAAACGATCATAAGGAGGGGTGGGTTCCACGTCTCCAGACGCTTAACACGAGCCATAAGCGAGCTGTGTCTGGAGATGGGGTGCCCGCCCCTCCCCAACCTCAAGCGCCCGGCGTAACCCTGTAAGCGTCGAAGACCGAGTCCACGTTCCGAAGTCGGCTGATGCAGTGCTTGAGCTGCTCCGTGTCGCCCACCTCGACCACGAACTTGTTTTTCACCATCGGATGATTAGTGATGCAGGTAGCCCCGATGATGTTGATCCCCGCCTCGGAGAAGGTCCGCGAGAGGTCCTCGAGCAGGCGAGTGCGGTCGTAGGCGTCGATCTGCAGCTCGACCCGGTAGGAGGCCTCGTTAACGAGGCCTCCT